>LNFM01006634.1_pt1 | contig 18890 bp, 20 predicted proteins | sample 596031 | NCBI WGS metagenome assembly LNFM01 (sample SAMN04254537, study PRJNA301005) | activated carbon metagenome | isolation source: dual media filters at the Ann Arbor, Michigan drinking water treatment plant | place: USA: Ann Arbor | reverse complement strand
GTTTGCTGCAAGCAATGCCTTGGAACCACCGGACGCCGACGGCCTGATCGCCCAAGACGAATTGACTTAATCAGGGATTGGTGGGAAAATATTGACGTGAAACGCTGGCTGCCTTTGATTTTGCTTATCGGGGCGCTTCTTGGGCTCTTGAGTCAAGAGGTCGCTTTTGCGATGTCGTCATCAGATTTGATCACGCAGTCGCAGCCAGTGCAAGCTGAAACATTGGATTCCAGCGCGCATGCATCTGCTCCTGCCACAACAAGCTCCGACGAGCCGTGCAATTGGCCCACCATCGATTGCATTGCCAAAAAATGCTGCAGCGTTCCCTCGATCATTGTGCCGTCAGCCATGGGCGCGCCCAGCCATTCCAATCGCGACGGCACTCCTGGGATCGGACCGCTCGCCACTCTTGCGGGGCGAAGTTCCGCTCCAGATCTGCACCCCCCTTCCCTCCTTGGCTGAAATCAGCACACGCCCTCGATCCAACCATCGGGGTGTATTGTCAGATTCAATCAAGGAATTTCCTCATGAAAATGTTACTGCAGCTTGCAGCAATCGCAGCACTCGCAACCCCCACTTTCGCGGTCGCCAAGGAGCCCGCGTCGGGACATTGGGAATGGCGAAACCGCCCCGTTTCCGGACCCAATAAATCAAACCTTCCGCCGCGCGTTCGGGTTTGGGTCAAGCACAAAGAACCGGCCACCGATCGTTGCGATTGTTGCAATCAACAAGCAGATACCAAAGACTGCAAGCCGTGCCAGGATTGTAAAGAACGTTCGGAGTCCTGTAGCTGCTAAATTTTCTCCCGGCCTCGGTGAGCCATTCGCCGGGGCCGGAAAGGCGAAATTGTCTCAATTGAGAAATAATACCCCATCCCAGTGACAGCACTCCCCCGTCAGAGTGCGCCCAGTGGTTTGAAGAACTGGTCAATATAGCCGTAGGACGATGAATATTGGCGCTTTACCCAATGGCTACGATAGGTTGAAAGTACCGTCTGTCCCCCGTCAGCACCAATGGCACAGATTTGAGGTTGTGATTTAAGGAGGGTTGGGGCTTCGTCGCAGTGACGAAGGAACGAAGATGAAGCCCCAATCCTCCTTGAAAAAATCGCTGACGAAGGCCCCTGCTGAGCGGGTGGTGAAAGACATCCGACGACAGACCCGCCGGCACTTCTCGGCCGAAGACAAGATCCGCATCGTGCTCGATGGCCTGCGCGGCGAGGACAGCATTGCCGAGCTGTGCCGCAAGGAAGGCATCGCCCAGAGCCTGTATTACACCTGGTCGAAGGAGTTCATGGAGGCCGGCAAGCGCCGCCTGGCGGGCGACACCGCCCGTGCTGCGACCACCGGCGAGGTGCAAGACCTGCGCCGCGAGGCCCGCGCTTTGAAGGAATGCGTTGCCGACCTGACCCTCGAAAACCGCCTGCTCAAAAAAAGCATGATCGCGGATGGGGGCGACGACGAATGAGGTATCCCGCATCAGAAAAGCTCGAGATCATCCGGATCGTCGAGCAGTCGCACCTGCCCGCCAAGCGCACGCTGGATCAGCTCGGCATCCCCCGCCGGACGTTCTACCGCTGGTATGATCGCTTCCTTGAGGGCGGGCCGGAGGCGCTGGAGGATCGTCCATCGGCGCCGAGCCGGGTGTGGAACCGCATCGGCGACGACATCCAGGACCAGATCGTCGAGATGGCACTGGATTACAGCGAGCTGTCACCGCGCGAACTGGCCGTGCGCTTCACCGACGAGAGGCGCTACTTCGTATCCGAAGCCACGGTTTACCGCCTGTTGAAGGCCCATGACCTGATCACCAGCCCGGCCTATGTCGTGATCAAGGCCGCCGATCAGTTCCACACGAAGACCACGCGGCCGAACGAGATGTGGCAGACTGACTTCACCTACTTCAAGATCATCGGGTGGGGCTGGATGTACCTGTCGACCGTGCTCGACGACTTCTCGCGCTACATCATCGCCTGGAGGCTGTGCACCAACATGCGGGCCGAGGACGTCACCGACACGCTGGACCTCGCCCTCAAGGCTTCGGGCTGCGACAGCGCCACCGTGCTGCACAAGCCCAGGCTGCTCAGCGATAACGGCCCCAGCTACATCGCTGGTGAACTGGCGGAATACATCGAGGCCCAGAAGATGAGCCATGTGCGCGGCGCACCGTGCCACCCACAGACCCAGGGCAAGATCGAACGCTGGCACCAGACCCTGAAGAACCGCATCCTGCTGGAGAACTACTTCCTGCCCGGCGACCTCGAGGCCCAGATCGAGGCCTTCGTCGAGCATTACAACCACCAGCGTTACCACGAGAGCCTGAACAACGTGACGCCCGCCGACGCCTACTTCGGCAGGGCACCAGCCATCATCAAACAGCGTGAAAGGATCAAGCGACAGACCATCGAATATCGGCGCTTGCAACACCGCAAGCTCGCCGCCTAACATCAACCTCCAGACGAGGCCCGCACTCCGCTAATTTACGCCGCGCGCTGCGCCATATGTTCTGACGACGGACAGAATCGAATTCTGCAAATGTCAGGCCAGTGACGAACAGGCCCTCCTCATTGGCGCCCATTTTTGTCATGAATATTCCTACGAAGCGGCGGCCTTGTTCAACCCCAGCATTGTACCGCATCCCGAACAGTCCGATCTGCCCGAAGGGGCGCAACGCTTCATACTTTCGCTGCGCGGTGTGGGCGAAGGCCATATATCCTCGATAACCTTTCGAACCGGACTATGCCTGGCTGATGGCAGCATTGCGATCAATTCGCCAAGTCCAAGGCCCGTCGTGCTGGCAACGGAAAACATCTCGGCAACCGAAGGCCCAGATGCCGGAATAAGGATCATATGCGACGGCAGTCACGACTTGTCCGAAATCGTGATCTTCCCGACAACGCCCAGCCAAAAAGGCGGTGTCGAAGATCTTAGGTTGGTGCGATTTACCGCTGACGATGGCCAAATAAGCTATCATGGGACCTATACCGCCTATAGCGGACATTCGGTGCGGCAAGAGTTGCTAAGTACAGCCGATTTCCGCCACTTCACGCTAAGGCCATTGCGAGGCGATGCGACCGCAAGCAAGGGAATGGCTCTGTTCCCGAAGGCGATAGATGGCAAGTTCGCCATGCTTGGTCGTGCGGATAATGAAAATATCTGGTTCTTGACTTCCACCGACATTCACGAATGGAATGGCGGCGCCATAGCCGTTGAACCGCGCTGGCCCTGGGAATTTGTGCAGATCGGCAATTGCGGATCACCGATTGAAATCGATGAAGGCTGGCTGGTTGTCACGCATGGGGTTGGGGCAGTTCGCAATTATTGCATCGGGGCGTGCCTGCTTGATCGCAAAGACCCCTCGAAACTGTTGGCGCGGACCAAGCTACCATTGTTGCGGTCCGACATGGAAGAGCGCGAAGGCTATGTCCCCAATGTTGCCTATAGCTGTGGGTCGATGTTGCATGGCCGTCAGCTCATTCTGCCCTATGCACTCGCCGATAGCTTCACGACCTTTGTCACGATCGATCTGAGCGATCTCCTTCGCGCCATGGACTGAGCTTTCCCTGCACAAGTCAGCTGATCGGCACGATTTCGGCCCAGCGTTTTTCTCCAGCACCGATTGCAAGGGGTCGACCCGCCGCGTGCGTATATAAACTCAGACACGAGCAAAGCGGGAAGCTGCCACAAAATGACGAAGGGCGACCAAGTCCGGACTGGAAGGGCGGCGGGCCTCAGCCGACATTGGCAAAGGCGTGCCGCGTCTGCGCGCGGGCATGGTCGCAATTCTCCTGAAGCTGGCTGTCGCAGTTCTGCCACCGATCCGTCCGGCGCTACCGAAAATCGATGCCGCTCGTGGGTATTCCAAAGGCCAGTCCCGTGACTGCGTCACTTGAACCCCGCTGCACTGTCGATGGCATCGGGCAGGATCTTACTCGATCAGCGTTGCGCGCTGTCACCGGATATGTCGTCTCCACTTTGGACCGGAACGGTGTGATCATCGAGATCAACGATGATGCGCAAGCCATCCTCAGACGGCCTTTGTCGAGCCTTTTGGGAAGCCCCCATGATCTTCTCTATGCCCCCGATGAGCAGGCCGCAGGTCTTCCGGGCGACGACCGAAAAGCGGCATCGCGCGACGGAAAGCTGGAGCGAGATGCCTGGCGCGTGCGTGGCGACGGGACAGAATTCCTGGCCCAATTAACGATCGACCCTCTTCTCGATGAAGATGGGAGAGTGCTTGGTTTTGGCTGCATCGAGCGCGATATCACGCACGAGGTGTCCGTTCGGACGTCATTTGAAGCACGTGAGCAACATTTACGGTCGATCCTTGCGACCGTCCCCGATGCCATGATTGTCATTGACGAGAAGGGACGTATCACCTCGTTCAGCGCTGCTGCAGAGCGGCTATTTGGTTTTCTCGAGCAAGAGCTGCTCGGCGCCAATATCTCTTGTCTCATGCCCGAGCCCGACCGCTCGCGGCATGACCAGTATATCGCGCATTATCTGAGCACCGGCGAACGCCGGATCATAGGGATTGGCCGCATTGTCGTTGGCCAACGCCGCGATGGAACATCCTTTCCCATGGAACTTTCGGTTGGCGAAGCGGGCGAACAAGGAAGCCGGGTATTCACCGGCTTCATCCGCGACCTCTCGGCGAAGGAACGGGACGAACTGGAGATCAAGACGCTTCAAGCCGAGTTGGTCCATGTCTCAAGAATCAGCGCGATGGGCACGATGGCGTCAACACTGGCCCATGAACTCAATCAGCCGCTCACGGCCATTGCAAACTATCTTGAAACGGTGCGCGATGTCTTGGATGGGCAAAGCAGTCTCCCGCCGGACAAGCTCCGCGACGCAGTGAGTGAAGCAGCCGAGGAAACCCTTCGCGCCGGACACATCGTTCGCCGCCTGCGAGATTTCGTTGGCCGCGGCGAGGTAGAAAAAACGATCGAAGGCCTTCCCGAGCTAATCGAGGAGGCCGCAAAGCTTGCCCTCTTGGGTGCGCGTGAACGAGGCGTGCGGAGCTTTTTTACATTGGACCCTGCGGCCTCGCCCGTTCTGGTCAATCGCATCCAGATCCAGCAAGTCCTCGTCAATCTCATGCGCAATGCCGTGGAGGCGATGGTCGATGTCAGTCGCCGCGAACTGCGTGTCTCGACGCGATTAACGCCTGGAGGCTTTGTCGAAGTATCCATCGCTGATAGCGGAACGGGAATTGCGTCCGAGATCTGGCCGAGGCTTTTCGATGCCTTTGTGAGCGGCAAGGCTGACGGGATGGGGCTCGGTCTCTCCATCTGTCGCACCATCATCGAAGCTCATGGCGGTCGCATCTGGGCCGAACAACCGCCGGACGGAGGCACAATTTTCCTATTCACATTGATTCATGCCCGCACGGAAGACTCCGATGACTAAGAGCAAAATCATCCATCTCGTGGACGACGAAGAAGCTATCCGGAAATCAGCGGGATTCATGCTTCGAACCTCTGGCTTCACCGTGCACAGCTACTCATCGGGCACCGAATTTCTGAAAGCAGCGCCAAATGCGAGCACTGGATGTGTTTTGCTCGACGTTCGCATGCCCGATCTGGATGGCCTGGAGGTTCAGTCCGCCATGAAAGTCAAGGGTGTGGCGATGCCCGTGGTCATTCTCACAGGACATGGCGATGTGTCCGTGGCGGTGCAGGCAATGAAGGCCGGTGCCGTCGATTTCATCGAAAAGCCTTTTGAAAAGGCTGCCCTGCTAGCTGCGATTGAGCGCGCATTTGCCCGGATTGAAGACACGGATAGCAGAGCGTTGGAAGAATCTGAAGCTCAGGTGCGATTGGCGCTTCTCACGCCGCGCGAGCACGAAGTGCTTGCGGGCCTTGTGCGCGGCCATCCCAACAAGACAATCGCCTATGATCTCGGCATATCTTCGCGCACAGTCGAGGTTCATCGCGCAAGCCTCATGGGCAAATTGTCGGCGCACAATCTTTCCGACGTCTTGCGGATTGCCTTTGCAGCCGGCGTTGGACGTATGGGAGCTCGCTAGGAGGTTTACGTACAGACTGAAGCGCCATTGATCGCAATGTTGGACAAGCAATACCTTCATTTGATTGTCTGGAACCATGTCCGCGTCAACCGGCGTAAAGCCCCGAACAGCCTTCACAATTCTGATATCGGACGATGAAAATGCGGTGCGGCGCTCGATGCAGCTCATGCTGTGTGCATGCGGCTACTCGGTCAGAAGCTACGCCAGCGGGAATGCGCTCATCGCCGACCCGCAGGCGCTGTCCGCCGATTGCCTGGTGGTTGACTACCGAATGCCCGATGTTGACGGATTTTCGGTCCTTCAGGAATTAAGAGCGAAGGGATGGGAGGGAAAAGCTCTCATGGTGACGGCATATTGCAATCATGCTCTCGAAACGCGCGCCCTCGCTGCCGGCTTCGATGAGGTGGTAGCAAAGCCATTTGTGGCGCGCGCAATAATCGATGCGGTCGCCCGCTTCGCAAAAGGTGCGGATTGAGACCATTTTTGGCCGGGATTTCGCGTCCATCGGCTCGGCTAGGCGCTGACCTGCGTTGTCAGATTACAAGAAACGCTCATCGCCATATCCTGGCGGCGTTGACTGATAAATGGCAGGAGAGCTGCCTTCTCCGCTCAAGGCAAAGGCGCGGACTTGCATCATGCAGCGGTCAAGCAACGCTCGAAAACCACTCTAAAGTCTTTTTTTATCATGGTCTAGTTTCGGATCAGCCTCTTAAACCGCCCATGTCAGCCTCTTCCTAGAAATTTCATTTATTTGAAGGCCTTGATCACGGCGTCAATCTTCACTTTAACTGACTTGTCATGCTGGGTGACTGGCGGAACTTTACGGTCAACCCCGAGCAGTTCATAGACAGCCATCTGAGCAGCCCGCACCGAATATTCGACGGTGAAGACAACATCGTCGGCAATTTCGACAAACTGACCCACCAAGGCGAGGTTCTTGGAATTCTTAGGCACTGGCAACGGCCTGTCGCTGTGTGCGCGGGGCATGAACATGCTGGTGATATAGGGCATGCGGCAGGGGATACAGTTCGCATTTGAAAATGTTTCGTCGAAGTCAAAATTGAGATGCCCTGCAAGCTCACGCAGGATTTCCGCTCCCGCGCAGTCTGACATTGGTTTGGCGACAAAATCACCAATACGGTCAGGATGCAAAGCATAGCCCCATAGCACCTGAACATCGTCGGGCTGATCGATGAAATGCGGCTGATGGTACAAGACGACCGACATCAGCCAATTGGAATCTTTGAAGGTAACAAGGCCGCCAGTACCTGCGGTATTGCCGGACAATTTCTCCATTTGATCAAAGAAAGCCGTGTCTTTGAGCGTCACCGTAAAGGAAGCCCAGTAGGATTCGGGTATACTCGAATTGAAAACAGCCGGATTACCTAGCTCTGGGCGGCCCTCTGCCAGTTTTTCCCAAAGTGTCCAACCGCCGCTTTCCGCTTTAGTCAAATGCTCCGGAGCAGCGGTCATGCTACCCAGGCTTGAGGCGTCGGTCATCGAACCATTTTGGAAGAAGACAATATCGTCTTTTCCCACCGTGACAGTTTTTTTGGTTCCTGATTGCTGCATCGTAATGCCCTTCACAACGATCTCAGACCCCGCTTCGAGGTCAAAATCGGTAACAGTACAATTGTTCACGAATTGGACATCACGATCTTCAAGCCAGCGAACTAGAGGCCGAACAAGAGCATCATACTGATTATAGACCGTGCGTTTGACGCCTGCGAGAGTCTCGATCCGGGAGAATTCCTTCATAAATCTGTGCAGATAGCGCTTGAATTCAACCGCACTGTGCCAAGCCTGAAAGGCAAAAGTCGTTTGCCACATATACCAGAAATTAGTGGTGAAAAATCCCGGCGACAGCCAGTCGGTTATGATACTGGTTCCGAGCTTTTCTTCGCTGGCTTCGGTAAGAATTAGCAATTCCGCGCGGTCCCGCATGGTGAACCCCATAGTTGAGACGTCAACTATAGAACGATTGCGATCAATAAGCCGCGCTTGTGAATGCGCTTTTACTCGCTTGTTAAACGCAACAATTTCTTCGCAAACCGACATATCCGTATCGGTTAGCGACGGGATCGTTTTATATAGATCCCACATGCATTCATAATTGTCGGTTGTGAGCATTCTCCCGCCGCGTAGACTATATCCACCTTCTGCGATCGGTGCCGCATCAAGACTTCCACCGAGAAGCGGCTTTGATTCGTAAACCGTTATGTTTCTACCCTGCATGCCGGCATCGCGGATCATGAAGGCGGCAGCGGCCAACGAGCCAATGCCGCCGCCGACGAGATAGGCTTTCCTATTTTGGTTATTCTCTAGCATGTCATCCCGCATTCATTCGAGGTCCGTCAAGGGTGCCACCCCAAAGCGAGTTGCCACAGCACACGGCAACTCATCCAAGCATCAACCGCCGCAAGCAATCGGACACCCAAGTCCAACGATAAAGGCTGCCCCATCCATGCTGTCTCTCTCACCAGCGCGAATTCTGAATCAGAAATCCGCCCCGTGGAAATCCCTCGCGATTCAAAAGGGTCGAAAACCGCTCTAATGCCGACTTGGGGGAGCAGGCCAGACGCCGCTCCTCCCAAAAACGCACTACTTGTGTTTGTGTTCTGGCATCGGCTTGTCCGATGGCTTGGCTGTCCCCATCGGTTTCATCTGGCCGTCCATACCGGCGCATCCCATTTTGCCCATGCCCCCCATTCCAGCTTTGCCCTTCTTGCCACCATGGCCTTTCATCTTTTGGTCGTGCATCGACTTGTCGCTGCCTTGCATGCAGTGACCATTGGATTGGGATGGTTCCGCCTTGCTCGCACTCGCTGCAGGCTTTTTCGGTGGCGCCTTGGGCGCTTCGTCGGCGTAAACAGGCGTCGTTGCCAGTGCAACCAGGCTCAAAGCGGTGAACATTTTAGAAAAACTGCGCATTGCATTCTCCATAACTGAAATCAAAACGAGGGAACTCACTTGGCGTCCAAAAGCTGGGCCAAGCCATGCATTGAAAATGCTCATTCCTGCATTGCGGGGCTATACGTGTAGTCCACAATTCGGGAGATTGCTTAGTCCAGGTACCTCGTGGCGCAAGCGAGCCCGCCTACCTCTGCCCAACGGCAGCAGATTTTTTCGCAACTGCCGATTTACCCCTTGACCTTGGACCATAGTCAATAGGCTAACCATTGCCCCAAGAGTCTTGATCAAAGGTTATGGCTTGACGAAAGGCGAAGTATCAAGTTACTGATTTATAAGTACTATTTGACACATTTACATCCGCGATCCGGGCCTAGCAGATACTGAAAAAGCGGCCGCCATCCTGTGCACAATACGTATTGAGGCGGCTCCGCCATTGGGCGCAAATGGCTTTGGTTGAAACAAGCATGATCCGTCGCAGTACAATTTTGTTGGCGCGGAGGCTGGCTTCGGGGGCACCCGTTCGACCAGTGGTTTGGGTCAAGACATCTCGTTCGAGACTCGCAGGAGGAACATTCAGCTCGCTGCATGGCAATTAGCCAGCAGCCTCAGTCGAAAGGATAATATCGTCATGAAGAAGTTTTTCGCACCTATGCTCATCGGAGCGTCCCTGTTCGCGGCAGCACCTCTAGCTGCGCAGGGGATCGGACACACCTGGGTAATGCGAGGCCATGTGGTCGAGCTTGAGAGCGGGGGGCCGGTGATCTGCATTGGCAAGAGCGACGGTGCACAGCCTGGTCAGGTTCTGGACGTTTACCGGACCGAAACTGTGCACAACCACAAATCCACGCCCCCGACCTACAAGCGCATCAAGGTGGGCTCGGTTACGATCAACGAGGTCATCGACGATCATTTCGCGCGGGCAACAGTGACCGAAGGCAAGCTCAAGAAGCACGACATCGTCGAGCTCCGCAAAAACTGAGCCCTTGGGGGAGGCGGCTCCAGCGAGCTGCCTCCCCACCAGTTTCTAAATCAGGTTGAAGGTAGCCGCCAGCAACGCGCGGCGACAATGTAGCGGCGCGACTATGCCCTGTCCGCGCGTGAAAGGAGGCCAACAGTGCGAAGTTACACGATCGGCAGGTTGGCGACCGCATGTTCAGTCCGCCGCGATACGATCCGCTACTATGAGCGCTCGGGCTTGTTGCCGGAACCCGGTCGGACAAGCAGCGGCTACCGCGTTTATGGTGACGAAGACATCAGGCGGGTCAACTTTATCAAAACCGCGCAATCGCTGGGCTTCACCCTAACAGAGATTAGCATGCTCTTGTCAATACAGGGCTCTGATTCGGCCTCCGCGGCAGACGTCGCCAAGCTGACCGAACAAAAGATTCGAGATCTTTCGGCCAAGCTCGGGCAATTGCGCGGGATCAAACAGGCGCTTGAACAGCTTGTTGCGGATTGCCCCATCGGTGTGCCGGTCAGCGACTGTCCGATCATTATGTACATCGCACATGCGCCAAACCGGCACCGGCACAGCCGACACATGCAGGACATGGCATCACCCGCCGGACCCTGAATCACTTCGGCAGGCGGCATCCCTCCCCCCATAGCCTATCCCCGGACGCCGCCTGCCGGAGACACGCCACCAAGAACTGAAAGGACAGAATCATGAACTACGATAATCTGCGACTAAGCGCAGGCCTGCCGCTTATAGCCCTCATTACAACCGCAGCATTGGCCGCTTGCAGCCCCGCAGACAAAACCAACACAAACGCCGCGGAAGCCAACAAAACGGTAGAAACCGTGCCTGCCGGCGAAACCGGTACGACCGAAGATGCATCCGAAGTCGCCCGCGAAATGCACAACCGGATGAACGACGACCAGGCCATGCACGATTCGATGAAAGATAAGGCAATGGCCGATGATCAGATGGACAAGATGCACCCACGCGGAATGAACGATCCGGCTATGAAGGGCGGCGCAATGCAGGGCATGGGCGGCAAACCCCCCTCAGACCCGGCACCGAAGGACAAGGCCGATCCGATGCCGATGAACGATATGTGATCGGCCAAGCCTGGCGTCTGTTGGACATGCTCATCATTTCTATAATGCGCCGGTCAGTACCTATTTTGCTTGCTGCCGCTGCCTTACCCCCACAGGCGGCAGCGGCTCAGGCAGTTGCCGATCATGCCGCGCACCACCCCGGCGACGGCACTCCGGCGGCCACGGTGCCCCAGCCCGCAGCGCCCGCCCCGCCTTCAGCGAGTCCGTCCGCGAATACAGGCGCAGCCATGTCCAAAATGATGGACGAGATGATGGGCGGCGAGATGGAAGGCGGTAAGCAGACCCCCGCCTATTCGGCGCTGCTGACTTTGCCCGATCTCGATCAGCGCGCGCGGGCGACTCTTGCAACTGAGGCAGCCGCGCGCCTCCATCAAGGCTTGACCCTTGCCAAACAAACAACGAGCGATGCCCATGGCTCGGGTCAACCAGACAGCTCTGCGATTGCACGCCAGCTGCGCGAAGCCGCAGCGCTGGTCGAGAGCGGAGCAGCGACCACGGCAGCACTCGACGGGAGTCGGAATGGCAACAAGATCGCCAATGAGTGGTTCCGGTCCGAAATGGAACTGGGATCAGCCGATGATCACGCCTTAATGGCCGGGAGATTATGGGGGCTATCCCCAGGGCACTGGTTGTTCATGACGGCAACATTGCTTGGGCTCGTCGCCCTCCTACTCCTTCAGATGTTGCGCCTGCGCCGTGTCCGCGCGCTCATTGCCCCGGGCCAGCAGCCGATTCCGGTGGATTTGCAGCGTGGTGCCTCTTTGGATCCAAGGGGCGCAACAAGCCCTGTAGCCGCCCTCCACCGACGCTCCGACACCGATCCGGCACCAGCGCGGCAGGCCACCCCTCTGAGCCGCGCGGCAGCGGCCAAACTCAACCGCTGGAGCGGAGATTTGCGGATTGCGCAGATCTTCGACGAGACACCGACCGTCAAAACCTTTCGGATGATCCTGCCCGGTGCGGACCGGCTTCCCTTCGACTTCATGCCAGGCCAATTCCTCCAGGTCGAGGTGCCGAAAGACGATGGCAGCAAAGCCAAGCGCTCCTATACGATCGCCTCCTCGCCGACCCAGCGCGCTTATGTCGAGCTTACCATCAAGCGCGAAGCGCAGGGTGCGGTTTCGCGTTATATGCACGACGCAATGAAGCCGGGCGACCTCGTTCATATCGCGGGTCCCTTCGGTCATTTCACTTTCACCGGAACCGATGCAGAGAGCATCGTTCTGATTGCTGGCGGTGTCGGCATTACACCCATGATGTCGGTGCTGCGGTTTTTGACCGACACAGCTTGGTCCGGCGACATCTTTTTCGTTTACGCCGCCCGGTCGACCGAAGAATTTGTTTTCAGGAGCGAGATCGAGCAGCTCGAACGGCGCCATCCCAATCTGCATGTCTTCGCTTCGATGCAACGTTCGCCAGGAACCGTCTGGCATGGAGCCGAAGGGCATATCACGCGCGAGTTGCTCGAAAGCGCTGTCCCCGAGATCGCCAAGCGGCGCGTCCATTTGTGCGGACCGCCGCCGATGATGACCGCGATGCGCGACATATTGACCCAAATCGGCGTCCCCGAGGCCCAGATATATAGCGAGGCCTTCGGCCCCGCCTCGTTGCCGATCGATGACCTCGCCAAGGACGGTGGCGAAGACCAGCCCGAGGCGCCCAACGCGAAGGCATCGCCTCCGAATGAAAGACCAGCACGTGATGAAGTCGCCGCGACAACTGTGACCTTTTCGATTGCGGGGGTATCGGCACCGCTCGACGCCGACGAAACCATTCTTGAGGCCGCCGAAACAGCCGGAGTCGAGATCCCTTATTCTTGCCGGGTCGGTGAATGCGGTGTCTGTGTGACCCGCCTGCTCGAAGGCGAAGTCACGATGGATGTGGAAACCGGCCTGGATGCCGCCGACAAGGCGCAAGGCTATGTGCTGGCGTGCCAGGCGCGGTGCATGCGCGGCCCGCTTGTGGCCGAAGCCTGATGCGCGAGCGCAGCGACATTTTGATGGGGTTATTGTTCGCCTTTGTGCTGATCTTTCCACTCGGCTTCATCGTTCACGCCTCGCCGCGCTTTCCCGGTAGCCTGTCAGGCAGTCTGCTGGGGATAGCGGCGGCCTTGCTGATGCTGGTTCCCCTCGTCCATGTCGCTGCCCGACGCATTCCATCGCTCGGTAAGTGGCTCGACCTTCGGATCAGCAAGCGGACTTTACTGTCGATCCATATTTATGCCGGTGTGCTCGGGCCAATCCTCGCGCTGGTCCATGCCGCGCATAAATTCGAGAGCCCGCTTGGCATCGCGCTGACAGGTACTGCGATCCTTGTCGTCTGGAGCGGCTTCGTCGGACGCTATTTTCTGATCCAAGTTGCTAAAGCCATCCGGGCGCGCGAATCCGAGTTGGCGATGCTGCGGCTGGGTCTGGATGCACAGCCGGCAAAATCCGAGCCATCCAAGCGCGATACAAACACTGGCCTTAGCCGCTGGCGTTTTCTGTTTGCTCCGACCGACGACCTCGACCCTGCGAACCTCGCCGACGCCAGACAACGCGCGGAAGCGCTGGCAGATACCGAATATGCCGTGCGCGCCGAACGGGCGGTTTCCCGGCTGTTCGGTGCGTGGCGGACCATCCATATCGCCACCAGCACATTGCTCTACGCACTGCTGTTGCTCCACATCTGGTCAGGATATTATTTCGGGTTTCGCTGGCTATGAAAGGCATGCGGCTCCTCTACGCCGTCTATGCACTGGCCCTGGTGTTGCTGGTCATCGTCGTGCCGCTCATGACGCATGGAGCTGGGAGCGGCGCAGTAAAGGGCTGGACGGCACTGGTCGATCCCGGCCCGCTGTCCCCGCAACATGCTTCCCTGAAGGCGGATTGCGAAACCTGCCATACACCGCACAAGGGCGTCGAGCCGGTCAAATGCATTGCCTGCCATGTCGGGACGGACTTTGGCACCAAGGCATCGACGCGGTTTCACGCCAACGCGAAGCAATGCACAACCTGTCATGTCGAACATGACGGCGGCGCGAGCCTGACACGCATGGATCATTTGGCGCTGCTCGACCCTGAGCTCTGGCGAGGCACGCCCGTTTTCGCGGATGCGCGTCCGATGACCACGAAATCCAAAAGCGCAAATGGCCTGTCATGCGCCAGCTGTCACGCGGCGCGCGATCCGCATCAGGGCCTATTCGGCAAGGACTGCAAGAGCTGTCACACGCTGACAGACTGGAAAATTGCCAAATTTCGTCACCCTTCGGTCAATTCACGGCAATGCGCCGAATGTCACAAGGCACCGCCAAGTCACTTCATGATGCACTTTGAAATGGTGTCGCAACGCGTGGCCAAAGAGCGCGCTCCGGTCAATCAATGCGTCGCCTGTCATACTACCGACAGCTGGAACAATATTCGCAAGGTCGGATGGTATGACCATCATTGAGCCTGCAAACGCCGCGCTCGACACGCTCGTCCGTTTCGCGGTGCTGTCTCTCGAACTTGCCGGGACGCTGACAATATTGGCAGGCGCTGTTGCCGCCATTTTCTTGTTCGTGTCGCGCGTGCGCGCCTGCGGCATTCAGGCCGCTTACCAGCCTGTCCGAGCCGTTTTGGGCCGCAGCATTCTGCTTGGTCTCGAGTTTCTGGTGGCTGGCGACATATTAAAGTCGCTCGTCATCAATCCCAGCCTTGATGACCTTCTTGTCCTTGCCGGTCTTATTCTCGTCCGTACATTTCTGAGTGTTTCGCTTGGGGTCGAGATCAACGGCCATTGGCCTTGGCAGGAAACAGCCATAGCGGCACGGGCCCAACCCGTTGCACGTCCCAACAATCGCGCGAAGAACAATCAGCCAGGGGGCCGGGATGAGGGATAGCGATCGCCCGGCTCCAGGCGAAAATCGGCTTGCTCGCGCCGCTGCCCGCCATGTCCAAAGCCTTTGCGCGCAGGCCCCGCATTGCCACACTCCCGCTCATCCCGAAGAGGGTTGCCAATGAGCCGACAAGCGGAGCCCGGCCAGACCGGTGCCATTCCCCATGGTCCAACCGGACATGGCCTCAAAGCTCGGAAATTGGGGCTGATTGCGGGGTCCGCCGAGCCTATTGCGGTGATGCCCGAAGACTGCGCTATATGCCGGGCCGAGGGATTGACGGCACGCACTTCAATTCTTGTCGAAGCAGGCGATCGCCAGATTGTTGCCCGATTGATGCGATCAACAAATGATCTGGTGGCTGAGGGCGAGATCGGACTTTCAGACGAAGCCTGGAACAGTCTTGGTCTCAGCGGCGGCGAGCCTGTCAATGTGCGGCATCCGCAGCCGGTGCCGTCGCTCAGCGCCTTACGCAAGCGCGTCTACGGCAACAGGCTGGCCCAAGCCGACTTCGCAAACATCATGTCTGACCTTGTGGCCGGCAGGTACAGCGATGTCCATCTCGCCTCGTTCGTGACCGCCTGTTCGGCGTTTCCCCTCGACCTAGATGAAATGATAGCGCTCACCCAGGCGATGATCGGCGCGGGCAAAGTCCTGATCTGGCATCAGCCGGTTATCGTCGACAAGCACAGCGTCGGCGGACTACCGGGAAATCGGACGACACCAATCATCGTCTCTATCGTCGCCGCGCTCGGTTTGGTCATTCCAAAAACGTCATCGCGGGCCATTACCTCGCCGGCCGGCACTGCCGACACGATGGAAACGCTTGCACCGGTCGATCTCGACATCAAACAAATCCGCGACGTGGTTGCGCGGCAGAACGGCTGCCTGGTCTGGGGAGGATCTGTCGACCTCAGTCCAGCCGACGATATCATCATCGGGGTCGAACGCATTCTTGACCTCGATTCCTCAGGCCAGCTGGTCGCATCTGTGCTGTCAAAGAAAATTGCGGCAGGTGCCACGCACCTGGTCATCGATATGCCGGTCGGCCCGACGGCAAAGGTCAGGACCGCCCAGGCCGCTGATGAATTGAGCTATTGGCTCGAGGCGGTTGCCGCCGCATTCGGTGTCAAGATCCGTATCCTTCTGGGCCGCGGAGACCAGCCCATTGGCCGCGGCATTGGGCCAGCGCTCGAAGCCCGAGATGTGTTGGCGGTGTTGCAGCAGCGCGACCCGCCCGCCGAGCTTGCCACACGCGCATGCGACCTGGCCGGTGCGCTGCTTGAGCTCGCCGAGTTCGCGCCCCAAGGCAGCGGAGCGATGCTCGCCAGAGATGTTCTCGAAAGCGGGCGAGCCTGGGCCAAATTCCAGGCAATTTGCGCGGCACAGGGCGGATTGCGCGAGCCGCCGGTGGCGAGCCATAGGCAGGTAGTGCTTGCCCCGCATGCCGGAACGCTGGGCTCCATCGATAACCGCCGCCTGGCCCAGCTCGCCAAGCTCGCCGGTGCACCTGCGGCGAAGGCGGCAGGCGTCGAACTACATTGCCGGCTCGGAGACGCAGTCGAAACCGGCGCCGCGCTGTGCACCGTTCACGCCGAAAGTCGCGGCGAGCTCGACTATGCCATGCAATTCTATGCCGGAGCTGGCGCAATATTCGGAATCGAACAGCCATGAACCCGCCCATTCTCATCCCGCTCCCGGGAAACGAGCACCTCGCTGCCGGCATTGCCGGCGCCATCGATGCCGAAATTGGTATGCTGGAGATGCACCAGTTTCCTGACGGCGAAACCTATCTGCGCTTCGCCTGCGATGTCGCTGGACGCCCGGTCATCCTGCTGTGCACGCTCGCGCGGCCCAACGAGCTCGTCATGCCGCTGCTGCTGGCCGCCGATGCGGCCCGGGATCTGGGGGCGAGCGAAGTGGCTCTGGTTGCGCCCTATCTGGCCTATATGCGCCAAGACCGGCGCTTCAGATCAGGCGAGGCGGTCAGTTCGCGGACCTTTGCGCGCCTGCTGTCGAACGCGTTCGACTGGTTCGTCACCGTCGACCCGCATCTTCACCGCTATGCGTCGCTCGATACAATCTACTCGATCCGCTCCCGGGTCGTCCAAGCCGCCCCGTCGATCGCGCGCTGGATAGAGGCGAACGTCACTGACCCAGTGATCGTCGGGCCGGACATTGAGAGCGAACAATGGGTGAGCGGCGTCGCCCGGCTAATCGGAGCCCCGCATTTCGTCTTGACCAAGTCCCGTACCGGAGATCGCAGAGTCAGCGTCACCCTGCCAGACATCGAACCCTTCGCGCACCGCCGACCCGTCATTGTCGATGATATCGGCTCGTCGGGGCAAACGCTTGTAGCAGCGGTGCTCGCGCTCAACGGCGCGGGCTTTGAAACCAGCTGCTGCATTGTCGTCCATGCACTGTTTGATTGCAAGGTCGAGGATCTCTTCGATGATCGATCGGTCGAGATCGTCAGCACCGACACGGTCGCGCATGGCACCAATGCGATCGCCCTGGGCGGTGACCTCGCCAAGGCAGTCGAAGAGATGTGCTTAGGTACCCAACCGGCGCGCAAGCCAGTTTAATGAAGGGATAGAGAGATGGCAGGCTTTGGAATCTATGGATTGGGCCGAATGGGCCAGGCTATTGCGCTTCGGCTGCTCAGAAATGGTCATCGGATCCATGTTTTCAATAGAAGCCCGGAACCGATCGCCTCGCTTGTCCAAGCGGGTGCTCAAGGAGCGACTTCGCTCGCCCACCTTGTCAGCCAGTTGGAAGCGCCGCGTTGCATCTGGCTGATGCTCCCGGCTGGCGAGCCTACCGATGAGGCGCTTGTTGCCCTGTCCGAATTGCTTTCCCCAGGCGATGTGCTGATCGATGCCGGCAACTCCTATTGGAAGGACGCAGCCAGACGTGCCGCCATGCTTGAGAAGCGCGGAATCGCATTTCTTGATGTCGGAACCTCAGGCGGGGTACATGGGCTGGACCGCGGCTTCTGCATGATGGTGGGAGGGCCAGCTGAAGCGGCCGACTTAGTTGATCCGATTTTCGCCAGTCTGGCCCCGGCAGAGCTTGCACCCAATGGCAAGGAACCGCATGGCAATCGTCCGGGATTCGTCAGAACCGGTCCTTGCGGGTCGGGCCATTTCGTGAAGATGGTCCACAATGGTATCGAATATGGCATGATGCAGTCGATCGCCGAAGGTTTCGAATTTCTGGCAGCGGCGGCTGCACCGTCCAGGCTGGCGAACGAGAAATTTGAGCTGAAACTCGATGAAATTGCGGAAGCCTGGCGCCGTTCGAGCGTCATTTCCTCATGGCTGGTCGATCTTGCCGCTGAAGCTCTGCTCAATGATCCGCAGCTTTCGGCCTTTTCGGGACGGATCGAGGATTCGGGTGAGGGTCGCTGGATGCTGCACGAAGCGATCGAAAATCGCATTCCGGCACCCTCTCTCGCAGCTGCCCTATTCGCCCGGTTCGAATCCCGAACAGACGCCAGGTTCGGCAATCAGCTGCTCTCTGCCATGCGCATGGGTTTTGGGGGGCATAAAGAGCCCCCCAGCCCAAACTGAGGCGCAAACCCAATCAGTGCCGGGCGTAAATCTTTTGACCTGCCGATCCGAAAGAATAGACGATATAGGATTGGGGTTTTTGCCCCGGCACTTCCATTCCGGGCGATCCCAGTGGCATTCCGCCGACAGCGAGACCGCTCACGCCCTTGGGCTTTGCCGCGAGAACCCGCTTGATGTCAGCGATCGGAACATGACCTTCAAAAGCAATCCCGTCGATGAACGCCGTGTGGCACGATTGCAGCGACGAGGTTATGCCGAGCCTCTTCTGAAGTGCAGCCCGATTTACATTGTCGACCACTTTGACCGATCGGCCAAGCGCCGCTTTGACCTGAGCTGCCCATTTTAGACAGCAACCGCAACCGGGATCGCGGTGCATAACCATTTCGGACGCGGCGAACGCCGGCGTCGCAACAAGGGCTAAGGCCAAAAATAGCTTTCGCATGAAAAACTCCTTTTAATTC
>LNFM01006633.1_pt1 | contig 18894 bp, 18 predicted proteins | sample 596031 | NCBI WGS metagenome assembly LNFM01 (sample SAMN04254537, study PRJNA301005) | activated carbon metagenome | isolation source: dual media filters at the Ann Arbor, Michigan drinking water treatment plant | place: USA: Ann Arbor | reverse complement strand
ACTGTACAGGATTATCCACTTACGTATAATTACTCCAACGAACAGCATCGTTTTGAAGAAGCCGGCCGATTATGGAAACAGGCGGCCGCACCTTATACTCCAAAGTGGAATGCACTGATGGATTCCTTATTGAAATTTAATTTCACACTCGATCCAACATTTAATATTTATGAAGCTTCGCGCGATTTACATAAAGCGCGCAGGCAAGAGTGGCACGAGCATTATACATTGCCACAACTCTGGGCATTTTATCAACCAAGTCGCATCGCACACGGCTCGTATTGGTTTTCGTGGGGAACAGAACAAGAGGTTGCGTGGAAAGAAAATTATCGATTGTGGATGACCTTCGTGAACGAATATAAAAATCGTGGCGGCCGCGTAACGGTAGGTACCGACTCAGGATTCATTTTTCAACTCTACGGATTTGCCTTTGTAAGAGAAATGGAATTGTTGCGCGAAGCAGGATTTCATCCGCTTGAAGTAATCCGGTCAGCAACCTTGCATGGCGCACAAGCACTCGGCATGGAAAAAGAAGTTGGCTCTGTTGAAATTGGGAAACTGGCCGACTTTGCGATTACCGATGTAAATCCATTGGAGAACTTGCAAGCACTGAATGGGATGGGCGCTATTAAATTAATGGAGGACAATTCTGTAAAACGCGTGGGTGGAATTAAATACACCATTAAAGATGGTATTGTGTATGACGCTAAAAAACTTTTAGCCGATGTTAAGAAAATTGTTGATCAGGAAAAAGCGAAAGCTGGTTTTGTGTTGAAGCAACCGGGTATTGATTGATTTGCCACAAACCTGCCTGTCGGCAGACAGGGGCACGAAGGCACAAAGAATAATTTTTAAGCTATTAACTTAATGAACTATCCTCATGAAAAAAATAATTAGTCTGCTGTTCGTTGCATTCTTAATGACACGCTGCGTGGTGAATAATCCGGAGGAAGCTGCTGCCGAAGCAGCCGAGGTTTACTCACTGTTAGGGATAGATTACTACGCACCCACAGATGCCAATCCAAAACTCGACAGCAATCTCGCTGTAGCAAAAAAGAATTTTGAACTCGATGCAAGCGAAGATAACTATATCTGGCTGGGTCGTAGAACCGCCTACCTCACTCGCTATAACAAAGCCATCAGCATCTTTAGCGAGGGCCTTGATAAGTATCCGAACTCATATCGGCTCTATCGTCACCGCGGACATCGCTACATTTCGCAGCGTAAGTTTGATGCAGCCATTGCCGATTTAAACAAAGCTGTTGAGCTCATGCAAGGGGTTCCTCTTGAAATAGAACCGGATGGTCAGCCTAATAAAATAAATAAGCCACTTTCCTCCACACAATTTAATGTTTGGTATCACCTGGGCTTAGCGCATTACCTGAAAGGAGATTTTGAAGCTGCTGAAAAAGCGTACCTCGAATGTTTGAAAGTAAGTGATAACGATGATCTGATTACCGCAACAGTAGATTGGCTTTACATGACTTACCGCAGACAAGGAAAAACCGAAGAAGCAAAGAAGCTGATGGAATTAATCATACCTACTATGACTATCATCGAGAACGATTCCTACTTCAAGCGATTGAATATGTACAAGGGTTTGGTGGCAGTAGATTCTGTACTTACCGTAAGCAGTTCAAACGAAGATGTCGATCTGGCGCTTGCCACGCAAGGATATGGAGTGGGCAACTGGTATTTATACAATGGCGACACCACAAAAGCCTTTGATATCTATCAAAAAGTAATTGCCGGAAAACATTTTTCTGCCTTTGGGTTTATTGCCTCAGAAGCGGACTTGGCGCGGTTGAGAGAATAAAAACAGGAAAATCACGGCAGCCTCCACCATATGGTGACCGTACGCGCGCAAACCAAAACCTCCGCCCATACGTGCAAGGTTGATTTGAACATTTTCTTTTGCAAGCCAGTTTGTGCGGCAATCTTATTTGAATAAAATCCAGTGCCTGAATAGGAACAATTCAGGGCCTTCTATGAAGTATGACTTCATTAATGTTTGAGGATGATTTTTATCATGTTTAAAAAAAGTGTGGGCAAATATCTTCGTGCATAGTTAGCAGATGGAATTCTAAGGGTAAAACCATCGTGAAATTCCTATGTTCAAACTGCTGATTCCGTACTATGAGAATTCGTAAAGCAAAAAAAGAAGCAGAGTTTCCAAAAAACGATCCAAGAGTAAAATTGCTGGCGAAAAAAATCAAAAAAGAAAACTACCAGCCCGGCTCCTTAATTGAAATTTTGCATACGGCACAAAATGCCTTCGGTTACTTACCCCTGAATGTTTTGCAATACATTACCAAAGAATTAAAACTGCCACCGGCACGAGTCTTCTCAACCGCTACTTTTTACCACTTCTTTTCTCTTAAATCAAAGGGAGAGCATACTTGCCTGATCTGTACCGGTACTGCTTGTTATGTAAAAGGCGCACAGGTTATCGTAAACGAACTAGAAAAACAATTCGGCCTTCAACCCGGCCAGGTTACCACCGACAATAAACTCGGTGTGGCGGTAGCCCGCTGCATCGGAGCCTGCGGAATAGCTCCGGCTGTAATACTTGACGATGAAGTACTCGCCAAAGTGGAGCCTCAAGAGTTAACGCAAAAAATAAAATCCAAACTAGCGGCATCATGAACAGTCAGGAACTGAGAACCTTATACGATAAAGCAAAGCAAAAAAATGCTCAGTACAAACACAAAATATGTGTGTGCTGTGGTGCCGGTTGCATTTCTTCCGGCTCTGAAGAAGTACTGAATAAAATTCAGGAAGAAATAAAAGTAAGAGGATTGGAAAATGAAGTGCAAGCTGTTCCCACAGGATGTATGGGACCTTGCAATCAAGGGCCATTGGTGAAATTTTTACCCGACAATACTATTTATCAAAAGGTAGATTGTGAAAACATCCGGCAAGTAGTACAAAGCCAATTGATAGATAAAAAACCAATTGAAGATTTGCTGATTTTTTCCGACTCAAGAGAAAAACCATTTTTAAATGCTGATGAAGACCCCTTCTTTAAAAAACAACTGAAGATCGCTTTAAAAGATTGCGGAGACATTAATCCTGAAGAAATAGACGATTATCTCACCATTGGCGGATATAGTGCTTTGGAAAAAGTCTTGTTTCAAATGCAACCCGAAGAGGTGATTGCCGAAGTGAAGCAAAGCAGAATGCGTGGCAGAGGAGGTGCAGGATACCCAACCGGCTTTAAATGGGAAACTGTATATAAATACGTCAACGCTCAAAAATACGTTATCTGCAATGGCGATGAGGGTGACCCCGGAGCATTTATGGATAGGAGTGTGTTGGAGGGCAATCCGCATCGGGTATTGGAAGGAATGGCAATAGCGGGATATGCCGTAGGTGCCAATCAGGGTTATGCTTACATAAGGGGTGAATATCCGCTGGCCATCAAACGAATTGAATCTGCCATAAAGCAAGCAAAGAGACTGGGCTTATTGGGCAACAAAATTTTGGGCACCGATTTTTCTTTTGATGTGCAGGTGCGCATTGGTGCCGGTGCGTTTGTATGTGGTGAAGAAACCGCATTAATTGCTTCCATTGAAGGTAAAAGAGGAACACCAAGCCCGCGACCTCCCTATCCTGCCGAAAGCGGTTTATGGGGCAAGCCAACCTTAATTAATAATGTCGAAACATTCGCTGGTATTGCGCCTATCATCAACAAAGGTGGCGAATGGTACAGTGAAATAGGAACTCCTAAAAGTGCCGGCACCAAGGTATTTGCGTTGGCTGGTAAAATAAAATATTCAGGATTGATTGAAGTGCCAATGGGTACAACGCTACGTCAAATAATATTTGACATAGGGGGCGGCATGCAGGATGAAGGTGAATTTAAAGCTGCACAAACCGGGGGGCCCTCCGGAGGTTGCATTCCTGCCGAACATCTGGACGTAAAAATGGACTATGAATCTTTAATCAGCCTGGGGTCTATCATGGGTTCCGGTGGATTAATTGTAATGGACAAAAGTTCTGACATGGTAGACGTTGCCCGCTTCTTCATGGAATTTTGCATGGATGAAAGTTGTGGTAAATGTGTACCGTGTAGAGTGGGCACAAAAATGATGCATGACTTACTGCAAAAGATTTGCAGTAACCATGCAACTAAAATCGACCTGGACCGCCTGGAAGAATTAGCTGACTATGTAAAAGAGTGCAGCCTTTGCGGATTAGGCGCATCAGCACCCAATCCACTCTTGAGCACGCTGCGGCATTTCAGAAGCGAATACGAAAAAAGAATAAGACAATTTGAAGAATTGGAAACATAAAACCCGATCGTATTAAACTACAAGTTGCTGCTCGATAACACAGTATAAAAATTTCAATAATGGCTAAGTTAACCCTACAGATTGACGGCAGATCAATAGAAACCGAAAGCGGTAGAACTATCCTCGAAGTGTGCAAAGAAAATGACATTAACATACTTACCATGTGTCATTTAAAAGGCATTACGGATGTTGGCGCATGCCGGCTTTGCCTGGTAGAAATCGAAGGCATATCCAAATTGCTCTCGGCCTGCACTACCAAAATTGCCGATAAAATGATTGTTCGCACGAACACGGAAAAAATAAAAAGATACCAGCGCATAACCACCGAACTGTTTGCAGCTGAACGCAACCACGTTTGTTCGGTTTGTATTGCCAATGGTAACTGCGAATTGCAAAAATTGGCCTACGATGTGAAAATGGATCACATACGGTATCCTTATTTGTTTCCGCAATGCGATGTTGACACTTCACATCCATTATATGTACTGGATCATAATCGATGCATTGTGTGTACACGTTGTGTGAGGGTTTGTGCCGAAGTAGAGGGAGCCTACAATTGGGATGTGATGAACAGAGGGACGAATGTGCGTGTAATATCCGATTTCAATACGCCATGGGGAGAATCCGTAACCTGCACAGATTGTGGAAAATGTGTTGAGGCCTGTCCAACGGGTGCGTTGTGGCCCAAAGCAGTGGTGCAAGGCCAGTTGAATAAAGTACCTGAAATGATTAGTGAATTGATTGAAAAAAGAAAAATGAAATTATGAGTAAGAAAAAAATTGCAACGGTATGGCTGGGTGGATGTTCAGGCTGCCACATGTCACTGTTGGATATTGATGAACGCATCTTAGAAGTGGCCCAACTGGCCGACATCGTAAAATGCCCCATCGTGGACGGCAAGGAATTCCCAGAGGTTGACATTGCCTTGGTTGAAGGAGCGATTACCAGTGATGAGCATCTAAAAGAAATACTGCACATCCGTAAACAATCAAAAATATTAATTTCCCTGGGTGATTGCGCCATCATGACCAATGTTACCGGTATGCGCAACTATTTCAATCTGAAGGAAGTGCTTGAAACATCTTATCTGGGATCCATCAGCAATGATGACGCTGGTGAAATGCCCAACCACTGGGCATTGTTGAAATTAAAAGATAAAGTTTATCCCCTGCAGGAAATAGTGGAAGTAGATTATTTTATTCCGGGATGCCCACCTTCTGCCGATGCCATTTTCTATGTATTGAGTGAACTACTTAACGATAGAATTCCTGACTTAAGCGAAGCAAAAAAAATGAAACATGGATAGCACAAATAAAAAGCAAATTGTTATTTCACCGGTAACCCGCATTGAGGGGCATGCAAAAATCAGTTTGCAGATGGACGACAGCGGCCAGGTAACCGAGGCAAGATTTCACGTAAATGAATTCAGAGGTTTTGAAAAATTTTGCGAAGGAAGATTATACACCGAAATGCCCGTGATCTCTGCGCGGATTTGCGGAATATGCCCGGTGAGTCACGCTATTTCCAGTGTTAAGGCATGCGAAATGATACAAGGCGTGGAACCAACCTATGCCGGAAACTTACTGCGAAGGCTCATGCATGTCGGTCAAAATATTTCTTCACACGCGCTGGCATTCTTTCACTTATCATCACCTGATTTATTGTTGGGCTACGATAGTGATCCGGCAAAAAGAAATATTTTCGGCATTGCAGAAAAATATCGTGACTTAGCAATTCGCGGCATACGCTTAAGAAAATTCGGACAAGAAATCAGCGAACGCATCACCGGTAAAAAAATTCATGCCATGGGCATTGCCCCGGGTGGCATTGCTTTTCCATTAACAGAAGAAAACAGACTGGCTTTACTGAACTGGATTCCCGAAGCCAAAGAGACCATTCATATCGGCATCAACATCATCAAAAAGTTTCATGACGAAAATGAAGCGATGGTAAAAAGTTTTTCGCCAACACCTACGCTTTATCTTGGAACGGTTGGAAGTGGCGGCCAGCATGAGTTGTACGATGGAAAGCTACGATTTGTCGATGCCGATGGAGTTATCTTGCAGGATCATGTGGAACCGAAACGTTACCTGGAATTCATTGCCGAACGTTCGGTAAATTGGTCCTACTTAAAATCACCGTATTACAAACCTTATGGATTTGAAAAGGGAATTTATCGGGTTGGCCCGCTGGCAAGATTAAATGTGGCTTCGCGCATGAAGACCCCTGAGGCACAAGCAGAGTTTGAACAATTTAAAAAAATCAATAACAGCAAACCGGTACACGGCACATTTTACTTTCACTATGCCCGTTTAATTGAAGCCTTAAGCGGTATTGAAGAAGCTGAAATCATTTTAAATGATAAACTCATAACCGATAAGCATGTTCAACACTTTGCCCGTTGGAACAACCATGTGGGCATTGGTTGTAGTGAAGCACCCAGAGGCACTCTGTTTCACCACTACATTACGGAAAACACCGGTAAAATTAAAAAAGTGAACCTGCTCATTGCCACCGGACAAAACAATCCCTCCATGAATCGCTCTATCTTAGATGTTGCACAACAATACATTCATGGCGATAAAATTGAGGAGGGCATGCTCAACCGTGTAGAATCTGCAATAAGATGCTACGACCCATGCCTCTCATGTTCTACTCATGCCATGGGCGATATGCCTTTTATGGTAGAAATTGTAGATGCGGAAGGGAGAATTTTAAAAAGAATCGCAAGAGAAAATTGATGTATTTGAGGTTTGCTCGACAGGACAAAACAAATTAAAACTAATTCATCGCCCGAAACACTAACTATGCTTGACTAGAAAACCTTCAACTTTCAACTAAGTTAGTTGTCGGTCGATCACCAAAAGAAAATTCAAACTGATAATTCTGTTCGCTCGTTCTCTGAAGTCTGGTAGCTGCGCGCTTCTGCAGAATGTTTAGATAAAATTGATTTTCGTATTGATAAGACTGTCGACTTATTTTTTCATTGAACTCTTGCTCCGACTTTTCAAATAAAGTATCCAGTGGAGAAAAAACAGACTTGTTATTCACCATCACCACATGCAAATAGACCATGGTTGTTTGGATATAAGAATGGCCGAGTAATTCTTTGATCGATACAATGTCCAAACCTTGCTCTAATAAATGGGTAGCATACGTATGCCGAAGTGTATGTGGTGTTATTCTCTTTTGAATAGATGTTTTGCGATGAGCCTCACGAATAGCCCGTTGAACTCCCTGAGGTGAATACCCGTTGAAATTTTTCCCATTGAATAGCCATTTAATTGGTTTATCCTTTATCAGGTAGCTCTTAATCTCATTCATTAATACTGCACCCATAGGAACATACCGATCTTTTTTTCCTTTGCTTTGTCGAATGTGAATCATGTTTCGTTCAAAATCAACATCCTTGATTTGAAGCTTTCGCAATTCCTGACAGCGTAACCCGCAACCATACAGGATTGCAATGATCGTCCGATGTTTTAACAGAATCGGGGCCTGCAATAATTCCTGTACTTCTTTTTGACTCAATACTACCGGCAGCTTTAAGTTATTTTTTAAAGCAGGAAGTTTAATCGCCCTGTCGGGCAATCCTACTACCCGAAATAGAAAACGTAAACCATACACGGTATGCTTAAAGAATGACTCCGCTGCGCCTTTCTTTTTTAAGTGATACAGATAGTCTTCGAGTTGATCATGCGTAAGTTGTGTAGGTAGTACCTTAAAATGAAGTGAAAGATGAGCCACACAGCGCAGGTAGCTATTTAAAGTACTCATACTCTTGCCGGTGATCAGAATTCTTTTTTCCAATTGCAAGCAAAGACTTTGAAAGCCTGCAAGCTCCTGGCAGGTACGTTGAACAATGGTGTGCATAGATTTGGATTTGAAGGTTAATAAATACTACTCCATCCTGGCATCACTTCCGATGATACAAGTGTAAGATGGCTAACCAAAGATAAAGTCTCTCCTGGTTATGCATTATTCTCACATAGAGTTCCGGTCAAGCATCGTCTCTGGGATACGATGTCGAAACTACAGCATCGTCACCAAACGGAGACGATGCCCGACTGCAAGTGTCGATAGCATTTTAACTATCCTACCTCAAAGTAAATTGCTTATCTAATGTGTAAACCAAACTTACGTTCCAGTCAAAATCCTGTGCCGGAATATCGGATTCGATTGCTTTGTTTACAATGCTCGAAATAGTTAATGGAAAATCTTTGATACCTAAGGTTGTAGTTAAATTGACATAATAACCATCGTCTGCATCTAACTTAAGGTAAAACGCTTGTGGATTTAAGCTGAGATAAGTTTTACCTGCCAGCTTAATTTTATTAAAGTTTCCCTGAAGCGATAAAAAAGTTGAGTTCTGAGGTCCGTGATTCTGAAAGCCATGACCACGTAAAAAATAAATACCAACACTCCTGTTATCTGAAAACTTATAAGTTGGCAAAATTTCAAGGGCGAGGAAACGCCTTGCTACTGACAGTTGATCTTCAATACCATTTACAACAACCGTGCGGGTTATATAATTCAATCCGGGTAAGTGGCCACCAAAAGTTAATTGGAATTTGGGTTTTATGATCGCCTTGTAGCGATAGATAAAAACAAAAGACCAGGGGCGCCCCTCAAGCGCATAGCGAAACTGCGGTTCAAAACTCAGGCGTTTGTTTCCCATTCGCATGTCCAGAAAGGCAGCGGGTTCGCCCAACGTAAATGCAGGTATAATGGAAAAGCCATTGTTGGTTATACTTAAATCAGCCCTGAAATAGAAAGTGCTGTCACGTTGTGCGTTGACAGAACTACAATAAAGGGAGCAGACTACAATAAGAAGTGCTTTAATTTTCATGTTGGAAAGATTCAGGAGGGGCTTCATAGATTCACTTGCTACCAATTAAATCACCAGGCAGCGATTTGAGGAACGAAAATCAAAGCAAGAATTACAAAAAATCAAATAACAGAAACTGAGAAAGTCGTGACACCGCTTTAACAGTGTCACGACTGGAATAAATTATCCTAACGTAATACCTTCGCCTAAATAGGGTTGTTGGTAATGACGCTTACCCGTTGCCTTGTAAAGTGCATTCGCCAATGCACCCATTACAGGTGGAAATGGAGGCTCACCCAGACCTGTTGGATCTACTGTGCTGGGTACAAAATGAACATCAATCGCTTTGGGCGCTTCGCTGTGTCGGATTAATCGATACTTATTATAATTTGTCTGATCGGGTGTACCGTTTGTAAATGTTAATCCACTGTACATGGCATGCCCGATACCATCAACCGAACCGCCTTCCACCAGGTTTATGGCTGCAATGGGATTGACTACAATACCACAATCTACCGCACAATGAACTTTATCTACACGCGGCTTGCCGTTCACCATTGCCAAATCAATCACATGCGCCACATAACTATCATGGCAGAAGTACGCTGAAACCCCACGATGTATATTAGGCATGTCTTGTCCCCAGTTCGATTTGCTTCTTACTAATTCAAGCACACCTTTTAATCGTTTGGCCTCATAGTCGTTTTTCTCACCTACTGGTTTGTTGAGTGCACGATCTAATAAATCAAGCCGGAATTGAATCGGATCTTTTTCTGCAGCTTCAGCAACCTCATCAAGAAAGGACTGCTCGGCCCCAGCAATAAAGTTGGAAGCCGGAGCGCGGAAAGCGCCTACACTTATGTTGGAAGGAGCTGTCCACTCTTCCGCCAGATAGTTATCTACGGCACCTGCCGGAAAACGATCGGCAAACAACGGACTCTCAGGAATTCCACCGGCCTTCACATGAAATGCAATTAGATTATTATCCGCATCTAATGCTGCCCGGTATAACGCATGGTAAGCAGGCCGGTACACACCGAACGACATATCATCTTCGCGTGTGTAAATTAATTTAACAGGTGCTTTAATTTTTTGTGAGATCACCGCGGCCTCCACCAAATAGTGTCCATACAATCTTCTCCCGAACCCTCCACCCTGCCGCGTCATTTGAATATCAACTTTTTCTAATGGCAAGTTGAGACGAGCCGCTACACTTTTCTCCATAAACTCCGGGGTTTGTATCGGGCCCACCAACTCAGCTTTCTCATCAGTAACCTGTGCGAAGAAGTTCATTGGTTCCATGGTGTTGTGCGCCAGGAACGGAGCCGAATAAGTTCGTTCAATAACCTTAGCCGCTTTCTTGAATACCGCTTCGGGGTTGCCATCTTTACGAACAACTTTTGTATTCTTAGCGGCATAGTCAGTCATCAACTTGGCATGTTGCGAGCTATTCTCTAACCCGCCCGGTACTTTTACCTTAACCGTAGTACCATCGAAAGTTGAAGATGATATTTCATGATCCTGAAATTGCTCCCATTCCAACTTCAACGCCTTGCGGGCATTCATAACTTCCCAGGTGGTGTTACCCACTACAACTACCAGTTCAGGAAAGGAAGTAACATCGCACCACTGCTGGGCGTAATCTTCAGGATAACTTTTTATAGTAAACACATCTTTGATGCCCGGCATGGTACGGGCCTGCGAATCGTCTACACTTTTTAATTTCATACCAAACGCTGGTGGATGTGCGATCATGGCAACCAACATTCCCTCGGCTCGATAATCCAATCCGTAAAGGGGTTGCCCGGTAACAATCTTCTTACCATCTACATTGTTGCGCGATGTGCCAATAATTTTAAAGTCGTTGTTGTTTTTCAGTTCAACTTCTTTAGGCACTTCAATTTTGGCTGCTGCCGATGCCATCTCGCCATAAGAAGCTGATTTGCCACTGGCTTTATGGTAAAGCATACTTGCCTCGGTAGTAATTTCATCTACGGGTACCTGCCAGGTTTTAGCCGCTGCTTCGCGCAACATTTTTCGTGCCGTGGCTCCTGCCATGCGCAGGCTCTTCCAACTCTGACTGATGGATTGACTACCGCCAGCGAGTTGTCGGGTAAATACTGTGGTATTCAGTGGCGCTTGTTCTACGATTACGTTTTTCCAATCCACATCCAGTTCTTCGGCCACCAGCATGGGCATAGACGTTTTTACATTCTGCCCGATCTCCGGGTTGGGCGACATAATGGTTACCAAACCATTCTCACCAATTTTTAAATAGCCGTTCAATTCAAACCACTCTTTAGGAAGTGCCAGGGCCTCTTCGGCTGCAGGCTTACATCCGGCCAGCCAACTAAAGCTCAACATCATGCCGCCACCAGCCAACGCTGACGCCTTTAAAAATGATCTCCGGTTTATATTCGTTTTTACGATTGTCATGGAAATGAAAGTTAAGGGTGATTAAGATTTAGCCGAAGCCGCTGTTTTGATTGCCGCTTTGATACGCACATAAGTTCCGCATCGGCAAATGTTACCATTCATCGCGGTTTCAATCTGTTCATCCGTTGGAGTTGGATTTTGCTTTAGCAAGGCTGTCGCACTCATAATCTGGCCGGCCTGACAATAGCCACACTGGGGCACATCATGTTCAAGCCATGCTTGTTGCACGGGATGATCTCCATTTTCGGATAATCCCTCAATGGTTGTAATTGCCTTTTCTCCGATTACCGAAACCGGTAATTGGCATGAGCGCACCGCCACACCATCCAGATGAATGGTGCAGGCACCGCACTGAGCGATACCACATCCATACTTGGTACCTACAAGATTCAAATGTTCCCGTAGCACCCAAAGCACAGGTGTTTTAGGGTCCACATCAACGGTTTGTTTTGTTCCGTTTACGTTGAGGTTAATGACTGCCATAGTAGTGAGTTTGATTATAGAATGATTTTACTGATAAATATAAGTACTAAAATCGGGCAAATAGGTATGAATTTCAAACAAGATCCCCTTAAATCCTTTTGCTTTTAAACACAGCATAATCATACTAGTAAACAATTGTTTTTTTATGATTGCCATTATCAAGGGTACTTTGGGAGACTACTCTAATCTTGTCGTTTTTACTATCTTAGGGACACCAAATTCTAAAATATCCCTGCTATGCAAAACAGAAGGTCATTTATTAAGAAGTCCGGATTGCTGTTAGCAGCCGGCACGTTACCCCTCTCCGCATTCTCCGTGATGCGCACGCGCCAAGGCGAGGCTCAAAATATTATTGTAACGTTGTATGTAGACACCAGCCTTATTAATAACAAGAATACAGATACCTCGTGCAACTTTGGTCAGGCCGAGGGCATATCGAATGAAGAATTCACGATTGATGCAAACGTGGGTGATACCGTTACCTGGCAAGGCATTTCCTCCAATGCACCTGATACTGATCGTGTCAACATCAAGTCAATTAATCACGAAGGTGGTAAGAATGTTTTTGGCCAGAACGTACTAATTGGTGACCGTGGTACACCCGAAAAAGTAGTAGGCAAAGTGGTGAACAAAACCGGGGATGAAAAAAAGGATCAATTCAAATACAAGATTTCTTTTACGGTACTGAACAATGGCAAAAACCGCAATGGAACCTTTCACATTGATCCTGTTATCCGTGTTCATTGATTGGCGGTTACGTTTTCTTTCTGGAAATAAGGCTCGTTGATGGAAGTTCTGAAAAGCGCTGGATTTATAGCACTATTCATAGTTAGTTGGCTGCACAGCCAGAGTCAATCGCAATCGATTATTGATAGTCTTGAAACCACATATAACAAGGGTATCTATGAACCTCAGCAAAAACTCCTGCTACTGAAAGAGTTGGCTATCAACCATCCCAATGCGGATCGCGCACTCTATTTCAGCCAACAACTCATTGAAGCCGCACAGGCTGTCGATTCTATCGAATATTTATTTCAAGGATATCTCGAGCAGGGTAATGCTTATCGCTTAAAGAGTGACTTAACTCAGGCGATGGAAAGCTATTTTGAAGGAGCCCGTATTGTAGACAATGAAAAATACAGACATAGGCTTGGAGCCGTGTATGTTGCCATTGCCGATGTTTATGCCATCATGGAGAACTATCCCAATGCGATGAGCTATCATCAGAAGGCTATCAAGATTCTGCGGGAAGAAAAAGACTCCGTCAATATTGCTTCGGCTTTGCTTAATGCGGGCGATGCCTTCATCACACTCAATCAATTAGATACCGCTTTGCTGTATACACGCGAAGCGGAGGTGATTTTTCAAAAGATAAATTCACAAATAGGAGAAGCTTATAGCCTGGGTAACCTGGGCATGATCTACGCAAAGTTAGGCGACAACCTGCTGGCTTCAGAGAATATGAATCAAGCTATTCTACTGCTGGAGGCTCAGCAGGAATACTATCCCATTGCTGTCTACCTCAACTACATTGCGGATATCTATTTTGCACAAGGAGATGAGGCAACGGCCCTGAAGTATGCCCATCGTAGTTTGGAATTGGCCATGCGCCATGGTTTGAAAGAACAGATTAGCGTGGCCTACTTAAAACTGGCGCAGATTTATGAACAGGCCGGTAAGTTGAAAGAATCTTATACTTATTATAAGGATCACATTGCCTACAAAGACAGCGTAAAGGACATTACCGCGGTGCAACAAATGGCCGACTTACGTACCAATTTTGAAGTTTCCAAAAAGCAGATTGAAGTAGATCTTGCTAACCAACAGAAACGAAATCAACAAATTATTGCTATTGGCACCGGCATCGCGCTTGTGCTGATCGTGTTGCTCTCCATTGGGCTGTACAGGCGTTATAGCTACATCAAAAGTACCAATCTTATCATTGAACAGGAACGCAACCGGTCGGATGCCCTGCTGCTAAACATTTTGCCGAAGGAAACAGCACAGGAATTAAAACAGCTTGGCAAGGTTCAGGCAAAAAAGTTTGACTCAGTAACAGTACTTTTTGCTGACTTCAAAGGATTTACAAAGTTTGCTGAAACCCTGACTCCCGAACAATTAGTAGAAACGGTTGACTATTACTTTTCAAAATTTGATGACATCATACAACATCATGGTATTGAAAAGATCAAAACCATTGGCGATGCCTACATGTGCGCGGGTGGGTTACCCTTTCCGAGTACAGATCATGCCTTGAAGGTGCTTCAGGCCGCAAAAGCTATTGCTGAATTTGTAGCTGCTACAAAGAAATCGGCTGAAGTAAAACATACATTTGAAGTCCGTATTGGCATTCATACCGGACCGGTGGTAGCCGGGGTGGTGGGCACACAAAAGTTTGCCTACGACATCTGGGGCGATACCGTGAACATTGCAGCGCGTATGGAGTCCGCATCAGAACCCGGAAAAATCAACATCTCGGAAAGTACCTATCAATTGGTTAAAGATGCAGCGCTCTGCACTTACCGAGGTGAAATCGAAGTAAAAAATAAGGGTACTCTTAAAATGTACTTTGTGGAAACGACTTAGCCTCCTCGCCCTCGTAAAGACTGTGCCTAGACACAGAAGAAATCCTTTTGTTACTCACCTGAAAGCGTTTTGAGTGCCGTTTTAAAGCTCTGGCATTTGCTCAAATTCAAATCAATCAAATCTGCAATAAATAATCATAAATGTGTAAGAACGGATCGTTCGCATCCTCTCACTTTGCCGAATTAAACGCCAATCCGCTTGAAAATATATATAAAATACATGGTCAGCAATCGCTGTAAAGTAGCGGTTCGAGAGGTGCTCAGGAAAATGGGGTTACACTTCGTTGTAGTCGATCTGGGTGAAGTGGATATTATGGAGGAAGTCACCGGAGAAAGCCTGGAACATTTAAAGACGGCTCTCATGGACGAAGGCTTCGAATTAATGGACGATCGGAAATCCATCCTGATTGAAAAAATAAAAAATGTGATCACCGAAATGATTCACAACTCCGATGAAGAGATCAATATGAACTATTCGGATTTCATCGTTGGAAAATTGGACTACGATTATAACTACCTCTCCACCCTATTTTCAGAACTAAAGGGCATCACGATTCAGCAGTTTATCATTGTTCATAAGATTGAACGAGTAAAAGAATTGTTGAGGTATGGCGAATTAAACCTAACGCAAATCTCCTATAAGTTGCACTACAGCAGTGTTGGCCATTTATCCAATCAATTTAAAAAAGTCACTGGCCTTTCCCCCTCTGAATTTAAGCAATTAAAACACCATGGCCGAAGACCCATTGATGAAGTCGGCAACTCAGACGATGCTGTTAGATTAAATGATGCTAAAAGTTAAATCATGGTAACAGAACGCGAATCCAGGTATGCCAGAAGTTTAATAGAAGCCAGCTTAGATCCTTTGGTAACTATCAACATAGCGGGGAAGATTACGGACATGAACGAAGCAACCGCTAACATTACGGGTATTTCACGCGAGAAGCTTACGGGAACCGATTTCTTCGATTATTTCACAGAACCTCAAAAAGCACGCGAGGTGTACCAGGAAGTTTTCGCAAAAGGATCGGTGGCTGATTCCCCTTTAACACTTCGGCATAAAAATGGAAAACTGACAGACGTATTATTTAATGGTTCGGTATACAAAGATGATAAAGGCAAAGTAGTTGGCGTTGTAATCGTTGCCCGGGACGTGACAGCACAAAAATTACTTTCCAAATATTCGCTCAGTCTGATTGAAGCGAGTCTTGACCCTTTGGTGACTATTAATACGGAAGGAAAAATTACTGATATGAATAAGGCTACTGCGGATATTACCGGCATATCGCGCGAAAAGCTTACGGGTACAGACTTCTTTGATTATTTTACAGAACCTCAAAAGGCCCGCGAAGTATATCAGGAGGTATTTGCGAACGGATCTGTGGCCGACAGTCCGCTAACGCTTCGGCATAAAAACGGAAAGTTGACCGATGTGTTATTCAATGGCTCAGTGTATAAAGATGGTCGGGGAAATGTATTGGGAGTAGTGATTGTAGCGCGTGACGTAACAGAACAAAAAAGAATTGCAACTGAATTGACCGAAGCAAAAGTGGCCGCGGAATTGGCAACCGAGATTGCCGAAGAAGCCAAACGAAAAGCCGAAAGCGCCACCCTGATAGCGGAAGATGCAGTCAAAGCCAAACAACAATTTTTATCGAACATGAGTCACGAGATTCGCACGCCTATGAATGCGATTATCGGATTCACTAAAGTGGAATTAAAAACCGATCTGTCTGAAAAACAAAAGGAGTATTTAAATGCGATCAAGACTAGTGGCGATGCCTTGATTGTCCTTATCAACGATATCCTTGATCTGGCAAAAGTGGATGCCGGCAAGATGACATTCGAGCAAACTCCTTTTAAAATGGCATCGACTATATCGGCTATTCTTCATTTATTTGAGCCCAAAATCCAGGAAAAGAATCTTGCCTTAATAAGAGAGTACGACAAAAATATTCCGCAGGTGCTATTGGGGGATCCGGTACGTTTGCATCAGATCATTCTGAATCTTGTAAGTAATGCTGTAAAGTTTACAACCACCGGAAAAATCACCGTGAAGGTTCAACTATTAAAAGAGGAAAAAGGAAAAGTCTTTATTGAATTTTCGGTTTCAGATACGGGCATTGGAATAAGTAAAAATAAAATAGAACATATTTTTGAAAACTTTCAACAAGCAACCAGTGACACATCCAGACTTTATGGAGGTACAGGATTAGGTTTGGCGATCGTGAAACAGTTGGTAGAAGCACAAAACGGTAGCATCCACGTAAGTAGTAAATTAGGAGAAGGCTCCGTGTTTAGTTTTAACTTAGGTTTTCAAACCACCACCAGGGAGGCTGAGTTGGATGCAGGCATTGTAGAACTAAATCCTGCCATCAAGAATATAAAAGTGCTGGTGGTAGAGGACATTTTGCTCAACCAACTATTGATGAGAACGTTGCTGGACGACTTTGGCTTTGAGCGAGACATTGCCAGCAATGGCAGAATTGCAATCGAGAAATTGGAAATAAACACATACGATATTGTTTTGATGGATTTACAAATGCCGATCATGAATGGGTTTGAGACCACAGAATATATCCGCAATATCATGAAGTCTGATATACCCATAATAGCACTCACCGCAGATGTGACTACGGTGGACGTGGCAAAGTGCAGAGCAGTAGGGATGAATGATTACATCGCAAAGCCGATTGATGATCGGTTATTATACGCCAAGTTGGTCGGCTTGGTTAAACAAACCCTTCCCTCAAAAGAAATTGAAGACGATACAATGAAACCATTACCCAAATGTGTTGAACTCTCGTACCTCAACCGGCTCACCAAATCAAATCCAGTTCTGATGATGGAAATGATTAGTGCTTACCTGGCTCAAACCCCCGTATTAATACGAGCCTTAAAGAAAGGGGTGCAGAATCATGATTGGGATTTGCTGTATGCTTCTGCTCACAAAATAATACCCTCGTTTGCTATGATGGGTATGGACAATCACTTTGAGGCCCGTGCAAAAGAAATTCAGGAGTTGGCCCTTATGAGAAAAAATGCTAACGTGCCCGTGAATGTGTTGCAGGGGGATAGCGATGAACAAGATAAATTAACGGAGTTTGTACGGCAACTTGAAGCTGGCTGCTTGCAAGCGTGCAAGGAATTGGAAGAGAAGTTTAAAGAATTAAAAAATGCAAGCAATGAAAAATGAAAAATTAAAACTCTTCCTGGTGGATGATGATGCACTGTTTTTAAAATCATTGGAAATAGAATTTCTTCACCAAACCGATTTTACGGTAGAAACCTTTGCCACCGGGGAGCTTTGCCTCGAAAATTTATCACATAAACCAGATGTCATTATTTTAGACTACCATCTCAATGGTATTGAAAAGGATGCGATGAATGGAATTGAAACGCTTGATAAAATAAAGGCTATTAACCCAGATATACCGGTAGTGATGTTATCTGCACAGGATAAAATTGATGTAGCCATTAGCTGCATGCACCACAAAGCGTTTGACTACGTGGTTAAAAGTGAGACCGCATTCCTACGCCTTCAAAAGAATATTACAGCCTATTTCCATTATGAAAGAATCGAAAAAGAGCTTAATTGGTATATGGCGAGAATGTAATTTATCACCGCTCAGCCCAACAGAAATACTTGTAACAAATGATTGAATAAGTGCAAGGCTTGGGAGTCTGGCACGTTCTTGATGAATTGGACTTTTCTATTCTAGCCGCTGTTAGCTAATTGCCTTTCCTGGAGTAATTCTTAAAGAAATACATGGCAGCATCAATATTCTCGGTTCCGTAGATAGATCGTTACAACTGAAAAATGTATCTTAACCGGCTGAAAAAAGATACAACCTGGTTTCTGACTTTCTTAAAGTCTAGAGGCATAAAAAAAATAGAGACCGCATAAATATTACCTCGTTAGCTTCATCACGATGATCACAATCGCAAAATGGACCGTCATACCACTTCCAAGCGGAGTCTCCCGACTCGGGGACTCCGCGTAAATTGAAACACCAGGATTTATAAATAAACCTAACGTTTACTGGAAGCAGCAACCCATAAACAAAATCGCTATCATGCATACTAATGATGATACATGAAGATAGAGCTACCAAGGCGCGGAGTCCCGAGGCGGAGACTCCGCTGAGAATGGTACTTCCAGGCGGAGTCATGATTTAAATCTCACTGTTATGAAATCAATTAGAGTAATTCTTGTACTGATGTTTACGCAATTCGCGTTGCATAATGCCACCGCTCAGGAAAAGGA
>LNFM01009369.1_pt1 | contig 18902 bp, 17 predicted proteins | sample 596031 | NCBI WGS metagenome assembly LNFM01 (sample SAMN04254537, study PRJNA301005) | activated carbon metagenome | isolation source: dual media filters at the Ann Arbor, Michigan drinking water treatment plant | place: USA: Ann Arbor | reverse complement strand
CTCAAACTGAAAGGCCTGAGCCCAGTTCAGTACCGGACGCAGGCCTTGAGCTCCTAACCTTCAACTGTCCAACTTCTTGGGGTCAGTTCAACTGCCGGGCTTTTTCTTGGGCCTTCCGCAGCGATTCAGGCTCGCAGGCGCTCCAGGCCACCCAGGTAGGACCGCAACACCTCCGGCACGGTCACGCTGCCGTCGGCGTTCTGGTTGTTCTCCAGCACAGCCACCAGCGCGCGACCCACGGCCAGGCCGGATCCGTTGAGCGTGTGCACCAGCTCGTTCTTGCCCTGGGCGTTCTTGAAGCGGGCCTGCAGGCGACGGGCCTGGAAGGCCTCGCAGTTGGAGACCGAACTGATCTCGCGGTAGGTGCCCTGCGCCGGCACCCAGACCTCGAGGTCGTAGGTCTTGCTGGCGCCAAAGCCCATGTCACCGGTGCACAGGCTCATCACGCGGTACGGCAGCCCCAGCTTCTGGAGGATGGCCTCGGCGTGGCCGGTCATGGCCTCCAGCGCCTCGTAACTCTTCTCGGGGTGCACGATCTGCACCATCTCGACCTTGTCGAACTGGTGCTGGCGGATCATGCCGCGCGTGTCGCGCCCGGCGCTGCCGGCTTCGGAGCGGAAGCACGGCGTGTGCGCGGTCATCTTGATGGGCAGGTCGGCCTCGGCCAGCACGGTGTCGCGCACCACATTAGTCAGCGTCACTTCGCTGGTCGGGATAAGGTACAGCTTGCGCGAACTAAGCTCTGACAGTGTTGGGTCATGCAAAGATGCCAGTCCAAGGCCAGCCCCGACGTGAAAAAGGTCGCCTTCGAACTTGGGCAACTGTCCCGTGCCGCGCAGCGTCTCCGCGTTGACGATGTAGGGCGTGTAGCACTCGGTATAGCCGTGTTCCTGCGTCTGCACATCGAGCATGAATGCGCTGAGCGCGCGGTGCAGGCGGGCGATCGGCCCGCGCATGAAGGTGAAGCGCGAACCGGCCAGCTTGGTGCCGGTGTCGAAGTCAAGACCCAGTTTTTCACCGATGTCCACATGGTCGCGCACCTCAAAGTCGAAGCTGCGCGGCGTGCCCCATTGACGCACCACCACGTTGCCTTCTTCACCCGCGCCGACCGGCACGCTCTCGTGCGGCAGGTTGGGCACCGCCAGCAACAAGTTCTGCAGCTCGGTCTGGATCACGTCCAGCCGCGCGGCCGAGCTTTCCAGCTCGGCTTTCATCTCGCCCACCTGCGCCATCACGGACTCGGCCTCGGCGTGCTGGCCTTTGCCTTTGAGCATGCCGATCTGCTTGCTCAGGCTGTTGCGCTGACTCTGCAACGCTTCGGTGCGGGTCTGCAAGGTCTTGCGCTCAGATTCCAGCGCCAGGTACGCGGGCACATCCAGGTAAGGCTGCGGCGACTTGCGGGTTTCCAGGCGCGCCACCACGGCGTCCAGGTCTTTGCGGAGTTGGAGGATGTCTAGCATGCGGGGATTGTAGGTTTTGGCGCTGTGCAGTCAGCCAGCGAAGGAAAGCGATGCCGAGGCCAGCGCGGAACCGGCTTTGCCGGGCCGCTGCTGGCGCCCCCTGGGGGGTGACGCTGCAGGCGGCGCGGGGGGAGTTATCAATTCATTGAATGTGTTCGACGTGCCCATCACCCTCGATCTTCAGACCCTTGGGCAGCGGGAACTTGATGGTCTCGGTCAGGCCATCCATGCGACGCACGGCGATGGCGCCCAACTCGCGCAAGCGTTCGATGACCTGCTGCACCAGGATGTCCGGCGCGGAGGCGCCAGCCGTCAGGCCCACGCGCTGCTTGCCCTCAAACCATTCAGCCTGCAGCTCGCCCGCGTTGTCCACCATGTGGCTGGGCGTGCCCAGCTTGAGGGCGACTTCGCGCAGGCGGTTGCTGTTGCTGCTGGTGGGGCTGCCGACCACGATGACGATGTCCACCTGAGGGCTCAGCAGTTTCACCGCGTCCTGCCTGTTCTGCGTGGCGTAGCAAATGTCCTGCTGTTTGGGCTCGCGCACCTTGGGAAAGCGCGCCTTCACCGCCGCCTGGATACCCGCCGCGTCGTCCACGCTCAGCGTGGTCTGCGTCACCACCGCCAGCTTGTCGGTTTGCGTCGGCATCACGCGCGCCACGTCGTCTTCGTCTTCCACCAGGTGGATGCCGCTGTCGAGCTGGCCCATGGTGCCTTCCACCTCGGGGTGGCCCTTGTGGCCGATCATGATGAACTCGTAGCCTTCCTTGTGCAGCTTGGCCACTTCCACATGCACCTTGGTCACCAGCGGGCAGGTGGCGTCAAAAATGCGGAAGCCGCGCCGATGCGCCTCGTCCTGCACCGCCTTGCTCACGCCGTGTGCCGAGAACACCAGCGTGGCGCCGGGCGGCACGTCGGCGAGCTCTTCGATGAAGATCGCCCCCTTGTCCTTCAGGTCGTTCACCACGTAGGTGTTGTGCACGATCTCGTGGCGCACGTAGATCGGCCGGCCAAACTTGGCCAGCGCGCGCTCGACGATCTCGATCGCGCGATCCACGCCGGCACAAAACCCACGCGGCTCAGCAAGCAGGATCTCGCTCATTACAAGACTCCGATCAGTTGAACTTCGAACATCACGGGTTGCCCGGCCAGTGGGTGGTTGAAGTCGAACAGCACCGCACCGTCTTCCCGCACCTCCACGGCCGAGCCAGCGTAGCTGCCCCGACCGTCGGGGGTGGGGAACTGCACCACATCACCCGCCGCGTACTGCTCGTGCGGGTCGCCCAGCTCGTTGAGCAGCTTGCGCGCCACCCATTGCACCATCTCCGGCTGGCGTTCACCGAAGGCTTCGCCCTCGGCAAGCTCGATCACGGTCCGGGTGCCCTCTTCCAGGCCCAACAGGCGCTGCTCGATGGCAGGCGACAACTCGCCAGCTCCCAGGCTGAGGGTGGCCGGCTGGCCGCCGAAGGTGTCGATGATCACCTGACCCTGCGGACCCGACATGCGGTAGTGCAGCGTGAGGAAGGAGCCTTCTTGGACTTGGGGCATGGACGAAATGGGGATGGATTCGGTCAAACGGGCCGGCCAATGCAGCGAAAACGGGTTTCGGAGCGCAGCGGCCAAGAACCCCTATTGTAAAAAGCAGGCCGAACCAGGGAGAACAACACATGGATGGCCTTGCCAACACCGGGCTGAAGAGCCTGCCCAGCGACGCGCGCCCGCGCGAAAAGCTGCTCGCCCGCGGGCCGGCGGCACTGAGCGACGCCGAATTGCTGGCCCTGCTGCTGCGCACCGGCATGGCGGGCAAACACGTCATCCAGCTCGCGCAGGAACTGCTGGACCGCTTTGGCGGCGTGGGCGGCCTGCTGCACACCGGGGCCGATGCGCTCAAGGTCATCAAAGGCCTGGGGCCGGCCAAACGCGCCGAGGTGGTGGCGGTGCTCGAACTGGCCCGCCGGGCCCTGGCGCAGGAGCTGCAGCAGAAACCGCTGTTCGACAGCCCTAAAGCGGTGCGCGAATACCTGCAGCTGCATCTGGGCGCCCGCACGCACGAGGTGTTTGCCGTGCTGTTTCTGGACAGCCAGAACCGCCTGCTGGCCATGGAAGAACTGTTCCGCGGCACGCTCACCCAGACCAGCGTGTACCCGCGCGAAGTGGTGCTGCGCACCTTGCACCACCACGCTGCGGCCGTGGTGCTGGCGCACAACCACCCCAGCGGCGAGGCCCGGCCTTCGCGCGCCGACGAAGCACTCACCCAGACGCTCAAGGCCACGCTGGCGCTGGTGGACGTGCGCGTGCTCGACCACTTCATCGTCACCCGCGACGCCGCCGCTTCGATGGCAGAGCTGGGTCTGGTCTGAGGGGCATGCCGCCTGGGTGAGAATCGGGCCACGATGAAAGTGCGCTCGCTGTCCGAACTCAAGACCCTGCACCAGGCGATCGCCCAGCGGGCCGCGGCCGAGGCTGCCGCCCGCGAGGCCGAGCGGCTGCGGCTGCAGCGGCTGGACCGGGAGCGGCGCCTGTTTGAACTGGCGGTGGGACCGGTGCAGCCCTTGGTGCAGGCCCGTCGCGTGCATCACACACCGAGCCCGGTGGCACCCACGCCGCGCCAGCGCCAGCTGGACGAACAGGCGGTGATGCGCGAGGCGCTGTCGGACGACTTCGATGTGGAGACCCTGCTGCACACCGACGAGGCGCTGAGTTTTCACCGCCCCGGGCTGGGACCGGACGTGGTGCGCAAACTGCGCGAAGGCCACTGGAGCATCCAGCGCCAGATGGATCTGCACGGCCTGCGCACCGACGAGGCCCGCGAGGCCCTGGGCGGCTTCATCCGCGAATCGCACCAGCTGGGCCTGCGCTGCGTGCGCGTGGTGCACGGCAAGGGCCTGGGGTCGCCCGGGCGCACGCCGGTGCTCAAGGCCCGGGTGCTGCGCTGGCTGGTGCAAAAAAGCGAGGTGCTGGCCTTTGTGCAGGCCCGCCCGGCCCATGGCGGCGCGGGGGCGCTGATGGTGTTGCTCAGGCCCGCCGGGCACCGCAGCGCGCGCAGCACCGTGGTCTGAGGCCATCCAGCCCAGGGCGACGGTGCCCAGCCAGCGCAGCCGCCAAAGGCTCCGGCCGCGCAGTGCCCTGCGATGCTGAAGACCTTCCCGATGATGGAGCCGACCGTGGTCTTGAACTGCCGCGTCCGGGGTGTCTGTTCACCCGCCGGTGTTGCGCATCCAGTCGGCGGTCTTGAAGAAGCTGTCTTTCAAGCGGGCGCGCAGATCCTCGGGCACTCCCGTTTCGCGCATCGCCTGGTCCATGCAGGCGAGCCATTGGTCGCGCTCGACCACGCCGATCTTGAACGGCATGTGGCGCATGCGCAGGCGCGGATGGCCAAAGCGGTCTTCGTAGTGCGACGGGCCGCCGAGCCAGCCGCACAGGAACCAGAACAGTTTCTGGCGCGCTTCGTCCAGCGTGTTGCCGTGTACGATCCGCAGTTCGTGGTAACCCGGCTCGATGTCCATCAGGTCGTAGAAGCGGTCCGCCAGCGCACGCACGCGGGCTTCACCGCCGATCCATTCGAACGGGGTGGCGGGCGATGCCGCGGTGTCGGATGAAGTCATGTGAGGAAAAAGGAAGTGTCTTGATCGGGTGCCAGCGCAGAACCGTCTTGGCCGGGCCGCTGCTGGCGCCCCCTGGCGGGTGACGCTGCAAGCGGCGCGGGGGGGTCAAACAGTCGCTCGCCGCAGTGTCTCCACCACCGGCGTGTTCAGCACACTGCGCAAGCCCCACCAGCCCGCCGCCAGCGCGAGCACGCCACCGGCCAGGCTGCCCAGCAAAGGCACCAGGATGGGGGGCTGCCAGCTGAATTCGAAGGCGTACTTGGCCAGCGCCCAGCCCACGGCCACCGCCACCAGCGAGGCCACAAAACCGGCCAGCAAGCCCACGCCCGCCAGTTCGATGCGCTGCACATTGCGCAGCAACTGGGACCCGGCGCCCACGGCGCGCAGCACCGCGAACTCGCGCTCGCGTTCGCCGCGGGTGGCGGTGATGGTGGCCAGCAGCACCACCAGCCCGGCGGCGAGTGCAAAGCCAAACAGGAACTCCACCGCGCTGATCACCTGGCCCAGCACGCGCTGCACCTGGGCGATGGTCTGGCTCATGTCGACGTTGGTGATGTTGGGAAACTGGCGCACCAGGGCGTTGTCAAACTGCGCGTTGCCCTGGGGCGCGCGGAAGGCGCTGATGTAGGTGACGGGCACGTCCGTCATCTGCGCCACCGGGTAGACGACGAAGAAATTGACGCGCATGGAACCCCAGTCCACCTTGCGCAGGCTGGTGATGCGGCGTTCCACCACCTGACCCGCGATGTCGAAGCCCAGGCGGTCGCCGAGTTTGAGGCCGAGCTCTTCGGCCAGGCCGTCTTCCACGCTCAGACCATCGGCCTCGTCGGGGGTCCACGCGCCCGCCACCACCTCGTTGTGGGCAGGCTGCTGGGCGCTGTGCGACAGGTTGAATTCGCGCTCGACCAGGCGCTGCCCGCGGTCGGTGGCGTACTGCTCGGGTTGCACCGACGCGCCGTTGACCGTGACCAGCCGGCCGCGGATCATGGGAAACCAGTCGTACCGTTCCACCCCGGCGGTCTTCAGGGCCTGCTGGAAAGGGTCGGCCTGCTCGGGTTGCACATTGATGACGAAGCGATCGGGCGCATCGGGCGGCGTGGCATTGCGCCAGCTGGCAATGAGGTCGGTGCGCAGCAGCACCAGCAGCACCAGCGCCAGCAGGCCCACGGCCATGGAACTGATCTGCACCACGGCATACGCTGGCCGCGCGGACAGCTGGCGCGTGGCCAGCACCAGGGCACGCGGCGCGGTGCTTTCGTTCACGCTGGCACGCAGCAGGCGCACCGCGCCGTAGCTGATGAGCGCGAACACCCCCACCGCGACCGCAAACCCACCGACCGCGATACCACCCAGCACCAGGTCGCGGCTGGCCGCCAGCAGCAGCACGGCAAAGCCCGCCACACCCAGGCCCAGCACCGCCAGCGTGGCGGGCTTGAGCTGGCCCACGTCGCGCCGGATCACGCGCAACGGCGGCACCTGAGCCAGCTGGAGCACCGGTGGGAGGCCGAAGGCGAGCATGAGCGTGAGTCCCATGCCCAGGCCCAACAGCGCAGGCCAGGCGCTGACAGCCGGCAAGGCCGATTCCACCAGCCCCGCCAGCAGCAGCACGAACACATGGTGCACGGCCCAGCCGAGCGCCACACCCAGCGCGCTGGCGGCCAGGCCAATGAGCAGGAATTCGTAGGCGTAGGCGCGTGCCATGGCGCCTTGCGACAAACCCAGCACGCGCAGCATGGCGCAGTCGTCCAGGTGGCGCTGGGCAAAACCGCGCGCTGCGATGGCCACGGCCACGGCCGACAACAGCGCGGTGAGCAGGGCCACGAGGTTGAGGAATTTCTCGGCCCGCGCCAGCGTCTGCTGCATTTCGGGTCGTCCGCCTTCGAGCGATTCGAGTCGCAGCCCACGCACACCGGGTTTGTCGATCTCGGTCTGCGCCCAGTCGGTGAAGCGCTTGACCGGCGCGTCCGCGCCGGCGACGGCGAGGCGGTAGGTGAGCCGGCTGGCCGGTTGCACCAGGCCGGTGGCGGGCAGATCGGCGTCGTTGATCATCACGCGGGGCGCGAAGCTCATGAAGCCGGCGCCGCGGTCGGGCTCGACCACGATCACCTGCGCAATGCGGAATGTCGAATCGCCAAGCAGCAGGTTCTGGCCCATGCGCAGATCGAGCTGGATCAGCAGCGCGGCGTCCACCCAGGCGGTGCCGGGCGCGGGGATCTCGCGCGTGGCCACGTCAGGCTGGCCCGGCCCCGGTGCCACACGCAGGCTGCCGCGCAACGGATAGCCGGAAGCCACCGCCTTGAGCGCCACCAGCTTGGCGGCACCGCCGTTTTCCTCGGGCGCACGGCCCATGGTGGGAAAGCCCAGCGTCTGCACCGACGCCAGGCCCTGGGCCTTGGCTTGCTCGGCGAAGACCGGCGGAGGGACGTTGTCGCTGCTGAGCACCGCGTCGCCCCCGATGAGCGCCCGGGCGTCGCGCTGCAGGCCGCTCTGCAGCCGGTCAGCAAAGAACCCGACCGAGGTCAGTGCCGCCACCGCCAGCGTCACCGCGACCAGCAGCAGGCGCAATTCACCGGCCCGCCAGTCGCGCCAGAGCGAACGCCAGCCCAGGGACCAGAAGGAAACAGGAAGGGGTACGGGTTGGAAAGACATGGCGGCACCTTAACGCAAGCGCATCAACCGCGCAGTGCGGTGAGGTTTGAAATGGCGCATCGTGCCCTACCGGCCCTCAGCCGGAGGGAAAGCGGTTGAAGGCGCGGCACGCCCATTGAGACCACCGAAGCGCGGCCCTGTTCGAGAACGCGGCGGAACTGGCTCTGCCAGGCCGCTCGCGTTGCCCCTTGAGGGGCGGAGCCGGTCACACGCAGTGAACCGGCGATGGGGGTGAACTCTATTTAGTGCCGAAAATCCGGTCGCCCGCGTCACCCAGGCCCGGCACGATATAGCCGTGTTCGTTCAGACCGCGGTCGACCGCCGGGGTGAAGATGGGTACGTCGGGGTGCGCGTCGTGAAAGGTCTTGATGCCTTGCGGGCAGGTGACCAGACACACAAAGCGGATCGAGCGGGGCTTGGTGGCCTTGAGGCGGTCCACCGCCGCCACGGCGGAGTTGCCGGTGGCCAGCATGGGGTCGAGCACGATCACGTCGCGCTCTTCCATGCCGCTGGGCATCTTGAAGTAGTACTCCACCGCCTGGAGCGTGGCCGGGTCGCGGTAGAGACCGATGTGCCCCACCCGCGCGCCGGGCAGCACCTGCAGCATGCCGTCCAGAAAGCCGTTGCCGGCCCGCAGGATGGAGGCCAGCACGATCTTCTTGCCGTCGATCACCGGCGACATCATCTTCTCCAGCGGCGTCTCGATCTCGATCTGCTGCATCGGCATGTCGCGCGTCAGTTCGTAGGCCAGCAAGGCCGAGAGTTCATGCACCAGTTCGCGGAAGCTCTTGGTGCTGGTGTCCTTGCGGCGCATCAGCGTGAGCTTGTGCTGGACGAGGGGGTGATCGATGACGTGGACGTCGCGGCTCATGGCGGTCGGGTCTTTCTTGGAAATGGGGCTCAAAACGGGAAGACAACGGTGACGCGGAGTGCGGCCGTTCCCGGGTGAGCTTGAGTGTATGTCCGCCCCGGCGGGCGCCGGCTCAGGTGGCGCCGGCTTCCACCGGCACGGCGTCGAAAACGATGCGCTGCGGGTGCGAGAAGCAGAGGAAGCGCTTGTGCGTGGCGCGGCCGACGGCGCACAGACCCACGCGCTCGGCCACGTGAAGGCCCATCTCGGTGATGCCACTGCGCGAGATCACCACCGGAACGCCCATCTGGGCGGACTTGATGACCATCTCGCTGGTCAGGCGGCCCGTGGTGTAGAACACCTTTTCACCGGCGGGCAGCGACGCCTGCAATGCCATCCAGCCCGCAATGGTGTCCACCGCGTTGTGACGACCCACGTCCTCGACAAAAAGCTGAAGGCGGTCGTCCACGAACAACGCGCAGGCGTGCACCGAGCCGGCCGTCTTGTAGGTGCTGTCGCGCAAGCGGATCGTGTTGACGATTTCGTACAGCTGGGCCTGGCGCAGGCGCGCCTGCGCTGGCAGCCGGATGCGGTCCACATCGTCCATGAGGCCGCCAAACACGCTGCCCTGCCCGCAGCCGGTGGTGACCACGCGGCGCGATGTCCGTTCTTCGATCCGGTCGATGCCCGAACGTGTCACCACGGCGGCGGCTCCCACGTCCCAGTCCACGGTGATGGACTCGATCTCGTGCACGCCCTGGACCAGACGCTGGTTGAGCAAATAGCCCAGCACCAGCCATTCCGGGTGGGCACCCAGGGTCATGAGCGTGACCAACTCGCGCTTGTCCACATAGACCGTGAGGTCGCGTTCGGCCGGGATGCGAATGGAGCGGGTCTGGCCAGACTCGTCCACCACGTTCACCTCGCGAGTGAGGTCGGCCCTCGCCTGTGTGAGGCGGGGAAGCACGGCGCTTGCTGACGAGGGTGGAGCAATGTCCGGAAGATCGGCCAGGTTCATGCGATCAAGGATACGCCAGCATGGCCAGACCCCGTTCGGGGATCAGGACTTCTTGGCCGGTGCCGCTGCGGCGGCAGGGGCAGCCGGAGCAGCTGGGGCAGCGGGAGCAGCCACCGCAGCCGCAGCAGGCGCTGGCCACACGAAGGCACCGGGGTCGGCGCAGGGCGGCGTGGCCGTGGCTGGCTTCACGGTCTTGCCGACCGCCGTGGAGGTCTTCTGGTAGTGCGCGGCCGTCCTGTCCATCGACAGGCAGAGCTTGTAGGCATCCACCTTGCCGGCGTGCGCGGTCTTGGCCTTGGCTTCCTCGGCCTTGGCTTTGGCGGCGTCGTCCAGCACCGGTGCGGGGAGCTTGGCCAAGGCAGCGGCCGACACCATGGTCAGGCCCATCAACAGAAACAGTTTTTTCATGGCAGTGTCCTTGGGAATCTCGTCAGGCCTTGACGGCCGCCTGCAGCGGCGCGGCCGGTTCGGTCTTGCTGCGCTGGGCCGGAATTTTGCCGGCCTTGACGTCGTCGTACCAGAGTTCGTGGTGTTCCTTGGCCCAGGTTTCGTCCACATAACCTGTCTTCATGGCGCTGTAGGCACCCCGCATGCCGAGGGTGCCCATGTAAATGTGCCCCAGGAACATGGCCATCATCAACACCGAAGCGCTCGCGTGGATCATGTGGGCCACCTGCATGTTGGCGCGGGTGTAATCCACCGCCGGCACGATCTTGTCAAGGAAAACGCCAGAGCCGGAAACCAGTGCACCCAGCAGGAAGACACCGGCCCAGAACAGCACTTTTTCACCCGCGTTGAAACGGTGGGATGGCACCTCATGCCCGCCAAACAGGCCCCCGGCCTTGAGCAACCACTGGATGTCTTCCTTGCTGGGCATGTTGTCGCGAACAAAGACCACGAACACCACGATCAGCGACACCACAAAAACGGGGCCGACGAAGTTGTGCACGTTTTTCAAGGCATAAGCCAACCAGCCAAACAAGGTGCTTCCGATGACCGGCAACAAGAAGAACTTGCCGAAGGCCATGACGATGCCGGACACGGCCAGTGTCACAAAAGCACCGGCATTGACCCAATGCGCAGCGCGCTCGAAGTAGGTGAAGCGCTCAATCTTTCGGCCCGTTTCCTGCCCGTGCAGTTCGATGGTGCCCTTCTTGAAGTAGAAGAGCGCCAGCGCGACGATTGCGATCAGAATCAGCGAACCCCCGTAGGGAATGATCCAGTCGTTGCGAACCTGGCGCCAGGCTTCACCAGCCGTGGTGAAACTGGAACCGGGGTACTGGACGAACGGCTGAATCAGGTTGCCTGCCTCCAGGTCCTGTGAGGGCGGCAGGCTGCTGTAGCCGGTGACGCCCTTGGCCACATCGCGCCACATGGGCGCGTTGTTGCCCGGTTGCACCTGCTTGCGCTCCGCGTTGGTCTGGTTGGCGTAATTGGCGTCTGAGCTGGCGTCTGGCGCGATCTGAAAGATGTTGGCATCTTTGATCCCGCCCATGGCCGGTGCGGTCTGCGTCGCGGCGGGTGGTGCCGGATCGTCGGGCACCGATTCGCTCTTGGCGACCTGCGCCTGTGCCAACCCCAGCGCGCCCAACAAACACAGTGCCGTGCCCCAGCCGCGCAGACGGGTGAAGATAAGTGAGCTCATGCGCGGTTCCTCACTGGGTGGCTATGCGGGAATAGTCGTTTTGGCCGTATTGGGCGCGGGACTTGAGTTGCTGTTCCCAGCTGTTCTTGTCGCCGGGCTTCCAGCTCGGATCCTGGTACTGGCTTTTCCCCACACCCGTGTAAGGCGAGGCGTCTTGCTTGGATCCGGTGGTTTCCTGGGGCTTTTCGCCGCAAGCGGAGAGAACGGCCACAACGGCCAACACGCTCAGCGTGGTCAAGGTCTTGCGCATCACGACTTGGTTCCTCCCTGGGCGGTGCCGTAGGCGGTACCCCAGCCCCAGACCTCGGCGCCCTTGCCACGGCGCAGCACACGGCTTCGGAAAATGTCCGCCACCGTGTCCCCGTCACCGGCCAGCAGCGCCTTGGTCGAGCACTGCTCGGCGCAAGCCGGCAGCTTGCCTTCGGCCAGGCGGTTGCGACCGTATTTCTCGAACTCGTCCTGCGAGCCGTGCTCTTCAGGGCCACCTGCGCAGAAGGTGCACTTGTCCATCTTGCCGCGCACGCCGAACGTGCCTTGCGATGGAAACTGCGGCGCTCCGAAAGGACAGGCATAGCTGCAATAGCCGCAACCGATGCAGACGTCCTTGTCGTGCAGCACCACGCCTTCTTCGGTGCGGTAGAAACAGTTGACCGGACAGACCGCCATGCAGGGTGCATCACTGCAGTGCATGCAGGCCACCGAGATCGACTTTTCGCCTGGCACGCCGTCGTTGAGCGTGACCACGCGGCGGCGGTTCACACCCCAGGGCACCTCGTGCTCGTTCTTGCAGGCGGTGACGCAGCCATTGCATTCGATGCAGCGCTCGGCGTCGCAGATGAATTTCATTCTTGCCATGGTGTCTCCTTATGCCCGCTCAACATTGCAGACCGTGGATTTGGTCTCTTGCATCATCGTGACGATGTCGTAACCGTAGGTGGTGGCGGTGTTGATGGCCTCGCCGCGAACGACCGGCATGGCACCGTCCGGGTAGTAGGCCTTCATGTCTTCACCTTGCCAGCGACCCGAGAAGTGGAACGGCATGAACACCGTTTCGGCGTCGACACGCTCGGTCACCAGGGCCTGGACATTCAGTCGCGCACCGGTCGGGGTGCTGACCCAGACGCGCTCGCCGTTGCGGATGCCGCGCGCCGCTGCCGTGGCCGGGTTGAGCTCGATGAACATCTCCTGTTGCAGCTCGGCCAGCCAGGGGTTGGAGCGGGTTTCCTCTCCACCACCCTCGTACTCCACCAGACGGCCGGAGGTCATGATCAGCGGGTACTTCTCGTGCACCTTCTCGTCGATGTTCTTCTGCTGCAGCGACTTGTAGAGGATGGGCAGGCGCCAGCGGGTCTTCTGGTCGTCGTGGCTGGGGTACTTGGCGATCAGGTCCGGGCGGTTGCCGTAGAGCGGCTCGCGGTGCTGCGGGATGCCGTCGGGGAAGTTCCAGACGATCGCGCGTGCCTTGGCGTTGCCGAACGGGTGGCAGCCGTGTGCCATGGCCACGCGAATGATGGCGCCGGTCGGGTCGGTCTTCCAGTTCTTGCCTTCGGCCTTGGCCTTCTCGGCCTCGTTCAGGTCGTCCCACCAGCCGAGCTTCTTGAGCAACAGATGGTCGAACTCCGGGTAACCGGTGGTGATCTCGGAGCCCACCGAGTGCGAGCCGTCCTCGGCCAGCAGGCTCACGCCTTCACGCTCGACACCGAAGTTGGCGCGGAAGTTGCCACCACCTTCCATGACGTGTTTGGAGGTGTCGTACAGGTTGGGCGAACCCGGGTGCTTGATCTCGGCCGTTCCGTAACAAGGCCAGGGCAGACCGAAGTAGTCACCGGACATGTCGTAGCCGGTTTCCTTGTCCACCACTTTGCCCTTGCACTTGAGCGTCTTCACGTCGAAGGCGCCCATGTTGCGCATGTGGGCCTTCAGGCGCTCCGGGCTCTGGCCGGTGTAGCCGATGGTCCAGACCGACTTGTTGATTTCGCGCAGGATGTCCTCGACCACGGGCTCGTCCATGCCCTTGACCTGCTGCATCTTGTAGTTCTTCGACAGCTCCTTGTCGAAGCCCAGTTTCTGGGCGAACTGGTGCATGATCATGTGGTCGCTGCGGCTCTCCCACAGCGGCTCGATGACCTTTTCGCGCCACTGCAGCGAACGGTTGGATGCGGTGCATGAACCGCTGGTCTCGAACTGCGTGGCCGCCGGCAGCAGGTACACCGCACGGTCGGGGTTCAGATCTTCGGGCTTGCCGGGCATGGCCGCCATGGCCGCCGTGGCCGACGGGTAGGGATCCACCACCACCAGCAGGTCCAGCTTGTCCATCGCGCGTTTCATCTCCAGACCACGCGTCTGTGAGTTGGGCGCATGGCCCCAGAAGAACACGCCGCGCAGGTTCGGGCCCTGGTCGATCAGTTCGTTCTTTTCCAGCACACCGTCGATCCAGCGCGAAACGGTGATGCCGGGCTTCTCCATCATGCCTTCGGCATACTGCTTCTTGATCCACTCGTAGTCGACACCCCAGGTGGCGGCGAAGTGTTTCCATGAGCCAGCGGCCAGGCCGTAGTAGCCCGGCAGCGAATCGGGGTTGGGGCCGACGTCGGTCGCGCCCTGCACGTTGTCGTGACCGCGGAAGATGTTGGTGCCACCGCCGCTCTTGCCGATGTTGCCCAGCGCCAGCTGCAGGATGCACGAAGCACGCACCATGGCGTTGCCGATGGTGTGCTGGGTCTGGCCCATGCACCAGACGATGGTGGCGGGCTTGGCTTCGGCCAGCATCTTGGCCACCTTGAGCATCTGCTCTTCTTTGACACCGCAGGCCTCTTCGACCACCGCCGGCGTCCACTTGGCCAGCACCTCTTCGCGCACCTTCTCCATGCCGTAGACGCGGTCGTTGATGTACGCCTTGTCTTCCCAGCCGTTCTTGAAGATGTGGTGCAGCAGGCCGAACCGAACTCGTCGGCCTTGGCCGCGGTGCGGGTGAAGCGCGGGTCGACCACGATCATCTTGCAGCCGTTTTCCTTGGCGTGCAGCATGTGCAGCATCGACACCGGATGCGCCTCGGCGGCGTTGGAGCCGATGTACATCGCGCACTTGCTGTTCTGCATGTCGTTGTACGAATTGGTCATCGCACCGTAGCCCCAGGTGTTCGCCACGCCAGCCACCGTGGTGGAATGGCAGATGCGCGCCTGGTGGTCGCAGTTGTTGGTGCCCCAGAAGCTCACGAACTTGCGCAGCAAATAGGCCTGTTCGTTGTTGTGCTTGGACGAGCCGACGAAGTAGACCGAGTCCGGGCCGCTGGCTTCCTTCAGCGCCTTCATCCTGGCGGTGATTTCTTCCAGCGCGGTGTCCCAGCTGATGCGCTGGTACTTGCCGTTCACCAGCTTCATCGGGTAGCGAAGACGGTATTCGCCGTGACCGTGCTCACGCAGCGCGGCGCCCTTGGCGCAATGGGCACCCAGGTTGATCGGCGAGTCGAACACCGGCTCCTGGCGCACCCAGACGCCGTTCTCGACGATGGCGTCGGTGGCGCAACCCACCGAGCAGTGGGTGCAGATGGTGCGCTTGACTTCGATCTTGCCGGTGCCGTCGATCGAGCCGCCCGTGGCCGCTTGCGCTTTCTTGACCAGGGTCAGCTGCGAGGCGGCCAGGCCAACGCCGACGCCCAGTCCGGAACGGCGCAGGAAAGCGCGCCGGTCCATGGTGGGGAGGGCCGCCTGCAAGCCGCGCTGCAGGCTGTGAACGAAAGCGTGACCGCGGCCAGTGGAGGCGCCGCCAGGGGACTTTTTGGTGAGCATCATCGTGGGGCTCCTCGGGTTCAGATCCGGGTGGTCTTGTAATAGTGCTTGACGTGGTCGCTCAGGCTGTAGCCGCCACCGCGCGCAGGGGCAGGCTTGGGCTCCTGGGCCAAGGGTGCTTCGGGCTGGACCGATGGCAGCAGGGCGGTGGCTGCGGCCGCAGCGCCAACGACGCCGGCGCCCGCAAACAGGCTGCGGCGGCGCAGGGACGATTGTTCCTCGCGGGGGGGCTTGCTCATGTGCATGTCTCCTGGTTGAACATGGTCCGTTGAGCCGGTGGGAGGCACTTGCGGACTTTTTGCATAGGGGAATCTATCCCCGCTCCCCTCTGTTGACAAGCGTGTACACCCTCCCTGCGCTCCGCCGTTCCGCGGGCGGCGGCACGGGCTGCAGCGTGCCCACGGTCGGTGCTCGCCAGCGGGGCGCGCCTTAGCCAGAAACGTGCCATCAGAAAACACGGATGAATCTGGGAAAGCCATGAAGGTGGCGGCGAACTGGCGCCATCCGCAGCACGCCCCACTCGGTGTTTGCGTCAGCTTGTCAGTGCGGATTGCGACAATTTGTCGTGCCATCCCGGTCACCCACCGGACAGACTCCGAGTGGTTTCCAGGCGATTAACCGAGTGTTTTGCTCAACTTCATCCGTAGAATCGCCACGGGTGAACACCCCTCTTTTCGGCACCGTCCCCGACAAAACCCTCGAAGGCTGGCCCGACTGGTCCATCCTGGTGGTGGACGACGAGCAGGGTATGCTCAATTTCCTGGTCAAGACCCTGGCGCCGCGCTGCCACTTCGTCATGAGCGCAGGCAGCGCCGAAGAAGGCGCCGAATGGCTGCGCAGCCACCATGTGGACCTGGTCATCCTCGACATCTCTCTGCCCGGCCAGAACGGCGTGGCCTGGCTCAAGGAGCTGCGTGACCAGGGCTACACCGGCGAGGTGATCCTGATCACCGCCTTCGCCGACCTGGACACCGCCATCGAGGCCCTGCGCGCCGGCGCGTCGGACTTCATCCTCAAACCGTTTCGCGTCCCGCAGATCCTCAACGCCGTCAAGCAGTGCCACGAGCGCGCCAGGCTGCGGCGCGAGAACTACGTGCTGCGCCGCGCCGTGGCCAGCACGCGTCGCCACCGCGCCGCCCTGGTCGGTGACTCTCCGGCCATTGCTGCGCTGCGCGCATCGGTCGAACGGGTGGCCGCAGTCGACAGCACCGTGCTGCTGCAGGGCGAGTCGGGCACCGGCAAGGAACTGGTGGCGCGTGAACTGCACGCCCTGAGCCACCGCAGCCAGGGCCCTTTCGTACCGGTCAACTGCGCGGCGGTGTCGCCCGAACTGATCGAAAGCGAACTGTTCGGCCACGCTCGCGGCGCCTTCACCGGCGCGACCCGGGCGCGCGAAGGACTGTTCCATTACGCGCAAGGCGGCACGCTGTTTTTGGATGAAGTGGCCGAACTGCCTTTTCCGATCCAGGCCGCGCTGCTGCGCGCCATCGAAGACTTGCAGATCCGTCCGGTGGGCAGCGAACAGCTCGTGCCGCTGAACCTGCGCATCATGGCCGCGAGCAACCGCCGCCTGGCCGACGAGGTGTTGGCCGGACGCTTCCGCAAGGACCTGTACTTCCGCCTGCAGGTGGTCGAACTGGGTCTGCCGCCGCTGCGCGAACACAAAACCGACATTCCCGCCCTGGTGCAGCACTTCATGGAGCAGCTCGCACCGGTGCTGGGTGTGGCGCCGCTGCAGATCAGCTCCCAGGAACTGGATTTCCTGGCCCAGTACAACTGGCCGGGCAACGTGCGCGAGCTGCGCAACCTGATCGAGCGCTCGCTCATCCTCGGGGCACTCAATGTGTCGGCGCTGTACCCCGGCGAGGCGCCGCGCACGTCGCAAGCCACGAGCGCAGGCAGCCAGGACCTGGCGACCATGGAGAGGCTGCACATCCTCAGCGTGCTCGACTCTGTGCAGGGCGACAAAACGCGAGCCGCCGAACTGCTGGGCGTCTCGCGCCGCACACTGGAGCGGCGCGTGGCCGAGTGGAGCCACGGCTCACAGAACTTCGGCCGCTGATGAAGCTGCCCACGCCCCGCTGGCTCGCCACCTCGGTACGCAACAAGCTGCTGGCCATGGCGCTGCTGCCGCTGCTGGTGGTGTTTCCGCTGCTCGTGCTGGCCATCGCGGTCTGGAGCAGCTTCACCTACGACCGCCTGCTCATCACCAAGGTGCGCAGCGACCTGGCCGTGGCGCGCGGCTACTTCGACCAGACCCTGGCCGAGGTGGGCAGCGGCACGCGCGGCGTCGCCCGTTCGCAGCGGCTGCTGCAAGCCATGGCCGGCGGCGACCTGACCGCGCGGCTGGCAGCCGACCGGGAAGAACTCGGCCTGGACTTTCTGCTGCTCGTGCGCCACGACGATCCGCGTGCGACCTTGCCCGCCAGCGTGACGCCACTGCTGCAACTCACCGCCAGCACGCCTGCCCGCTCCGCGAAGATCGTGCGCCTCTCGCGCGATGAAGTCGCCGCCCTGGCGCCCCAGTTGCTGCCGCGCGTGGACATCCCGCTGGTGGCCACGCGCAACGCCGCGCCCGACGCTCGCAACGTGGAAGACCGTGCCCTGGTGCTGCTGGCCCTGCAGCCGGTACAGGACGCATCGGGTCAACCGCAGGGCTTGCTGGTGGGTGGCCTGCTGCTGAACCAGAACCTGGACTTCATCGACCACATCAACCGCATCGTCTACCCCGAAGGCGCCCTGCCCTTCGGCAGCTTCGGCACCGCCACGCTGTTCCTCGACGACGTACGCATCACCACCAATGTGCGCCTGTTCCAGAACCAGCGCGCCATCGGCACCCGCGTCTCGCAGACGGTGCGTGAACGCGTGCTGACCCAGGGACAGACCTGGCTGGACCGCGCCTTCGTCGTCAACGACTGGTACGTCTCGGCCTACGAACCGCTGCGGGATGCGCAAGGCCAGCGGGTGGGCATGCTGTATGTGGGCTTTCTCGAATCGCCCTTCCGCTGGGTGCGCCACGCGATGCTGGCCATCATGGGCCTGATTTTTCTGGCCGTGATGGCCGTGTCGGCCTGGTTCTCGGTGCGCTGGGCGCGCAGCATTTTCCGTCCGGTGGAACAGATGAACGGCACCATGCAGCGTGTGGAAGACGGCGATGCCGCTGCCCGCGTGGGCACGCTGCCCGCACGCGACGAACTCGGCGCCCTCGCCGGCCACCTGGACCAGCTGCTGGACGTGATCGACGACAAGACCACCGCGCTGCGTCGCTGGGGCGAAGAACTCGACCACAAAGTGGCCGAACGCACGCGCGAGCTGGAAGCCAGCAACGCGTCGCTGCAACTCGCGCAGCAGCAGCTGGTGAAAAGCGAAAAGCTCGCGGCCATCGGCCAGCTCACCGCCAGCATCGCGCACGAAATCAACAACCCCATCGCGGTCATGCAGGGCAACCTCGACCTGATCCGCGACACATTGGGCGGCCGCGCCCAGCCGGTGAAGGCCGAACTCAAATTGCTGGACGAACAGGTCGAACGCATGCGACTGATCGTCACCCAGCTGCTGCAGTACGCGCGGCCCACCGAGTACGCGGGCTATGTGGAAACGCTGGACATGAACCAGACCGTGGACGACTGCCTGGTGCTGGTGGCGCACCTGCTGGCGCAGACCCGCATCGAGGTGGTGCGCGAGTTGCGGGCCACGCAGCGCGTGGGCTTCAACCGGCAGGAGCTGCAGCAGGTCATCATCAACCTGCTCATCAACGCCATTCAGGCCATGCCGGAGGGCGGCACGCTGCGTTTGATCACCCAGGACTGGACCGACGAGCACGGCGTGCCTGGTGCGCTGCTGCAGGTGCAGGACTCGGGCGCGGGCCTGGCGCCCGGCGTGGAAGAACG
>LNFM01006951.1_pt1 | contig 18903 bp, 23 predicted proteins | sample 596031 | NCBI WGS metagenome assembly LNFM01 (sample SAMN04254537, study PRJNA301005) | activated carbon metagenome | isolation source: dual media filters at the Ann Arbor, Michigan drinking water treatment plant | place: USA: Ann Arbor | reverse complement strand
TGGCGGGATACGGCGGATGTCGAACGGATAGCCGCGCACGCGCAATCGACATTCTGGTTCGTCCTGCCGTCGCTTCCGATGTTTCTGGCGTTTCCGGCAATGCTGAGGGCGGGGGTCGGCTTCTGGCCCGCCCTGATCCTGTCCTGCGTGCTTACGATGACGCTTTACGCCCTCACGGTGTGGCTGCTCCCGAGACTGGGCGTCAACCTCTGAACTCGTGCGGGATTTCCCGGCGTGGCGAGTACTGGGAAGATAGCTGTTACACAGGCCCCGCTTTCGATCTGCGTTCTCAGGCGCCACCCTCTCCCGGCTGCGGGAAAGAGCCGGCGCGCCAAGGCGGGTTTCCAGAGGCAACCAGCCGCTTGCCCATGCCGCCCCCTCCTCTGCTATAGCGTCCCCGGACGAGGGGAGACTGGCCTTGGAAGAGCGGGACCTGCTGATCATTCTGTGCCGCCTGCAGCCGGGCTGGGCGCTGACCCTGCCCGACGAGGCGATCGAGAAGATGATCCCGGGATCGCGCGCCCAACAGGCGGCGCGCATCCGCGAAATCGCCCAGGAGTATGGCTGCGCCCTCAAGCTCGGGCCCGGCACGCAGACCTTCGAACGCTGGGTTTTCCCCAAAACCGGCTGACGCTCGCCGTAACAATACGGTGTTCCCCGCGATTAGGACGGGTGTTCCGGCCCATGCGTGCTAGCCTCGGTTGCCGGCGCACGAAAACGCAGCGCCGCAACAATGATCGGAAAAATCATGAACATCCCGGAGGGGACGAAAACGGCGCTGATCGGCGCCGCGGTGGGGGCTGTCGCGGTGGCTGCAATCGGCTTTATCGCGCTCGGGTGGACGACGGCAGGTACGGCGCAAAGGAACGCGGACGAGGCCTCCGCATCCGCGGTGGCCGCGGTCATGACGCCGTATTGCGTGGCGCGGGCCAACGAGCCGGAATCGGCCTCCGTGCTCGCCGAGATCAAGGGCTCGACCAATTTCACCGCGCAGCGGGGCATGGTCGAAAAGGCCGGATGGGCGACCCCCGCCGGCGGCACGGAGCCGATCCAGTCCGTGGCGGATGCGTGCCTGCGCACCATATCCGCGAGCCTTTAAAAAGACACCGGCCCCGGCGGCGCGACGCTGCCGGGGCCTCGAACATGTCCTTACCGGGACTCGAGTTCGCCGATCAGCCCCTTCATTTCCTCGATCTCGCGCCGCTGCGCCTCGATGATGCGGCCCGAAAGGTCCTTCACGCGCGGATCGCTCAGCGTCGCGCGTTCGCTGGTCAGGATCGCGATGGAATGATGCGGGATCATCGCCTTCATCCACGACACATCCTCGACCGCCGCCTGGCTGCGGACCATGTAGAGCGCCCCGGCAAACACCAGCACCGCGCCGGCGAAGATCGCGATGTTGAGCGTGCGGTTTTTGTACATGCCGAGCATGAAGCCCAGCATCACGATGGCCATCGCCGCGCCCATCACCAGCGCCATCCACGCCCGGGTCTGGCTGAAAAACACATGATCGAGCGCCCAGACATTGAGGTACATCAGCCCGAACATGACGAGCGTCGAGGTCGCGATCATTGCGAAGAAGCGGCCGTAATGCATGTCGATCCTCCCTCCTTTCCGTGAGGGGCAAACCGTCCGGGCGCGCACAAGTTCCCGGATCATGTCCATCCAGCGGCACTGCCCGAAACATGCCCCGCATGCGGCAGGAACCGCCGCCTCCCCCGGCCGTTCGCATCACATCATCTGAGAGGGAGACAGACCCATGCGGACATACATCCTTGCCGCCGCGCTGATCGGCGCCGCAACGCCCGCCTTCGCGCAATATGTCGTCATCGAGCCGGAGGTGCGTGAATACGTCATCCGCGAAGCGCCGGCGGTCGAATACGATTACGACTATGACGGCCCGGTCGAGGTCGGCACGGTGCTGCCGGGCGAGGTCGAGATCTACGATATCGACGATCCCGAGATCGACGTCGACTACGGCTACACGGTGGTCGACGACCGAAGGGTCATCGTGGAGCCCGGCACGCGCCGCATTGTTCATATCGTGGAGTGAGGCTGCCCTCATGCTGAGGAGCGGGCGCAGCCCGCGTCTCGAAGCATGGGTCCGCCGCGGCTCATCCTCGAGACGGCCTTCGGCCTCCTCAGGATGAGGCTGAACTACCGCACCGGGCGGTGCTTGCCCGCCAGTTTCTGCTTGCGGCTCTCGCTGGCAATGACCGCGTAGAATACCGCATGGCTTTCCAGCATGCGCCGCATTGACGGGCTTTTCTCCCGCCGCGCGGCCTGCCGCAGCCGCAAGGCTTCGTCCCTGAGGAAACGCTCTTCCACGGTGACCTCCTCCGTGGGTTGCGATGGTTAACGCTCGCACCTTCCCTGATCGAAGTCCAGAACAATTGGGCGATTAACCGCGCCGCGCGGCCCGCGCGGTTTCCGACTCGTCAAATCCGCCGGAAGCGTTAGATTAAATCCTGCGGCGACGGAGTGAATGCGTATGAGAGTTCCGATACTTGCCGCCGCCCTTGCCGCATGCGCGGCACCGGCATTCATCGCCCCGGCGCTTGCCGCCGAAGCCAACGACTATCTGATGAAGGCGCCGGAAGGCGACCACCCCGGCCGCGAATATGTCGTGCACGGCGTGCGGGTCGTCGAAGGCCAGCCGCGCTGGGCGGTGCAGAACCGCCAGGTCGTCGACGAGCGCTTTCTCGTTCCCGACATCGCCACCACGACCAATGTCATCGTCCGGGGCCTGCGCGGCGAAGGGCTTCGCCAGCCGGGCTATCGTCGGGTCTTCCCGTAAGGGCGTCCGCGCGGCGGGCCGGACCCGCCGCGTTTTCACCACATAATCGCTTCAGCTTGGCCGTGAGCGCTTGCGTTCGCTGGCTTGTAAGGAGGGGTAGATGCTGACCAGTTGGAGTAACGACGAGGATTTCTCGGGCCAGATCGCCCCGGAAGTCTCGCGCATCCAGGAAGCCGTGGCCTCGATCCGCAAGGAACGCGTCGCCTACAAGATCCAGGAACAGCTCGCGCAGAATCTCAAGGCCGCCGAGCGCGACCTCGACAGGTCGCGCGAATCCATTGCCCGCCTGCAGACCGGCGCGGCGGAAGCCGTCGACGCGCTTCTGCGCGGCGAGCGGAACGATGCCGGCGAGAACTACGAGCGCGTCAAGGCCGCGCTGCAGCTTCTGGAGCGTGAGGTCGGCGAGGCGCTGATCGCCGCCGACTGGTTCCAGGACTCGCGCAAGATGCTCGATACGCACGGCGTACGCTCGGTTTCGTAGGAGCCGGAACTGCCCCTCCCCTTTGTCCGTTCCCATTTGGGGCTCGGGCAACCGGGAGACGTCAGATGAACAAGCTCATTCTTGGCGCGGTGTTGGCCGCGTCGGTCGCGCTGCCCGCCGCGGCCCAGGTCGCGGTGCAGATCGGGCCGGAAGTGCGCGAATATATCGTGAAGGAAGGCCGCTCCTCCGTGCGCGTCGATACCGACATCGCGGTCGGCGCAACCTTGCCGGCCGATGTCGAGGTCTATGCCATCGAGGGCGTACCGACAGCCAGCACCTACCGCTACGCCGTGGTCAACGACCGCAGGGTTATCGTCGAGCCCGGCTCGCGCCGGATCATCGAGATCGTGGACTGACGCAAACAAAAACGGCCGGGCGCAAGGCCCGGCCGCTTCATGTCCGCACGAGGCGGCGAATCTTATTTCTTCGGCGCCGGCTTGGACGCCGCGACATCGGCTTCCAGCTTCTTCGCGAATGCGTCGAACTTCGCCGGGTCCTCGAACGCCTTGACGATCTCGGTCGTCCAGGTCGGGTGACGCAGCGAGTAGATCGAGAACGCGGTGGAGCCGATCTTCTGCTGGAGGTGGTTCTGCACGCGATAGGGCAGCGCCTCGAGGATCAGGAAGTCGGCGGTCGCATGCTCCTTCTCGAAGGCCTTGTAGCCTTCGGACGCTTCCTTGTATTTGCCGGCCTTGATGAGGTCGGTCAGCTTGTCGAGGAATTCCACGGCGGCGGGGTGCGGCTTCACGGCTACGTTCATCCCTTTGATCCCTTCGGTTCGTCGGAGGGGCCTTTTCAGAGGCCTCTTCTCCGGAAAATTCGTCCGGCGTCGAGTTAGAAAACCCTTGGCCGGAGGTCAAGCCGGATCGGCTCTCAAGTCCCTGCAAGGGCCGGAAAATGGTGGGCGATACAGGGATTGAACCTGTGACCCCTTCCATGTCAAGGAAGTGCTCTCCCGCTGAGCTAATCGCCCATTTTCCGGTGCGGAGACGGCCGGATATACAAGCCCGGCTTCCGCCCTGCAAGCCAAAGCCGGTCAGAAAACGGTCAGGCCGCCAGCATCTTCTGGACCTCGTTCACAAGGTCGCGGAGATGGAAGGGCTTGGACAGCACCTTGGCGTCCTTTGGGGTCTGGCTGTCGGGGTTGAGGGCAACCGCCGCAAAGCCCGTGATGAACATGATCTTGATGTCGGGATCGAGCTCCGAGGCACGGCGCGCCAGCTCGATGCCGTCCATCTCGGGCATCACGATATCGGTCAGAAGCAGTTCGAACGGCTCTTCCCGCAGCCTGTGATAGGCGGACATGCCGTTGTCGAACGACACCACCTCATAGCCGGCATTCTGCAGCGCCTTCACGAGAAAACGGCGCATGTCGTTATCGTCTTCGGCCAGGATGATCTTGTTCGTGTCAGTCATGGATACTCAACCCCCGCATAATCCTTCCATAAGCGCGCCGGTCGGTAAACAGCCGGTTTCCGGACCGCCGCAATGGACAGCGCGCTTCAGGCGCGGCACCATTATGCCCGGCCGCGCATTCTGCTAAGCCTTTCTGGATTCGAGCACCCGAGACAGATGTCCGCCCCGCACGACTTTGGCTTCAGCCCCCCTTTCGAGATCGTCGAGCCTTCGTCGATCACGGCGCCGGTCGTGTTCAATTCGCCGCATTCGGGCGCGCATTACCCCGCGGACTTTCTGGCGTCCGTCCGGCTCGATGCGCTGGCGCTGCGCCGCTCCGAGGACGCCTTCGTCGACGAACTATTCCTGGCGTCCGTGGATTACGGCGCCCCCCTGATGCGCGCCCATTTCCCGCGCGCCTTCCTCGATGTGAACCGCGAACCCTACGAGCTCGATCCGCGCATGTTCGACGGCCGCCTGCCTCCTTACGCGAATACGCGCTCGCTGCGCGTCGCCGGCGGCCTCGGCACGATCGCGCGCGTCGTCGGCGACGCCCAGGAAATCTACGACCGGCGCCTGCCGGTCGAGGAGGCGATCCGCCGCATCGAAACGCTGTACAAGCCCTATCATGCCACGCTCGGCGGTCTTTTGAACGGCGTGCGGTCCATGTTCGGCGCCGCCGTCCTCATCGACTGCCACTCGATGCCCTCCTCGGGCCTTGCCCGCGACGAGCGCCAGCGCGCCGACATCGTGCTCGGAGACCGCTACGGCACCTCCTGCAGTCCGGCGCTCGCCGATCTTGCGGAAGTCACGCTGCGCGGGCTCGGCTTCTCGGTGTCCCGCAACCGTCCCTACGCCGGCGGCTACATCACGGAGCATTACGGCGCGCCGGCCACCGGGCTCCATGCGCTGCAGATCGAGATCAACCGCGCACTCTATATGGACGAGAAGACCCACGAGCGCACCGCCGGGTTCGCCATCCTGTCCGGCAAGCTCTGTGCCTTCATGGAACACATCATCCTGTTCGCGCAAAGCGACCTTGTCGTCCGGCGCGCCGCCGCCGAATGAATCGTTCCCGGATCACATGACAGCTGTCGATTTCGAAGCCTTCGTCGAGCGGCTCGCCACTGTTGCGGGCGAAGCCGTCATGCCGTTTTTCCGCACCACCATCGGCATTGAGGACAAGGGCGGCAAGGGCTCGTTCGATCCGGTCACGGCCGCCGATCACGCCGGCGAGTCGGCGATGCGCCAGCTCATCAAATCCACATTCCCTTCTCACGGCATTGTCGGGGAGGAGTTCGGCGACGAAGCGAAGGACGCCGAATATGTGTGGGTGCTCGACCCCATCGACGGCACGCGGGGCTTCATTTCAGGGCTTCCGACCTGGGGTACGCTGATCGGCCTGATGAAGGGGGGCGCGCCGGTGTACGGACTGATGAGCCAGCCTTTCGTCAAGGAGCGGTTCTGGGGTGACGGCGGCTCGGCGCGCTATCGCGGGCCGCTCGGCGACCGCAAGCTGCGGGTACGTTCCTGCTCCCGGCTCGCGGACGCCGTGATGTCCGCAACCTCGCCTCGCCTGTTTTCCGGCAGGGAACTCAAGGCCTTCGAGTCCGTCGAACAGACGGCGCGCCTGACTCGCTATGGCGGCGACTGCTACGCCTACTGCCTGGTCGCCGGAGGCCAGATCGATCTCGTGGTCGAAGCCGGCCTCAAACCCTATGACATCGTGGCGCTGATCCCGATCATCGAGGGTGCCGGAGGCGTCGTTACGAACTGGCAGGGCGAGCCGGCAACCGAGGGAGGCCGCATCGTCGCCGCCGGCGACAAACGCGTCCATGCGGAAGCGCTGGAGATTCTGGCGAAGGCCTAGTCCGGAAAAGTCGGGCTTCCCGGAACGAAGGCATCGAACGCCGCCCAGAAGGCGTCGCGGATGCCGTCGCGTTCCTGCAGGATTTCGTGGCGCGCGGTGGGCAACATCACCACATCGGCGGTGCGCATCTGGCTTGCCAGGATTTCCATCGGCCGGTTGGCGATCACCTTATCGTTCGCTGCGGCAACGAACAGGGTCGGCGTTCTGATCTGCGCCACGCGCTCGGGGTCTTCCAGCAGTTCCATGGCATGGTGTGCCGCGCGCAGCCAGCCGATGGTCGGCGATCCGATCGTCACGTCCTGCGCGGCTTTGCACAGCGCCGTCATTCGCGCATAGCGCGCGGGATCGCTGGTCAGCACATTGTTCTCGAACGGGCGCTCGCCGTAGTCGCCCGCGCCGCCACCCGGCACCCACATGCGGCCAAGGCCGAACCCGACCAGAAGAACCGCCAGGCGACGCGTCATCGGATCGGCGGCCAGGCCCGGCAGCCCGATCATCGGTGCCGTCAGCACAATGCGGTCCCACCATGTCGTGCGGCGGCGGGCGCCCTCAAGCACGATGGGGCCGCCCATCGAATGCCCCAGCGCAAAGAACGGCGGGTGGCACTCCGGCCGCGCGAAATCTTCCATGAAGACATCGAGGTCATTCTGGAAATCGGCGAAATTGCCGACATGGCCGCGCCTGCGGTTTTTCAGCCGCCGCTGTGAGCCACCCTGCCCGCGCCAGTCGAGCGCCGCCACGGTGAACCCCCGTTCGTTCAGCTCGCCGATGACCTCGAAATATTTCTCGATGAATTCGGCCCGCCCCTGGAACAGGCACACCGTTCCCTTGAAGGGCCGGTCCGACGGCGCCTTGAACCGGGCGGCCCGCAGACTCACGCGGTCTCGCGTTACCAGTTCGAAAAGCTCTCCGTTTTCCGGGGCGGGATTTTCGGGGATCGAGACGAGAGGCGGGATCATGGACAGGTCTTGAAGGGCCGATTCGGGCTTACCACATTCGACATGCACAGGCCCGGACGGGCTGTGCAACCGAAAATCCGGCCCGGCCATTGCGGCGGGCCTTCAATGAGCATCGCTTCAAGGAGGATGTGACATGCGTGCTTTTGACCCCACCCCCCTGTACCGGTCCACCATCGGTTTCGACCGGCTTTTCTCGCTGCTTGACCAGTTCGCCGAAACGGCGCCGGCCAACGGCTATCCGCCCTATAACATCGAGCGCACCGGCGAGAACGACTACCGCATTTCGATCGCGGTCGCGGGCTTTGCCGACACCGACCTCGACATCGAGGTCAAGGAAAACGCGCTGACCGTCAAGGGCGAGAAGAAACAGCCCGAGACGCAGGGCGAGGTTCTCCATCAGGGCATTGCCGCCCGGGCGTTCGAGCGTCGCTTCCAGCTCGCGGATTATGTGCTGGTAAAGGGCGCAAGCCTTGAGCATGGCCTGCTGCATATCGATCTCGTCCGCGAAGTGCCGGAGGCCAAGAAGCCCCGCACCATCACCATCGGCACCAGCGGCAGCAAGGCCCAGGTGATCGAGAACAAGGCTGCGTAATCTTTTCGCATGAGTTGAAGCGCCCCGGCCCTCCGGGGCGCTTTTCGTTTGCGGTCCGTGGGCTAAGCTCGGTCCATGAATTGGGACAGCCTCGACGGCGGCAAATATCGTGACGAGGCGGATGCCGTCCGCGCGCTGCTCGCGGCTGTGCCGCTGTCGCCTCTCGAACGTGCCGACATCGAGCACGAGGCCGAAGATCTCGTCCGCGCAGCGCGCCGCTTCGGCCGCGGCGGAATGGTCGAAAGCTTTCTACAGGAATTCAGCCTCGCGACGCGCGAGGGCCTCGTCCTCATGTGCCTTGCGGAAGCCCTGCTCCGCACGCCCGACGACGACACCCGCGACAGGCTGATCGCGGAAAAGATTTCATCCGCCGACTGGGCATCTCATCTCGGCCGCTCCGACAGCCTGTTCGTCAACGCCTCGACCTGGGGACTGATGTTGACCGGCGAACTCGTCGATATCGACGAAAGCGCACGGAGCGATCTGACCGGTTTTCTCCGCCGTATTGCGGGTCGCGTCAGCGAACCGGTCATCCGCACCGCCGTCGGTCGCGCCATCCGCATCATGAGCGAGCAGTTCGTCCTCGGCCGCACCATCGAGGAAGCGCTCGCCCGGGCGGGCGACGAGAACCTGATTTGCTCGTTCGACATGCTGGGCGAAGGCGCGCGCACGGAAGCGGACGCCGAGCGCTACTCATCGGCCTATGCCGCGGCCATCGACGCCATCGGCGTCCATACGAAAGGAAAGACACCGGAAACCGGGCACGGCGTCTCCGTCAAGCTGTCGGCGCTGTCGCCGCGCTACGAGGCCACGCAGGCGCCGCGTGCGCCCTCGCCGGTCTGGGACGGGCTCTATCCGCGTCTGAAGCGCCTGGCCGCCGCCGCGGCGAGACACGACATCAATCTCACGCTCGATGCCGAGGAAGCCGACCGCCTCATACTCTCGTTGAAAATACTCGAACGTCTTGCGGCAGAACCCGAACTGGCGGGCTGGGCCGGCCTTGGCCTTGCCGTGCAGGCCTATCAGAAGCGCGCGCCGGAGGTGGTCGACCGCCTCGCGGCGCTGGCAAAGAAAACCGACCGGCGGCTGATGGTGCGCCTCGTCAAGGGCGCCTACTGGGACAGCGAGATCAAGCGCGCTCAGATCGCCGGGCGGCCTGATTATCCGGTGTTCACGACAAAGCCGGCGACCGATCTCTGCTACCTTGTCTGTGCGCAGAAACTGATCGCGGCCGCGCCGTACATTTATCCCCAGTTCGCGACTCACAACGCCCATACGCTCGTCTCCGTCCACCATATGGCGGGACAGGCCGGGACGGTGTTCGAGTTTCAGCGCCTGCATGGCATGGGTCAGGAGCTGTACGCCGCAGCGCACGACGCCTACGGCGACATTCCCGTGCGCACCTATGCGCCGGTCGGCGGCCATGAGGAGCTTCTGCCCTATCTCGTCCGCCGCCTGCTCGAGAACGGCGCAAACACGAGCTTCGTCCATACGTTTCTCGACGACAATGTCGCCGCCGAGAAAGTCGTCGAGGACCCGGTCGACGCGCTGAACCGCACCACCCGTCATCCGATGATCCCGCCGCCGCCGTTTCTTTATGGCGGCGAACGCAGGAATTCGCTGGGCATCGATCTCACCGTCGCGACAGAAGCCGCCTCGCTGGCAAAGGCATCGTCAAATCTTCCTCTGCTTTCCGCCGCTCCCCTCATCGGCGGCGAGACGCTGCCTGGCGAGCACAGCCGCGAAACGCTGTCACCGTCGAGCGGAAGACCGATCGGCACCGCAACCGATGCGACACGCGACGACATCGCACGCGCCGTCGCACGCGCCCGTGCCGCGCAGCCGGCGTGGGACGGGATTGGCGGGCCCGCCCGCGCTGAAACGCTGCGCGCCATGGCCGATGCGCTTGAAGCCAACCGCGAACGCCTCATCGCCATCCTCGCCCGCGAAGGCGGAAAGACGCTAGCCGACGGCATATCGGAGGTGCGCGAAGCCGCGGATTTCTGCCGATACTACGCACGGCTTGCCGAAACCGGGTTCGTGCCGAAGCCGCTGCCAGGCCCTGCCGGCGAACGGAATTCGCTCGCGCTGCACGGACGCGGCGTCTTCGCGTGCATCAGCCCTTGGAATTTCCCGCTCGCGATCTTCACCGGCCAGATCGCCGCCGCGCTTGCCGCCGGCAATGCGGTTCTGGCCAAGCCCGCGGAGCAGACGCCCCTGATCGCCTATGAGGCCGTGAAGCTCTATCACCGGGCGGGGCTCGACGCCGATCTTCTGGCGCTTGTGCCCGGTCCCGGCGCGAGCATAGGCGACGCGCTGATCCGCCATTCCGGTATTGACGGCGTCGCCTTTACCGGCGGAACCGAAACCGCATGGGCGATCAACCGCACGCTCGCCGCCCGCGACGGACCGATCGTGCCCTTTATCGCCGAGACCGGCGGGCTGAACGCCATGTTCGTCGATACGACCGCGCTGCGTGAGCAGGTGATCGACGACGTCATTCTTTCCGCCTTCGGCTCGGCCGGTCAGCGCTGCTCGGCGCTGCGCATCCTGTTCCTGCCGGAGGATACGGCGGATCACCTTATCGAAGGCCTCATCGGCGCGATGGATAGCCTCGTGCTCGGCGATCCCGCCGATTCCGCGACCGACATGGGCCCGGTCATCGACACCGACGCGCGCGACATGCTCGCCGAACATCGCCGCCGCATCGAACGCGACGCGATATTGCTGCACGCGCTGAAACCGCCCTCACCCGGGACGTTCTTCGGCCCCTTACTGGCGGAAATCCCCTCTCCCGACTTCCTCCAGCGCGAAGTGTTCGGCCCGATCCTGCATGTCGTGCGCTACCGGCCGGACAATCTTCAAGCCATGGCGAAAAAGCTCGCGGCCATGCGCTATGGGCTCACGCTTGGCGTCCATTCCCGCATCGACCGCTTCGCGGACGAGATCGCGGCGCTCGTTCCAGCCGGAAATATGTACGTCAACCGTTCGATGACCGGTGCCATGGTCGGCGTGCAGCCCTTCGGCGGCGAAGGGCTCTCCGGTACGGGGCCGAAGGCCGGCGGACCGAATTCCCTGACGCGTTATGCCGTCGAGCGCACGACGAGCATCAACATCGCCGCGCAGGGTGGCGATCCAGATCTGATGAATCTCTGATTATTCAGCAGCTTCTGAAGCGACCGACTCGTCCAGCGCGCGGCGGCGCTGAAGAAGCCCGGCAAGATCCGATCGCGCGCCGCCGACACGATGCAGCGCGATGGCGGTGGCGCCGAGCCAGAAGACTGTCGTGACAAGAAGCGATATGGCGGCTCCCTCGCTGCCCAGCATCGGAGCGAGGAGCGCATTGCCGATGAGCAGCACGGCAAGCGATGCGCCGCAGATCGCGGCGCTGATCGTCTGCGCTCCGCGCAGCGTCAGCAGATGTGGGCTCGGCCCGGCCAGTGCGCGCACCAGCTGCGCGACGAGTAGAATGATGAGCGTTGTCTTCGCCGCCTTGAACTCCTCTCCGAACACGCCGAGCAGCAGCTCTCCCGCGGCGACGCTTGCGATCACCGCGAGCCCCGTCACGACGATCGGAAACAAACTTGCCGCGAGAAGCTTCGCGCTCATGCCGCCGCGTTCGCGCCGCGCCGCCGCATCGCCGAGATCGGGCAGTATCGTCTGATGCGCCGCCTGCACCGCGAAGCCGACGAGAAAAGCGAGCTTCAGGCAGATGCCGAATGCGGCAACGTCCGCCGATTGCATGAAGGGCGTCGCCAGCAGCACCGCGAGTTCCGACAGAAGCCCGGTGAAAGCAGCGACCATGACAAGCGGCCAGGCTTCCCTGCGCCATCTCTTGACCAAGCGTGGCGTTGCGGCGGGCTTTTCAAGTTTGGCGAGCGTGGTGCGCAGCAAGATGTACTGCACGCCCCAGGCCAGCGACACCGCGACCAGCGTCAGGAACACAAGTTCCAGAACCGACATCGGAATGCCCGCGAGCCAGGCCACGGCAATCGCCATCGCAAAGAACATCGGCCTCAGCGCCATTCCCGGCAGGTGCGCCAGCGCGAAACGGCGATAAGCGACGGCGATCGTGCCGAGCACACGCTCCGACGAATAGGGAATGACGGTCAACGCCGTCAATACAATGGCCCAGCGCAGATCGAGACTGAAACCCGGGATAAGCAGCGCCGCGATGCTGATTACCGTGGCGCTCAGGATCGCCCAGATGAAGGTGTCGCGCCGCGCGCGGCGGATGAACGCCGCCTCATAACCCGGCTTGCCGCGCTCGCGATAACGCGAGATGAAGCGCGTCATGATGTTGGGGTAGCCCAAAGCAACGACGAGGCTGACGATCGGCGCGAGAGACGTCACCGAATAGAACAGACCGAGTTCTTCGGCACTGAGGAGTCGCGCCAGTGCGACCTGCGTCAGAAATCCGATTCCCGCTCCGGCCAGCCGCGTCAGCGTAAGCAACGCGGAAGTCGAGAAGATGCGGTATTTCGTGAACACGTCGGTACTCTCCGGACCCGGCGGCGGGCCAGCCCGGCTATATGCATGCAAAAGCGTTAAATGACCATTTCCCGCAAGCCGTCCCGCGAGAACGATGCCTTAAACAGACTTTGGTATGATGCATCCGTGAACCATTCCGCTCCCTCAGCCGCCACTACACCGCGCATCTCCGCCAAGGATATCGCCTTTTCGGCCGCGCTGCCCGTGCTGTGCGCCGTGTCCTGGCTGGCGCCGGCGCGGCTTCGCCGCGGCATCGCCGGTGGGATCAGCCGCGCCAGCGAATGGGTGGAGTCGGAGAAGGCGCGGAAGGAAGAAGCGCGCTTTGCCGGCACATTCGGCATCGCGGACACCAAAGCATTCCGCCGTGTCGTGCGCACCGTCACTTACGATGAGGTCCTTCTGCTGCTCAGCCTGCACCGGCCGGGCGGACCGGCCCCGGCAACCCTGCTGCGCGGCCGCGCACATCTCGACGCTGCCTATGTCGCCGGAAAAGGCGCCATCCTCTGGGTCGCGCCGACAAGTTTCGGCCCGGCGCTGACGAAGATCGCCCTCAAGCGGTCGGGCATTGCGCTCTGGCATCTCAGCCGCCCAAGCCACGGCTTTTCCAACACCGCGTTCGGACGGAAATTTCTCAATCCGATCCGTACCACGATCGAGAACGGGAATCTCGCGGGGCGCATCGTCATCACGGACGGAAATGTCCGGACGGCACTGGGAGAGATCGCGCTACGTCTCAGCGAAAACAAGGCCGTCTCCATCACCATGGGGACCGAGGCCCGCGCCGTCTCCACGGTGCCCTTTCTTCACGGCACACTGACGGTCGCGAAAAGGCCCATTGCGCTGGCTGTCGAAACCGGCGCGGCACTTTTGCCGGTCGTCACGCTCGAGCAGGAAGACGGAAGCTTCGTTACCGAAATCGGTCCGCCGCTGCTTGCCGACGCGGCGACCGGAGACGACGCCCTGCGTCATCTCGGTGAGTTTCTCGCGCCGCTTGCGCGCAGCTATCCCGAACAGTTCGCGCGCGCCTCGATGTTCTGGCCGCCGGACGAGATCAGACCCAGCCCATAAGTTCGCGGCGCGCCACGGACTCGATCACGTCCATGCCCTCCTCGCTGTCGTTGAGGCAGGGAACCGCGGTGAAATTCTCGCCACCATTATGCTTGAAGATTTCGGCGTTCTCGACGCCGATCTCCTCGATCGTCTCAAGGCAGTCCGCCGTAAATCCAGGCGTAATGACAGCCATATTCTTCACCCCGCTCTGCGCCAGCGCCTCGACCGTCTTGTCGGTATAGGGCTTTATCCACTCTTCCGGCCCGAACAGCGACTGGAAGGTCATGCGCAGCCTGTCATCCGGAAAGCCCATTGCGGCGCGCAGAAGCCGCGTTGTCTTCGCGCAATGACAATAATAGGGATCGCCGAGATCGAAATAGCGCTGCGGGATACCGTGGAACGACGCAAGAATGACATCTGGCGTCCAGCCGAGCCTATCGAGGTGCGCCTTCATCGTCGCCGCGAGCGCGCCGATATAGATCGGATCGTCGTGCCAGGGCGGCGCGATACGCAGCGCCGGCTGCCAGCGCATTTTCGCCAGTTTCTCGAACACCTTGTCGCCGACCGTCGCGGTTGTCGCCGCTGCATATTGCGGATACATCGGAATGACGACCAGGCGGTCGCAGCCGTCAGCCTGCAGAGCGTCGATACGATCCGCGATCGAGGGAAAGCCGTAGCGCATGGCCCAGTCGACGACGATGTTGTCGCCGAGGTCGTCGAGGCGGCCCTTCAGCTTGTCGGCCTGTGACCGCGTGAAGGTTTTCAGCGGACCTTCGTCGCGCTCCCTGTTCCAGATCGTCTCGTAGTCCCGGCCCTTCTTCTGCGGCCGGACGGAAAGGATGATGAGGTTCAGGATCGGCCACCATTTCCAGCGCGGCGTGTCGATCACGCGCGTGTCCGACAGGAATTCTTTTAGATAGGCGCGCATCGGCCAGTAGGACGTGCCTTCCGGCGTACCGAGATTGACGAGCAGCACGCCGATCTTCCCGTTCTTGACGGGTGGGTGATCGGGTGGACGTGGGGAGTGCGTTGCGGTCTTCAGCATGGGCGCCGTTTTAGAACGGTTCCGGCGGCCGCGCCATGCGTCAGGCGAACGCTCCGCGCGGCCCATAGCCCTTCCGCTTGGCTCCAAACAGCATGGCGGCAAGCTGGAGAAGGCCTGCTGTGACGACGATTACTCCGGCCGCATTCACCGAACGTTCGAAACCGAGGGCAAGCGGCACGAATGCCGCCAGCACATAGCCGGCCACGGCGGCCGTTACCGCGATCACGGCGGAAAGTGCGATCTGGGTACCGAAGCGGTCGGTGAGGCAGCGCGCAGTGGCGGCCGGGCAGACGAACATGGCGACGACCAGAATGGCGCCCACCGCCTCGAAGGCGGCGACCGCTGCGAGCGCCGTCAGCACAACAATCCCCCCGGCGACGAGGCGATACGGCGCGCCGGAGGCGCGCGCATAGATCTGGTCGAATGCCACCAGGCGGATTTCCTTGAATGCGAGCGCGCCGGTCGCCAACACAATCGCCAGCACGGCGGCCAGCCGGCCTATGCTGTCGGGCAACTGCACAAGTGCAACAGGATCGAGCAGAGAACCCCACCCTTCCGCCGCAACCCAGAGATTGCCCTCGAGATTGCCGAATAGAACGGTGTGAATGTCGAAATTCGTCGATCCGGCGCCGCTGACGGACAGGAACAGGATGCCTGCAGCAAAGAACGCTGTAAAGACGACGCCGGTCGCTGCATCGCCGTTCACCCGCCCGACATTGCGGAACACCGCAATGAGCGCCACCGCCAGAAGCGCCGCGATGAGCGCACCGCTCAGCATGGCGACAAGGCTCGCCGCTCCCGATATCCAGAATCCGGCGACGAGGCCTGGCAGCACGACATGGCTAATCGCGTCGCCAAGAAGTGCCTGCCGGCGCAGCACGAGGATATTGCCGACAAGCGCACAGACCAGAGCTGCAAGCGCGCCCGCGAGAACAGCCGGAAGGTCGATGGCAAGGAACGTCACGGCGCAACCGCCCCGTTCATTCTCCGCAGGTAGCGAGGAACAACGCCGCGCGCGGCGCCAGCAATAAAGCTCAGAACGAACAGCACGAACAGAACCAGCACTATGGTCGCGCCGGCCGGAAGATTCGAGAATGCGGCGGAGAGGGACGCACCGAGCCATGCACCGGACGCGCCCAGTCCCGCGGCCACAAGAACGATTATGCCCAGCCGATCGCTCCAGAACCGTGCGGCGGCCGGCGCGATCACCAGAAGCGCCACCGCCAGAACGAGGCCCACGGTACGAAGTCCGAGAACCACCGCGATCAGGACCAGAACGAGCAGGATCGCATCGGCCCGCTCGGGGCGCAGGCCGTGCGCCTGTGCGTACACAGGATCAAATGCCGCAACGCGCAGCTCCTTGAACACCAGCGCCAGCGACAGCAGCGTCAGGACCGCGGCCGCCGCAAGAGCGGCGGCGTCGATCAACCTTATTCCCGCGGTCGATCCGAGAAGGAACGCATCGAGTCCCGCCTGTCCCGCTGTCGGCAGCCCCTGCACGATTGACAGAAGGGCGATGCCGAGACCGAAGAACACGCCAAGCACACTGGCAACCGCGGCGTCTTCCTTCAAACGCGTATGGCGCCGGATCGCGTTGATCGAAAACACGGCGGCGGCGGCCGACAGCGCCGCACCGCCCAGAAGCACGAACAGGGAGCGGCCGGAATACCCGAGAAAATAGGCCGCCATGAAGCCGAGCGCGACGCCCGGCAGTGTGGCGTGGGAAATGGCGTCGGCGACCAGCGCCCGTCCGCGCAGCATCGCGAAAACGCCGACGGCGCCGCCAGCCGCCCCCAAAGCCGCCGCCCCGATAATGACGACCGCGGTGTTGTATCCGCCCTGGAAAAACAGGGCCGCAAGAAGTTCGTGCGGCATCAGCGCACCGCCGCCAGCGCCTTCGCAAGACGTCCGCCATAGGCGATGGCGAGATTGTCCGGCGTCAGCACGTCATCGACCGGGCCCGAGGCGACAAGCCGCTTGTTGAGGAGAACGGCGTCGTCGAAATGATCGGTCACGGTGTCGAGATCGTGGTGCACGACGATGATCGTCTTTCCGTCGTCGCGCAGCGCTTTCAACTTGCTGAACACGATCTGCTCGGTCACGGCGTCCACACCGGCAAAAGGCTCGTCGAGGAAGAGAAGATCGGCGTCCTGGACCAGCGCACGCGCGAAGAACACGCGCTGCTGCTGGCCGCCGGACAGGGCACCGATCGGCCGCGCCGCGAAATCGGCCATTCCGACTTCCGCCAGCGCCGCACGCGCTCTGTCCTTGTGGCTGCGTGTGATCGGACGAAACCAACCGGCCCGGCGGTAGAGGCCCATCGTCACGACATCGAGCGCGCTCGCCGGAAAATCCCAGTCCACTGCCGCGCGTTGTGGCACATAGGCAATCCGGTCGCGAACCGCATCAACCGGCCGGCCGAACGCCTCTGCCGTGCCGGAGGCCGACACAAGCCCGAGCACGCCGCGGATCAGGCTGGATTTACCGGCGCCGTTCGGGCCCACCACCGCAACGAGACGCCCGTTTCGGATCGTGAGGCTGACATCATCGACGGCCGCCCGGCGATCATAGGCGACCGTCATATTCCGTATGGACAGAGGCGGAGGTACGCCCGCTGCCGTCTTTGCGAGATCGCGCAGCATCACGACCCCGCCCCGAGCTTGCCCTGATAGCCGCGTTCGGGCGCATAGCCGCCCAGGGAGCGGGCAATCGTCGTAACGTTATGGTCGATCATACCCAGCCATGTCCCTTCATAGGTGCCGGGCGCACCGAGCGCATCGGAGAACAGTTCACCGCCGATCTTGAGTTCGTGGCCGCGCGCGCGGGCGCCTTCGACCAGAGCCCGGATATTTGCCTGCGGCACCGAACTCTCAACGAACACCGCTCCGATCTTCTTGTCGACGAGAAACGTCACGAGTTCCTCGATCCTCTTCAGTCCCGCCTCGCTTTCGGTCGAAAGCCCCTGGATGCCGAGAACCTCGAAACCGAAAGCGCGGCCGAAATAGCCGAACGCGTCATGCGCGGTGACGAGGATGCGGGCATTTGCGGGAACGCTTCCTGTCGCGTTGGACGCATAGGCTGCAAAACCCGCGATGTTCTCCCGATACTTCCGCGCGCCTTCCTCATAGACGGCGCGGCCATCCGGATCGCGTTCGATCAGCGTATTGCGGACACGGTCCGCAGCTTCGGCCCATAGTGCCGGATCCATCCAGATATGCGGGTCGAAGCGACCGCTGAAAGCGGTCGTCGCGATCAGCCGGTCGGGCGGCAGAAGATCGCCGATCTTCACGACCGGATTTTTTTGCGAAATCTGTTCGAACGTGTGGTCGAACTGCGCTTCAAGATGCAGGCCGCTGGCGGCGTGGGTTTGTAGAGATGGGGATCGACCCCGGGCCCGAGCAGGCTTTCTACCGTCACCCGATCGCCGCCAACCGCAGCGGCGACATCGGCGATGTGGGCCGTCGTCGTGACGACCTTCAAAACCGGCTCGGCACGCACGGATGTGCCGGCAAGCATCAGCGCTGCCGCGACAAAAAACACCATCCGCGCCATGGCCTACTCCAACTGCAATTAAGAACCACTCGCAATATAGGATAGTTGCGATCCATTCGCAAGAGCAGGCGCGGCCGCGCCTCCAGAGCAAAATCGCCAAGGCAGTAAGATAAGTTAGACGGTTGCCGCCGGCATTCCCGCGGACAGAAGACCGCCGAGCAGAATGAGGCCAAACGCCAGCACCGCAAACCCGGCTGCGACCTCGATGAAGCGCAGCAGCCGTCTTCCGCGCGGCCTGGAGCCGGAGGCAAGCTTGAGCGCGGCGTTTTTCGCGAGCACGGCGAAGGTTGCAATCGCCGCCACCGTCACCGCTGTCCCGAAGGCCATTGCGAAGGTTGCCGCCACCCCGGTCCAGATCAGGCCCTGCGCGAGAGCGAAGACGAGCACGATCAGAGCTCCCGTACAGGGTCTGAGGCCGACCGCCAGAACGGCCGCGCCGGCGCGGCGCCAGCCGAACTCGCCGTCGAGATCTTTCAAGTCCGGCCCATGGCTGTGGCTGCAGTTCTCGTCATGCACATGTGCATTGGCGCGCGCGGGAATAAGGCTGCGGCGGAACAGAAGCCCAAGGCCGAGCAGCACGATCAGCGCATAGCTCGCAGCTTCCATCCACCAGGTCGCAAGGCCCATCGCCCGGCTCGTCGCGCCGATCGCGACCGCCAATACACCGACGA
>LNFM01006632.1_pt1 | contig 18903 bp, 18 predicted proteins | sample 596031 | NCBI WGS metagenome assembly LNFM01 (sample SAMN04254537, study PRJNA301005) | activated carbon metagenome | isolation source: dual media filters at the Ann Arbor, Michigan drinking water treatment plant | place: USA: Ann Arbor | reverse complement strand
AGTACTGCAACCGTGACCAGCCGCCAGGAATGTGGGGCCCGTTTCCGGGTGACCGCTGCACAACAGCCACGCCTGCCGATGTTTCGAAGGCCGGCTGCGCCGTCGATGACTTCCGGGTGGAGGAGGCAGACCCTCTTTCCACCGCCATGGGCGCCGCGTGTGGGCAATGGGGTGGGTTTGCGAACTAGCTCGCGCTGCTGAAAACCCGCGAGAACCACGCTTTGATGGCCAGCCAAAGCCCCGTTCCCTGAGGGGCATGGGCGCGAGCGACAGCTTGCGTCTCAGGATGTTCTTGGGTGGTCGCCGCAGGAGCGGGGTAAAGCAACTCAAGCTGGGTGTTGAAGTTCTGAAAGAACTCACTGGCCATTTTTTGAGCGGCCATGTCGACGAGCCTTTGCCCGATCTGCGCAATCTTTCCGCCGACGGTGGCAGTGGCTTCGTAGTGCAGCACGCAGCTGTTCGCGGTGGTTGGTTCGAGCCGGACACCGGCCGACCCCTTGCCGTGCCCTGCTGCGCCACCCTGCCCTTCAAAGTCGATCCGGTAAGACGCGGGTGGTTGCAGGTCGGAGAGCTTGAGCTTTCCCTTGAATCTGGCCTTGACGGGGCCCACCGCTGCCAGGATGTGCACCTCGTAGTTCCGAGGTGCGGTTTCGACCAGCGATTCGCAACCAGGAATGGCCTTTTGAAGCACGTCGACGTTGTTGAGGGCATCCCAGGCGTGTTGCTGGGAAACGGAGAGGTTCTGTTGGTTTGAGATCTGCATGGCAAACAATGGAGAGGCGTGGTGACTTTTCAGACGGGTTGAGCGAGCACTTCAAGCGACTCTTTGACGATGCGGGTCTGAGCTTCAGGAGGCGCGCACTGCTGCTCCAGGCGACCAATCTCGAGCGAGTTTTCCACCACCAGGCGGCAGCGCTCGTATCGACGCTCCATGAAGCGGTCGAAGGCGTCTTCGACCCGGGACGTCCGGCCAACTTCCTCTGCCAGCACCAGCCCGTCTTCGACCGCCAGGCCTGCGCCAGATGCGAGTTGGGGCGTCGTGGGATGTGCGGCATCGCCAATGAGGATGGCTTTGCCGTGTTGCCAGGGGCGAGGAAGCAGAAACCCTTCCAACGGGCGCAACACCACGCTGGAATGCGGACCCAGGCTTTCCCGTATCTCGCTCAGGATGCCGCCGTAGCCTTGCAGCAGGCGGCGCAGCTCTGCATGCAGTTCGCCATCCGGGAGAGGTGCCCGTCTGGGTGTCGTCTCCAGGTAGAACATGTACATCTCGGTGTCGGAAACCGGTGTCAGGCCGACCTTGGCCGGACCGCCCAGGAAGAAGTGGCGCCGGTCGATGGAAGCGGGACGGGGTGCCACGATGCGCCAGACACATTGGCCCGTGTACTGCGGCCGTGGCGCATGGGGGAACAGCAAGGACCGCACACGGGAGAAGACGCCGTCAGCACCCACGAGAAGGTCGTAACGTCCGGTACCTCCGTCCGAGAACGTCACGCTCACGCCTTGCGCGTCGGATTCGATGGCGTCGACAGTGATGCCCAGACGCACCTGCGTGCCGAGCTCAAGCGTCAGCGAGGAAAGAATCTTGTGCAGGATGGGCCGCATGATGCCGCCGCAGCCCGGCGTATCGCCCCCCTCTGCCACTGGCGTGGGAACACGATGAAGCGGGATGCCATTGACGTCGCATATCTGAATGCCTTCGCCTGTGTAGGCCTGCTCCATCACCGCGTCGAGAATTCCCAGAGCCTTGAAAGCCCGCAGGGTCGCGCCGGTGATGGTGATGCCGGCCCCATACACGCGCCATTTGGGATCGAGGTCGATCAAGTCGACCTCGATGCCTCGCTTTCGGAGCGAGATGGCGGTGGACATGCCCCCAATTCCACCCCCTACAACCAGTGCACGTTGAACCATGTGATGCCTTTCGATGAGCGTTGTCAGTTGGGCCTGGGTGGTGCGAACGTCTTCACACGACGTTGGCGCCATACAGACGGAGGGCGTCCTGGAGGCCTCCAAGGCGTCGGCCACTGCGGCGCGCCATGTCGGCCACGTTGGACACCAGGTCCGCGTTGCCGAGAGCGGTGGCGCCATCTGCGCGGGTGAGGTTGTTCTCGAAGCCGACGCGCACGTGTCCACCCAGGCCCATGGCGGCTGTCATGCACACGCTCTCTGTGGGGCCGAAGGGGCACACCGACCAGGGGTGCGCCTGGTCCCAAACGTGCAGGTAGGGCAGGAGGTCGGCAGGTGAAGAACGTTGGCCCTCGGTGTACCGACCCAGAACAGAGAGCGTGTTGGGAGACTCACAGCCGAGGTCTCCTCGCTGCGCCATGTTGCCCACCGCCTCGGTGGTGACCTGAACGAGCATTTGGCCCTGCGTCGATAGCCGAACGCTGTCCATGGCAGCCCGGTACCGGTTGACATCGAGGGAGTGGGAGCCCTCGTCGTTGCGCACGTGAAGGTGAATGACGCTGGCGCCTGCATCTGCGCACGCCGCAGCCTCCCTGCCGAGCTCGGCGGGTGTCATGGGAAGAGCCGGATGGTCTTTCCTGGTGCGACGCGCCCCGTTCGGCGCAACGCATATCACGACGGGTCGTTGCGTTGTCGCCTCATCAACGGGGACTGCTTGTGCGTGTTGGTTCATGACGTTGTGGGTCGTTGTTGTCTCCATCAGGGTCGCGATTAAGCGAGGAGGATCGACAAAGGGTCAACGGCTCATCGACGCTTTCACTGGTGCAGAAAAGAGTCGGCGCACACCAAGTCAAATGGATGTGTTGTGGAGCCGGTTTGTGACTCACATGCATCGGTGAGCCGCCGCGGACGCGTGTCCAGCCGACCTAGGGAAAGCCCGATGCCCAGTGCACTCAGAGGCAAGTTCAAAAGCCAGCCTGGAGTAACCAGAAAGCGACTGAAAACCTAGCATTCATGCCATCCGCCAAAGGGCAAGGCCACAAAGCTTTGCCCGCATGGCTCGGCAAACCAATGGAGTCTTTCTTGATGAATGCAGTGCTCGACAAAACGGTGACCGAACGACCGAAGACGCTTGACGAAACCAAGGTGTGGATGAAGCAGCGGCTGGCGTCGCGCTTTCACCCGATGAACGCCCTGGACCCCGTGGAAGGCCCCTCCGCCATTGACGGCGTGCCCGGTCTGGATGGGGCCACATGGGGTGGCTACTGGGGCGAGCTTGGCGACGCCGCCCGCGCCGATGCGCAGGCGTGTGAAAGCCAGGGCGAGCACGACCGCGCGAAGGCGCTGTATGCCAAGGCGACCGGGCTCTACTTCATGGGCCGATTCCCTTGCCCGAATCAACCAGCCAAGCAGCGCTGTGCCGTTGCCGAACGTGAGACCTACCTCAAGCTGAGCCAGTACTGGGTCGAGCCGATCGAGCGCGTGGCGATTCCATTTGCTGGCCGCGCATCGGAAGGGCGCTGCGTGGTGGCACTGGTCCGTCGGCCTGTGGGCATTGCCAAGCCGCCGGTGGTGCTGATGTGGGGCGGTGTGGACGCGTGCAAGGAGCAGATGACGGCTGCCTGCGACGCATTCCTTGCGCAAGGTGTGGCCACCGTCGCCATCGACAACGCGGGAACAGGGGAGTCTCCCATTCGGGGTGTGCAGGATTCGGAGCGGCAGTTCTTGGCCGCCATGGACTGGATTCAGGCGCGCACCGATTGGCGTGCAGACCGCGTCGGCCTGCTGGGTCGCTCCTTTGGCGGTTATTGGGCGACCAAACTCGCGCACCTCGTGCCCGACCGCATCGCGGGCGCTGTCAACTGGGGTGGTGGTGCGCACCACATGTTCCAGCCCGAGTGGATTGCTGCTTCGCGCTACCCGGACAGCTATCTCATGGAGCTGGTCGAGACCCGCAGCATGATGCTGGGCGCCTCGAACGACGAGGAGTACATCGCCTTCTTCAAGCGACTGTCTCTTGTGGACCAGGGCCTGCTGGAGCGTCGCTCAGCGCCCTTGCTGCTGGTCAATGGCAAGGAGGACAAGCAGTGCCCTGTCGCTGACATTCATCTGCTCACCGAGCACGGCTCTCCCAAGACGGTTCGCATGTTTGCGGGTGGCCACATGGGCCTGACGCCCAAGACGCTGCCGACCATCGTCGATTGGCTGGTGCGCCAGGTGTCTGGCCAAGGGGTGCGCTCATGAGCCGGAACTGGCGTCAGGACATGCCGACACCAGAGGCCTACTGGATGAACCGCGTTCTGTTCGACGTGCACCACCAGAACAGCCACCTTGAGCGCTACAAGGCCAGCCCGGATGAGTACATGAAGGACATTCCCCTGGAAGCGGGTCTGAAGGCCGCCATCCGCGACAACGACATCGGCGCCATGTACCTCGCCGGTGTCAACCCCTACTTGCTGCGCGCGCACTGCCTCGGTCTGCAAATCTCCGAGCGCACCTTCCTGGAGTCGCTGCGCGCGGTCGGTGCCCAGCAAGTGCAAGGAGAAGCCCGTGGCTGACATCGTGTCCATTCACGCCACCAGCCACACGCCGGTGATGATCAATTTTCCTGACGCCATCCCCGCGGAAGACCGTGAGGACATCTTCGCGGCGTTCCGCTTGGTGGGTGCAGAAATTCTGGCAGCGCGTCCCGACGCGGTGGTCGTCATCTCTGACGACCATGTGCACAACTTTTTCATGAACAACTTCCCCGCGTTCTGTATCGGTGCGGCGGCTTCATATCCGACACCCGTGGAGCACTGGCTCAAGGTGAACAAGCAGACGTTGCGGGGAGACGCCGCGTTGGGCGCCTACCTTCTGGGTGAAGCGCTGCACAGTGGCTTCGACCCCTCGTTCTCGATGGACCTCACGCTGGACCATGGCGTTCTCACGCCCCTGCATCTGGCCGAGATGGCCGCCGACGTGGCCGTGGTGCCGCTGTTGGTCAACTGTGTGCAACCGCCGCTGCCACCCATGTCGCGTGCGCTGCAATGGGGTCGGTTCCTGGGCAAGGCGCTGCGCGCTTACAACGGCTGCGAGCGGGTGTCGATCCTGGCCACAGGCGGCATCAGCCACGACATCGCCACGCCTCGCATGGGCTTGCTCAACGAGGAATTTGACCGCACGTTCATGTCCCTGCTCGGCGGTGAGGACGATGCTGCATTGGTTCGTTACGCGACAGACCACGTCAATGAAGCCGGCAACGGCGCAGAGGAAATCCGCACCTGGTTGGTGGCGCATGGTGCAGCGCAGGCGTTGAATGCGCGGTTTGAGCAGATCTACTACAAGGGCGTTGCCAGCTGGTACACAGGCATTGGGTTGGGCCGCTGGAACTCGAAGGCGAAATGATGGAGAAGTCATTTCTGCACTTCAACGATGTGGGTCCCAGGACCGCGCCGGCCGTCGTGCTTCTGCACTCGCTGGCGACCCACAGCGAGCTGTGGGCCTTCCAGGTCCCCGCCTGGTCCGTGCATTTCAGAATCATCAGCGTCGATTTGCCGGGACATGGCCGCAGCGCTGTGCCCGCGCAGGACGTGTCGCTGGCCGGCATGGCCCGCGAGGTGGTGGCCGTTCTGGACCACCTGCACATTGCCAAGGCAGCTCTCGTGGGACTCTCGCTCGGTGGCATGGTCGCTCAGGCGGTTGCACTGGAACATGCGCACCGGGTGGCGGCCATGGTGATTGCACACGCCGGCGCACGGACCGATGCTGCAGTGCGCGAAATCTGGGAACGGCGAATCCAGCAGTTTGAAGCAGACGGTCTCGCAGGCCTGTCACTCCCGACGCTGGATCGGTGGTTCCCTCGCGCGTTCTCCGAGAGCTCACCCATCACCATGGAGTGGATGACGCGGCTGATCGAGTCAACCGACCCACTTGGCTACGTGGGGGCCATTCGCGCCATCCAGGACCTGGACCACCTGGACCGACTGCCGAGCGTTGCCGTGCCCACGCTGGTGATTGCAGGGGAGGCGGATGCGGCTGTCCCGTCGACGGTTGCGTCGATGGTCGCGCAACGCATCCCCAACGCCCGACTCCAGCTGCTGCAGGACACGGGACACATCGGCAACGTCCAGCAACCCATCGTGTTCACCGAGTTGGTTGGACAGTTTCTGAAATCGGCACTTTGCCCCGAAGAGAAGCAGAGCGACAACAAGCTGGAGACATCGAAATGAATGCCCGTGCCCCTGACGCACCCGTTGCCAGGATTGGCGACTCCATGCTTCGCGTGGAAGACCATCGATTCCTGACAGGCCAGGGACGCTATGTCGATGACATCGGCCTTCCCGGCATGGTGCATGGGGTTCCCTTGCTTTCCCCCTACTCGCATGCACGCGTGGTGTCCATTCAAACGGAACAGGCGCTCGCCTCACCCGGTGTGCTGGCGGTGTTGACGGGGGCCGATCTGGAGCAGGCCGGTCTGGGAGGGATGCCTCCACTGTTCATGCCGGAAGACATGGGTGGACCCAAGGGATATCGGACGTATCGCCCCCTTCTGGTTGTCGACCGTGTGCGCTGTGTTGGCGACCGGGTGGCGTTCGTCGTTGCGGAAACGGCTGCACAGGCGCGCGACGCGCTCGAACTCATCGAAGTCGAGTACGACGCACTGCCTTCGGTGACCGCGCTGGAAGATGCCGTGAAGGAAGACGCACCTCAGCTGTGGGACGGGGCGCCTGGCAACAAGTGCTGCATGGTGATGTACGGCAATGAGGCCGAAACGGAGACGGCGTTTGCCCAGGCAGCGCATGTGACCGTGTTGAACATCGAGAACAACCGGCTCACCGCGAACTCCATCGAACCACGAGGCGCCATCGGGTCGTATGACGCGTCCGAAGATGCGTACCTGCTCTACACGAGTTCGCAGAACCCGCACGGCGTTCGGCAGATGCTGGCGGCCAACGTGTTTCACATCTCCGAAACGACGTTGCGGGTGGTCTCGCCGGATGTGGGCGGCGGCTTCGGAATGAAGGCCGATGCGTATCCCGAGGACGGGCTGGTGCTGTGGGCCGCCAAGGTCTGTCGGCGCCCGGTCAAGTGGATTCCCTCTCGCAGCGAGAGCATTGCGACCGACAACCACGGCCGTGACCAACGTGTGAAAGCGGAGCTGGCGCTGACGTCCGAAGGCAGGATCCTGGGCATGCGTGTGCGCTCACTGCACGCATTTGGCGCCTACGTGGTCTCCGCCGCGGTGGCTCCTCTGAACTTCGCCCTGCGCTTCGTTCCGGGGGTCTACGACGTACCCGCTTACTTCGGCGTCAACGTTGGCATCTTCACGAACACCTCCCCGACGGGGCCCTATCGAGGCGCCGGTCGCCCGGAGGCCACCTATGTCTGCGAGCGGCTGCTCGAGCAAGCGGCAACCGAACTCGGATTGACGCCTGAAGAGATTCGTCGTCGGAACTTCATTCAGCCCTCCCAGTTTCCTTACGCCACCAAGACCGGCTTCGTTTATGACAGCGGAGATTTCCCGGGGCTGCTTGAGCAATGCCTGACCCTTTCAGACACGGAGGGATTCGAGGCCCGTCGCAGCCAGTCGCAGGAGAAAGGGCTTCTCCGTGGCCGTGGCATTGGATTCTTCATCGAGCAAGGCGGCATCTTCAACGACCAGATGACCTTGCGCTTCGACCCCAGCGGCGGCGCGACCATCCTGGCGGGCACGCATTCGCATGGCCAGAGTCACGCGACGGTGTTTTCGCAGCTGGTGTCGGAGTGGCTGGGACTTCCCGTGAGCAGCATCCGGTATGTGCAGGGCGATACCGACAAGGTCGCCTACGGACGCGGAACCTACGCAGCCCGCTCTTCGATGATTGGCGGCAGTGCACTTCGCCTGGCGTGTGACCAGGTCATCGAAAAGGCCAGGCCTTTGGCCGCCTTCCTGCTCAAGTGCGAAGCATCCGAACTGGTTTATGAAGCGGGCTCGTACCGCACCTCTGGGGGAGAAAAGCGGATCCCCTTCGTGGAGGCCGCCAAAGCCTGCTTTGTCAAGGCGGGCCCGCTCGCGCAGTTCGGCGTTGGGCTGGAGGCCACGGGAACCTGGAACACCGATCCTCCCAACTTCCCCAATGGCTGCCACATCTGTGAGGTCGAAATCGACCCGCAGACCGGGGTTGTCCGGGTGGATCGGTACAACGCTGTGGATGACGTGGGGCGCGCGCTCAACCCCATGATTTGCGAAGGGCAGATCCACGGTGGCGTGGCACAAGGCATCGGCCAGGCGTTGCTCGAACACGTGGTGTACGACCGCGAGTCGGGTCAGCTGATCAGTGGCAGCTTCATGGACTACGGCATGCCCCGGGCCGACGACATGCCCACATTCAAGCTGAAGATGGCGGAGATTCCCTGCAAGACCAACCCGATTGGCGTCAAGGCGGTGGGAGAGGCGGGAACGATCGGCGCGCCTGCCGCGGTCATGAACGCCGTCATGAACGCGCTGCGTCCCATGGGCGTGGAACATCTCGACATGCCCGCCACCCCATTGCGGGTCTGGCTGGCGTTGGACGATGCGCGCGCCCGGAAGGCGGTGCGCTGACATGAAGCGATTGCAAAACAAAGCTGTGGTGGTCACCGGCGCCGCGAGCGGGCTGGGGCGAGAGACCGCCCTGGCGATGGCCCGGGAAGGGGCCCATCTCGCCATCGTGGACATCGACGACGCCGGACTGGGCGAGACACGGGAGCTGGTTCAACGCGCCGGCGCCAGGGTGGTGGCGCTGACGGGTGATGTCACCCAGCTGCGAACCCACACGAGCCTTTGCGACATGGCGGTATCCGCCTTCGGGGCGGTGCATGGTCTGTGCAATGTGGCCGGAGTTCTGGGCCCTGGAACCATCGGCGATGTGACGGTCGAGCAGTTCGACCACGTCATGCACGTGAACTGCCTGGCGCAGCTGCTGTCGATTCGAACCTTCGCGCCCCGATTGCGCGAGAGCGGCGGCGCGATTGTCAATGTTGCCTCGGTGGGTGCCCAGGTGGGCTTGCCTTTGATGAGCGTCTATTGCGCTTCCAAGGCGGCCGTCGTCGGCATGTCACGGGCGGTGGCCGTCGAGCTTTCCCCTCAAGTTCGCTGCAACGTGGTGTGCCCCGGGGGAATTGACACCCCCATGGCCCGTGGGCTGCTGGCGTCGGTCCCGGCCAACGAGCGAGACGCACTGCTGTCCAGGCTGACCGGGCGCCAGTTGCTTCAACGCTTCGCAACACCCGCGGAGATTGCGCAAGTACTGGTGTTTCTCGTCAGCGACGAGAGCGCCTTCATGACCGGCTCCGTGGTGTCCGCCGATGGCGGTCACACGGCCTGGTGACATCAACAACTTTTTCACCCCAGGAGACATCACATGTTCAATGCTTTCAAGCGGCTTCTCGCCGTGTTGTCGTTCGCCATGGTGGCCACGTCCGCGTCCGCGCAGACCACAAAAATCAACCTCGGCTATGTGCCTGCCGGCGACTGGTTGCCGGCGCTGGTCGCCAAGGACAAGGGGTTCTTCGACAAGCGCAACCTGGATGTCACCCTGACCAAGGTGGCCATCATTTCGAACATCCCGTCGGCCATCCTGTCCGGCAGCCTGAACGTGGGCGTGAGCACCCCGACGGTGCTCATCGATGCGGCCGACGCCGGCCTTCCACTCGTTGGCATTGCCGGCGGCACACGCTTCCTGAAGAACCCGTCCATCTTCAGCGTGGTCGTGCGCCAGGGCGTGACGGCAACCAGTGCCAAAGACCTCGAAGGCAAGCGCGTCGGGGTTCCCGGGTTGCGCAGCATTGCCGACGTTCTGTTCCGCAAGTGGTTGCTGGACAAGGGGGTGAACCCGTCCCGCGTCACCATCGTGGAAGCGCCCTTTCCCCAGATGAAAGACCTGCTCAAGGGCGGAACGATCGACGCGGTGGCCGTTCTGGAGCCCTTCCGCTCGCGCATCGTCTCCGACAACACGGGCTTTCGACTGGCGGACTACGTGGCCGAGGTGAACCCCGATGTGCTGGGCGGCGTGTGGATTGCCCAACGTGAGTGGGCAACAGCCAATCCGCGCGCCCTGTCCGCGTTCCGCGAGTCGCTGGCCGAGGCCATCGAATTCATCAAGTCCAACAACGAAGAAGCACGGGCCATCGAGTCCAGATACCTGGGCTTCAGCACGCCGGTGCTGCTGCCGTATTCCCTGACGGTGACCCAAGCCGACCTGGAAACCTACGTCAAGTACGCCCGCGAGGTGGGCTACCTGAGCAAGCCGGTGGACGTTGGCCAGATGTTGGCGCGCTGATTCTCCAACTCGAGCGACATCACCATGCAAGTAGAAATCACGGTCAATGGCCGCCTGGTCGGCGGCGATGTTGAAGAGCGTTCGCTGCTCTCCGACTTCTTGCGGGAGACCGCGGGTCTCAAAGGCGTCCACCGCGGGTGCGATACCGCGCAGTGCGGTGCCTGCACCGTTCACCTCGATGGCGTGGCGGTGAAGTCGTGCAACGTGCTCGCCCTGCAAGCCGAAGGGCGCGACGTCACCACCATCGAGGGCATCCGCGAATGTGATGGTGCCTTGCACCCCGTTCAGCAGGCGTTCCATGAGTGCCACGGGCTGCAATGCGGGTTCTGCACACCCGGCATGGTGATGAGCGTCATCGACCTCCTGCGCCGCCATCCCCAGCCCGATGACGAAGCGATTCGCCATGGACTCGAAGGCAATCTGTGCCGCTGCACCGGCTACGAGAACATCGTGAAGTCGGTCCGCCTGGCGGCGGAACGACAGAAGGACTGAGGAGCAAGCGATGTACCCATTCACCTTCCACCGCGCCAGCAGTTCGGTCGATGCCGTTGCTGCCCATGCGTCCCAGGGCGATGCAAGTTATCTCGCAGGCGGTCAGACGCTGCTGGCTTCGCTGAAGCTGCGGCTCGCGCGGCCCGATGCGTTGATAGACCTGCGACGCGTTCCTGAGCTTCGAGGCATTCGTGCGCTCGATGCGAAACGCTTGTCCATCGGGTCCATGAGCACCCACGCGGAGGTTGAGTCCTCCGACTTGGTGTTGTCGGCCATCCCGGCGCTTTCCCACCTGGCCGGTGGCATCGGAGACCCCATGATTCGCCACCAGGGAACCCTGGGGGGCTCGCTGGCCAACAACGACCCCGCGGCCGATTGGCCCGCGGCGCTGCTGGCCCTGGACGGCGTCGTCGTGACCAACCAGCGCCGCATCGCGGCCGCTGACTTCCTGCTGGACTTGTTCACCACCGCGTTGGAGCCGGGCGAGCTGATTCAGTCGGTTGAGTTGGCGGTACCCGACCGATGCGCGTACATCAAGTTCAAACACCCGGCCTCGCGCTTTGCCCTGGTCGGCGTGATGGTGTCCGACTTCTCCGGAAAGACCCGCGTTGCGGTCACTGGCGCAGCTGCCTGCGCGTTTCGCGCCACGGCGCTCGAGGCCGCCTTGAACGCGTCTTTCCGCGCTGACAGCCTGCGCGACGTGCCCATCGACGTATCCGGGTTCAACAGCGACCTGCAGGCCACAGCGGCGTATCGCGGCCAACTGGTGCGCGTCATGGCGCAACGAGCGGTATCCCGGATTCTGGGCCGCTGAGCGCCCTTCCCCAGCCACCATTCCCATTGAGCATGCTGTATCCCACTCCAAAACCTTCCAGCGTCGCCGCGCTGGAGCTCGACCAGGTGTCGGTCTCGTTCGGTGAGCGAACCGTCATTGAAAAAATGGACTTCTCAGTCCGGGCAGGTGAGTTCCTCTGCCTCGTCGGACCTTCGGGCTGTGGCAAAACCACATTGCTTCGATTGCTCGCCGGCTTGATGACGCCCACCACTGGGGAAGTGCGCTTCGATGGAAAGCGCATCTCGGAGCCTTCGCTTGAGCGGGCCATCGTCTTTCAGGACTACGGTCGAGCACTTCTTCCCTGGCGCACCGTGAGCGGCAACATCGCCCTGGCGATGGAGGCCTTGCGTGTTCCGGCTTCGCAGCGTGACTCGAAAATCGACGAGCTCCTGAAGACAACGGGCTTGAGCCATGCGCGCGACAGTTTCCCGAATCAGCTGTCGGGTGGTATGCAACAACGGGTTCAGATTGCCCGATGCCTGGCGCAGAAGCCGAAGCTCATGCTCATGGACGAACCCTTCGGTGCGCTGGATGCCATCACGCGACAGCACCTGCAGGACGAAGTCGCCAAGCTGACCCGTGACCACGGAACCACCGTCGTCTTCATCACCCACGACCTGGAGGAGGCCATCTACCTGGGCGACAGGGTCATTGTGTTGGGGGCCAACCCCGGCCGGATTCTCGAAGAGGTGGACGTGGGGATAGCCCACCCCCGTCACCAGCTCACGACGCGTGAAGACCCGCGATTCCTTGCTCACCGGCACCACCTGCACGGCTTGCTGGAAGGACACTGAGATGACCCGATACGCGTGGGGTGCGGTCATACCGCTCTCGCTTCTTCTCGCCTGGGAGGCGCTTTGGCATGTGGATGGTCTGCGCCTGGAATCCCTCTCCAGGCCGACCGATGTCGGGCGTGCATTCCTCGCCGGCATGTCTGACGGAAGCATCCTCCGAGCAACAGGGCAGACGTTGGAGGCCGCATTGACCGGCTTTTTTCTGGCGTGCGTCATGGGCATCGTGCTGGGAATCGCCATCGGATTGCTCCCGCGTCTGGAACGCATCGTGTCCCCCACCATCGATGCGTTGCGGCCGATTCCATCGGTGGCGCTCATCCCGCTGTCGCTCATGATTTTCGGTTTCGGCGCTTCAATGGAGGCCACCGTCGTGGCGTTCGCTTGTCTGTGGCCGGTGCTTCTCATCACCATTTCCAGCGTCAAGGGAATGGAGCCGAGGTTGCTGGAAGTGAGCCGGGTTCTGCAGTTGGGCCCCTTGGAGCGCGCCTTCAAGGTGGTGATTCCCGCTGCGCTGAGTGGCATCGTCGTGGGTCTTCGCCTGGCGTTGGCGATTGCCCTCATCGTGGCCATCACGGTTGAGATTGTCATCAATCCGCGTGGGCTCGGGCACGAGATGATGGCTGCACAGCAGGCGCTGCAGTTTGACCGCATGTACGCGTGCCTGATCTGGGTCGGTGCCCTGGGTTGGGCCATCAGTGAGCTGTCACTGGCAGGTATCAAATGGATTCCAGGTCTTCGCCTGGACGCAGCTGGAGGTGCGCAATGAAACGCTCGACCCGTTGGATGGAGCGCGTGGGCGCGCTCGGGTTTGCTGTGGGGCTTCTGGCGCTCTGGCAATTGCTGGCCAGCGCGAAGGTCATCTCGCCGCTCTTCTTTCCTTCCCCCATTCGCACCATGGAGGCGCTGTGGGCGCAGATGGCCCACGGGCAGCTGTGGCAGCCGCTGGCGTCCACCATCTCCCGCATGGCGTGGGGCTGGCTCGTTGCGTCGTTGCTGGGTGTCGTGTTGGGCGCGTTGATTTCGAGCTCCGACCTGGTGCGTCGCATGACCCACCCGCTGCTGGAGTTCATGCGACCACTGCCCGCTTCGGCCATCATCCCGGTCGCCATCCTCGCCTTCGGTCTTTCGTCGACCATGTCGACCGCGGTGATTGCTTTTGGTTCCATCTGGCCTGTCCTGCTCGCCAGTGTTCAGGGCTTCTCTGCGGTAGACGAACGACTGCGCGAGGTGGCTTCGGTGATGCGCCTCAGCACGCTTGAACGATTCGTCAAGGTCAACCTGCCCAGTGCCATGCCCGGGATTCTGGCGGGTGCCCGGGTGGGGCTGTCAGTGGCGTTGATTCTGGCGGTCGTGACAGAAATGCAGGCGTCGTTGACCGGCATTGGTCAGAACATTCTCATGGCACAACGCTCCTTCAAGACGCCCGACTTGTACGCGGGCGTCGTCGTTCTCGGGGCCATCGGATTCGTCACCTCCGCCGCCATCCAGGCCGTGGAGAACCGGGTTCTTCGCTGGCGCAACAGTGCCCTATGAGTGGAGGCTTGAGTCAGGCGGCTGCGACAAGCAGCCGCTCTTCCACTTGTCTGCGGTAGTCGCGAGGCGTGACGCCAAATTCAGCCTTGAAGGCTCGGCTGAAGTGGGAAACGTTGCTGAAGCCCCATTGGAAGGCGATTTCGCCAATCGACTTGGACTTCAACGTGGGCTGCTCCAGGTCTCGTCGGCACCGGGCCAGCCGCTCCGACCACACCCAGCGCATCAACGGCTTGTCTTCGTCATCGAAGATCTGGTAGACGTGTCGAGGCGAGAGATTGACCGCCTTGGCAATCGTATTGCCGTCGAGTGTGCTGTCGCCAAGATTCTCTTTCGCGAATCGAATGATGCGCTGCCGGTGCATGGAAGACAGGCGGCTTGGGCATCGTTCATCGGAGCGAACGCTCGAGCGGATCACGGGCGCGAACAGGTGAATCAGCGCTTCGGAAATATCGTCGGCGACGTCCTCGGTGAGCGAGGGGGCCAGGGCAAACACTTCGTCGAGCGTGGAGCGAAACAGGGCAGCTGCGCCGCTGTCGCATCGAATCGCACGTGCGGTGGCCATCTCAAGTTCGGGAGCCAGCGATCGGAGGGTTGCTTCCTTCACGTACAAGGAATGGGTCTCGATTTCCCCCGTCTCGATGTAGAAGGGCCGCGACGGATCAATGACGAAGACGTCGCCCGGCTCCACGCGGGACTCTCTGCCGCCCTGCGACACCACAGCCGGTCCTTTTTTGTGCAACGAAATCAGGAGGCGGGTGTCCAGCTTCGGCCCACTCGGGAACGACACCGTTGAGTGCGGGGAGAACTTCAACGCTGCAAAGCGAAGGTTCTGACCACGGTAGGCGGTCATTTCAGCGGCGAGTGGCTGGGACTCGAGGCTTCGGACATTGAGCCCCACAGCAAACATGTGCTGCATCTGCTGACGAAACGATTGGGCCTTGATGTCGTCGGTCGAGCCCTCGGTTGCAAAGTGTTGAAGTCGCGGGTGCTCGGTTGCTGCAGAAAAGCTCATCGTTGTCTCCATGGGTGCACTGGCGGCACGCTCAAGGCGGGACTTTGCCACCCTCTGGAATTCTGCAAAAATGATTCTTGTTGATGCCATCCATCCATACCGTCTATGGATTGGAACGGTGCTTCAACTCAACTTTCAGGAGCCGGCGTGCGAGTCAACAAGCTAGACCTGAATCAGCTCTTGTTGCTGGATGCGATGCTGGCAACGGCCAGCGTGGGCCAGGCTGCCATGCGCGTTCACCTGAGCCAGCCTGCTGTGAGCGCTGCGCTGGCAAAGTTTCGCGATTACTTCGGGGACCCATTGCTGGTGCCGCATGGACGCGGTCTGATGCTCACCCCGTTCGCGCATACCCTGGTCGAGCCGGTTCGCGACCTGCTGCTGCAGGTGCAGGCGCTCACACGCCGGCGGCCGGAAATCGAGGCCTCTCGCATTGAGCGCCAGATCACCATCGTCGGCTCTGACTACATTCAGAACATCCTGCTGGCCCCGCTGTTTCGCCGTGCGGCCAAGGAAGCACCAGGACTCAGGTTCGAGGTGCGGTCCATCAGCGGATACCTCAGAGAAGAACTGGACCAGGGCGATGTTGACCTGGTGGTGTCGTTGGCCTCAGGTGTTTCGGATCGGCATCCCAGCGAGATCGTCTTTCGCGACACGTTCTCCTGTTTGACGTGGACAGGGAACGAACGGGTCCGCAAGCGACTGAGCAAGGCACAGTATCTGTCGATGGGGCATGTTGCGGTGTTGCTGGGCCGTGGTCGCGTGCCAACGCTGGACCAGATTGCCATGGATGAGCTGGGTGTGGAGCGCCGCATCGAGGTGCGGATTCCGAACTTCTCGATGATGCCCGTCTACCTGGTGGAGACAGAGCGCATCGGAACGCTGCAGACGCATCTTGCGAACGCCCTGACGAAGCAGTGGCCAGTGCGAGTCTTGCCGTGCCCCATTCCGATTGCCCCCATCATCACAGCCGTACAGTGGCATCAGTACCAGACGCTTGACCCGGCCATTTCATGGACGCGCAGTGTCTTGCGCGAATTGGGCGCGACCCTTCAAGCCTGAGCCTTTTTTAAGGTCCTTGACCCATCAGGGATCAAGCGCACACAGAACAACCGTAGGCCGCCAGAGCAGTTGCTTTGGCGCATCCTGGAAACCAAGGACTTGCAAGACCTCGTGCCATAGGGCCGGTCCGGTTCGGGTCCAAGTTGGTGCGACTGGCCTACTTCGCTGCCAAAGTTCTTGCGACTGCACTTCCGGCGTGTAGCCTCTTCCGTTCATCTCGACAATCAGGCTGCGACCGCTGCCTGACTGACACCAACCGGCCTCCACGAAACGCGGGGCGGTTCACTGCTGTGCAGCGATTGCCACCGGTGGCGCAATCAACTTGCATCAGTACGGTCAATCCCGTAGGCTGGCCCGACGTCCACGCGCAACACCCGAGCCCCTGCAGGCCGCCGGGCCGGCCTTCCGGGGACGCGCAAAGGAGACCCAGCCATGCCAAGCCGATCGAATGGCCTCGCGGCCGAAATCAAAGCAGTGCGAACGCTGGCGCTGGTGGGCGCCGCGGCCGCCGGCAAGAGTTCCCTCGCCGAGGCGTTGTTGTACAAGGCGGGGGCCATCGGAGCGTGCGGCAGCATCGAGCGCGGCAGCACCGTCAGCGACCACGACCCGCTGGAGCGCCGCATGCAGCACTCGCTCAACGCATCGGTGATGCACCTGACGCATGCCGGCACGCGCATCCACTTCATCGACACGCCCGGCGGCCCCGACTTCCTCGGCCAGAGCCTGCCGGCGCTGGAGGCGGTCGAGACGGCGGCGGTGGTCATCAATGCCGCCACCGGCATCGAGCCGATGACGGTGCGCATGATGGAGTACGCGGCCTCGCGCCACCTTGCCCGCATGATCGTCGTCACCAAGATCGACGCGCAAGGCATTTCGCTGGGGGGCCTGCTGGCCGACATCCAGGCCACCTTCGGCCGCGAATGCCTGCCGCTGAACCTGCCCGACGGCGTCGGCAGGCAGGTGATCGACTGCTTCTTCAACCGGTTCGGGCGCTCCGACTTCGGCCCCGTCGAAGCGGCACACCGCGCACTGGTCGAGCAGGTGGTCGAGGTCGACGCGGCCTTCGTCGACCGCTACCTCGAGGAAGGCGACGTGGACTCGGCGGAACTGCACGCGCCGCTCGAGCAGGCGCTGCGCGAAGGCCACTTGATCCCGGTGTGCTTTGTCTCGTCGCGCAGCGGCGCCGGCGTGGCCGAGCTGCTGGATGTGATCGTCAAGCTCCTGCCCGACCCGACCGAGGGCAACCCGCCGGAATTCATCGTTGGCGAAGGTGCGCAAGCCCAGCCCATGAAGGCCCTGCCCGATCCGTCGCTGCACGTGCTGGCGCACGTGTTCAAGGTCACCATCGATCCCTATGTCGGCAAGATGGGCGTCTTCCGCGTGCATCAGGGCACAGTCACGCGCGACAGCCAGCTCTACATCGGCGACGGCCGCAAGCCCTTCAAGGTGGGACACCTGCTCATGCTCCAGGGCAAGGACCATGTCGAGGTGTCGCGCGCGCTGCCCGGCGACATCGTGGCGGTGGCCAAGGTCGAGGAGATCCATTTCGATGCCGTGCTGCACGAGGCGGCCGAAGACAGCCACGTGCATCTTGCGCCGCTGTCGTTCCCCGTACCGGTGTACGGCTTGGCCGTGGAGCCCAAGCGCCATGGCGACGAGCAGCGCGCCTGGGAGATCCTCGGCAAGCTCGCAGCCGAGGATCCGTGCCTGCGCATCGATCACGTGGCCGCGACCAACGAGACGGTGCTCCACGGGCTCGGCGAGCTGCACCTGCGCATCGTGCTCGAACGCCTGCGCGAGGTGTACCGCTTCGAGGTCCAGACGCGGCCGCCGCGCATCGCCTACCGCGAGACCGTGACCGCGCCGGCCGAGGGCCACCACCGCCACAAGAAGCAGACCGGCGGAGCCGGCCAGTTCGCCGAAGTCTTCCTGCGCATCGAGCCGCTGGCGCGTGGTGCGGGTTTCGAATTCGCCGACGAAGTCAGGGGCGGCGCGATCCCGGGCCAGTTCATCCCCGCGGTCGAGAAGGGCGTGCGCGAAGTGTTGGCGTACGGCGCGATCGCCGGCTACCCCGTGGTCGACGTGCGCGTCGTGGTGTATGACGGCAAGCACCACAGCGTGGACAGCAAGGACATCGCCTTTGCGACCGCCGGTCGCAAAGCCTTCATGGCCGCGATCCGCGAGGCCCGGGCAGCCGTGCTCGAGCCGATCGTCCAGATCGAGATCGCCGTGCCCGAGCATTCCGTTGGCGACGTCACGAGCGACCTGTCGTCGCGGCGCGGCCTGGTCACCGGTACGTCGGCCCAGGGCGGCGGCATGGTGTCCATCGGTGGGCAGGTGCCCGAGGTCGAACTGGCCAACTACCAGTCGCGGCTCCATGCGATGACCAGCGGCCAGGGCCGATACACCATCGCGTTGTCACACTACGAAGCCGTGCCGCCGGCCGTCCAGCAGACGTTGATGGGCCAGTATCGGGTACGCGAAGAGGACTAGCGACCGCTGCCTGACATAAACCAACAGGCTTCCACCAAACGCGGGTCGGGTTCAGCGTGCAGCACTAGGTGGGCTACTCGGGACTCTCCGAAGATGCTGTGTTCGGCGAAAACCTTGGCGCGAAATAGGGCAGTCGCAACAACTAGTGACCTCCAGTCGCAGCACTTTGGCGCCAGTTCCATTTAATGTGGCCCTATGGCCGAGGGGCGCCAGAGTAGTTGCAGCACGTCGCTCGCCCAGGCGCTGAAGCTCGTCGAACAGGTCGCGCCCACCAACGCGTGCGTTCTCGTCCAGGGCGAGACCGGCACGGGCAAGGAACTGATCGCACGCGCGATCCACCGCCTGAGCCAGCGCAGTCAGCATGCCTTCGTCCGGCTGAACTGCGCCGCCATTCCGACCGGACCGCTCGAAGCCGAGCTGTTCGGCCACGAAAAGGGCGCCTTCACCGGCGCCGTCGCCAAGCGGATCGGCCGCTTCGAACTGGCCGACCGGGGCACG
>LNFM01006631.1_pt1 | contig 18906 bp, 14 predicted proteins | sample 596031 | NCBI WGS metagenome assembly LNFM01 (sample SAMN04254537, study PRJNA301005) | activated carbon metagenome | isolation source: dual media filters at the Ann Arbor, Michigan drinking water treatment plant | place: USA: Ann Arbor | reverse complement strand
CACTGAATTCAGTAATTTTTCCTTTCAATCAGGTAACATGAAAAAGCTTTTCGTTTTTTTAATTCTGTTCTTTTATTTGTTTTCAGCAAGAGCTCAGAACAATTATTTCTTTCCATCCGGAACCTTTGACCCGGCTATTCCTTCCCCTGAACAATTTCTTGGGTATCCGATTGGTGAATGGCACACACGCCACGATCGGATTGTCTCCTACTTTCAGGAGTTGGCCAGGGTTTCACCCAAAGCTCACTTTCAAATAATTGGCTATACGAATGAACGCAGACCGCAGGTGGTGCTTACCATCACAAGTCCGGAGAACTATGCACGTATTGAAGAAATAAGAAAAGAGCATTTAAAACTTGCAGATCCCACGCAGTCAGTGTCTATTTCTTCGATGCCCGTAATCATTACCCATGGTTATAATGTGCACGGCAATGAACCCAGCAGCAGTGAAGCCGCCATGCTTACCGCTTATTATTTGATTGCGTCACAAGGACCCGAAGCAGAACGCACCTTGAAAGAGGCGGTGATCCATGTCGATCCGAATTACAATCCCGATGGCCGCGATCGCCATAGCAACTGGGCCAATATGCATAAAGGCTTCCCTCCGGTTTCTGATCCGATGGATCGCGAACATAATGAAGTGTGGCCCGGAGGAAGATTCAATCATTATTGGTTCGACTTAAATCGCGACTGGTTGCCACTCGCGCATGTTGAGAGCCAAAATCGTGTTGAGTTTTTTCATCAATGGTTGCCTAACGTATGTACTGATTATCATGAGATGGGTACGAACGCCACCAATTTCTTTGAACCGACAAAACCCTATGGTTCGGAAAATCCGGTAGTGCCACGCCCTAACTACGATGTGTTGAATCCTATCTTTGCGAAATATTTTGCCAAGGCGTTGGATGAAATTGGGTCCTTATATTTTTCCAAAGAGAATTTCGATAACTCTTATCCAGGCTATGGATCAACCTATCCAGACATTCATGGGGGATTGGGATTAGTGTTTGAGCAAGCCAGCTCACGGGGCCATGTACAGAAAAGTTCAACCAAAGAAGTTACGTTTGCCTTTACGATTCGCAACCATGTGCGTACCAGTCTTGCTACCGTAAAAGCCGGAGTAGAAAACCGCGAAATCTTGTTGAAACATCAACAAGAGTATTTTAAAACTGCACTGGATGAGGGCCGCAAATCAGCTATCAAAGCCTATGTGTTTGGTGATAGCAAAGATCAAAGCCGCACCAAAGCGTTTGCTGATTTATTATGGAAGCACAGAATAGAAACACATCAGTTAGGTGCGGATCTTACGGTAGGCAGTAACAAATATGAAAAAGGAAAAGCTTTTGTTGTTAATACCGATCAAACTCAATATCGCATGGTGCGAAGTTTATTTGAGAAAGTAACATCGTTCCACGACAGCGTATTTTATGATGCCTCTACGTGGACGATGGCCCTCGCTTATGGAATGCCACACGATGCACTTAACGCAACCGTAAAATTTTCGAAAGGTGAAAAAGTTACTGCACAAAACTTACTAACAACACCGGCACCTGTTGTTAAGACCAACTATGCCTACCTCATTGAGTGGAATGAATACAACGCTTCGCGGGCGTTATATTATTTACTCGCCAACAACGTCTTTGTAAAGGCAGCATTCAAACCATTTGCAGCTACGATTAACGGAACAAAGAAGACATTCGGGTATGGCACGCTGGTGATACCGGTAGTTGATCAGAATCTTTCATCAGAAGAATTGTTTGCATTGCTGAAAGAGGCCTCTCAAGTTTCAGGCGTTGACATTCTTTCTGTAGAAACAGGATTTAGTTTGGAAGGTGTAGATCTTGGAAGTAATAACATTCGCACGGTTCAATTGCCACGGGTGGCGATGTTGATTGGTGATGGTGTGTCAGCTACAGAAGCGGGCGCGCTTTGGTATTTGCTCGACTCAAAACTAAAGATGCCAATTACGAAAGTAAACACGAGTCAGTTTGGTCAACTAAAAATCAGTGATTACAACACCCTCATTCTTGTATCCGGTAACTATGGCATGTTAGGTGAGAGCGCGGTATCAAAAATAAAATCGTGGGTGCAACTCGGAGGCACCTTGATATTACAAAAGTCTGCCATAACGTGGGCGATCAATAATAAACTTATTGACGAGCAATTAAAGAAAGAAGACGAGAGTAAGGATTCGAAACGCATGGATTATGTAACGGCCGGGGATTATCAAGGCTCGCGCGCCATTGGTGGTTCTATTTACATGGGAGCTTTAGACATAACTCATCCGCTTGGTTTTGGATACACAAATCGGGAGTTGCCTGTGTATAGAAATCATTCAGTGTTTATTGAGCCCAGCAAGAGTCCATTCAATGCAGTAATTAAATACACAGCAAAGCCTTTATTGAGCGGGTATGTTCATCCGAGCAATCTCGAGAAGATTAAGAACTCTGTCTCGTTGCAGGTGAGTAACCTCGGACAAGGCCGCGCCATTTTGTTTGTTGATGATCCGGCTTTTCGGGGTTATTGGAATGGCACGAACCGACTATTTTTTAATGCGCTGTTTTTTGGATCGAATATAAGTGTCGGAGGATTTGGGGGTGGTGAGGAGTAATCATTCAACCTGGACTGAAACTTCTGCTTCAGGCAAGGGAGCCAATGATTGAAGCAATTTTTTACGATTGCGTTCAACTGATTTTCCATGGAATATCATTACAGGCGTGTATATGAAATACGTGAACCCCGCAAACATTCCAGCTAACATATGGCGGTAGAAGAGGATGGCCACCAGCACAGAAAGTAAAGGAACCACCCCCATTAAAATATTCGATCGGATGCTCATGCGGGTGTCAAATCTTTCAACTTCATTGAGTTGAAGATTATCAGCTTGCTTCAGCGCATAGCGATACATTAGTACCAATACAAAAAATACGCTGGCTGCCCCCAACCCATAAATAATCATCAGGTCGCTTATATCTTCATAGCGAATATTTCCTTCCATTGATTTTAGTAATCCCTCATGATTAATCAGGTGGGCAATGGGTTTTAAGAGAAGCCGCGTTAAGAATTTTAACGGGTAAACGTAAAACAGAACAATAATCAAAAATAGGGTGTTCAGAAAAATCACTTTGCTATCCCGTAATCCGTAGCGGAAATAAAAGACAAAATGCTCGTGCCAGATAAGAATAATTAAGGCAATACAAAGAGCGAAGGGAATCAGATCAAAAATGAAAAGTTTAATCTGGTCAAAATTGACAGGTGGACTTGTTGAGATTAAAAGTAGCGTGATTGCCAATGCAAAAACGGCATCGCTAAAATTCTCCAGGCGCCCGGGCTCCTTTCCACGGAAGTTAAAGTCTTTGTTGGCGTCAATCTTATTTTGACCTATGATATCGCGGATCATATCAATACGTATTTACTTCAGGATAATCAACAAAGTTCTTTTTATAAAAGAGTTGCAGGAAAGTCATCACGGCACTGCCGTCCGTATCCGCCACGGGAGTAGCAAAGAATTTTTCAGGGTCGATAAAGCCACTTAATTCAGTGAATTCTGATTCCGAAATTCTCTTAAATCCCATGGACCAGCCTTTGAAAAGACGTTTTGATGACGTTCCCTCCAGAATTAAGGATACTTTTTTATTTCGTGGGTCTTTGCGGATTTTGTCATACAACTCATTAACCAGACCTTCTTTTCCTTCCAGCACCTGAATAAATCTCTCTTGCAGATACACCAACATACCAGTGATACCCATTTTCTTATTATAGATTCTGCTTACCTTGAGAATGTCCAACAGATCTTTTTCGTGAAGGGGCCGTGATGCATAACTTACATAAACCAGGTGGTACATATCAGGTAGTTTATGTTGTCGGATTAGTAGGATCAGAATTTATAGGAGGTTGATTCTCCGCGGTAACTTCAACAGCAGGCTTAATGATAAAGGGTGATGCCAATTGGTGAATACGGATTGCTTTTTTTGCCAACCAAATTCCAATAACAAGAGAGATCAACGCCCCAAATACAATGCCAGGTACAAAGGAGATAAACAGAAAATAATCATAAGCGCCATGAAAGAGTGTAGCCACACCCAATGCGTGTAAGGCATAGTATGATTTCTTGTGTTCAAATTTTGCTTTGCCCAGGTAGTAGCCCATAAGAATAGCGAACATGGCATGAGCCGGCACAGCCGTGAACATGCGCATAATAGCAGTTCCTACGCCACCTTCATATACATACAGAATGTTTTCAAACGTGGCAAAACCCAGACTTACCATCACCGCATAGACGATACCGTCAAAGGGTTCATTGAAGTGTTTGTTGTTGTAAAGAATACCGCGCACAAAAATGAATTTGCTGAATTCTTCCACCAGGGCTACAATCAAAAAAGCATGTACTGCTTGTTCACTTAAACTACTTTTGTCAATGGTAATAAATTGACCGATGACTGCACTGATCAGGAGAGTAACAAAAATGCTCAGCAAGCCGAAGAAAAAACTACGGACTAACAAACCCAGCGGCTCGCGTTCGTGTCGATCTTTTAAATATATATAAACAGCAATCGCGCCACCCGGGGCTAAAGCAAGCGCAAGAAGAATAAGAATATCCATGGCTTCGGATTAAAACATAGAGAGTTGGTACATGAAATAAACACCTAAAAATAATAATCCAAGGCCGCGAAGGAAGGGGCTCTTTAATACAACCATATTGTCGCGGTTGCTGCCAATCAACACCGCTGAAAACAGAATACTCACCCCTAATCCCCCACAGCCGATCAAAAGCATCTGGTCAGCACCTGGCAGTTTTAGCAACGCAAATAAAACTCCAATTACAGTGACGGCTGACGTTATGTAAATCAGTTTATAAAGCATGAAGGAGTATAAATTTGGCTTACAATTCGGAGGCAGTTGAATCATCATAAAAGCCATTAGAAAATAAACTCCGGCTAATGTTGACAGTCCTATCATTAACAATTCAGTAGCACCAGTATATTGCAATGTCAGAAGCCCCAACCCTAATCCACTGAGGATAAGTGCGATCCTATGTACATTAGGAAGAATTTTAGTGCGAAGCTGACTGATAAAGGAGGTTTCGGGGGTTGGCATAGAATTTCTTTTGATGAAGGTAAATGTTTGTTACTTCATCAACAACTACTATGTTTTGAGATTTAGTCAACCGGAAATGCTACAAACCCAAGCAGTGCGCTGGAAAATTCATAAATATGGGAATCGATTTTCGCTATGTAATAGTTAATCCTCAATCGATTCTTCTACTTCGTCCAGTTTATCTTCGGTGAAACGGCCAGAGGTTGCATAAACGATCTTTCCCTCTGCGTCAAGCACGAAAAAGTAAGGGATATCACGCTTTTCGAAATCAAGTGCTTCTTTATACGTTTTCAATTCGCCTTTATAGAATAGAATGTAGGGCAGCAGTTGCGGATCTACATTTTTCAGAGCTTTCTTTTTGGCGGTGCCGGTAGCGGCAGCATTAACACCTGTAAACATGGGTATAAAATAAACATTCACGTCATAGCCCATGCCAGCCATCATGCCGGTAGCTTTCTTGATAAACTTATTATAGACCGGACTGAACCAACTGTTCAATTCATCTTCTGATTTTTTGGAATAGGCGAGACCTAACAAAGTATACTTGCCTTTTGTATCGCCCGGAAGATTTACTTTTTTATCCTCCACAGTTTCAGCTTCCATATCGGGAAACTGTTTGCTGATTACCTGGGCGTGTGCGAGATTAAAGCCAGCCAGCAGGACTAATAGTGCGATTAGTTTTTTCATAATATAGGAACGAAGATAAAAGGAATTAAGTATTTACGGAAGGTTATTAGCCTGTTCCCCGATTTAATAAACTTTCAACGGTCTTTTTAAACTCTGGGGAAGACGGTTTGCCAAGGTCACCGGAAAGTATTTTTCCATTTTCGTCAATGAGAATATACCTCGGTATTGCTAATTCCCCCTCAACATGAAGCTCTTTTTTAATGGAAGCAAAGAGCAATCGTTTTGCCATCAAATGAGATCCATTCAAATTGAACCACATCAGATCTTTTTTCCACTGTGTTTCTTTTTCGGGCTTATCTAAACTAATGAATAGAATCTCTATCTGTTTCGTGTCAAGAAATTCATAAAACCCGTTGTCGTATTTTGTAAACTCCAGCTTGCACGGACCACACCATGTGGCCCAGATATCAATAAGGACTCTTTTGCCCCGGAAAGTTTTGATTAGGTCACGAAAGGATGCATCGGCCAGACTTACATCCACATAGTCAACACGATTGAATTTGGATTCTGCTTTTCGTTGTGGCTGATTCTTATTGGATTCTTTAAAAACAAAATCGGTTTCAGCAGTTGCCACATTGAACTCAACTTGTTCATAGATTTCTCGAGTTAGCAGGGTAGTATTTAAGTATGCCTCGTGTAGGAATGGATAACCTACGAAGCCAACTTTTTGATGATTTTTGTAGAAATATATGTTGTCAGGCAACTTGTCACTTTTCTCAGCCAACAGATACCCTGATTCACAATCAAAAAAATAGGTCTTGTTTGTTTTCTCTGAATCAGCATAGTTGGTTTTTAATTTAAAGCACGTAACTCCTTGAAGTGTATCCTTCCCAACATATTTTAGCTTCCCTTTTTTATAGTGATTGAAGATATCCATGGCTGGATGGATCGAAACTTCTCTTCGGGTTGCATTACTTACCTGATAAGGATACGGTATTTGCGAGGAGAGCGTAAATCCTTTATCATTCATAAATGATTCAAAGAGCAGTGATCCGGAAAGTGAAAAATTTCTACTTAAGCGGTAGTACGGCAATTTCTCAAGCGTCTGAACAGACGTAGTATCAATCTTTCCGTAGTAGCTATAGCTTTTAAATGTTTTAGAAGATGTTTTTAATTTTTCGATATTCACTACGCCACCCATCTTGGTCAAATAGGTTTCAACTATAATTCTAACATCCTGCCCAAAAGATTTTGAGCTGAGTAGCAAAACAATCGCGATGAGCATTAACCTGTTCATTTTAATTTGTTTTGTTTTTTTCTTTAATCGCGAACCAGGTTTATACCTACTAATTTAAGAAAGTATCAGCTATTGTTATACTTTATTCCTGCGAATGTCATCTTCGTGGAGAATACGCTCCTCAAAATGTTTCCACGAAATTGTTTCTGGGGCAAAATAGTAGGTTGCCTCTTTGCCGATAAAGAGCTTGTAGTTCATTTTATCATTACCTGTTATTACATAACCGGGATAATAAAATTCATATCCTGCGGAGGTCAGAAAATCCACCGTCAGCAACATCAGGTATTTACCCAGACTATAATCTTTGTAAAGTGGATCAAAGAAATGAAGAATAGACGTTGCGGAATTTCCACCCAGATCAAAATAGCCACCTGCAATCAGCCTGTCACCATCAAATACCGAAACACATTTCGTTTTGTAAATATTTTTTGTGGATTCACCTTCTCCAAACAAACAACCATAAATGCTGCTGGCCCCATCAAAGTCGATCGATGCACGATAGGTAGCGTAAAGCGCTTCATGCTCAGGGTTAATAACACTCAAATCTTCGATGGTAGTTCTAAAAATTTGGCAACGTTTCCGGATACGCTTGTGCGAGGCATGGGTTTTAATTTCAGCGAGAGGATATCGCAACCAATGCACACGATAGGATTCTTCCAGGTGCAGATGTGAGCTGGTAAAAATACTTTGATGCATGCGGTACCAGCCATGAGCCAGTAAAAAATCCAGTTCAACGTCACGGATTGCATCCGGATTAAAACTATGGAAATAGGGTATCGAGTAGATGATGGCTGTTTGAATTTTATCCTAGAGCCCCAACTGACAAGTTAAGGGTTGGGCAAAGATAGCCAACGCGCTTACAAAAAATTTGATTGGAGCTCACTTCTTAGTTTCTCGTAATTGTCAAAACACTTTATTAGCAATAGTTGGGCGTCCTTCATCGTCAACGAGTCACTCTTTTTCTCAGTCAGTAGTTTTAACGCCTAAATTTTTTCCTAATCCCACCAAACTCAATGTGGCCCGTTGGAATTAGATTTAGAAATGCCTGCCCTCGCCTGCTGCCGGATGTAGTGCATGATAGAACTTAGTTGTTCGTCAGTCATATCCGGAAAGGCAGGCATACCCATACTTGTTTTGGCACCATTGCGCACAACTTCTGTGAAGGTTAACTTCTCTAAAGGAATGGACGATGCCCGTAAGTCAGGAGCCATACCTCCGGCAATGACTCCACGTCCATGACATGCAGCACAAACGCGGTACTCATTAGCTCCCCGGTTTGCCTGTTCATCATTCAAAACAAAATTGGGCGCTTCCTGCGGTATGGCAAAGGTGGGCGGTGGCAGTTTGGGCAAATCAACTTTTCCTTCCAAGGAAAATGCGATTAGCCTTCTTGTATGTACACCATACGCCCAACCAGTCTCACTCATGGGAAGACCAGCATATCCACCACCAAATCCAACCAACAAGGCTATGTATTGGCGTCCATTAACAGCGTATGTAATTGGAGGCGCTGAAATACCCAGACCAGTATCAAACTCCCATACTATATTTCCAGTTGCTGCCTGATAAGCCAGGAATTTACCATCGGGCCTTCCCTGAAACACTAAATTGCCTGCCGTTGTCAGGGTGCCCGCATTCCACACGCTTTGTTGTGGTACCGACCAAATCATTTTTTTCTTTACCGGGTCCCAGGCTTGCAAGGAACCTGGGTATTCTCTGGGTTGTTTCGCGGCTCCCGTCTTTGTCCCGGTTCCACCTTGAAAATCCACGGAACGCCAATTAGCCAGGTCAATACCTTCATCTGAATAGTTGGTTGCCGCATGGATGGTTGGCAAATAAACAAGTCCTGTGTTTGGATTATAAGACATAGCATGCCAGCTATGCGCTCCCCACGCCATCGGTGTTATCTCCGCTTTTCCATTTTCATATCGCGCTCCTGGGATCTCAACGGGTCGTCCCGTAGCGAGATCAACATGCGAAGCCCACGATGTTTCAACAAATGGATCAGCCGAAATGAGCTTTCCTGTTTCGCGGTTGATCACATAAAAGAAACCGTTCTTGGGTGCGTGAAGGATTGTCTTCACCATCTTGCCCTCAATCTTCAGATCGGCCAGCACAATATCCATGTTGGAATTATAATCCCAACTTTCTCACGGTGTGGTTTGATAATGCCATAAATATTTTCCGTCATCCGGATCAAGTGCAACAATGGAGCAAAGAAAAAGGTTATCTCCGCCACCCGGACTTCTTATTTTTCTGTTCCACGGAGAACCGTTTCCTGTTCCAATATAAAGCACATCAAGATCAGCATCGTAGGTGAATCCATGCCACGTATTTCCACCACCGCCATGTTTCCACCATTCGCCTGTCCAGGTTTCCGCTGCCATTTTCATGGCAGCGTTTTCAAAACCATCGGCCGGATTTCCGGGTACAATGTAAAAACGCCAGGCTTGTTCACCCGTCTCAGCATCATAGGCGGTAACATATCCGCGCGATGGTCCATTCTCCGTGCCCCCATTACCAATCAGGACTTTGCCCTTAAATGCCTTTGGTGCACCAGTAATATAAAGTGGCTTAGATGGATCAAACGTGACTGCACTCCAGATTTCTTTTCCTGTCTTCGCGTCAATGGCAATCAATCTTCCATCCCAGGTGGCCGCAAAAATTTTTCCTTTATAAAAACTGATGCCCCGATTATGTACCCATCCTACCTGTCGCTTGCCGGCAATATGTTTAGCTACTTCCGGATCATATTGCCAAATCAATTTTCCTGAGGTGGCGTCAACGGCCCGCACGATATTCATGGTGCCGCAGAAATACAGCACTCCATCAATCACCAACGGAGTGGAGACAAGTCCTCGATCGTCAGGTAAATCCATGAACCAATCCACGTTGAGGTTGGCTACGTTGCTTTCGTTAATTTGTTGAAGTGGACTAAAACGTCTTTCATTATGCGTTCGTCCATAGGCCAGCCAATTTTCAGTTTGTGATTCATCTGCAATGGCTGCATCATCGGTCAGCAAGGCGTCTTTGGGTTGTTGACACGAAGCGATAAACATGACAGACAGAAGCCAGAAAAAAATTTTTCCGGATTGCGAGAGGGTAGTTGCTTTCATAAAATTATATTGAACCTATGGTCGGTTGGCTTTTTTGTAGCCATAAACATCTAATATATGGAATAGTCCAGATATTAATTTTGAGGTACTTATTTGACTACTGTTGTTTACTTATTAAGTGAAATTTTATTTCGATTCTGGTTTTTGTCCACCGAACCTGCCTGGTTTACTATTCTCTTTCCGAGAGCCAACCCAATTGTTGCCAACATTTGTTATGTGGCGTTTTTCTTGTCACCCGTTACAATTTTAGCTGTCTCTTTTGCTATTCCAATTGTCGCAATTGACCCGCTAGTAAATTTGAGAAAATCTGATTCTATACCGTCACTAAATATTACTCCACTTGTCGGCATAAGAGACTCAATTGTCAATCTACTTTGGTTTTTGATGAGTCCTGCGGTAATTCCAGTCTGTGTCCTTATACTTTGAAATGGTTCTCTAACTGCAAAGAGTAGTTCGTTGTCTTTAAGTTTTGGTCTTTTAGTTTTTAGGTTTTTTTCAAACATTCCAGTCACTCCATATGCCATATTGAAAATTGAGCTTAGCCAACCAGTTGAACCTGCTTGTGTAGAGACAATTAGTCCACTTGATGAGTGTTCCTCGACTTTGTTATTGTAAGATATTTTATATCGAGCTGAAATATGGGTTGATGCGCCTACAAACAAATCATTAAATGCTAAAAGTCTTTGGCCGTCATTGAGCAAAGCTTCTGCAAATCTCATCGTCTTTGATTGATAATTGTTAGATACAACGCTTTCTACACCCCCGATAAAGTCAGAAGTATCAAAGGGTAAAAGAACACCATCATATCTCTGTTTGTCTGGGTTAACTGCAACGATAGGAATACCCTTAGAATACTTTGCTGTGTTAGCGACAAGTCCGTCTTGACCAATGACAACTATTAAATGATTTTCTGAAAAAATAAAAGATGGCATGTAGACTCGCTCAAGTGTTTTATGCTTGATAACTCTTGAAAGCTGTGTCTGTAATGAATTTAAAGAATATTGAAATGTCTCATGCTCCACTTCATAATCTTCAAAGTTTCCACCAAGACGTTCAATGTAAAATTTGGCTTGAGCTTTAGTATTGAAACGTTCAACTAATGATTCTAACCTGGTCTTATTTTTTACAATGATGGCATATTCAACACTCATTTTCTATTCTCCTTCTTATCATTTAAAATCGATTCCAGTAATTCAGGACTGATATTTAAGTTCCCAATTTTACCTGCATTTTCGGCAAGCTGTCTAAAGGCTAATGAAATATTGAATTTGGGGTCGGGATTATTATTTAGTGCTGTCAATGTCTTCCAGTCAATATCTTTATATGGCTTTAATGTTGTTTCAATTACGTAGCCTTGAGTTTCGGCTTCTTTCTTGTCGTTAGCGGTTTTTTGTTCAATAAGTTGTTTTCTTTGATTCTCTACTGCAATGTCGGCTTGAACTCTCATTTCACGAAGCTTTCTATCATTGTCTGCTTTTTGAACGTTAGATTCCATCTTCTTTTCAGCAATTTGTTTTTGCTTTTCTTCAACTGCTATTTCAGTATTCAGTTCTGACTCCTTTATTTTTCTTTCTTGTTCTACTGCAAAGTTTCTTCGTTCATAAATTGCTTGGTCAGCTTCTTGTTGGAGTTTTTCTCTAGTTTCTGTCTCTAAGGCTCTTGCCATCTCAGGTGTCGCTTGAATTGCCAATATGTTTGCGCCTAAAATTTCTATTCCTAACATTCCTATTGCTTGAGATGACTTTAGCCCTTCCAAAATCTTCTCTTCAATAGCCTTAGCTGACCGTATTGCGTCTTTCAGTTTAATACCGTGGATATATGATGATGTCGCAGTTTGTGCCTCATTAATGATGCGCTGATTTAGTTTCTCGATATCATTTTTCTTGTATTGTCCATTGTCGTTAACAGTGAAGTCCAATACATCCGCCAAGGTCTTAGGATTACTTATTTTATAACTAATCTGTCCCTGAATAGTAACAGTTTGATAATCATTTGTCGATTCGTTGAAAACAAATGGCAGGTCGTTACTTCCCATAGGAATAGCTGCAATGGAGCTATTTGGTCCAAAGTAGAAGAATGAAAGTCCTCTGCCTTCTCTCTTTATTTTACCGTTAGTAAAATGTAGAACGTAAGTCATTGAGTCAAACTTGATGTGTTGGATTCCAAACATTATCGGTTTATTAATTGGTTAATTTATCTGTCAATATAGTTGTTCTGTCTTGTCTTGAAAAATGCCACATAACGTTTGTATTAGGAGACGGAGTCTCCTATATATCCTTATTGAATACCTAAAATACCCAAATTTTCGAAGATTTAACCATCTATTGCTGTATCCTAATTCGTATATCTAAATCACTAATGCGCCTCCAGCCAGTTCTTGCCGATGCCCACTTCTACCTCCATGGGCACTTCCAGAATTACGGCTGATTTCATAAGCTCTATCACTTTGGGTTTCACAATGTCCTGCTCGTCTTGATGCAGATCAAACACCAATTCGTCATGCACCTGCATGGTCATTTTGGTTTTGAGTTTCTCACGCTCAAGCCATTTTTGAATAAGGATCATGGCAATCTTTATGATGTCAGCAGCACTGCCTTGTATAGGTGCGTTGATCGCATTGCGTTCGGCAAAGCCACGCGTGGTAATGTTGCGTGAATTTATATCGCGCAGGTAGCGCCTGCGACCTAAAATGGTTTCTACATATTCTTTCTCACGCGCAAAGTTAATGGAGTCGTCCATGTAACGTTTGATGGCCGAGAACTCTTTGAAGTATGCATCGATAATCTCTCCACCTTCCGTGCGGGAGATGCCCAGGTTTTGTGAAAGGCCAAAGGCAGTGCTTCCGTATAAAATCCCAAAGTTTACTTCTTTGGCTTTGCGCCTCATGTCTGGTGTTACTTTTTCAAGCGCAACCTTAAATACCTTCGCTGCTGTTGTCGCATGAATGTCACGCTTGTTGCGAAAGGCTTCAATCATGGTTTCATCTTTGGCAAACGAGGCTGCAATGCGCAATTCTATCTGCGAATAATCGGCAGACATGAAAAGATAATCTTTACTGCGGGGAACAAACGCACCACGAATCTGTCTTCCTTTCTCTGTGCGGATAGGAATGTTTTGAAGATTGGGATTATTGGAACTCAATCTACCGGTTGCCGCTACGGCTTGTCTGTAATCCGTATGTATCCGATGATCAAACTTGCTCACCATCTTAGGCAATGCGTCTACATACGTAGAGCGAAGCTTTTCATATTCGCGGAAGTCAAGAATCTTTCTAACGATCTCATGTTCATCCGCTAGTTTAATCAACACTTCTTCGCCCGTAGCATACTGACCGGTCTTGGTTTTCTTGGCCTTGTCCAGCAGTTTCATTCGGTCGAATAATATTTCTCCGAGTTGCTTGGGGGATGCAATGTTGAATTCCGTTCCAGCAATTTCAAAAATCTCCTTTTGCACTTTGTGGCTGTCGGTTCGCAGTGCATCGCTCATCCACTTCAGCGTTTCTTCATCAATGCTTACGCCTTCAAATTCCATCTGCGCAAGCACTGTTACCAAAGGCATTTCAACATCGTGCAGCAGGCGCCATTGGCCTTTGTGTTCCAGTTCTTTTTGAAGCACTTGTTTTAACTGCAGTGCGTGATCCACACGCTCACAATAGTGTTCGGCTTTTGAAGAAGAGTCGGAAGTTAGTTGATAGTCGAGGTATTGGGCACACAATATTCCGAGATCATGCGAGGCTTCGGGTTCAATCAGATAATGGGCCAGCATGGTATCAAATAATGTTCCCCGCACCTGGATGTCTAGTTTGCGCAGCGCCAGGATAAAGGTTTTGATATTGTGACCTACCTTTTTGATTCCCTCGTGTTCGAATACTTCCCTGAATCCAACAATTGTTTTTTCGCTGGTGAGTGGAATGAAAAAAGCTTCGTTCGAACTATACGAGATAACCAGGGCCGTAGCGTCATAGTCAAAATTCTCAGCATCGCTTATCAATACCTCAAACGAAAATTCCTTTTGTTCTTTTAGTTTTTGAATAAGATGGTGAATCTCTTCAGGGCTCTCAAGCTGTTGATAGGAAACACTACTTGTCCCTAATGGTTTTTTCTCTAAATAAGTTTCAACAGCTGGTTTCGTCAATCCAAACATGGAAAGCTGCGAAGGCTTTTGTGTGAAGGGAGTTGATGTAGTTGGAGCAGGAGCGCCTGTTAACAAACCAAAGATGCGGGGCGCCATGGTCTTAAACTCCAACTCATCCAAAATGGGTTTTAACTTTTCCGGATCGGGTCCGGTATAAACTAAATCCTCCTCATCCCACGGCACCGCTACATCAATGACAATCGTAGCAAGCTTCTTGGAAAGAATAGCCTGGTCACCAAATTGTTCAACGCGTTCCTTTTGTTTTCCTTTTAATTCACTGGCATGCGCTACAACTCCCTCAACAGTTTTGTATTGCTTTAATAATTCAGCCGCTGTTTTTGGTCCGATGCCCGGGATGCCGGGAATGTTGTCCGAAGCATCGCCCTGCAAGCCCAGCATATCAATTACCTGCGATACATTTTCGATGTCCCACTTTTCGCAAACTTCTTTGGGGCCGAGAATGTCCACACTATTACCCATGTAGGCGGGTTTATACAATTTTACTTTATCGCTTACCAATTGCCCGAAGTCTTTGTCGGGTGTCATCATGTATACATCAAAGCCTTCTTTCTCCGCACGCTTGGCAATGGTGCCGATAATGTCATCAGCTTCAAAGCCATCTAATTCCAGGATGGGAATATTAAAACCACGAATGATTTCTTTTACGATGGGGATTCCACTCCGGATATCTTCAGGCGACTCCTGACGGGTAGCTTTGTATTCTTTAAATATCTCATCCCGAAACGTGGGCGCAGCGGTGTCAAACGCTACCGCAATGTGGGTTGGCTTTTGCTTTTGAATTACTTCTAATAAGGTATTCGTGAAACCAAACGGGACGGAGGTATTGTGACCTTTTGAGTTGATGCGTGGATTTTTAGTGAATGCGAAGTGTGCACGATAAATAAGCGCGTATGCATCCAGCAGGAATAATTTCTTTTCAGCCATGGGGCGAAGGTAGAAAGAAGGGCAGGTTTATCCTTAGTCAGCCGCTAAATTCTTCCCTTTCAAATCTTCCCCAGGTATCACTCTTTATTCCTTTTTACAATCTTCAGGATAATTTCAAATTGGCTAAAAACGAATCGGATGTTCTAAAGCAATCCAGATGCCATTGGCCAGGTATGGCTGATTATTGGATGTTCGTGTGATCGCATAGGTGATTCGATTTCCATGGACAGGTCGAACAGACTTAACTGTTTCCAGTTTAATCTCTTCCCGATCAATGACTTTTAATTTTATACCACGTTTTAATTCAAAAACGCTTTTCGTCAAACCTGGGCTAACAGCCACCAGGCGATTATGCTCATCAATAAAAGGGTGATCAATCGTGGCAGTAATTGTTTTGCTTTCGAGGGAAATTTCAACCAGATTATTGTGGTAGGCATTCCCAACTTCTGCAACAGTGGCGATAGTTATTGTGTTAGATGGAATGTCAAGACTTTTAATTTTATCACCAGATCTAATCTGATCAATTGGTTTGACAGGGCCATCCGCCATTTCAACTGTAGATGTTGCAGCTAGGCAAAGAACGCCATCGCCATCAAAAGTAAAATAACTGACCACTACGTCTTCATAGGTTTCACCAGGGTATACTTCAAAAATTTCAAACTTAAGTGTAAATCCTTCGGGCGAAGAAATTTCACCTAAATCAAATGTCTGTAATGCCTTTGAGTCTTCGACTTCCAATAAGGCAAACGGTTTTTCATTTATATAAAGCTTAAAAGTTTTAACACGGCCATTCTTTTTCCAGAGATCGTTATTCTTGACAAATCCGTTTAGCAGGGTGACAGAAGTTAGTACCGTAGTACTTTCAAACTGATTTTTAGCAGGGTATTGAAAACTTATTGATTCTCCAATACCATTCCCTTGGGCTCCCTCGCTCCAGACCGTCCGGAGATCGTAGTCGATTAAATTGCCAACTTCATAATTTATATTTTTCGATGACGGCAATGTTGAAGTTGCCAGTACTTTTTGCGGTGGAAATTCAGAACTCCATGTAGGACCTGGGCTTACACCCACACTCCAGTAACCACCACTCTGGTTCAAGTCATCTAACTCTAGTTGATCCTCTTCACTCAAATCATCATATTTTATTTCTCCTTTATCAATTCTTGCTTGCAACGCCTCAAGTGCTTTGTATTGCTTTTCTTTTTCCGGATCATACTCAAACGAGTTTCCGATTGTAGGACGGATGCGGTATAGGCCATTCTCCAAGGTTGAATTTGAGGGAATGCGGGGAGCGTCAATCTGAATTGCTTTTTCTTCGGACTTGTTTTGAATAGTATCTGATACTGACGGTTGCTCTTTCGTAGCAGGCGTGCATGCCATAAGAAAGAAAACAAAAGCAAAAGACCAGATGATTGCTTTGGTCATTCTCATTTCCTTAAAATTTGGTAAATCTAGCTTCATTCAATCGAGGCTTTAAATTATCTTATTTTCCAACGCGGTGCGAACAAGGGCTGCCGTATTTTTTGCCTGCAATTTGGAGATTAGATTTTTTCGGTGCGAATCTACGGTGCTGGCACTCACAAAAAGTTTGTCTGCAATTTCCTGATTGGTAAGACCTTCGGCAATTAATTTTAGTACTTCAATTTCCCTCCGGGTTAGCATCGGTTGATTGTGCTCATGGATACTCTCACGAACTGAATCTTTTCCTAACCAATACTCTTTGCCAGCGAGTACAGCCTGAATGGCTTTATCAATTTCCGTGAGAGAAGAATTTTTTAATAGATATCCTTTCGCTCCGGCATCTTTCATACTTTGGAGGTAGGTGAGCTGATCAAAATTGGTGAGCGCAATAACTTTTAATGCCGGCACGCGTTTCAATAATTCCTTGCATACGTCTATGCCGCTTTGATCGGGCAGGTTAATGTCTAATAAAATAACATCTGCCAAATTCTTCACAAAGTAGCCCAGGCAGGAGGCGGCATTCATCGCATGACCAGCCACTTCTACATCTGGCAATTGAAGCAGCATACTACGAATGCCTTCAATAACCATGGGGTGATCATCAACTATAAATACACGGGTCATGAAACGGGAATGGTTATATGCACGGATGTTCCTTTGCCCGCAGCAGATTGAACATCCAATTTACCTTTCAGATATTCTATGCGCGATTGAATATTGGCCCAACCTGCACCCGTAGCATTTTTAATAGAGGTAGTATCAAAGCCAACACCATCATCTTCTACCGTGATGCTGATTTCATCATTCTGCCGGGCCAACTGCACCAACACGTGGGTAGCCTTTGCGTGTTTGGCCGCGTTATTTAATAGTTCTTGTACAATCCTATAGATAAATATTTCTGTATTGGAAGAAAGTCGAGTCTCCATTCCAATAGATTGAAAATCAATTTTAAAAAGTTGCGATTCGCTCACACTTGCACAATAACTTTTCAGTGCTTCGGAGAGCCCAAACTTCACCAGCACTTCGGGCATCATGTTGTGCGCTACGCGTCTTAGTTCAGAAATTGAATGATCGAGCATGTCGAGCGATCGCTCAAATACCAATGCGCTGTCGGCATCTAAAATTACGTGTGATTTCATATTGGCAAGTGAAAATTTTACGCCTGATAATAATCCTCCCAATCCATCATGCAGATCTTTTGCTAAGCGGCCCCGCTCTTCATCCTGGCCTTTAATAACTGCTTCGCTGGCCATCAACTGTTTTTCCTTTTCCAGTTCTACAATCCGACTTTGGTTCAAAGCATTTTCTCTTACCAGAATTTTCTTTTTCTGTTGATAGGTGCGTCTGGCTAAGAGCACAATTACCAGAACGGCTAGCAGCGACCCTATAAGAATAAAATTGAATAATCGGTTTTGCCGGATAGAGAGATCTTTGATTTCCGCTTCCTGCTTTAGATCATTGATTTGTTGTTCCTTCTTTTCGGATTCATATTTTGCTTCCAGCTCTTGAATATTTTCGGCAATGGATCCATTTAATAATAAGGTTCGAATAGAGTCGCTCCGGATCGCGTAATAATTGTTTGTTTTAAAATCTCCTCTCAACACGGCTAGGTCTGCAAGCACCGTATACGCTTTACCAACATGTTCAATCATATTATGGGTTATCGCCAGTTGAAGGGATTGATTGGCGAACGACTCAGCCTGAGTAATTTTCTTCTTATAAAAGTTGTCTATTGCCTTTCCGCGCAGCGCAATTACCACTGATTCCTGATCACCCAGTTTCTCTGCTAATGTTAAGGCTTCTTCATAATAAGCTTCCAGTTTATTAAAATCGCCAAGCCTTATATTAGCATCGCCTAAGTTGAGTGACGTTACTAAAAGGGCATATTGATTGTTCGTGCGTTTGGCAATAGCCCTCGCCTCTTCCAGGCACTTAACAGCAGTCTTGATTTCTCCGGTTGAAATGTAAACCGTTGATAGATTGACAAGGGTTGTAGTAATGGAAAAATCATTTTTAATTTGACGACCTATCCGGAGTGACATCTCACCATATTCAATTGCTTTCTTGTATTGTTCTATATTTCCATAGGCATAAGAAAGATTGCCGTATAACGTGCTTAGTTTAATGGGGTCTTTCAGTTTTTCGTAAAGAGGAATAATTTGTAATTGGTACTCCAGGGCTTTTTCATGTTGCCCAAGATTTATATAGGTTGAGCCAACATTACCCAAA
>LNFM01006629.1_pt1 | contig 18912 bp, 15 predicted proteins | sample 596031 | NCBI WGS metagenome assembly LNFM01 (sample SAMN04254537, study PRJNA301005) | activated carbon metagenome | isolation source: dual media filters at the Ann Arbor, Michigan drinking water treatment plant | place: USA: Ann Arbor | reverse complement strand
CGGGCGTCGATACGGGCGTCGATACGGGCGTCGATACGGGCGTCGATACGGGCGTCGATACGGGCGTCGATACGGGTCGATCGGACACGGGCTGCGCCTGCGTCGCCGGAATCGACTGCCAGCCCGACGAGTGCATCTTCTCTCCACAGCTCTGTCCGGGAGGGTGCGCCAGCATGGCCCCAGCGTGTGGGCTTCCGGTCAACGAGCCAAACACCACGCGCTGCATGACCACGGGTTGCTGCAACGCAGGGGCTTGTGTGACCGGCGGCGGCACGTGCGGCCCGATGTCGACGGCCCCCGATCCTGGGGTCGAAGGCGGAACTGCGACGGACACCGTGCGGTGCGGACACAGCTATCGCTGGACGACGACAACGTGCCCCGCGACTTGCTCCGACGGTGGCTTTCGCGTCGGCGAAGCGTGCGGCGCCACGAACTGGGGCCGCTGTCGCGACAGCTCGACGTGCGTTCGCTGCACGATCGGCAACTCGTGCTCGCACCCGTGCTCGACGGCGGGAATCTCGACGTGCAACTCGATGCTGGTGATCCCGCGCTGCAGCAACTCGGGAGGCACAGCGACCGCGCGCAACAACGGCGGCGCTTGCACGCACGACAACGGGATGGCTGGCATCTGCAACAACGGCTCGTGTTGCGTCGGCGCCAACTGCACGGTCACCACGCGGATCTGAGCGGATCGACGGTCCGCTGTTGACTCACCCGCGGGCGACGCGGCGAACAAACGCCGGGTCGAAGACGCCATCGACGCGGATCGAGTAGCGAAAAAACGGGTCCGCGAGCACCCCGTGGTAGTCCATGTCGTTGAACCAGTACGCGCGCGCGGTCACCACATGAGGCGGATCGTCTTTGGCGTTTTGCAGGTAGAATCGCTTCTGTCCCCGCGGCGAGAGCATCACGCACTGCGCGACCGACTCGCTCTGTCCTGGCTCGCTGTCTCGGTGGAGCGGCGCGTGATCGTTGGGCTCGAGCCCGAACACCACCACGCGACCGATCTCCGTGAAGGGCAGCGCTTCGATGAGCGCGACGGTCTCTCGAAAGTGCTCGCGCGCTTCGTCGCTGAAGGACTTTCCCTCGCCCGAGTGCTTGTCTTCCCAGCGATCGTTGGACAAGAGGTGGTAGCAGACCTTCCACGGAAAATAGACGCCGTGCCGGTACGCGAGCAGGCGCTGCTGCGCGCGAGAGAACGGTCGGTCGGTCTCGTCGCCGAAGCCGTCTCCGCGGCGCTCGTAGGGCAGCGATCCCTCCGTCGAATCGTCTTCGTATTCGCCGAGCGCGATGAAGTCTCGGTACTGCTCCTCGGTCATCGCGTCGATGGCGTCCATCGCGTCGAGGTAGCCGTCGTGCATCATCCACGGGGCGACGACGCCCATGCGCTTGAGCGTCGCCCCGGTGTATTCGCTCTCGATTTGGGCGAGCGCTGCGGTGATCTCGCGGTCGATCGCGGCGAACTTCGTCGCGTCGACGTAGGGCTCGAGGTCGATCACCGGGCGCCCGAAGACGCCCCACAAGCGCGCTGGCATCCCCGAGCGATACCGCCGATGCGCCGTCGCTCGCAACGCTGTTAGCGATCGCGCGACGGTGGCGCTCAATCGTTGGGCAGCTCGTCGGACATGCAACGCACAGCGCCCGTGGCCAGCGTCACGCACACGATTCCCTTGCCCAAGAACACCGCCCCCGCGCCGTCGAGAGGCGTAAACCGAGCCAGCCAGCTTTCATCGAACGAGGCGTCCCGTAACAGTCCCCACCCTCGAGGACGCTGCGCTTGCGAGATCATCGGGACCTCTCCCCCGAAGCAACGGACCGAGCCCGTCTCTTGCTCGTACCGTAGGCAAGCCGAGTTCGCCGCGACGACGAGCGATCGGGCGCCAGCCGCAACGTCCACGCGCACGGGGCTCTGGTTGACGTAGTCCCCTGCGCCGCACTGACCTTCGGTGTTTCCTCCCCAGCAGCGAACAGAGCCGTCTTCGAGCAACGCGCACGCGTGCGCGTCGCCCACGCCGATCGATCGAACGCCACCGAGCCCCTCGACGGTGACGGGAGAGGCGCTCGCGTCGCGGGTTCTGTCGCCGAGCTGGGCGAGTCCGTTCCACCCCCAGCAGCGCACGGTCTTGTCGCGCAAGAGGGCGCACGCGTGCGCGGCGCCGGCGCTGATTTGCGTGGCGCCTTCTGGGATCGCCATCGTGTCGGGCGTCGCTCGAATCCCTCGCAGCCCATCCCCGCGCTGACCGAGGCGACCGTCGCCCCAACAACGCACAGCGCCCCTTTCGTCGAGCGCGCAGCGAAACCCCAGCCCCACCGCGATCGACCGCGCGCCCGTCAAGCCTTCGACCGCCGTCGCGTCGCTCGCGTCTTTGCCCCAACACCGAACGCTGCGCTCGCGGTCGTCCATGATCGCGCAGCCCCCGTCGCGGCCGAGCGCGACGTCGAACACCGGCTCGTCGCCGATTCCGAAGACCGCCACGCCGTGTCGCGCGCTGTCCTCCGCCGCGCGGTCTACGCGGTCCACGATGGTCGGCGTGCAACGAACCGACCCGTCGGGCCGCTGCTGGCAACGCGCGTTGCCGTGCCCGACCTCGAGGTGAAGCGCCGAGGGCGACTCGAACCGTTCGCGCTCGAGCGAAGCGAGCGCCGTCGTCGCGTTCGCGTCCTCGGTGAGGATCGTGATCGCGAAACACCGCGCCCGAGCGCCTCGTCCGACCGCGCAGAAGCCGGGGTTGTCCGACGCGGCGTGCTCGAGGCGCTCGACGTTCGCGAGCCCTGCGACCGGTCGAAACCCGACGAATCGGCTTCGATCATCGCCGAGGCTCAGAGACCACGACGACGGCGGGCTGTGCGTGAGGTTGATGCAGCCGACCGCGCCGTCGGCGAGCGCCGCGCAGACGGTGCCTCGCTGAATCGCGACGTCGCGAGCCCCGCGAAAGCTGGGGATCTCCGCGAGACCGCGGCGAAAGTCTACTCCGCCAGCGCCGTAGCGACCTTCGGAGCTCGGCCGGTCCCAGCAGAACACGCGACCGTCTCGCGTCTGCGCGCAGGTGAGCAGCGAGAGAAAGTGCGGCGCGAACAGCCGAGTCACGCCGGTCAGACCGCGCACGACCGTCAACGCGTCCGAGCGCGGCGAGGACTGCAGGCACGCGACCGTCTCATCGGATCGTCGCGCGCAGGGCGCTTCGCCGTGCGTCCACTCGGTGACGTCCCCGGCGTCGCGAAGCAACGTGGCGCTCGCGCTGCCCGAGTCCGGATCGACGACGACCCTGAACCAACGGCCGTCTTCGTCGCGCGCGACGCCGGATCTCCCAGGGATCAGCCACTCGAAGCGCTGCACGCGTTCGATCCCCGAGACCGGCGAAACGCGCGGGCGCAGCGCGTCGGACGGCCCCGAAGACACGAACAACAAGCGGCCCGCTCGGGTCCTGGCGAGCAGCGACCCCGAGCCTCCATACAGCTCGTCGATGTCCGTCGCGCCTTCGACCGCCTCGGGTCTGCGCTCGGGCGGCGCAGGAAAGCTGACTCCCCCTGCAGACATTCGCCCCCAGCACCGCAGCGATCGATCCGCGGTGACCGCGCACCCGAAGCTCTGATCGCTCACGAACGACCGCGATCCCGGCCCGGCCATCATCTCGCCGGCGCCGTGGTTGCCCCCGCAGCGAAGCAGCCCTGTGCTGCCGTCGATCGCGCAAAACGCGTGGCTCTCGAGCGCCAGCTTGCGCTCGGCGCCGCGACGCTCGCGCGGGACGTTCGCTTCGCGTGAGGCGCTGTCGGGCCGAGCTCCGACGTCCGTTGCCGGATTCGAAGGACGACAGCCTCCGAGCATCGCCAGCGCCAACAGCTTGTACACTCGCATCGTGTTGTCCCTCAGGCGTCGCAACGTTCGTTCGTCGTTTGGCCTCGTGCTCGCTGCGGTCGCGGCGTTTGCGCCCGAGGTCTTCGCGGACATTATCTCGTCCGAACAGTCTGCGTGCTCGCGGCTTCACGAGGCGGAGGGATGCATCCTGCCCTCGGGTGGGCCCGGGCGATGCCAGTATCCGCCCGGCTACAACGCATCGTCCCGAGACGTGCGCGGGCGACCCATCCTGCTCGAGTGCCGGGCGTTCGACCCGGCGTCCGAGGCCGTTCGATCGGCGGACGCGACGGCGAACATCGAGTCTCCTCCATCGGGGCCCGCGCGTCCGGCCCCCGCGTCGGCGCGAGTGACGACGACGTCGCCTCCGGCGAGGAGCGGCGGTTGCACTGTGCGCTCGAACGGCCCGTCGACGGGCGACGCGTTCGCGTGCGTGGCGCTCGTCGCGGTTGTGATCGGCGCGCGTGCACGACGGCGCCGCGAGGCTGCGCGCTAGCCTCGCAGCGCGTCGAGCACCATCGCGTCGAACGCTCGGACGCCGTCCTCGCTCGCGTCGTAGCCGAGCGGGCGAAATCCGCGGGAGTTCGCGCAGCGCTGTTGACCCTCGCAGATCGCGCGGTCCTCGTCGTGGACGCGGTCCCAGAAGGAGAACACCTCGTCGAGCATGAATTCGTGTGCGTCGGTGTTGGCCCCGTGCACGAGCGTGTCGCACTGGAGCACGGTGCGGTCGACGGCGGCGGCGAACAGGCGATACGCCAGCAAATAGTCCGGTTGTCTCGAGTACAGCGCGTTGGGAAACACGTACGCGTCCCGCACCACCCGCCGCTCTTCGGCGCCGCGCACGATGGTCGTCCTGCCTCGGGTTAGCCCCGTCGTGCTGACGGTCTCGACGCCCTCGGCGAGGGGCATGGCGCCCGAGAGCCAGCGGCGCGACGGGTCGCAGTCGCTCGACGAGCGCCGCCAGGGCGTCAGCGCTTCGAGCGCAGGATGAACGCGGGAAAAGTGATGCGACTCCTGAAAGTTCTCGACGACGAGCTTCCAGTTGGCGCGGACCTCCCAGCGTACGCTGCGCGCCCGCGCGAGCGGCGCGTTGGCGCACTCGACGAGCCACGGCGGCGCGTACAGCGCACGCTCTCCGCGGGCGCCTTCGTAGCGCGCCCAGCATTGCGCCCCGTGTCGGCGAACCTCCGCCCGCACGAGCGATCGGTCGTGGGGGACGTCCCCGGTCGAAGCGCGCGGCGTCAAGAGACTGCCGTCCATCGCGTACCGCCAGCCGTGATACGGACACGTGAGGCACAGCGCTCGTTCGCGGCCCTTGGGTTCGTCGGGGAGCAGCGGCGCGCCGCGGTGACGACACACGTCGAACCACGCGCGCAGCTCGAGGTCGGCGTCGCACGCGATCACGAGCCTGGGATCGGCGTCGCTCGCGCGGTGCCACGCGCCCGGGTCGCTCGCCGCGTCGACGGGAGCGCACGCGAACCAGTGATCGTCGAAGATCCGCGCGCGTTCGAGCCGAAACAGCGCTTCGTCTGTGTACGCCTCTGCGTCGAAGGGTCGCGCTTCACCGACGGCGCGCGCGAGCGCTTCGAGTGGCGTGCTGCTCACGAGTCGACTATAGCGGCTTCGCCTTTGGTTGGCGCCATGCGGGCTGAGTGTCTCGGGATATTTCCCAGGAGCGTGCTCGTTGCATGGCTTCTTCCAACCTCGGCTCCGCTCTAAACCGCCACTCATTCGATTGACGTACTTTTCTCGATTCATTCGTGGCGGTTTGACTTGATTTCAACCACGCCGACGGTCGGCTCATTTCTACGACGTTCAATCGTGGCGTGGTTTAGCTCTCGGTCGCGATCGTCTCGAGGTGCTTTCGATACGCGCCCAGCGCTTCGAGGACCATGTAGGTCGAGAACGTGGTGTTGTAGTAGTAGCCGACGTTGGGCATGAGGACGCCTTGGTTGGCGCTGTCCTTCCAGAGTCCGTCGGACTCTTGCCGGGCGAGCAGGAGCCGCACGCCGCGCTCGACCGCCGCGCTCACCGCGCCGTCTCGCATGTCGCCTGCTTCGATCAGCGCCCAGGTGGAGCAGCCGGTGAGCGAGCGCATCGTCGCGCCGCGGCCTGCGAGCGAAGGATCGGCGTAGCTGCTCGGGTGCTCTCCCCAGCCGCCGTCCTCGTTTTGGTGCTCGAGGATGAAGCGCAGTCCGTCCTGCGCCCAGGGTTGTTGCAGGTCCGCGCCGACCTTCGCGAGCCCCGTGAGGATGTAGCCCGCGGCGGGGATGAAATTGATCGCCCACATTCCCCACCAGCCGCCGGTGACCGGCTCGCGAAGGTACTCGATGAGCGCGATTCCCTGGCGAACGCGGGCGTCTTGCGCGCTCATCCCGTGCATGCCCAACGCGTAGAGCGTGCGGCCCGTCACGTCCGCGGTGCTCGGATCGCCGAGCTGAGCCATCTGTTGAAAGCCATCGGTGAGCCCGCGAACGAGCTGATGGATGCGACCGACGTCCGTCTGCGCCGAGGGGTTCTTGAAGTACATGAGCCCCGGCAGCGGCGTGGGCTTTCCGTAAGCGAACGCGCCCCATCCGCCGTCTGGGTTTTGCATCGAGAGCAGCCAGTCCATGCCTTTCTGGATGGACCGCGTCAGGTGCTCGGGCGGATTGGCGAGCCCGTTCTTCACAGCGATCAGCGCGCTCAACACCTCTTGTGTGCTGTCGAGGTCGGGGTTGAGCTCGTTGCCCACTTCGAAGGGCCATCCTCCGGTCGCTGGCGCCCACGGCGGCGGCGTCTGCCAGTCCCACGGCGACGGCTTGGTGGTCTGGTACTCGATGAGAAAGTCCACCGCGCGCGTGATCGCAGGATCGTCCGCGGGCATGCCCGAGTGCACGAGCGCCCGCACCCACTGCGCGGTGTCCCACAGCGTGCTCTCGAACGGAGCGACGTAGAGCCCCACCTGCCCGTCGCGGTTGTAGCTCTTGACGCTGGCGATGTGCTGCAGCGCGCGCCGCACGCGCGTGTCGTCGCGGCTCACGCCGAGCCCGACGAGCGCCGCCGCTCCCATGAGCGTCACGAACGTCACGCCGATCCAGCTCCCCGAGTCGTCCTGGCGATCGGTGAGGTAGCCGATCGCCTTTTGCGCGGCGAAATACGAGACCGGCTCGGTCCACGGCGACGGCGGCCGAGAGCCTCTCTTCAGCGCCCACACGATGGGCGCCATCGTGTGCAAGGGCATCAGCGTGTTGACCCCGAAGAACTTCGCGAGGATGTCATCGAAGCCAGGGATGAGCACGACGTCGAGCGGGATCGACGGCAGCTCGCTCGACGGAAGCGCGCCGGCCATCACCAGCGTGATCTTCGAGAGGATGTTGGACTTGTGCATCCCTCCGCGCGCCTCCATCGCGAGGCGCGCGCGGGTCATCGCTGGCTCGGTCTCGGCGACGCCTGCAGAGAGCATCCCGGCGTACCAGGTGGCCGTCCCGTCGAGCGATCCTTCGTCGGTGAACTCCCAGCCAGCAACGCTCCCGTCGGCGAGCTGCTTGCTCCGGAGGTAGCGCTCGCCCTCTTGGGCGTCGCGGCTCGAGAGCGCGCCGAGATAGCGCTCGAACACGAGGTCCGTCGCCGTTCCGAACGCGCCTGCGAGGTTGAGCCCCTCCCATCGACCGTCGCGGCCCTGAAGAGCTCGCATCGCCGTGTGGGCGCGGTCGATCGCCTCTTGAACCCGCGCCTTCAACGGCCGCGGATCACTGTCGTTTGCGCCCTGTGGCTCGCCGCTCTCGCGCGGATCGGCCGTGTCTGTGACGTCGCTCATTCGTGTGCCTCCCTCGGATGACGACCGCGATCGTAGCGCGCGATCGTTCGTCGCGGCCACCCGAAGCAGCAATCAAAACTCGACGGACGCGCCTCGCGGCAGAAAGAGAGCGACTGATCAGGGCTTCGAAGAAGGCGACGGGGCCGCGACCGGGAGTCGAGCGCTCATCGTCAACCGCTTTGTAGGGGGCAGAAAGGGTGATGCACCGGAGCGAGATTGCGGCGCGCTGGGTGGTTGTGCGCTGGCGGATCGAGAGCGTATGGTCATCGAGAGACGCATGGGGCGACGAAGCGCGACGGAGACCGTGGGGCGAGTGCTGAAGGTTCTGCTCGAAGAGCGGAGGATTCAGCAGAGCGAGCTCGCGCGCCGGGTGGGAATCGACGCTGACACCGCGCGACGGGTGCTCGGTGAATTGAAGGAGAGCGGCGCGCCGATCGCGAAGGAGACCGAGGGGAGGGCGGTGGTCTGGAGCGTTCCGGACGGGTGGTTTCCGAACGGGGTCGTGTTCGAAGGAGAGAGCGCCTCGACGCTGCTGCGGCTGCTCTTGCGGCTGCGGCCGTCGCGCGAGCGGGACAATATGATCGAGCGGATCACTGACGCGGCGTCGAGCGCGCGGGACGTGCGGTCCGCCAAGAGCGCGATCGTGGCGCCGGCCGCGGCGGGCGAGAGCGAGGACTGGCTGGGCGAACTCGAGCGGGCGGCGATCGGTCGGTACGCGGTGCGGGTGCGCTATCAAGCGGCGAGCGAAGACGAGCCCCAGTCGCGGCTGTGCTCGGTGCAACGCGTGGTGACCGAGCGTCCCGCGTTTGTGTTGGTGTGGTCGCACAAGAGCCAGGCGCTGCGAAACTATCGGCCCGAGCGCGTCTCGGGCGTCACGCGCGCGGACGACGTGGCGTTCATCGAGCGACCGGAGGCCGAGATCGCCGAGGCGCTCGGCGAATCGGTCAACGGCTATCGCGGCGGTGCGCTGGACGAGCTGGTGTTCGTGGTGCGCGAAGACTGCTGGGGGTGGGCGAAGGACAACCTCCCCGCGAAGCCGCTGCGGAAGGAGCGGATCCCCGGCGGAAGGCGCGTCTCCATGCGCAACCGCGGCGGCGACGTTCTGGTTCGATGGCTCACCGGGATGGCCGACAGGGTCACGATCGAGACCGAGAGCGTGAGGGAGGCTGTGAGGGACAACGCGCGGAGGGCGCTGGAGGCGACAGGCGGGCTATTCGACACCCCGAATACGCGGGGTGGCGGGGAGTAGACACTCGGTGACCGATGGTGACCGCGTCAGCAATGGGTGATCTCGCTCGTCCGAGGTGGGGCGAGCGACGAGGCGACGACAGCCGAGAGGCGGAGGCAGGGATGAGCAACGAGCATGACGATGTGGCCGACAGCGAGGCGACTGGCGCAGCGAACCGGCCTGAAGTTCCGCGGGTAGACGTCGTGTTTCGGGTGACGGGCGAGCGCGTCGCGGTGGACCACGGGTACGCGCTGTTCGGCGCGATCGCGAGGGCGCTGGGCGAGGATCTGCACGGCGCGTGGTGGCTCGCGATCGCCGGGCTGCGAGGGGTCCAGCGGAGCAAGGGTGAGCTCGGACTGAGCGGGCCGGGGTGCGAGCTGCGCGTGAGGGTTCCTCACGAGAAGGTGGCGACGGTGGTTGGGCTCGCGGGCAAAGAGCTCGAGGTGCGAGGGCGGTCCGTGATGGTCGGTGTGTCCAGGCTGTGGGAGCTGAGCCCGGCGCGGACGCTGCGCGCGCGGATCGTGACCACGAAGGTGAAGGGCGAGCTGAGCGACGCCGAGGTGTTTCGTGCGGCGATCACCGAACGCGTGAAAGAGCTCGGGGTGAAGGCGCGGGTGGAGCTCGGCGAACGGCGCGTCGTGCGGATCAGCGAGCAACTGGTAGCGGGCTACCAGTGCACGCTGCGGGACTTGAGCGAGGGGGACTCGCTGAAGGTGCTGTACGCGGGCGTCGGCGGGCGGAGGCGCTTCGGGTGCGGCGTGTTCATGGCGGGGCCGCCGAGGGGAGAGGAGTGATGGGCGTCGCGACGGGGATGCCGACGGAGCTGCTCGCCAAGAGCGCTCATCGTACGTACGGGACGCTCTCGCTCGAACGGCACTTGTTCGAGACCGAGTGGGCGGCGCGGTGCATCTTCGATCGCTCGCAGCGGGCGGCGCAGAACTTCGTGCGCTTCTTTCGCCTGGACCTCGAACGCGACTTCGATCGGTTCTCGCTGTCGCTGCGCGTCGCAGCGCTGTTTCACGACATCGGAAAGGCGAACGAGCACTTCTATTCGCTCGTCGCGAGGCTGACGAGCGACGCGCAGGCTGTGCGTCACGAGCACTTTTCGGCGTTGGTGCTCTGTCTTCCAGCGGTTCGCAATTGGCTCTCGAAGAGCGCGTTGATCGACTACGACGCGGTGGTCGCCGCGGTGCTCTCGCACCACATCAAGGCGGCGAAGCCACAGAGCGCGGATTGGGCATGGTGCCAGCCCTCTCGAAGAGGCCGCGTTCAACTCTATCTCGCGCACGAGGAGATTCGTCACACGCTCGAGCGGGTGCGCGAGATCGCGGGGCTCGACGCTGCGCCGTCGCTGCCGTTCTCGAGCTGGAGCGCGGACGACGCGCAGTGGCAGTCGGTGCTGCGCGACGGCATGGAGCAGGCGGAGTCTTGCCGTCGAAGGCTGGCGAAGGCCGATGGCAACGAAGAGGCCCGACGAGGACGACAGTTGTTGATCGCCGTGAAGACCGCGCTCGTCGCGGCGGATGGCGTATCGTCCGCGACGTTTCGCGAAGGACTCTCGATCGAGGACTGGGTGCGCGGAACGCTGCATCGACCAGCAATCACCGAGGCGGACATTCATCGGGACGTGATCGAGAAGCGCATCGCCAGCCTGCGCGCGGTCGGGCGGTGGACCGACTGGCATCGGTTTCAAGATGGAGCCGCCGCGCAGCCAGAGCGCTCGCTGTTGATCGCAGGATGCGGCGCGGGCAAGACCCTCGCGGCGTGGAAGTGGATCGCGCGTCAGTGCGCTGAGCGCTCGGTGGGACGCGTGTTGTTCTTGTACCCAACGCGCGGGACCGCGACGGAGGGCTTCAAGGACTACGTCGCCTGGGCGCCCGAAGCAGACGCGGCGCTGTTGCATGGAACCGCGGGGTACGAGCTCGATTCGATTCGCTCGAACCCGCCGGAGGCCGCGGTCGGAAAGGACTTCTCGCGAACCGAATCCGAGCAGCGCCTGTTCGCGTTGGGACACTGGTCCAAGCGAATCTTCAGCGCGACGGTCGATCAGTTTCTGGCGTTCATGGAGCACGGATACCAGAGCGTGTGCCTGCTGCCTGTGCTCGCGGACAGCGTCGTAGTGCTGGACGAGGTGCACAGCTACGACCCGAGCATGTTCGCGAATGTCCTGTCTTTTCTCAAGGCGTTCGACGTCCCTGTGCTGGCGATGACGGCGACGTTGCCGACCGCTCGGCGGGAGGCAGCCGAACAGGTGGGGCTCGCTGTGTACCCCCGTGAAGCCGACCGCGAGGCGCTCGCGGACCTCGACGCGCAAGAGCGACACCCTCGCTATCACGTCACGCTCGTGCCCCATCGGGATAACGCGATGGCCGCGTGCGTCGACGGCCTCGCGAGAAATCAGCGAGTGCTGTGGGTGGTCAACACCGTCGCGCGCGCGCAGTCGTTGGCGAGGCAGCTCAGCGACAAGCTGGGCGAGCGGGTGCTCTGCTATCACAGCCGGTACAAGCTCGGCGATCGTCGCGCGGCGCACGAGGCGGTGGTCGAGCTGTTCAAGAGCCGCGAGGGGGCGTGCGTGGCCGTCACCACACAGGTGTGCGAGATGAGTCTGGACCTGGACGCGGATGTGCTGATCACAGAGCTCGCGCCGTGGCCAGCGCTCGTGCAACGGATGGGGCGCGCGAATCGACACCGGCGTCGAGGGAATGACTTTCGCGCGACCGTGGTGCTCTATGCGCCAGAGCAGAACGTTCCGTACACGAAGCAAGAGATCGAGACCGCGAAGCGCGCGGCGGGTGAGCTGATCGAGGCGCCGGATCGTGTGTCGCAGAGGATGCTCGCGGAGCTTCTGGAGAAGCACAGTGAAGACGAAGCGCGGCGCGACAACGTGGGACGGTTGCTGTCGAGCGGCTGGTACGCGGTGCCGGGATCGCTGCGGGACGAAGACGACTTTGCGAGGCCATGCGTGCTCGACGGAGAACTTCCGTCGGTGCTCGCGAAGCTGAAGGCAAAGGAGCACATCAACGACTTTCTCGTTCCGGTCCCGAAGAAGTGCGTGATCGAGGTGCCGGACGAGCGACGTCGAGGGTTGCCCGCCTGGTACGGCGTGGCGCGGAGCGAGGACTACCGAGAAGAGCTGGGGTTCATCGCAGCGACGGAGGGTGCATAAATGGCAAAGGCGAAGAGCGCGACCGGAGAAACGGCGAAGCCTGCGAAGAGCGTCAAGGCGAAGAAGGTCGCCGTGGGCGACGGGCCCATCGACGTGACGTGGACGCTCGCGGAGCTTCCAACGACGCAGCATCGAGCGGGGCTCGCGGGGCTCGTGATGCTCGTGCGCTGGATCAACGCGCACACGAAGAAGAGCGATGGCGTGCTGGAGCTGTCTCGATGCGACGCGACCGGCGCAACGCTGCGGGTCGATCGGCTCGGGATGCGTCGGCTCTATGACGCTGCGTATGCGGCGAGCACCGAGGACAAGGACGAAGCCGCGAAGCGCAAGAACAAGCAAGGCGTGGTGCAAGAGCCGAAAGCCGAGGTCGTGCGAGAGACGGTCGACCCGAAGACTGGCAAGAGCAAGAGCAAGACGGTCTACGTGTACGAGGTGACCGTTCCCGGGGGAGCGTTCTTGCTCGACGAAGATCCGACGCGCAAGGGCAGCGCGGGGCTATGGATCAAGCTGTGGAGGGACTTCATCTGGTCGATCGTTCGCGGAGTGCCCGCGGCGCGCGGTCCCTACGAGAGTCGCGCGGCGAAGGATGAGTGCACGGATGGGGACGACGCATACGAGGCGCTCGCGAAGGGCGGTGATCGCTCAGAGGGGCTCGCGAGCACGTACTACCTCGGGGCGCAGTCCGTCACGGCCGACGCAGTGCCGTTCGAAGACCGCGAGCGCTGCTTCTTCTTGCTGCAGTTCTGGCCATTCGCAGTGTCGCTGTACGTCCCGTCCGTCGTCGACGCGATGGAGGGAAAGCGCAACTTCGACGGCTCGTACGCGGTGGTCGTGCCCGACGTGTCGGTGCTCGACGAGTTTTGCGAAGAGCACTTCGGCGCCCTCCGCGAGCGTCCTGCAAACGCGCGCGGCTACCGTCCGGAAGGGGCTGCGATCGACTTGCCTGCGCAGGCTGCGCTCGCTTCGGCGGCGACGCTATTGGATCGACTGTCGCGCCGCGAGGCTGCGAAGGGCGCTGCGTCGTTGGTGACGGGCTACGAGGTGATCCACGTTGGCAAAGAGGGCAACAACGTGCGGGTGTACCGCGTGTTTCGGATGAGTCCGAGCCGCGCGATGGTCGACCACTACCGGACCATCGAGAAGCGCTTCACGGAGTTCTTCTTTCACCGGCAGCAGATCATCAATCTGATCGAGGGCCGGTCGTGGTGGGCGGGTTACGACCGGTTGTTCGAGGTGCTGCCGTACGAGCGTTTCATGGGGGCGTCGGGGAGGTACTTCGGGCGTGATGCCCGCAACGCGTTCAAGGACCAGGAGAGCGAGGAGGATTCGATGGCCGATGGAGAGAAGAAGCCGCCGACGTTGGCGTCGGTGGTGCAACGGGCGGTGTGGGGCTACGCCACGGGGCGGGTCGCTGCGCGCACGGGAGTTTCCTACGAACAAGCGAAGGAGAGGCCGAGCAGTCACGACGGGCAGAAGTTCAACGACGAGCTCGATCGCGTGACGCGCGACGCGTTTCTGGCGATCCGCTCGAGAACCGGCGCGGACTTCGTGGACTACTTCGTCGGGACGATCTGCTCGATCCGTCAGCGGGTCGGACATGCGGGGTACGAGCTGCTCTCCGAAGCGCTGCTCGACAAGAACCGCATCGAAGAGGTTCGGACGCTCACGATGCTGGCGCTGTCGACGGTGTCGGGCGTCTACGAAAAGAAGTCGGACCAGCACTGAAATTCACGGGAACGGGAGAATGAAGCCATGACGACCAACAAGAAGAACATCTTTGCGACGGTGCTCACCTACGCGGCGCCGAGCTCGAACTATCGCGGCGAGAGCGAAGAGAATCGAACGGTCTTGCAGAAGATCACGCGGGACGGAAAGGAGTGGACCGTGATCTCCCCCGAGAGCATGCGCAACGCGCTGCGAGAGGTCCTGGCGGCCAAGGGGCTGCCGATGAACCGCAGACGTCTGCACGACGAGGATCAGCTCGCGGTCGAGTACAAGAGCTTCCCCGACGCGAGCGCGTACGCAGACGATTTCTTGTTCGGCTTCATGGTGGCGGACAACGACGCCATCAAGAAGAACAAGTCGAAGCCTGCGAAGCGCGACAGCGTGCTGCGGATGAACCTCGCGGTGGCGCTGAGTCCGTATCGCTTCGACGCGACGTTTCATCAGTCGCCGTTGAGCACGACGGAGGGAGGCAAGGGTACGCCGCCGTTCAAGAACGCGAGCACGTCGGCGCTGGTTCACCGAGAGGTGGCGCACACGGCATACCAGTATCCGTTTGCGCTCTCGGGCCACGACTGCGCGGGCAACTTGGGCTGGTGCAAGGCGCTGCTCGCGGGCATCGGCGAGCTGTCCAACGTCGCTGGCGGCCACGCGAGGAGCTACTTCGAGATGGCGCCAAAGAGCGTGGTGGCGCGGGTGACCAAGAGCCTGGTCGCGGGCTTCGACACGTACGGCTTCGACGCGGAGGGGCAGTTCGCCGAGCTCTCGCGGCTCGAGGCGGAGGACGATCTTCCGGCGGCGGAGTTCTTCGTGGGGGGCGAAATCGCACGCGCGATGAACCCCGAGCGACGTACGGCGCTCGCTGCGAAGGGAGTGAGGTTCTTCGACAACCCGCAGGCGCTGCTCGCGGCGCTGGGCGAAGCGGCGTGGAGCTGAGCGATGAGCGCTACGGACGCGACATCGACGATCTGGCTACGGGTGCGCGCGCCGTTCGCGGCGTTTCGTCCGCTGGCTGCGGGCGTCTTTCGCGGAACGACGCGCACGATCTCACACTCTGCCGCGTATGGACTGGTGCTCAACTTCGCCGCGGTGGACTCGCGCGGTGACGGCGCGCGCGCGGTGACGGCAAAGCGCGCGGGGCTTCCGATGCTGGATCTGGCGATTGGAGACAGCGCCCCGGAGGGCAAGGGCGTAGCGGCGCGCGAAGTCGCGGTGCTGTACCAACAGCTGCACGGATATCCCGTGGGAAACTCCAGCGCAGACCTCGCAGAGAAGACTCACGGGGCGAAGTATCACATCGCGCCAGCGCGCAGGGAGCTGCTCATCGGACTCGACGTGGTGATCGGCGCGCGCGCGAACGATGAAGATGGCGCGCGGGTGCTCGAGCGGGTCGCGAAGGGGCTGTCGGGCGAGCTCGAGTGCGACCGGTACGGGCTTCCGTTCGTGGGGGACAACAACCTGATGATCGATCGAGTCGATGTTGCGGGGGCGCCGTTCAGCGCGTGCTGGTACACGCCCGTTCGACCAGGGGACACAGCGCGTGAGGGCACGGTTCGCCTGACGAGCGTAATTGATCGGGACGACAGCGCGCGCACTGCGGCGGGGCTGTTTGCGCCGAGCGAGCGAGCGACGGTGGACGTTCCCCCGGAGGCGTGGGTGCGCGCGGGATAACGATCTCGCGGGGCGAGACCCCGCACCGAGTTTCGATCACACAGCGGGGGGATTCCACTGCGACTCGAGAGCTTCTGCGAGGCACGGGAGAGGTGCGTCATGAGCATGCGACACAGCGACGACACGGAATCACACGAGACCCACGAGCCCACGTTGCGGGTCAACGCGCTGCACGCGTTGGAGTACTGCCCGAGGTTGTTCTATCTCGAGGAGGTCGAGTCGCTGTACACGCAGGACGCGCGGGTGTTCGCGGGTCGTGCGCTGCACGAGTCGCTCGCGCAAGAGGACGCGGACGTGGCCGAGAAGCAGACGCTCGAGCTCGAGAGCGCGACGCTGGGGCTTCGGGGAAAGCTCGACGCGCTTCGCCGTCGCAACGGGCGTTGGATCGTGTACGAGCACAAGCGCGGGCGGGCGAAGCGCGACGCGGACAAGCGCGCGATCGCGTGGGAGAGCGATCGCTTGCAAGTGCTCGCGTACGGGATGCTCGTCGAAGAGAGCACGGGGGAGATCGTCGAGGAGTGTCGCGTTCGGTATCACGAAGACAACGCGGTCGTGTCGCTGGTGCTCGGCGCGGCTGCGCGGGAGGAGGTGCGCGAGGCGGTTCGTCGCGCGAGGGCGTTGCGACGGAGCACCGAGCGGCCGCCGGTCACGTCGGACGCGAACAAGTGTGTTCGGTGTTCGCTGGCGCCGGTGTGCCTTCCGGAGGAAGAGCGGTTGGCGAAGGACCCCGAGTGGAGCCCGATCGATCTCTCTGTGAAGGACCTGGAGCGGCGGTCGTTGCACGTGGTTTCGCACAGCGCGAGGGTGGGAAAGCGCGGGGACGAGCTCGAGGTGGTCGTTCGTGGCGGGGACACCGAGCGTGTGGCCATCGGCGAAGTGGGCTCGGTGGTGATCCACGGCGGCGGGCAGATCAGCACGCAGGCGCTGCACCTGTGTGTGGACCGCGAAGTGTCGGTGAGCTGGGTGACGGGCGGAGGGCGCTACGTGGGGAGCGTGGCGGCGGCTGGTCCGACGGTGCAGCGTAGGGTTCGGCAGTATCGCGCGCTGAGCGATGGCGCGACGTGTCTGCGATTGGCGAAGGCGCTGGTTCACTGCAAGGTCGAGTCGCAGTTGCGCTTCGTGCTGCGCGCGACGCGGGGGAGCGAAGCGGGGCGCGACGGCGAGCTGGGGCGCGAGCTCGACGGGCTGCGCGCGGATTTGCGGGGCGTGTCGCGGAGCGATTCGCTGCAGACGCTGCTCGGGTACGAGGGCGACGCGGCGCGGAGGTACTTCGGGTGTTGGCGTTGGCTTCTGGGAGAAGGGCTGGACGAGCGGCTGCTGTACAGCGGTCGCACGCGGCGGCCGCCGAAGGACCGGGTCAGTGCTCTGTTGGGGTTCGGGTACGCGTTGTTGCTTGGCGACGTGACGAGCGCGTTGATCGGCGTGGGGCTCGAGCCGGCGTTGGGGGTGTTTCACCAGCCGCGGTCGAGCGCGCCTCCGTTGGCGCTGGACGTGATGGAGCTGTTTCGCGTCGCGATGGTGGACATGGCCGTAGTCGCGAGCCTCAACCGCGGCCAGTGGAACGCCGATGACGACTTCACGCTCGCCGGCGAGCGCGTGTGGTTGAGCGACGCGGGGCGCAAGAAGTTCATCGAAGTGTACGAGCGTCGCAAGGGCGAGGAGTGGAAGCACTCGGTCGTGGGCTATTCGCTCTCGTGGGGGCGGATGATCGAGCTCGAAGCGCGGCTGCTCGAAAAGGAATGGAGCGGCGCGGAGGGGTTGTTCGCGCGGTTTCGTCTGCGTTGATGGCGGAGCGCAGTGCGCGGCGATGCGTGCGAGGGCGTTGCGACGACGGAGGTGTTTCGATGGCAGAGCGAAGGCAGTGGTGGTTGGTCACGTACGATGTTCGAGAGCCGAAGCGATGGCGGCTGGTGTATCGGGTGCTGCGAGGCGTCGGACAGCGCGTGCAGTACAGCGTGTTTCGCGCGCGCTTGAGCGAGCGGGAGCTGCAGAAGCTCCGTTGGGAGCTCGAGAAGCGGATGGACCCAGCGGATGCGTTGATGATCGTTCCGCTGTGCGCGCACTGCGCGGGAAAGGTGGTCACGCGCGGCGAGGTCGAGGCCGAAGCGTGGGACGTCGAGCCTCCGCGGTGGCAGATCATCGGGTGACCGTCGGGAATGCGCTCGAAGCACGCGCGTTTCGCTGCTGTCGCGCTGGAATCGCGCGGCGACCTATGTGAATCTCGCGGGGTCTTTCGCTGATTGGAGGAGTAGAGCGATGGTGACGAAGAAGGGTGCGGGTAAGTCGAAGGCGTCCGGAGCTGCGTCCAAAGCGGCCGGGAGCGGTTCGAAGGCGGCCGGAGGCAGTTCGAAGGCGGACGGACGCAGTTCGAAGGCGGACGGAGGCGGTTCGAAGGCGGACGGAGGCGGTGTGGTGACCGGCGTGAAGAAACCGTCGGTGTTTCCGGAGGTTCCGCTGAAGGCGCCGTCGAGGACGGGCCGGTCGGTGAGGAATGTCGCGGATGCGATCGAAGAGTTCGAGTTTCGGCTCGCGGTGGCAGAGAAGTACCTGCAGGCGCTGCGGCCAGCGTTGGCGCTCGGCGACGCGTTTCTCGCGACGGGGTGGACGGCTGTGGGGGTGTTGAAGGTTCCGGTGGTGAGCGCGGGGGATGGGGCGGGGGCGCGGGCGGCGCGCACGACCATGGTCGGCGAAGCGTCCGTCGTGAGAGACATCGTCGTGCGGCTCACGCGCGCCGGTGATCCCGCGCGCGACGCCGTGCTGGTCGGAAAGGTCTTGGACCCCAACCTCTTCGCGAGCGTCGATCAGTGCAAGAGCATCCTCGCCGGCGCGAAGGAAATCCAAGGACGCTTCGCGGCCCTGACCGATGATCTGCTGAAGGAGCTCGCGGTGGCCGTCGACAAGGCCCACGACGCGAGCGGCGAGCGCAAAGACGAGCGCACGTCGACGGCAGTCGGACGCCTGGCCGGGAGCGATCAACGACAGTTGGCCGTGGACGTCATGCTCGACTGCGCCGACCAGCTCGCGGCCGCGGCGATGTCCAGGCTTCGATCGAGCAACCCCAACGTGGTCGCGCGGCTGTCGCGCGCGCTGGAGCCGGACAACGATCCGGACCCCGCACCCGCGCCGCCGCCCGCGTGAGCGACGCGGAGCGCGCGGTTCAAGCACCGGCGCTGGTTCGAGTTCACCGAGCTGCGAAAAGCGAGGTTCGCGAGGAAGAATGCAGGGCGAATCGCGGTCTTTGACAAGTGAATGATGCTTGAATCGAGCGAAAACAGTGCTAGAACGAGCCAGAGAGTCGAGGGCGTGATGGTGACGAGGGAGAGCCGAGCCGAATGCGTGAATCGTGAGCCGAAAGGATCAATGAGTACGCAGGGTTGCAAGGGGGCTCCTCGGCGACGCGGTGATGCCGAAAGGCGTTGAGCACAGCTTCGGTCTCACCGCAACGGGGTTCGTCGCCCCTCGGCGACGCGGTG
>LNFM01009070.1_pt1 | contig 18913 bp, 14 predicted proteins | sample 596031 | NCBI WGS metagenome assembly LNFM01 (sample SAMN04254537, study PRJNA301005) | activated carbon metagenome | isolation source: dual media filters at the Ann Arbor, Michigan drinking water treatment plant | place: USA: Ann Arbor | reverse complement strand
CAGGATTTGCCTTTCGCTTGCTGGGTAACGGGCGCAGTCATGGCGATCTTTTCGCTGGATTGCTGGGTAACCGGAGCGGTCATCGCTACCTTTGTTGACGAGAGCTGCGCTAAAAAAGGTAAGCGTTTCGCAGCCTTACAGCTATCCAATTCAACTATGTATGTATATTTTTCTGCAAAAGTTAATTGTCAAATACGCGGCTCAGATATTGAGTTGTTAAGGGATCGAGCCTCCACACAATAGTTTTTGACAAAGCACTTTGGGTTTAAACCCAACGATAATAGCCTATAAATTGCAAGACTAAATTGTCACGAAACATTGAGCGTGCGTTCGTTCATCCGATATTTCAATAACAGCTTTGCGCCCAAAAGCAGCAATCCTACAAAGTTGCTGGCGTGCCAAACAGCGGACGATATATCTCGCCTACATTGTGCGACCTCATTATTCGCGTTAGAAATACGGTGTCCCCTTTGGCTAAAATTTGTAGCCTACCTCGACACCTATCAAGCGGCGTGCGCCGGGTGAAATGAACGAACCGCCAAATTCAATCGCCGGGATCGCTTCATTGATATATTTTCGGTCCAACATATTGTCAGCGAACGCTGTTAGGTTCCAGTTTTCACCCTCCAGGCCGAAGCGCAGGTTGAGCACACCAAAGGCGTTGCGTTTGGCAACGGTGTAGTTCGCGTTTCCGACAAAGCCCGGCAGCGCAAGCGCCGAAATCGGAAGTAACTGGCTAAAGATCGTCGCGCGCGTCTGGTCCTGTACGGTGTGGAACCATGTCGGGCCGGTGATGCGGTAATCGGCGCGCATCACTAGGTCGATACTGTCGTTGAGCGGTGCATCGATCTGGCTGCCGAGGTTAATCGTATAGTCCGCCGTGTAGGGCGATTTGTTGCCGACGGTGTAGGGCCGCGAGGTGTTTTTCTTGATTTCGCTGTCGGTCAAATTGACCGAGCCGAAAATCTTCCAGCCATCGACAATCCGGGCGGTGGTATTGAATTCAACGCCTTTGACTTCGACCCTGTCGATGTTCGACACAACACGCAGCAGACCGAACGAGCCGACGAAGAATTCGAAAAACTGCATATCGGTGATGCGGGTATAATAGCCGGCGAGATCAAAAGTAACTCGATTGTCGAACAGCGACCCCTTGATACCCGCCTCGAACGCGCTTGAGCGTTCCTTGCGGAACTGGTCGTTGATCGTCACGCCAGCACCGATTGCCGGGATGTTGAAATTCGCGTTCACCAGCGCGGACGAACCGGTGTTGTTAAATCCGCCCGATTTGAAACCGATGCCCCAGTTTGCGTAGATATTGGTCGAGCTGTTCGGCGTGAAGCTCAGGGTAACCTTTGGCTGCAACTGCTTGAAGCTTGCCGATTTGTCGGCGATGCTTCCGGTGGCCGGCAGGCCGGGGTTTATTTTTGCACCGGTTATGGGATCGGACACGTTGGGAACCAGGTTAGAAGTACTGCGATCTTCGACGTCATAGCGGAGCGCAACGCCGGCTTTAAACTGGTCCGACATCGCATAGTCGACCGAGCCGAAGGCAGCATAGACGTCTGTTTTGAACTTGTCCGAGAAAAGCTGCGAGGTCGGATTGCTACTTCCCGGCGCGTTGTAAAGCTCCCTGCTAACGCCCTGACCCAGATCGGCACCGAGGCTGACGCCGACCGAACGGTCGATGTGGAGGCCGTAAACACCCAATTGCCAGTCGAGCGGGCCATCACCATTGGACGCCAGCCGGATTTCGCCGCTAATGTCCTTTTGATTGCGGATCTGCAATTGCGTGCCATCGCACGTGGTGGGGCTGTAGGCGCCAAAAGTTGAACCGGTCGCAGGCGCGAAGATGAAAGGCACCGGTATCTGGCCGATGAACCCGGGTGGGTTTACGGGAAAGCCGGTGAGTGTTGCGGTTGTGGCAAAGCACTGGTTTTGAACTGCGATGTTGGTGGCATTGGCCGGCGCACCAAGCGCAGGTGAGATATAGCGCGCAAAGTCCGCCGACGTGCCGTCCGCAGTCAGGCTCTGATCGACATCGGAATAAAGTGCCCAGGCGGTCAGCTTGGTTGAGCCGAAATCATGCTCGAGCTTGGCAGAAAAATCGATCGTGCGCTGATCGTTGGTTGGGCGGATATTGCTGTAATAGCCCAACTCATGGTCATCGACATCCTCGAAGAAGGCACCACCAAAGGCTTCAATATGGAATACTGAGTTGAAGTTGATCGACGCGCCTGAAAGCTTGGCATAGCGGGCTTTCAGGTCGATATTGGTGTTGTCACCCAACTGCGCCATGAAGCGCCCATCGATTGCGTAGACTTCCTGATCATCGACAACTTTGCGATCAAGAAACAGGTTGCGGTAAAAGCCGTCGGTGGTGCGGTAATTGCCTGACAGGACGAAACCTGCGCTATCTCCTAACGGTGCAGAGACGTAAGCGGTGCCTTCAATCGTCTTTTCATTGGCGTAGCTGAATTTGACCGCGCCTTCGAGCGTTTCACCTGGCTTGACGGTCGAAATGACAATCGCTCCGGCTGCGGCATTGCGGCCATAGATCGCGCCCTGCGGGCCTTTCAATATTTCGATCTGTCGAAGTGTTCCCTGCGTTTGGTTTAACTGCGCGGTGTTGGTTTTCAATATCCCATCGACCACCAAAGCGACCGAACTTTCCGCATCGCGCGCACCGTTGATACCGCGGATATTGATCTGGGTATCACCTGCTTCGGCGGTGCCGGTGACAATGGTCACGCCGGGGGTCAACTGTGCAAAGCCTTGCGCGTTGTCTGCCCCTGTCTTGGCGAGCGCGTCGGCATCAATCACTGAAACGGAAGCAGGCACATCGATCAGTCGTTCATTCTGCCGCCGCGCGGTAACGATGATTTCTTCACCGCCCGCCTCGGCCCCCTCTGCTGCATCCTGCGCGAAAGCAGTCGTCGGAAGCAGCGCGCACACTGCAATCGACGTGAGGAGTGCACTTTTCGTGATACCCATGTTACCAATCTCCCTGATTTAGCAATTATTGCTTTGTCGATAGCTTATTGTATACAAATACCATTCGTCAAGAGGAGCTTTGCATCTATGTCCCGGGCATCGGATCGTGCATATGACCATATCCGCAGTATGATTTTGTCTGGGGAATTGCAGTCCGGATCGCAAATTCGCGAAGAGGCACTAGCCGAGCTGTGCGGCGTATCGCGTACACCTGTCCGTGATGCGTTGCGGCGGCTGGAAACTGAAATGTTCGTCCGGCGTAATGAATCGCAGCGAAGCTTTGTGGCAGACTGGTCCTTGGACGATCTGGAAGATGCCTTTCAGTTGCGGGCGATGTTGGAAGCGCATGCGGCAAAGCGCGCAGCTGCGCGTATTTCGCGGGATCAGCTCGCGCGAATGAGGTTTCATAATGCGCAGTTAAAGCAGGCAATTGATGCCAGTCGTCCCGATGTCCCGAAATTTCTCGACAATAACCGGCTGTTCCATGCATTAATTCTCGAAGCTGCGGCGTCCGAGCGGTTGGCCAGCATGTTGTTGCAGGTGACCGAGCAACCTGTCGTCTTGCGCACCGCACGGCAGTATGACCTCGAAAACTTGCGACGTTCGCATCATGAGCATGATGAGGTGCTGATCGCATTCGACAATCGCGATGGCGACTGGGCGGCGGCAGTAATGACTGCGCATATCCGGCGTGCCTTTCATGCCTATGCCGAGGCGCACTCGACCAATACCGAAATTGGAAAATCCAACATGGCCGCATAATCATATTTGATTTTGTATACAAATATGGCATTGATGGCCGCGATGAATATCCCGCAATCTATAGAATTTGTTGAAGTCGGGCCTCGCGACGGGCTGCAGAACGAAGCTGTGTTGGTTTCGACTGATAATAAGTTGTCGTTAATTGAACGCGCGATAGCGGCCGGTGCACGCCGCATTGAAGTGACCAGCTTTGTAAACCCGAAACGCGTGCCGCAAATGGCCGATGCAGAGCAGGTGTGCGCTGCGCTGCCAGACCGTATCGATGTCAGCTACATCGGCTTGGTCATGAACATTCGAGGCGCAGAACGCGCACTTGCTACCGGGCGAATAAATCAATTGGGTGCCGTGGCGGTGGCCACCGACACCTTCGCTATGGCCAATCAGGGACAAAGCAGCGATGAATCGGTCGAAGCTGCAAAAGCCATCATCACACTTGCCCGGTCAGAGGGCCGGAATGCGCAATGCACGATCGCAGCGTCTTTTGGCTGCCCTTTTGAAGGCGAAGTGCCTGACGAGCGGGTTATTGCAATGGCTATTGCTATCGCCGAAGCCGATCCCGTGGAGATTGCGTTGGCCGATACCATCGGTGTGGCGAACCCCGCCCATGTGGCTCGGCTCGTCGCGCGCGTCCGTGAAGCAATCAGTCCGCTTGCCGTCCGGGTGCATTTTCATAACACGCGAAACACCGGCCTCGCCAATGTCTGGGCAGCGGTTGGAGCTGGGGCCAGCGTAGTTGATGCTTCGGTGGGAGGGCTTGGGGGCTGTCCGTTTGCGCCCGGCGCCGCCGGCAATGTGCCGAGCGAGGACGTGGTCTACATGCTTGAACGCGCCGGGATAGGGACTGGCATGGATTTGGAACGACTGATTGAAACCAGCAAATGGCTGTCGGGCGTTATAGGAAGAAAACTGCCGGGTATGGTGGCGCAATCGCCGCCATTTCCGAAAGCAGCTTGAGGAGAATAATATGGGGTATCGTTTGGGTGTTGATGTAGGCGGGACTTTTACTGACCTATTGCTGTTCAACACCGAAAATGGCGCATTCTGGCGACACAAAACGCCCTCCACCCCCCATGACAGCAGCGAAGGAATATTGACCGGCGTAACCGCCATCTGCGGTGATGCGGGTGTCGATCCAAAAGGAATCGAATATTTCCTCCACGGAACGACGGTCGCCACCAATGCTGTTCTTGAGGGGAAAGGCGCAAGGGTCGGCCTAATCGTAACCGATGGCTATCGCGACATCATGCAGATCGCGCGGTCCTATGTTCCAGGCGGATTGGCAGCTTGGATTATTTGGCCGAAGCCGACCCCTTTGGCGGCACTGGAAGACACCGTGACAGTCGGCGGACGCATGACGGCGCAAGGGCAGGAATTCCGTTCGCTCGATGAAACGAGCGCGCGCGCCGCTTTAACCAAGCTCAAGGATCAGGGCGTTGAGGCGATCACAGTCAGCTTCATGAACGCCTATGCCAATGGCGCGCACGAAGCCCGCGTAGGCGAATTGGCGCGGGAAATCATGCCAGACATACCTATCTCGCTCAGCCATGAAGTCCTGCCCGAGATGCAGGAATATGAGCGGACGCTAACGACCGTTGCCAACGCCGCCGTGCGCCCGGTTGTGGGGAAATATGTTTCCAATCTGCGAAGCAAGTTGGCGCACTCGGGATTTGCCGGCAAGCTCTCGCTCCTGCGTTCCGACGGCGGCCTGATGTCGGCGGAAAAAGCCGAAGAGCATCCGGTTAATATCCTGATGTCCGGTCCTGCAGGCGGCGTAACCGGTGCGCTGTGGGTGGGTAAAAATGCGGGTATTCGGAATATCCTGACACTCGATGTCGGTGGCACGTCGACTGACGTTGCATTGATCGAAAATCTTGAGCCGCGCCGTGTGCGAACGACAGAGGTCGGCCATCTGGCGGTGCGTGCATCTTCGCTCGATGTGAAGACGGTGGGCGCAGGCGGCGGTTCCATTGCCTATGTCCCCGAACTTACCAAGGCATTGCGCGTTGGTCCGCAATCGGCTGGCGCGGTGCCGGGGCCGGTTGCTTATGGCAAAGGCGGCGAGGCACCGACGGTGACCGACGCGAATGTTGTGCTGGGTTACCTGCCCGAGAATTTGCTCGGCGGCAGCTTCCAACTCGACCGTGAAGGCGCAAAAAAGGCGGTGCAGACTATCGCCGATGCCTTGGGCATCGACCTGATGGCGGCGGCGCGCGGGATCATCGACATTGTGAACGAAAATATGTTCGGCGCGCTGCGGATGATCTCGGTCCAGCAAGGCTATGACCCTCGCCACTTCGCACTGATGGGCTTTGGCGGTGCTGGGCCGCTGCATGTCAACGCGGTTGCACGGTTGATGGGAAGCTGGCCTGCGGTGTCGCCTGTCTCCCCCGGCGTGCTTTGTGCGTTGGGCGATGCGACGACGCGAATGCGGACCGAAACAGCGCGCAGCTTTTCGCGCTTGGCAACCACAACCGATGCAGCAGAGCTCATTGGCATCCTTAAAGAAATGACAGAACAGACCCGCGCTGAATTGCAATCGGACGGTATCAGTGATGCGGACATCAGCAGTGAGTTTGAAATCGACGTACGTTACGCCGGACAGGCTTTCGAGGTGCCGCTGAACATTACACCCGACGTTCTGGAACGCGATGGCGTGGACGGTATTCTCAAACGCTTTGACGCGGAACATCTGCGGCTCTTCACCTTCAACATGGATACTCCGCATGAAATCGTGAACCTGCGCGCGGTAGCTCTGGGTCAGGCACTCGATCTGCCGGCTGCCGAACTGCCAAAAGGTGACGGCAAACCCATCGCTGCCAAGATGCGAGATCATAAACTTTGGATGGACGGCAAGGAGCAGGCGGCTGTCATTTATGACAGGTCCAAGCTGCGACAGGGCGACATCATCCCCGGCCCCGCCATCGTTGTAGAAATGGACTCGACCACGCTCATCGAAACCGGTTGCGTCGCGACGGTCGACAAGGTCGGCAACATCCTGATCAATCTTGTGGGAGGCGCGTAACATGGCTGCGACTATCATTCAGACGAACACGACGCCCTTCGCCAAAAAGCCGATTGATCCGGTCACGCTCGACATCATCGAGAATGCGCTGCGCAACGCGCGGATCGAAATGGACGCAACGCTTGTCCGGACCGCGATGTCTCCCGGCATCCGCGAGCAAGGCGACGCATTCCCGCTAATTGCCGATCACACCGGCAAGATGATCGTCGGCCAGTTTGGCAGCTTCATCGGCGGCTTTCTGGATAACTGGGAAGGCACGTTGGAAGACGGGGACATGATCTTCCTCTCCGATCCCTACAGCTGCGCAGGCGCGGTCAGCCATTCGAATGACTGGTTGGTGCTGCTTCCGGTGTTCAAGGACGGGCGGTTGATCGCCTATACCTCGATGTTCGGACACCAGTCCGACATCGGCGGCAAGGTCGTCGGCTCGATGCCAATCAACGCGCGCTCGATTTTCGAAGAAGGCGTCCGGATTCCGCCGGTCAAAATCTGGAAAAAGGGCGAATATAATGACGACCTGATCAAACTCGTCATGCACCAGACGCGCAAACCCGATTGGTGTCAGGCTGATTTGAATGCGCTGATCGCATCGTGTCGCGTCGCCGCGCGCCGCGTTATTGAAATGGCAGCGCGCTTTGGCGATGACATCTATATTTCGGCAACGCAGGAGCTTTTGGCGCGCAACCACCGCGCGATGAAGTCCCTGATCGCAATGGCCATCGGCGAAGAACCGGTCAGCTTCGAAGACTATATCTGCGACGATGGTATGGGTGCAGGGCCCTATAAAATCAAATGCACGATGTGGCGCGAAGGCGAGAAAGTCGTGCTGGATTTTACCGGAACCGACCCGCAAAGTCAGGCCTCGATTAATTTCTATCTGAACGAGAATATGTTCAAGATGTTCTTCGGCATCTACATGATCATGGTCTTCGATCCGCAGATCCTATTCAACGATGGCTTTTATGACCTGATCGATGTCCGCATCCCCGAAGGCTCTCTCCTTAAGCCAAAATTTCCTGCAGCGCTCTCGGGTCGCACCCATGCGCTGGGCCGCATTTTCGACATTCTAGGTGGGCTGTTGGGTCAAAAAACGCCGGAATTCCTGAATGCGGCCGGTTTTTCGTCCAGCCCCCATCTCTTCTATTCGGGAAATGACAAAAAGGGTGACTGGTTCCAGCTTTTCCAGATTGGTTTTGGTGGTATTCCAGGAAGACCGATGGGCGATGGTCCGGATGGCCATTCCCTGTGGCCGGGCTTCACCAATGTACCCAATGAATTTCTAGAGCGCTATTTCCCGCTGATCATCGAGCGTTACGAAACCGAACCCGATAGCGGCGGCGCTGGCCTGCATCGGGGCGGCAACGGCATCCATATGACCTATCGATTCCTCGCTGCGGGTACGATCTCGATCCACGACGATCGCTGGTTTGTGCCGCCATGGGGTGTGAACGGCGGCGAACCGGGAAAACGTGCACGCAAGATACTGGAGAAGTCCGACGGTACGTCGCGGATCATTGGTAACAAGGTGGAAGAAGTGCATGTCGACGAAGACGACCAGTTGCACTTTATCACTTGGGGCGGCGGCGGTTGGGGTGACCCGCTTGATCGTGATCCGGCATTGGTGGGCAAAGAGATCGTTCAGGGGCTCGTCACTGCAGAAGGCGCTAAAGACTATGGCATCATCGCGAATGTCGATGGCGTTGTCGATATAGCCGCGAGCGAAACGCTCAGGTCCAAACTGCGTTTGGAAAGGGGGGCATTACCGCTGTTCAATTACGGCCCTGATATCGAGCATTTGCGTGCAAATTGCAAAGCGGAGACTGGCCTGGCAGCGCCTGTGCAGCCGATGTGGACGACGCTGGAGGCGGCAGAGTGAGTGCATTAAATGGACTGCGCGTTATCGAGCTGGGTCAGCTGCTTGCAGGTCCCTTTTGCGGCCAGTTGCTGGGTGACATGGGGGCGGAGATTATCAAGGTAGAACCCCCTGGCGAAGGCGATCCGATGCGCGTCTGGGGTCAGGGCGAAGAAAAGGTTCAGTGGGAAGTCGTCGCAAGAAACAAGAAATCTGTTTCGGCCAACTTGCGCATTGAAGCGGGGCAAACATTGGTCCGCAAGTTGATCGCCACCGCCGACATATTGGTCGAGAATTTCAAGCCGGGGACCATGGAAAAATGGGGGCTTTCGCCAGACAGCCTTCTGGCTGAAAATCCCGGCCTGATCATTGCCCGGATGTCAGGCTATGGTCAGACTGGCCCCTATTCGAATCGCGCGGGTTTTGGCGGAATCGGCGAGGCAATGGGTGGCTGGCGCTACATTGTCGGCGAGCCTGACCGTCCGCCAAGCCGAATGGGGGTTTCGATTGGCGATACTCTTACTGCGACTTATGGTTGCATGGGAATATTGGCCGCGCTCCATCATCGAAGCAAAACCGGCAAAGGCCAAGTCATCGACGCAGCTCTCTACGAGAGCGTTTTGCAGGTCATGGAGGGGCTGGTTCCTGAATATGACCATGGAGGCTTTATCCGGGAACGATCGGGCTCCATCCTGCAGGGTATTGCGCCGTCGAACGTCTATAGCTGCAAGGACGGGGAATATATGATCGGCGCGAACAAGGATTCGCTCTGGCAGCGGCTGGCAACAGCGATGGGTCGTCCAGAGCTTGGCAATGACCAGCGTTATGCAACGCATTTGACGCGAGGCCAAAACCAGTTGGAACTCGACGAACTCATTAATGCCTGGACCCGGACATTGACTGTCGATGAGGTCGATGCGTTGATGATCGAGCATTCAATCCCCGCCGGCCGCGTCTATAGGGCACCTGAAATGCTCGCGGACCCCCATTTCAAGGCGCGCGAGGCGATTGTTGAGGTTCAGACCGAGCGCTTCGGCAAGTTAAAAATGCAAGGTGCCTTTCCTAAGTTTTCAGCGACGCCCGGGGGGGTGCGTTCGCCAGCACCGTCAATTGTTGGGCAGCATAATGCAGAGATTTATGGCCGGATACTTGGAATCGAGCACGAAGAACTCGACAGGCTAAAGGCGGCAGGCGCAATCTGATGACGCAAAAGAACGACGATCTGAAAGCGAACTATATGGGCGCATTTGACGGACGTCTCCCATTTGGCAAATATCCGGCGCTGTTAATCGTCGATTTCGTGATGGCATATCTGGACCAAGCGTCTCCGTTATACGCAGATGTAGAGGACGCTTTGGCCAGCAACGAACGACTCTTGGCGACGGCGCGGTCTGCAAAAATTCCGGTGATATTTACAAATGTCGTTTATGAAGCGGATGGCGCTGATGGCGGCTTGTTCTACAAAAAAATTCCGTCGCTCAGCGTGTTTTTGAAAGGTTCGCCATTTGGTGCCTTTCCTCCATCGCTTAAGCCCCTGAATGGCGAACATATTATTTCTAAACAATTCGCATCTGCATTTTTCCAAACGTCGCTAGCAGAAACCCTCACAACCGAAGGTATCGATACGTTACTTATAACTGGCCTTTCAACGTCAGGTTGTGTGCGCGCAACAGCGCTGGACGCGTTGCAGTCCGGCTTTGCACCTTTTGTCGTGCGCGACGCTTGTGGCGATCGGCATTCGGCGCCACACGAAGCCAATTTGTTTGATCTGCAAGCCAAATATGCTGAAGTTGTTTCGGAACAAGAGGCATGTGATCTCATCAACTCAAACGCTTTGATATAAGTAAGATCGAAAGTTAATCTGGGGGCTGGCCCTTGAGTTTTTTAACAGAGGATATGCCCGCCTACTTGCTAGAGTGCTTCAGCCCCGTGCTCTATTAATGACACAAACGGCAGCTTCTAGCGTTTCATTATTGGAAGCGGTCCGTCTGCTTCCGGCCCAATGGAGGACATTCTGCATCGCGCCCAATGCCAGCCATCCAGTGTGTTTCGATATCATCTAAATGCTGCCACGCGTAACTCGACACGCTTTGCGACAATCAGCGTTGCCTCTAACACGGATATTTAGAACCAGATTCTATGCTTACAGAAAAAATTACATCGGTTGGTACGGCATGCTTCGAAAATATTCAGATTAGTCGGCGTCACTCTGCCAACCTTGGGCGGTGCGCTTACCGGCATTCGCTATTTTGCAGATTTTGGACGCTTTGCTGCTATTTCAGAGTCCACCGCCAGCCGGTTGGAGGCAGTTGAAAACCGAATAGCCACATTGCTGGCGGCGCCCGATGGTGAGCTGGATTATGGCTGCGTTGCCAACATTGCGCGAGCGCCCGATGAAATTGTCGTGTCGGAAATCGTGGATTGGCAGGACGTATTTGGTGGCAAGCATATTTCCGTGCCGGTGTAACCGGGTAGATTTAAATTATTGTTTTTCTGCGTTTTTCGGATACTTGACTTATCAGCAGACAAAGCGCCTAATTAAGGGATAAAGCGACCATTCAAGGGGCCTTGGATATGACGAGGTTAGCTATATCTGCCGCTATCTTGCTGGCGACAATCCCAGCCGTGACAAATGCGGCCAATGCGCAGGAAAGCGAACCCGAAATACAGGATGCATCTGCCGACGAAGGTGATGCAGAAGACCCCGACGATGATAGCCAAGCCGAATATTATGTTGTGGAAGATAGCGACGACATTTGGCCTGATGAAGCCATTTCGGAAGAACAATATGCGGCAGACGAAACCGCACCTTATTCAGCCGGAGATCCAGCGGAATTTGGTCTTCGAGAATCCCCCGGTCTACCTTTGGTGGAGGCGCGACCAACAGTTGGCGCGATGGTTCCGCGTTCGCTTGGGGGCGTACGGGTTGCGGACGCCGCGGCGCCTTGGCAAGCGCAAATATATTACCCCAAGGTTGCTGCAGCATGGAGCGCGCAACTCGCTGCTGGCGAGGAGCCTTGGGTGTTGCAACATTATTGCGGGGGCGTGTTGGTGGCTTCGGACTGGGTGTTAACCGCTGCACACTGCATCGACGCAGGCATGATGCGCGTCGGATATCGAGTAAGACTGGGTCAGGAACGGATTGACCTTGAAGGCGGGTGGACTTTCAAAATCGACAAGGTTGTCCGTCATCCGCAGTATTTGCCGCTAAAAGGAGGAGATATTGCGCTGATCCACATAGTCAAAGACGAGCGGCAAACAGACCCACCACCAACGCAAGTGCGCCCAATTGCGCTTTTCCGGGGTGCCGATGCAACGCCATCCGAAGCGGTTACTGCATTTGGCTGGGGCAGAGTCGCCAACACCGGAAACCGAAGCAATGCAGTGATGTTGAAAGTCGGGCTTAACATTGTAGACCGTCCAACCTGTGACAAGGCGCGTGTGGCCTTAGTCGATGCGCGCGTTGTGTGTGCAGCAGCTCCAGGGCGCAAGACATGTAGCAACGACAGCGGTGGCCCCCTCGTGAACGCAGCGAACCAGTTGGTTGGGCTTGTTAGTGCGGGTGGTAAATCATGTGCGGACGATGGAGTACCTGGCGTCTACACAAGGGTTGGCGCCTATTTGCCTTGGATAAGCCAAGTAACGGGTGGGGCGGTGCGTTAACACCGCCCACGCACGCATCTCAACTACTGGCCGACTTTGATGCCGCCAGTGTGTTCTGCGCCTTCAGGCGCGGTTGTAGCTGCGTCACCAGCAGGTGCAGCCGCGGTTTCATCCGCTTTTGCTGTGTCTGCGGCTGGCATTTCAGCCGCGGGCGCGGCTTCAGGCGTAGCGGCGGTCGTCTCTGTCGCTTCGGGTGAAGCCGCCTCTTCTTGAGATGCGGGCTGGCATGCCGCGAGCATGACGGTGGTAGCAATGGTCGCAATTATTGTAGTAAATTTCCGCATTGGTCATTTCCCCCTCATTTAGAGACCCGGAGTTAATCAAATCCCATCGATTTAAGCAAATGAATAAAGTCCGATCGGGCGCGCAAGGGCGCTAGCATGGGATCATATTGCGTGGCGATTAAACCGGCGTCGCGTTGAGAAAATGCACGAAGAAGCGCTTCCATTGCGTTGTTCACATCGCCCCATTGCGCCCATACTTGCCCCTGTTGGTAAAATGACACGGTATCGGTGTCAGAAGTAAGCGCCGCCATCGCCGCCTTCGCTTTCGGGCGATTGCCCAACCGGTGCTGTACAATAGCAATGCCAGCGAGTTTCGACCATTTATGGGCATCCCTCTCAAACGCCTTTAGCGCCTCCTGATTCTTGTTTTGCGCAAGCAAAGCCATACCGATCCTACTGTGGGTTTCAGGCAAATCCGGGTTGACCTTAATCGCTTCTTCGATAGCGGCAACTGCCTCCGAATATCTCTGTGCAGCGAAATGAACAGTACCTAAGATCCGATAAATGAGGGCATTGAGCGGGTCGAGCAATATGGCTCGTTTGATAGCTGGCAAAGCATCTTCATGGCGTCCAGTACAAGCGCAAAAAGCGGCAAAGCGCGCGAGGACTGGCGCATTCCCTTCACCCAATTTACGCGAAAGGTTAAATGATGGGCGCGCAGATTTGGCGTCCAGTTCTCCTTGAAAAACTATCAACGCCAACGCGGAATGCGCGTCTGCAAGGCGCGGGGCTATTTCAACCGCTCGCTTCGCTGACGCAATGGCAGCACTATTATATGATTTTATTTCAGCCGCACTCCCGTAACCAGCCGCCACGGAAGCGAGCGCACGTGCGCGACCCGCATGGGCCGATGCAAATTGGGGATCTGCCGCAAGAGCGGCGTCAAATTGCGCAACGCCCTCGCGTTCTTCAAGTTCATTAGCTGCGTGCGCATAAAGATCCTTGCCGCGCAAATAATGGTCAAATGCGACGACATTGTCGGTTCCCCCAATGAGTTCTGTGGCAGATCCAGCCGACCCGATTCTGCTACTCAATTCTGCCGCAATCGCACGGCCAATCTCGCGCTGAACGGCCAGAATATTGTCTGTCGTATGTTCAAAAGTGCGGCTGGGTCGGCTGACCCCTGTGGCGCCATCTATAAGATCTATGGTTACCCGCAATCGATTGGCGACGATCTGAACTGCACCGTCGATCAGGAAGCTGGCGCCCAGCCGTTTGGCGAAGGCAACAGCGTCATCCTTGCCGCGGGCAAAGACCTCTGAAGACGCTTGTCCGATGACTTGAAGCGCTCCGTTCTGGGAGAGCGTAGAGCGCACCTCGTTCGCAAGTCCCTCAACAACATATTGGTACTTACTATCACCGCCAAGATTATCGAACGGCAAGACAGCGATGCGATTATCGGTTTCGCCATCGCCAAAAATCCCGGATCGCCATGTTGCGAACCCCCCGACAGCGAGGATCGCGAGAGACCCTGCGGTAATTGCCATGCGGCGATTTATCGCAGATGCGGCCGGAATTGGCCGAGCGATAGGGCTACCTCGTTGCTCACCAAGCAGTACGGCTATGGCGTGAAGCATTTGCTGAATGCCGACGTCGCCTACGTTCATTTTTGAGGTTGCAAGATCGATTACCTGAAACTGGCCAAAACCAAGCGGTGGCGTGGTTCCATCGAGCGAGAGCGGGAGGAGGATGCGGCGGTCGCGGCCGCGAGTTGCTTCATCATGTACCCAGTGCGATTGCACCGAAGTTTTTGACCACAAAACGACCACAGCCTTTGCGCGATTCAGCGCATCCTCTGTTGTGCGAGAAAAACGCTCTCCGCCCTCCAAAAGTCCATCCCACCAGACGGAAAAACCGGCTTGTTCAATAAGCTTGATAATGACCAATGCCCGCGCTTGATCGTCCCGCGCGTAGCTGAAAAATATCGAATAGCCTCTGGCATCGCTGACATTGTTTGGTGGAACGCTATCAATCACATCCAGCTTGTCCCTTAGTGCTCAAGCAAACCTCGGCTGCCAATGATACACATCAATTGCATCTCATATTTTGCATTTGGTTACAACGGCACTTTTGCTTAGCACTGCTGGTAATCTGACCCTTGATAGTCGTCGCAAAGCGGCATTTGCGACCCGATTGCCTCAGCCAAGCGCTGATCTCCCCCATGCCTGGCCATCGTGCCAATCTTAAGCGGGCGCTGCCCAACGCGAACATTGTTTTCCATACATAGAGAAGCGGACAGGCAGATCAGGGTCTTTCGACAACTAAAGCCGACAGTTGGCTCTCCGCCCAATTTCAGCCATGTGAACTGTCAAAGTCCAAAGTTTAAATTCTGACCGCTGTTATGAGGATGCTCCCGTATATGCTGTGGATCGTGCTTTGGCGTTATGGTTTGCCGTCATAACGAAAAACATTAGGCCAGTCGTTGCTGCCGAATATTTCGCTTCCGCAAAGTACCACTGCCCTCGCAAATATTGGAACAGGGGCTGCTGACAGCTTTGAGGGCAGAACACACGACCATCGGACCTTTGTTATTCGCGCCATGTCTCACGAAGAGTTGTAACGTAAAGGCCACTGGTTTACGAATGTGGAGAGAAAAATAAGTGGGGTGTTGGGGTTGCCGTTCACAGATGAAGACAAGGCTCGCGCAATAGCCACAAAACCTCGCTGGTGGCTGATTTTGGTTGGATTGGCCATCGTTCTGGCAGGGGCATTTCTAGCACAAAACGTCCGGACGGCGGACGGCACAACTGTTCGCGACATACGGTTTACCGGTACGAATGGCACGGTCATGAGCGCTTTGCTGTATATCCCTAAAAACGCCACCTCCGCGACCCCGGCGCCCGGTATTCTTGCCGTCCACGGCTATATAAACTCGCGCGAGACCCAAGACGGTTTTGCTATCGAATTTGCCCGAAGAGGCTACGTCGTTTTGTCACTTGATCAGACCGGGCACGGCTATAGTCAGGGCGCAGCATTTTCAAATGGATTTGGCGGCCCAGACGGTTTGAAATATTTGCAATCCTTACCGATGGTCGACATCCGGCAGATTGGGCTAGAAGGACACAGCATGGGCGGCTGGACGGTACTTGCTGCGGCCGCCGCCATGCCCACAGGTTATTCGTCGATGGTCCTAGAAGGATCTTCGACGGGCGCTCCTTTTGCTCAGGAAGGCTCACCCACTTGGCCGCGCAACGTCGCGATCGTTTTCAGCCGCTACGACGAATTCTCGAGTTTGATGTGGAACGTGGCCCGCGCAAAGGATGTGGCGACGAGCAGCAAGCTTCAATCGATGTTTGGTACCAAGGCTCCAGTTATAGAAAAGCGCGTGTATGGAGACATCCTGGCGGGGACCGCGCGAAAGCTTTATCAGCCCACCACGACTCATCCAGGCAATCATATCTCAACGACCGCCATTGGAAGCGCGATCGAGTGGTTTGCTGCTACGCTAATCGGGGGTACGCCAAGACCCGCAAGCGATCAGATTTGGTACTGGAAGGAACTTGGCACGGGAATTGGCCTTGTCGGCTTCGTCATGATCATGCTCGGTGCGTTTGATGCGCTTGTCCGATTGCCGGTTTTTGCTTCGCTGAACAGCATATCGAAACCGGCCGCAGCGGTTCGCGACGGCGCTTGGTGGAAGGGCTTCGCGTTAAACACCGGGTTGCCCGCTTTGCTATTTTTCCCCACGTTCATTGCGGCCTTTCTTGTACTTCCTGCGGCGCAATGGCTCCCGCAGGCGGTGACGACGCAAATTACACTCTGGGCTGTAACCAGTGCTGGATTGAGCCTTCTTATAGGCCGTTTCATGCGCCGCCCCGCTGGCACGCATCAATCAGACTGGTTCAAATCAATTCTGTTAGCAGTAGCGACAGTGGCGGCTGGATACGCCGCACTTTGGCTTGTAGATCAGTTATTCGGTACAGATTTTCGGCTTTGGGTGGTCGCGGTCAAATTTCCCAGCGTAAGCCAGTGGATGATTGCGGCGATCTACGTCGTGCCGCTGACGTTCGCCTTTCTGGTGACGAACAGATCACTGGCCAGCGCAACAATCCGCAGCGACACGGCCGGGCTGCGCTATATCGCCGCAATTTTGACACTCACGGCGGGCTTAATTGTGATGCTGGCGGTAATCTATGGTGTGTTTTTTATTACCGGTTCACTCATCACTGCATTTGATCCTCTCAGCACGGTCATCGCGATACAATTCGTGCCAGTGCTAATTGCAGTGGCGATCATTGCGATTTTTACTTGGCAACGCACGGGCAGCTATCGTCCCGGCGGGTTGATAGCCGGAATTTTGGTGACCCTTTACGCCGTTGCGGGGACTGCCACACAAATCTGATCTGCCTTAAGCGTGTACTCTTCGCCGATGGAACATCCCGTTTGCGTCATTTCTCCCCCGAAAGCTGACAGTCTACTCGCGGGCCAGAAGTGGAAACTGCACGAATGGCAGCGTTTAACATATGGCCAACACCGAACAAACGACCGTAAAGTTGTCGTCAGCGGACGGACAGGTTGTGCGGGAAGGTTAGCTAAGGGCCGACTGTCTGCTACCGGCCCAAATTCCGCCATCGATGTTTCGAGCGCGGGCGGGTGAAGGGAAGGCAGCTATTAGGAAGCTAGTTGGTTTAAACGAACGGCAGCAATGTTAGCGATAGCGGCCAAATAGGGGTGTGATCACCGCCTAAGCCGACCCCACGAAGCTCGTACTGCCGCGGCAGTCCGGGCTCCGGGTGGTCTAGTTTAGCCCTAGCGGCGCAACTGGCCACGGATGGCCCCATTGGGATACTGCGCCGTGTGGACATTGACGTAGAACGCCTGCGGATTGTCTTGGATACGGTCCTGGGTCCATTGCGCGCCATCGGTGCAGCCCTTGTAGCCTCCCTCGTTGGCGGGCCGAAGGGTAAAGACCGGCGGGCCGTTAGTTCCGGTCGCGCCGACATGGATATGGGCTGCTGTGATCGGGCCGATACCACTTATATCGTTGAGGTCCCAGCAGACTTGACCGAAATTGTCGGAGATCGAGATCTCTGCCTTGCCCGCGCCGTCCGGATCGCCCCCTCCTACTTCCTGCGCGCCGGTAAGAGTGGCGTAATAGGTGCTCGCCGTTTCCTCAGCGACGGTTTCTTCCAACGTGGCACAGCCGGCCAGCGCGGCAAAGCTGGTTAAGGTTGCCAGCAAGGGGATTTTATTCATTCTCATGACGGTTCCTTTCAATATGCGCGCGAAATGCGCGTCTCTACTGCATGTCTAAACCTTCGTCGTTGCATTAGGGTCCCGATCACCCCACTCGATCTTGCCGAGAGGCTTACTGTGAGCTTTTCCAATTCGATGGATGTTGATGAACTCTGCGAAGATAATCGCTGTCTACAGTGCACTTGGCTTGGCATCGTTAGCCATCGCCCATTATTAAATGAGGGCATCACTTGGGATCCAGTCCACCAAACCGGCGCAGGCCGGCAACTAACGGCAGATCATTCTTTGACTATTGTTGGGTCCACATCTGAAGGGCGAACCTCATCGTTTCGACCCTCAAAACGGGACCAGCACCTGACGGCTCAAAAGGCCCATAATTCAACGCTTGACTGAACGGCCGGTTTCGACGGTCCGGCTAAGCGCCGCGAACGCCGGGTATGTTATCGGCAACAACCAAGCGTTTTGACCGGTTTAACGGCAGCTATTCATTGATCTACGCAAAGAAGCAGTCAGTCCGCTACAGAGCCAGAAGCTGCGCCCCCGGGGTTAACATCCGTTTGCATTGCAAGTTTTGGGAAACAAACTAGTGGCCAGGAATGACCTATTCGTTGTGGGGAGCGGACGTCGCTTAATGGTCAGCCCGTCTCAATCAGCCACAGCTTGACGCCATTCGTGAGTATCAGTGAGCTGTTCGAACTGCGTGATGCGCCCAGCGTTCACTGTGGCTAGATGGGCGAAGCGAATCTCCAAGGGTCCAACCAAAGTTATCCCCCGGTAAAATCCCAAGGCCAATGCGCGGTCATTCCCAACTTCCACCACTTCATCTGGTACTGCGGAAAAATCACTGACGTCACCTGCGATGGGCCCGAATACGTTCGCAGCGACTTCGGCGAGGCCACGATATCGGCCACCATAGGGTCCACCCCTTGCTTCGATCCAGTCCGTATCTCTAAGCAGATTTCCAAGCGTGGCGCTATCGCCAGCGGCAAACGCATCATACAACTGCTGCAGCACTTCGGTTGGTTTCATGTGAGTCACCTCCACTGGATCTGTGCCTTTCATTTACCGGCGATTTCGATCATGATTTCATTTCTGCGCATGAACGGAAGCGTCCAAGGCGCGTTATAGAATGCGTATTGC
>LNFM01006626.1_pt1 | contig 18914 bp, 17 predicted proteins | sample 596031 | NCBI WGS metagenome assembly LNFM01 (sample SAMN04254537, study PRJNA301005) | activated carbon metagenome | isolation source: dual media filters at the Ann Arbor, Michigan drinking water treatment plant | place: USA: Ann Arbor | reverse complement strand
GGCGCAGCCGGGTGCCACCGCAATCGGGGCAGGGCTTGGGGTTCTGGTAACGCGCGAGGTCTTCGCGCACCAGTGCCGAATCGGTCTCGCGGTAGCGGCGTTCCAGCGTCGGGATGATGCCTTCGAAGGGGTGCTTGCGCTTGACGCTGCGTGCCTTGCCCGCAGCAGCGCGACCCATCGCGTCGGCGGTGTAGGTGAAGCTGATGTCTTCGCTGCCCGAGCCGTACAGCAGCACCTGCTGGATCGCGGCAGGCAGTGCGTCGAACGGCGTGTCGATGTCGAAGCGGTAGTGCTTCGCCACCGCTTCGAGCAGAGTGAAGGTGTAGCTGTTGCGCCGGTCCCAGCCCTTGACCGCGCCGCTGGCCAAGCTCAGGCTCGGGAAACCGACGACGCGCTGCGGGTCGAACACGGTGACATGGCCGATGCCGTCGCAGGTAGGGCAGGCACCCTGCGGTGAATTGAACGAGAACAGCCGCGGCTCCAGCTCGGCGAGCGCATAGCTGCAGATCGGGCAGGCGAACTTGCTGGAGAAAAGATGTTCCCGGCCGGTGTCCATCTCGAGCGAAATCGCGCGCCCGTCAGCAATGCGCAGCGCGGCCTCGAAGCTTTCGGCCAGGCGCTGCTTGAGGCCGCTGTCGGCATCGGCACTGCTGGGTCGGACGACCTTGACGCGATCGAGCACCACATCGATGTCGTGCTTCTCGTTCTTCTTGAGCGCCGGCAGGTCGGTCGCTTCATAGGCCGTGCCGTCGATGCGAAAACGCACATAGCCCTGCGCCTGCATGTCGGCGAACAGCTCGGCAAATTCGCCCTTGCGCTCGCGGACGACCGGCGCCAGCACCATCAGCCGAGTGCCCTCGGACAGCGCCAGCGTTGCATCGACCATCTGGCTCACGCTCTGAGCCTGCAGTGCGAGCTGGTGGTCGGGGCAGAACGGTGTGCCAGCGCGGGCATACAGCAGGCGCAGATAGTCGTGGATCTCGGTGACGGTGCCCACCGTGGAGCGCGGGTTGTGCGAGGTCGCCTTCTGCTCGATGCTGATGGCCGGGCTCAGGCCTTCGATGATGTCGACATCGGGCTTGTCCATCAGCTGCAGGAACTGCCGCGCGTAGGTGCTCAGGCTCTCGACATAGCGCCGTTGCCCTTCGGCATAGAGCGTGTCGAATGCGAGACTCGACTTGCCCGAACCGCTCAGCCCGGTGATGACCACCAGCTGATGGCGCGGGATGTCAACATCGATGTTCTTCAGGTTGTGGGTGCGAGCGCCCCGCACGCGGATGACGCGCGCTTCCAGAGAGGCCTCGCGGACCACCCGAGCTTCAAGGGAAGTCTCGCTGCCGTGCGGTGACTCCGGAGGCGGTGTCGACAAAGAGGTGGGCATCGGCTGCGCAACGCAAAACCGACCATCATACGGACCGCCCCTGCGCGGGGAGGTGGCGGCTGAATCGCGGGGCGTCAGAACCCGATGTTGAGATACAGGCTGCCGACGTAGCTGTCGCGCGCCCCGGCGCCGTTCTTGATTTCCGCGGATTGGAATCGAACCACATAACTCAGGCTCGTGGCACGGGTGATGCCCCAGACGACCCCGAGGTGCGCGGCCCCAAGCACCCTCTCCACCTGATTGGAAGACAGCTTCACATCCGAGTGGCGGAACTGCCCTTGCAGCAATGCGTTATACCCACGCAGAGTGGTGCTGGCGCCGTACAGCAAATACAGATCGCCGTCGATGCTGCTCGGGGGCGGCGCGTAGTACTCGCTGCGCTCCGGGTACAGCGACCACCACGGCGTCGAGAACTTGCCGTACCGCCCTGACACCATCAGGCTCGCATCGGTGATGTAACCCAGGCCGGCTTCGACACCCCACTTGAAATCGGCGCGTCCGCCGGGCACCGAGCGGTACTTGGCGATCAGACCCTGCCGCCGCACGGTGTACTTCAGGGTGGGCTCACCGCCCTCCGAGATCTGGTGTTTGTAGCCGTTCGGTTTCTGGCTGCCGATCAGTTGGTGGAAGCCGCGGTGAAGGTGCTTGCCCAATGAGGTGCCGAGCACGCCAACGGTCAGCGCCGAAGACCAGGCGGTCTGGCCCGCATCGGTGATGGTCATCCGGGTGCTGGTCAGCGAGAACAGGCCCGCATAGGGCCGGTCGTCGTAGATCGGAGCACGAGACTCCTTGTCTTCAGGGGTGTACGCCTGGGCCCCAAACTGCAAGGCGGTTCTCGACGAGGTGCGCGTGGCGCCAGGCAGCCACCAGTTGTCGATGAAGCCGAGCACACCGTCGAGCGACACCAGGTTGTCTGCTGCGTCCGGGCCCGAGATCGTGAACATGAAGCCGCCGGAATAGCCCGCGTCACGGGAGCTCAAGGCCAGAAAGTCGTTGTCGATGGCGAAGGTCCAGGAATTGCTGCCTGGCGATGTGAACGGCGGACTGTCGGCAGCCGGCTGCGCCAGGGCGCCTGTGCAGGTCCATGCGCCCACCATGACCGTCATCAGGATGCAGCGCTTCGCGCCGATGAGCCAGGTTGCAGGGCTGGCGACCCATGGGGTGATTGTCGACATCAGATGATTCTGCAATGAACGGACACGTTTCCTTACATCACGCAGCAGACAGCATAGAGATCGCCTCACAGCGCAACAAGCCGGGTTCACGTGGATGGACAGCCCGCAGGCCTGGCGAGCTCGCGTCTTGTCTTCGAACTGGCGTATGCAACCGGCTTGCAGCGCTGGCAGCTCAGCCCTGCAGCACCCGCAGGATCTCGCGCCCGTAGGCTTCGAGCTTTTTTGCGCCGACGCCGCTGATCTGCGCGATCTCGTCCAGCGACTGCGGCTGCTCGCGTGCCATCTCGGCCAGCGTCGCGTCGTGGAACACCACATAGGCAGGCAGGTTGTGCTCGCGGGCGACCTCGGCGCGCCAGGCCTTCAGCGCGGTGAAGCGCTCGATGGCATCGGCGTCCAAAGGGACCGGCGGCGCCTTGTCCTTGACCGCACCGGCGCGCGGTGTCGCCGCACCGCGCCGCTTGCTGCGCGCCGTCGACACAGATGCGCTCGCCTCGCGCAGCAGCAACTGCACCTCGCCACGCAGCACCTCGCGCGCGCTGGGCGTCAGCTCGAGCGTGTGGTACTCGCCCTCGGTGCGCAGGTAGCCGAGCGCGATCAGCTGACGCAGCACCGCACGCCATTGCCCTTCGGACACATCGGCGCCAATGCCGAAGGTCGACAGCGACGCATGCCCGTGCTGCGTGACCTTGTCGGTGACCTTGCCGCGCAGCACGTCGATCAGGTGCCCGGCGCCGAAGCGCTGGCCGCCGTTCTGGTGAAAACGATAGATGCAACTCAGTGCCTTGCGCGCCGCCTCGGTCGCGTTCCAGGTGACCGGCGGGCTCAGGCAGTTGTCGCAGGCGTTCTGTTGCGCAGCGCACCGCACGCTGGGCTCGCCGAAGTAGGCCAGCAGCCGCACGCGACGGCAGTCGTGCGTCTCAGCCAGCGCCAGCAGCGCTTCGAGCTTGCCAACCTGACCGCGCTTGAATTCCTCGCCGGCCGGGCTGTCGTCGATCATGCGGCGCTGGTTGACCACATCCGCCAGGCCATAGGTCATCCATGCATCGGCGGGCAGGCCGTCGCGGCCAGCACGACCGGTTTCCTGGTAGTAGCTCTCGATGTTCTTGGGCAGGTCGAGGTGGGCGACGAAGCGCACATCGGGCTTGTCGATGCCCATGCCGAAGGCGATGGTCGCCACCATCACCAGACCTTCCTCGCGAAGGAAACGGTCTTGATGCCGACGCCGCAAATCGGCATCGAGCCCGGCGTGGTACGGCAGCGCGGTGATGCCCTCTTCGCTGAGCCATGCTGCGGTCTCATCCACCTTCTTGCGCGACTGGCAGTAGACGATGCCGGCATCGCCATCGTGCTCGTCCTGGATGAAGCGCAGCAATTGCGCGCGGGCGTTGTCCTTCTCGACGATGCCGTAGCGGATGTTCGGCCGGTCGAAGCTGCTGATGAAGATGCGTGCGTCTTCGAGCTGCAAGCGCTCGATGATGTCGGCGCGGGTCAGGTCGTCGGCGGTGGCCGTGAGTGCAATGCGCGGCACGCCCGGATAGCGCTCGTGCAGGACGTTGAGTGAGAGGTAGTCCTCGCGGAAGTCGTGCCCCCACTGGCTCACGCAATGCGCCTCGTCGATCGCGAACAGGCTGAGCAGCCCGCGCTCGTGCAATGAATCGAGCTGCGCCAGGAAGCGCGGCGTGGTCAGGCGCTCCGGCGCGGCGTACAGCATCACCAGCCGCCCGCCCATCATCTCGCGCTCGATGCGCTGGGCTTCTTCCGACGTCAGGCTCGAATTCAAATACGCCGCATGCACGCCGGCTTCTTCGAGCGCACCGACCTGGTCGTGCATCAGCGCGATCAATGGGCTCACCACGATGCTCACGCCGCGGTCGGCACGGTGCCTCACGATGGCTGGCACCTGATAGCACAGGCTCTTGCCTCCGCCTGTGGGCATCAGCACCAGCGCATCGCCGTCGGCACAGACATGATCGACGATCTCGGCCTGTGCGTTGCGGAAGGCGGCGTAGCCGAACACCGTTTGGAGCACCGCCAGTGCAGCTCCGGCTGGGGCGGTGGAAGCCTCACCCCGGTCGGTCAGCGCCTCGGTCGGGGTCGCATCCATCACATCGAGATAGGGGGTCATCAAGCGGCCAAAAGCGTGGAGCCCAATGGTAAAGGCGGCGCGAAGTCGATAATCTGTCGGATCAGAAATCGTCCTCCGGAGCAGCGCACATGGCCTCGATCAACAAAGTCATCCTCATCGGCAACCTGGGCCGCGACCCCGAGGTGCGCTACACCCCGAACGGCAACGCGATATGCAACATCAGCGTGGCCACCACCCGCAACTGGAAGGACAAGACCAGCGGCGACAAGGTCGAGGAAACCGAGTGGCACCGCGTCGTCTTCTACGACCGCCTGGCCGAGATCGCCGGCGAGTACCTGAAGAAGGGCCGCCCCGTCTATGTCGAGGGGCGCCTCAAGACCCGCAAGTGGCAGGACAAGGACGGCAAGGACGTCTACACCACCGAGGTCATCGCCGACAACATGCAATTGCTGGGCGGCCGTGAAGGCATGGGCGGCGGCGATGCAGGTGGCGATTCGGGCTACGACCAGGGTGGTGGTGGCCGGGGCGAAAGCCGCGCCGCACCAGCGGCTCGCAGCGCACCACCCGCCAGCCGCCCGGCACCGACCAAGCCCGCCGCGAAGTCGTCGACCGGTTTCGACGACATGGACGACGACATCCCGTTCTGATCGATTGGTATCAGCGCCACGTCAGCGCGCGCCGCTCTCGCGGTACTGAAGGACGTCCAACGGCGTCACCGCCTCTGCGCCGTTGCCCCAGCTGCGGCGCAAATGAGTCAGCACCGCGGCCACGTCGTCGTTGCTGAAGGTCTGCGCAAACGGTGGCATGCCGTAGGGGCGCGGGTTGCCGGCGGTGGCCGGAGCGAAGCCGCCTTCCAGGACGATGCGCACCAAGTTCGCTGGCACTGCCATCGACACTGCCCGGTTGCCGGCCAATGCGGGGTAGGCGCCCGAAACGCCCTCCCCGCGCTCGCCGTGGCAGCTGGCGCAGTGGTCGGCATACAACGTCGCACCGCGATCGTCGGTGGTGTTCAAGCCAGTTGCGACCGCTGCAGGTGCCGCGCCCTGCATGTCACCCTGCGCTTGGCCCAGCGTCTTCAGATACACCGCCATCGCACCCAGATCGGCATCGCTCAGGTGCTGGGTGCTGCGCAGCACCACCTCGCCCATGGGACCCGAGGCCACGCCGAGCGCGCCGTGTCGTTCAACGACACCGGTCTTCAGCAGCGCCACGATTTCCGCCTCGGTCCAATCGGCAACGCTCGCTTCACGCGAATCGGTCAGCGACGGGGCATACCAGTTCTGCACCGGGATCAGGCCCCCGCCCAGGTCCAGCGGGCCGGTCGTGCCACCCAGCGCATTGCGGTGCGCATGGCAGGCGTTGCAGTGGCCCAGACCCTGCACCAGGTAGGCGCCGCGGTTCCACTCGGCTGAACGCGCTGCGTCGGTCTGGAACTCACCCGGCTGGAAGTACAGCGCGCGCCACACGGCCAGTGCGGCCTGGGTGTTGAAGGGAAAACGCAGGTCGTGCGGCCGAGCGGGCTGCGACACCGGCGGCAGGCTGCGCAAATAGGCGTAAAGCGCGTCCGAGTCGGCACGGGTGACCTGCGTGGTGCTGGTGTACGGGAAGGCTGGCACCAGCAGCCTGCCGTCGGCCGAGCGGCCGTGGTGCATCGCACGCCAGAAGGCTGGTGCCGACCAGCGGCCCAGGCCGGTTTGGTCGTCCGGCGTCAGGTTGCTGCTGTAGACGGTGCCGAACGGTGTGTCGATGCCGCGGCCTCCGGCATAGGATTCACCACCGCGCGCGGTATGGCAGGCCATGCAGTTGCCGGCTCGCGCGAGGTACGCACCACGCGCCAACAGTTCAGCACTGGCAGGCTGGCTGGGTGGCTGCGCCGCGGCGATCTCGGCGCTCAGGTCGCCCTCGCCCCGCAGGTTCAGCGCGACGACCCCGGCTGCCAACGCACCAGTGACGGCAATGCTCGCCAGGGCCCACAGGCCGATCCGACCGCGGCTCATCGGACGGCGCCTGCCGGGGTTGCCGCTTCGGCGCTGACCCCGCCGCAGGCCCCAGGCAGCTTGTGACCATCAGGCAACGCTGTCAGAGGCTTGCCCCCCGGCGGCACCGGCTGCGCCGCCAGCCAGTGCGAGACCGCATCGATGTCGGCCAGGCTCAGTTGTTGCGCGACCTGGGCCATGCAGTCGGGCGCCTGCGCGCGGCGCTTTCCGCTGCGCCAGGCGCCAAGTTGCGCGTTGACGTAATCACGAGGCAGGCCGAGCAAGCCAGGGATGGCAGGGACCACGCCCATCATGGTGTCGCCATGGCATTGGTTGCAGGCCGGAACGCCGCGGACTGGATCGCCACGGCGCACCAGCTGCTCGCCACGCTGCAGAACGGCGGGGGCCGCAGTGGACGGCTGCGGCGCGGGGTACGGCACTTCGAGCGCCGCGAAGTGGGCGGCGATTTCCTGCAGGTAGGCGTCGCTGAGCGGGTCGACCAGCGCCGTCATCGGCCCGTAGTCGCGGCGGCCGTCGCGGAAGTTCAGCAACTGGTGATACAGGTAACCCGCGGGCTTGCCCGCCAGCCGTGGCTGGTAGCCCCCGGAAGTGGCACGGCCTTGCTCACCGTGGCACGCGGTGCAAGCTTGCATCCGCTGGGCGATCGTGTCTTCAAAGGGCGGCGCGGCATGGGTGGCGGCAGTGATCAGACCCGCCAGGGCCAGACTCAGGAGTTTCAGCATCGGAAGAGGATCGGAAGAGGTTCAGGTCGCAGGCTTCGGTCCATGCGCATCGACGAGTGTCGCAGCGTCTTCGCGGCCGATGGCCGTCAGCCCCTGAACAACGCCTGCGCGGTCGGCCGACGAGCGGTTCTGGCTGACCTTCCACTTGCCCTTCACCGACGTCAGCTCGACCTCGATGCCGACGATGGCGCGCTGGGTCGCGGCGATGTAATCGGCAGGCGCATCACTGACCTTCCAAGGCGCGGGCCGGCCAGCCTCATGCAGGTCGGTCAAGGTCGACACCAGTGCGTGCACCCAGGCCGCATCGTCGCGCACGACCAAGCGGCCGCGCGCCTCGACCAGCACGTAATTCCAGGTCGGCACCACCTTGCCGCTCTCCAGCTTGGTCGCATACCAGCCCGGCGAGATGTAGGCCTGCGGGCCCTGAAACACCACCAGCACTTCGGCATCGGTGCGCGCATCCCGCCACACCGGGTTGGCACGCGCCACATGCGCCACCAACGTGCCGTGCGGACCGCGAGCGGTGTCGAGGTGAAACGGCAGCGCATTGGCCTCGATGGGTGACGGTGCGCCGTCGGAAGGCGGACGTGCCTGGGTCACCAGCAGGCCAAGCGGGTGCGTACGCATCAGCTGATGCAGCACCTCGACGCGGGATTCTTCGAAGTAGGAGGGCAGGTACATGGGAAGGCGACGAACCGGAACGGGCAATCGTAGAACCACCGCCGACCGGATGGGCATCAGAAGTCTTGTGCCCATCGGTCGCTTTTCTGGAGCCGTCAAAGAGGGGCCTCTACACTTTGCGGATGCCCCGTACCCCGTTCAAGGAGCAGATGCTCCGCGCGCGCGAAGACGCGATCGTTGCCTCGGTGAACCGCCTGCTGGCCGAAAAAGGCTACGACCTGATGACCGTCGACGAGGTCGCGGCCGATGTCGGCATTGCCAAAGCAAGCCTCTACAAGCACTTCGCGTCGAAAGAGGCGTTGGCGGCGGCCGCGATGGTACGGCTGCTCGACCGCGCGCTGGCGTTCATCGCGACGCTGGACTCGCACCCGACAGCCCGCGCGGTCGACCACCTGCGGGCTGTGGCCCGTTGGTCGATGCAGGTACAGCTGGCCGGCGAGATGCCATCGCTGCCGGCGCAGAACTCGGCGCTGCGCGCGGCGCTCGCCAACGACAGCGGCTACCTGAAACGGCTGATGGACGTCAGCGACAAGCTGGGCGCTTGGATCGTGGCGGCGCAGAGCGCGGGTCAGCTGAACCGCCACCTGCCGCCGGAGGTGGTGCTGTACACACTGTTCGCGCGGGCCTGCGACCCGGTGGTTGGGGTGCTGAAGCTGTCTGGCCAGCATTCCGACGAACGCATCATCGAGCTGCTGCTGTCGACCTGCTTCGACGGACTGAGCGGCGGCGCCTGACGCAGCCGCAACGGCTCACACCTCGACGGTGAGCAGCCCGTTGTAGTGATCGGCCTCGCCCTTGCGGCTGTGGCCGCGGGCATTGCAGATCACCCGCGTCTCTCGCCTGTCGCCCGGGCCGTCCGGATGCGCAACCCGGTAGTCCTGGCGGCAATGCAGGTGGCCGTGGATCCACAGATCGGTGTGTGGGAGCAGCTCATCGTCTGCGTTGCAGAAGCTGGCGGTGCCGGGCTGCTTGCCGTAGCGCGGGTCGGCGCTGCGCACGCTGGGCGCGTAGTGGGTGACCACCACCGTCGCGTCCCAGGCCTCGTCGGGCGATGCAGGAACCCGCAGCAGCTCCGCGGCCAGCCAAGCGCGACAGGCCAGCGCTTCGACGCGTACCGCAGCAGCATCGAAAAGTGCGCCGTGGTGTGTCGATCGCATCACGTCGACGAAGTAGGTGGCCGCGCGCATCGCCCGCGCCTGCTGGGCGCTGCCGAACAGCTCGAAATCACTCCAGCGGGTGGTGGCGACGAAACGGATGCGTCGGCCCCGCACATCGGTGCGAATGCAGCACTGCTTCTCCAGCATCGTGATGCCCAGCGATTCACAGCGGGCCCTCAGCGCGGGCGTCGCGTCGTCGAGCTCGCGCTGGTCGAATTCGTGGTTTCCGGGGACGAAGATCACCGGCACTGGCCAGTCACGAAAACGATCGAGTTCGCGCCAGGTGCTGTCGACGTCGCCGGCCAGCACCAGCAACTCGGCATCCGGCGCTGGCTGCGGCTCGAAGACCTCGGTTTCCAGGTGCAGGTCGGACAGCAGCTGCAGGCGCATCTGATCAGGTTTTGCCGTGACAGGCCTTGAACTTCCTGCCGCTGCCGCAGGGGCAGGGATCGTTGCGGCCGGCCTTGGGCGCGTCACGCTTGACGGTTTCCACCTTGAACCGCGCCTGGCGGGTCAGATCGGACAGGTCGGCCACCGCGATCACGAGGTCCTCGATCGCATCATCCAGCGTGGTCAGTGGCTGCTCGCGGTCCAGCGTGGCGACCACCTCGCGCTCTTCATCGCTCTCGGCCGGCAGGTGGCGGTAGAGCCGCGCCAATGCCGACAGCACCGCGTCGTCGCTCAGTTCGGAGAGGTCCGGGAAGCACTGCGTGGCGTGCTGAAAACCGGCGACCCAGGGCATCAGCGACTGCGACACGGGGTGCAATCCAGCCAGAAGCTCGTCCTGGGGCTCCTTCTCGCCATCGCCCGCCGAGTCCGCCGGCGCGTTCTCGTCGGCTTCGAGCACCAGCGGATCGAACCAGCCGTCTTCGGCGATCGCGCGCGTCAGCGCAGCGTGGCGGCGCAGGATCAGCGCGGTGGTGCGTTCCAGCCATGCCGGATCGACGTCGTCGGGCAGCGGCGTGCCATCGAAATCGAAGACGTGCGGCAGCCAGGTCGCGGTCTCCAGCAGAACCGGCTGCACCAGCACGCCGCACAGGAACCCGTCGAGCATCACCACGTCGACCGGCTCCAGCGGCTCGGGCGTCTTCAGCAGCAGCTCATCGAGCTCGGCGAACTCGGCGTCGGTCAGGTCGCGGTGGACGCGAGACTGCGGAATGGTCGTGGGTTTGGGCATGCGGGCTTTCGATGGAATGCCCGATTGTCAGGTGACCGCTCTGAGCTCAGTCAGCGGGGAGAAATGTCAGCGCGACGCCGTTGTTGCAATAGCGCCGGCCCGTGGGTGCCGGGCCGTCGTTGAACACATGCCCGTGGTGCCCGCCGCAGCAGGCGCAGTGGTACTCGGTGCGCGGCAGGATGAGCTGGTGATCGGTCGTCGTCGCAAACACCCCAGGCAGCGTCGTGAAGAAACTGGGCCAGCCAGTACCGCTGTCGAATTTCATCTCGGAAGTGAACAGCGCCGTGCCACAGCCGGCGCACGCATAGACACCGGCGCGCTTCTCCCGGTTCAGCGCGCTGGAGTGGGGCCGCTCGGTGCCTTCTTCGCGCAGCACGTGGAATTGCGCCGGACTCAGGCGCTGCTGCCACTCCACGGTGCCGAGGCCCAGCGACGGCGCGTCGCCAGCCGCCAGCACCGGGACAGGGTCGGGTCGATTCACCGAAGGCTTCGGCGCAAGGCCGACCGCTGCGAGCAGCGAGCGAAGCAGGCTGGATGGCATGGCGGTGGATTTCGTCGCAAGGTTGAATCGGCTGGGTCGAACACCAGCCGAGATTCTTTCCGATGTCCGGTTCACAGTAGTCCGGCAGCAGATGGCACGTCGTTTGCAGAGCTCTGGAAATCGCACCAAACCCGTGCATTTCCATGCCGTCCCTCACCCCGCGCCCTGCCCCGCCATCTCCTTCGATCGTACCGACCGAGGGTGGGGTGTGGACCGAGCAACTTCAGCTGCTGCTCGAGTCGACCGGCGAAGGCATCTTCGGCGTTGACATGTTCGGTTCCTGCAATTTCGTCAACAGGGCAGCAGCCGAGATGCTGGGCTACACCACCGATGCGGTGCTCGGCCGCAACATGCATGAGCTGATCCACCATACCCATACCGACGGGGCACCCTACCCGGAGGCCGACTGCCCGATCTTCAACGCCTTCCGCCAAGGCTTGCCCTGTCGCATTGACAGCGAGGTGCTGTGGCGTGCCGATGGCAGCGCGTTCTCGGCCGAATACTCATCGCACCCGATCCTCGACGGCGGCGCGGTGCAGGGGGCAGTCGTCACCATCGTCGACATCACCGAGCGCAAGCGCAGTGAGGCGCTGCTGCAGCAATCGCACGAGCAACTCGAACGCCGGGTCGCTGAGCGCACCGCCGAGCTGACGCGAGCGCTGGGCGCATTGCGCGAGCTGTCGGCGTATTCGGAGTCGGTGCGCGAGGAAGAGCGCACCCGCATCGCCCGCGAGATTCACGACGAACTGGGCTCGCTGCTGGTCGCCTTGAAGATGGACGTCGGCTGGGTCGAGAAGCGGGTGCAGGACCGGCCCGAGCTCAGCGGCAAGTGCCTTGGCATGGGTCGCACGATCGACGCCGCTGTCGACAACCTGGGACGCATCATCACCGATCTTCGCCCGAGCATCCTCGACCATCAGGGCCTGTGGGCGGCGCTCGAATGGCAGGCGCAGGAGTTCATAGAGACCACCGAGCTGCGCGCAGACCTGCAGATGCATGTCGCCGCAGACACCGACCCACCAACCGGCCCGGGCGGGGACCGCTGGGCGATCGCGGTGTTCCGCATCTTCCAGGAAATGCTGAGCAATGTCGCCCGGCATGCGAAGGCCCATTCCGTGCGCATCCGGCTGTATGTCGACGGCCCGCCGCAAGCGACCTTGCATGTCGAGGTGCGCGACGACGGCGTCGGCGCCGAGCTCTCGGCATTGAACCACCCGCGCAGCTACGGCGTCATGGGCATGCGCGAGCGGGCAGGCCATTTCGGCGGCAGGCTGGAGATCGACAGCGTGCCAGGCCACGGCACCTGCGTGCGGCTCACCATGCCGATGCCGTCCCGTGAGTCCTTGCCATGATCCGCGTACTGATCTGCGACGACCACCTGATCGTGCGCCAGGGCATCAAGCAAATGCTGGCCGACACCGGTGACATCGTCGTGGCCGACGAGGCCGACAACGGCCCGGACGCGATCCGCAAGGTGCGCGAGGCCAGCACGGCCGACGCGTTGGGTATCGCGGTGGTGCTGATGGACATCGCGATGCCGCAACGCGATGGACTGGACGTGCTGCGCCAGTTGAAGACGGAGTTTCCGAAGCTGCCGGTGCTGATGCTCAGCACCTACCCCGACAAGCAGTACGCTGTGCGCAGCCTGAAGCTGGGGGCGGCTGGCTATCTGAACAAGAGTGCCGACTCGGAGCAGATGTCTGCCGCCATCCGCAAGGTCGCGGCGGGCGGCCTGTTCATCACGCCGACGGTGGCCGAGCACATGGCGACCGCGCTGGGCGCCGGCGTCGGTTCCACGGGCCCGGTCGACGAACCGTTGCACGAACGGCTGTCGCACCGTGAATACCAGGTGTTCCGCCTGCTCGCCGGAGGCCGCAGCGTCGGCGAAATCGCCGAGCAGCTGGTGCTTTCGTCCAACACCGTCAGCACCTATCGCGCCCGCATCCTCGACAAGACCGGCGCGCGCAACGATGTCGAGCTGGCGCTGTACGCGGTGAAGCAGGAATTGCTGCACGTCTGAGGTCGATCAGGGAACAGTGGCTCAGCGTGTGCGAAAGTCGGTGACCGCCACCGATCAGGCCATTCCACCATCCCATGAAGATCACCTTCCTCGGCGCCGCCGACAGCGTCAGCGGCTCCAAGCACCTGATCGACGCCGCCGGAGCTCGCGTGCTGCTCGACTGCGGTCTGTTCCAGGGCTACAAGGCCTTGCGCGAGCGCAACTGGGAGCCACTGGCAGTCAAACCCTCCGAGATCGACGCGGTGGTCCTGAGCCATGCGCACCTCGATCACTGCGGCTGGCTGCCGGCGCTCGTGAAGCAGGGGTTCAAGGGGCCGGTGCATGCGTCCGCAGCGACACGTGATCTCGCCGAGGTGCTGTTGCTCGACAGTGCACACCTGCAGGAAGAGGACGCGCGGCGCTCGAACCGCGGTGGCTGGACACGCCATGCACCCGCTTTGCCGCTCTACACCGTCGCCGATGCGAAGCGCGCCATCGCGCGCATCGAGGTGCTGGCTGCCGGCCGCAGCATACGCGTCGGCGATGCACGCATCGACTTCACGCCGGCCGGCCACCTGCTTGGTGCGATGTCGGTGCGGCTGCGTGCGCGCGACCGCACGCTGGTGTTTTCGGGCGATCTGGGACGCAGCGACGACCTGCTGATGCCGCCACCGGGCCGCGTCGCGCAGGCCGATGTGCTGCTGATCGAATCGACCTACGGCAACCGCGTTCATCCTGAGGAGGACGTGCAGGCGCGCCTCGGCGAGATCGTCCGCGCCACGACGCGACGCGGTGGCAGCGTGCTGCTGCCGTCGTTCGCGGTGGGTCGGGCGCAGGCGCTGCTGCTGGTGATCCAGCGGCTGAAGGAGGCCGGCGAGATCCCGACCGACGTGCCGGTCTACCTCGACAGCCCGATGGCGACCACCGCCACCGAGCTGTACCAGCGGCATCGCCGGCTGCTGCGCATCCCGTCGCGCGAAGCCGGCTCGCTGACCGACGACGTGACGCTGATCGCCGGGCCCAAGGAATCCGAGAAGCTGACCCGCATGCGCTGGCCCAAGATCGTGATCTCGGCCGCCGGCATGGCGACCGGGGGGCGGGTGCTGCACCACCTGAAGGTGATGGCACCGAACCCGCGCAACCACATCGTGTTTCCCGGCTTCCAGGTCGGCGGCACGCGCGGTGCGCACCTGATATCCGGCGCGCGAGAGGTCAAGATCCATGGCGAGTACGTGGCAGTGAAGGCGGAGGTCAGCCACCTCGAAGGTTTCTCCGGCCATGCCGACGCCGACGGCCTGATGGCCTGGTTGCGCGGTTTCGAAGCGCCCCCCGAGCGCACCTTCGTTGTCCATGGGGAGTCCGACGCGGCCGACACCCTGCGGCTGCGCATCCAGGACGAACTGGGATGGAGGGTCTCCGTGCCCCAGCATGGAGCGACGGTCGAGTTGTGATCGTGAACATTCCGCAGGACGGTTTCGTCGGCCTGGCCGTGGCGCTGGGTGCAGGCCTGCTGATCGGTATCGAACGAGAGCGGCGCAAGGGGGTGGGCGACGATCGGCAGGCCGCCGGGCTGCGCAGCTTCGCCGTGGCCGCGACGACCGGTGCGCTGGCGCAGTGGCTGTCCATTCCGGGTCTCGTGGTCTGCGGCGCGGGGCTGGTTGCACTGCTCGGGGTCGCGTCGTACTTCAAGAGCCGTTCGAGCGATCCCGGGCTGACCACCGAGCTGGCCCTGTTCACCACCTACCTGATCGGCGTGCAGTGCGTGCTGTCGCCAGCATTCGGTGGGGCGTGCGGCGTCGGTCTCGCAGCACTGCTGGCCGCAAGGGAGCGACTGCACAGGTTCGCCACGCAGCTGCTCAGTGACCAGGAGCTGCACGATGGCCTGCTGATCGCCGCCCTGGGTCTGATCGTGCTGCCGCTGATTCCGGCTGGCCCGCTGACCTGGCTCGGCGGCATCGATCCGCGACCGCTCGCGTCGATGGTTCTGGTGTTGCTGGGCATCCAGGCGGCCGGCCATGTCGCACTGCGCTGGCTCGGACCGCGTGCCGGGCTGCTGCTGTCCGGCCTGGTCTCGGGTTTCGTCTCGAGCACCGCCACGGTCGCTTCGTTCGGCAGCCGGGCCCGCGCCCATCCGCAGCAGATGACGATGCTGGCAGGCGGCGCCGCGATGTCCTCGGTAGCCACCTGGCTGCAGGCGCTGATGATGAGTGCGGTACTGTCTCCGGCCGCAGCCATCGCGATCGCACCGCTCGCGCTGGCGGGCGCCGTGGGTGGCGCGGCCGCCGGCCTGCTTTCGCTGCGATCGAGTGCTGCATGGCCTGCTTCCGGCGACCTGCCGGCCCAGGAAGGTGGCGCCCTGCGACCTCGCGAGGCGATAGCGATCGCGCTGCTGCTCGCAGTGGTTGCGCTGGGGGTCGGCAGCGCGCAGCGCCATTTCGGAGACACCGGGCTGAATGTCAGCATAGCCATCGCCTCGCTGGTCGATGCGCACGCACCGGTCGCGTCGTTGGCCTCGCTTCATACGGCTGGCAGCCTGACAAACCAGCATATGGTGATCGGCGTCCTGATCGCCATCACCACCAATTCGGTCTCGCGATGCGCGGTTGCAGCGTTCGCCGGCGGGCGCAAGTACGCAGCGCGGGTGGGCACGGCGCTGGCAGCCAGCCTGGCTGCCGCCTGGATGATGGGGTGGGCCACCGGTCTGTGAAGAGGCCGCCACCGTCCGAGGCGTCACGCGAAATCGAGCGGTCCTCGCCTTGACGCCGATCAAGATCCGCGGGCAAATCGTTCACTAAAGTGGCCCCAGCCTGGTGCAATTCGCGCGGGGTGGATCCGGAGGCCCACATGCAGACGCAACAATCACACTGGACCGCTGGTCACACGGCCATGAACGGCGCACATGGGATGCTGCTGGACGAACACATGCGCAGCCTGCTTCAGTTGCGGCTGGACGACCTCGAAAGACGGCTGGTCGGCATGTCGCAGGCGCTGGCGCTGATGCTGCGGCAACCCCCAAGCGACCGAGATGAGACCGCGGATCGCGCGCGCCCGGAGGCCCTGGCACTGGCCGAGGTGCGCGCCGCCAGGGCGCGGCTGGAAGCCGGCACCTACGGGCTTTGTGCGACGTGCGACGCGCCGATCGAACAGCATCGCCTGGCCGGTCGGCCACAGGTGTTGCAGTGCAGCTTCTGCGAACAGCAGGCTCGCAGAAGCTAGACGCTGGCAGCGCCAGGGGCTGCCCCGTGTAGTGCCAGCACTACACGGCTTTCACCACAGGCCCGATGGCGCGGCCTGTGCTTGCTGCGTACGCTCCAGTCATCACCAAGGAGTGTTCGCATGAGCCGCAACGACGATCGATCGACCGCCAACAGCTTCGACCCCTACAACGCAGACCGGCCGCTGATGATGAAGTGCGGCTGTGGTCGCGACCACAGCGCCGCCGATCACCAGGCCGAGACGCAGGCGCTGTCTGCCGAGTCCTACTCGCGCGACTTCATCGAAGCGACGCTGGTCAAGGCACTGTTTCCGTCCGAACCGCTGCGCCGCCGCTTCCTGCAGGCTGTAGGCGCCGGCACCGCGCGCGCTGCGATCGCCTCGCTGCTGCCGATGGGCGCTCTCGAAGCCATGGCGCAGGAGAAGGGTTCGCTGGAGAAGACCGACCTGAAGCTCGGCTTCATCGCGATCACCTGCGCCACGCCGCTGATCATGGCGGGCCCGCTGGGCTTCTATAAGCAGCAGGGTCTGAATGTCCAGCTCAACAAGACCGCCGGCTGGGCGTTGATCCGCGACAAGATGCTCAACAAGGAGCACGACGCCTCGCACTTCCTGTCTCCGATGCCGCTGGCAATCTCGATGGGCATCGGCTCGGTGGCTCAGCCGATGCGCGTGGCCACGATCCAGAACGTCAACGGCCAGGCGATCACGCTGGCACTGAAGCACAAGGACAACCGCGACCCGAAGAACTGGAAGGGCTTCAAGTTCGCGGTGCCGTTCGAGTTCTCGATGCACAACTTCCTGCTGCGCTACTACCTCGCCGAGAACGGCCTGAACCCGGACACCGATGTCCAGATCCGCGTCGTGCCGCCGCCCGAGATGGTGGCCAACCTGCGCGCCGGCAACATCGACGGCTTCCTCGGCCCAGACCCGTTCAACCAGCGCGCGGTGTACGACGAGGTCGGCTTCATCCACATCCTGTCGAAGGAGATCTGGGACGGCCACCCCTGCTGCGCCTTCGGCGTCAGCGAAGACTTCATCAAGCAGAACCCGAACACCTTCGCTGCGCTGTACCGCGCTGTGCTGACTGCTGCCGCGATGGCACGCGAGCCGAAGAACCGTGAGCTGATCGCGAAGGTCATCAGCCCGACGGCCTACCTGAACCAGCCCGAGACCGTGGTCAACCAGGTGCTGACCGGCAAGTTCGCCGACGGCCTCGGCGGCATCAAGACCGTGCCCGACCGCGCCGACTTCGACCCCGTGCCGTGGCAGAGCATGGCGGTCTGGATGCTGACCCAGATGAAGCGCTGGGGCTACCTGAAAGGCGATGTCAACTACAAGCAGATCGCCGAGCAGGTGTTCCTGCTGACCGACGCGAAAAAGCAGATGAAGCTGCTCGACCAGAAGGTGCCCGAGGGCGCGTACAAGTCCTACAAGATCATGGGCAAGGAGTTCGACCCGGCCAAGGCCGATGCGTACGCCAAGAGCTTTGCGATCAGCAAGACCTGAGGCGGCCCTGTGAATCCGCAGAAGAAGCAGGCACTGCAATCGGGTGCCTTGTCTCTGTTCATCCTGATCGTCTTGCTGGCTGTTTGGCACCTCGCCACGCTGCCTGCAAAGACGACGCCGGGCCCGGTCGTCACGCTGACCCCTGAACAGATCGAGTATCAGAAGCTGCTCGGCAAGGATCCGGCCGCCGCCGAGGGCGACAAGAAGAGCAGCGGCTTCCCGACGCTCGCGCAGATGGGCCAGACGGTGGTCAAGAACCTGTCGAGTCCGTTCTACGACAACGGGCCGAACGACAAGGGCATCGGGCTGCAGCTCGGTTATTCGCTGGCCCGAGTCGGGCTGGGCTTCGGCATTGCAGCGTTGATCGCGATCCCTCTCGGTTTCGTGATCGGCATGAGCCCGATGCTGTACCGCGCCCTTGACCCGTTCATCCAGGTGCTGAAACCTATCTCGCCGCTGGCGTGGATGCCGTTGGCGCTGTACACGATCAAGGACTCGTCGGTCTCAGGCATCTTCGTGATCTTCATCTGCTCGGTGTGGCCAATGTTGATCAACACCGCGTTCGGCGTCTCCGGCGTGCGGCGCGAATGGCTGAACGTCGCGAAGACCTTGGAGGTGTCGCGTGTTCGGCTGGCCTTCGAGGTGATCCTGCCTGCCGCTGCACCGACCATCCTGACGGGGATGCGCATCAGCATGGGCATCGCGTGGCTGGTGATCGTCGCGGCCGAGATGCTGGTCGGCGGGACCGGCATCGGCTACTTCGTCTGGAACGAATGGAACAACCTCTCGCTGACCAATGTGATCTTCGCGATCCTGATGATCGGCATCGTCGGGATGTTGCTCGACCTGGCATTTGCTCGAGCGCAGAAAGCGATCTCATATGTCGAATGAGAAAGCACGGTTCGCTGAGCACGATGCGCCGTTCCTGCGCATCGAAGGCCTGTCGAAAAGCTATCCAACGGCCGACTCGAAGCAGACAGAGCCTGTCTTCGACAGCGTCAACTTCGGCATCCAGAAGGGCGAGTTCGTCTGCATCATCGGCCACTCGGGCTGCGGCAAGACGACGATCCTGAACGTGCTGGCGGGGCTGGATCAGGCGACCACCGGCCATGTGTTCATGGACAACCGCGAAGTAGCCGGACCGAGCCTGGAACGCGGCGTTGTTTTCCAGGGCCATGCGTTGATGCCATGGCTTTCTGTACGGAAGAACATCGCCTTCGCAGTGCGCAGCAAGTGGCCGCAGTGGAGTGCGGCGCAGACCAACGCGCAGGTCGAG
>LNFM01006624.1_pt1 | contig 18918 bp, 23 predicted proteins | sample 596031 | NCBI WGS metagenome assembly LNFM01 (sample SAMN04254537, study PRJNA301005) | activated carbon metagenome | isolation source: dual media filters at the Ann Arbor, Michigan drinking water treatment plant | place: USA: Ann Arbor | reverse complement strand
GTACCCTATATTTGATTTGGTAATACTTATACCCATTAACATTCTAAATTAAAAACAACATGGCAACAAAGAAAAAAGCAGCCAAAAAAGCGGCTAAGAAAGCGGCTCCAAAAAAAGCAGCTAAGAAAGTAGTAAAGAAAGCAGCTCCAAAAAAAGCAGCTAAGAAAGCGGCTCCAAAAAAAGCAGCTAAGAAAAAATCAACCCGTAAGCCTAATGCAGCATTCATGAAAGCACTTACTCCTAGTGCAGATTTAGCAGCAGTAGTTGGTAGCAAACCATTAGCTCGTACAGAAGCAGTTAAAAAAATATGGCAGCATATCAAAGCAAACAAATTGCAAGATGCTAAAAATCGCCGTATGATTAACAACGATGCTAAATTAAAAGTGGTATTTGGTGGTAAAGCTCAGGTATCAATGTTTGATGTAGCAAAAGTTTTATCTAAACATTTGAAATAAGCTAAGGCTTTCTTATACCTTAAAGGGCATCGTAATGATGCCCTTTTTTATTATAGCACTATTGTGTTGGTCAATTAGATATTTTCTTAGTAGTTTTTCTTTATAAAAAAAATTGTTCGCTGTCTATGTAATAGAAATGTTATTTTATTTCAACAGAAAAAAGCGATTGGGAGTGTTTATTAAGTAAAATCAAAAAGGCATACTAATTGCTTTTCAATACTTATGACAAAAGTGGTAACAGCGATGATCATCGATGATGATGAAGATATGGGTCTATTACTTACATCCCTGCTCGAAACCAGGAAAATATATTGCTTAGCAGTACAAACGTTACCCGAAGCAAGAGATTACCTTGAAAATCTAAAGCCCACCGTTATTTTTCTTGACAATAGTTTTCCGGAGGGACTAGGTGTAAATTTTATACGAGTCATAAAATCGACGGATAAGGATATTAAAATCATCATGCTTACCGGTGATATTTCTCCATGGATTGAGCAAAAAGCTTGTGATGAGGGTGTAGATTATTTTCTACGAAAACCAGTTAATGCAAAAGAAATAAACGACGTACTTGATGAAATGAATTTTATCCGTAACTGAAATAATAAAGTTTGTATCTGGCAGTTAAACAGATAAACAAAGCGAAGTATTTATTAATTTCATCCATGTATGGATGTATTACTAATCACTCTCCTAATAGTTGCTATTATTATAATAATTATAGTCCGACTATTTAACCAATCAAAGAAACCGGTTTTCATTGCTCCTATTTCTGAAACATATAAGCAGTTACTGGCGCAGTATGTTGTTTTTTACCAACAATTGAACGACGATAAAAAAAAGGAATTTGAAAACAGAGTACAAAATTTTTTAAGCTACATAAAAATTACAGGGGTAAAAACTAATGTTGATGATTTAGACAAAGTATTGATAGCTGCAAGTGCCATAATTCCTATTTTTAATTTTCCCGATTGGGAATATGTGCAACTAAATGAAGTCCTGCTCTACCCCGATACATTTAATCATGAGTTTGAACAAGAAGGTAACAACCGCAGCCTATTGGGGATGGTAGGTAGTGGTGTTATGAACGGTATTATGATTTTATCGCAGCATGAATTGAAACAGGACTTTCTCAATAAAACAGGAAAAGACAATGTAGCCATCCATGAGTTTGTACACCTGGTTGATAAAACGGATGGAACAATAGATGGTGTGCCTGCTTTCATAATGGAGCAGCATTATATACAGCCATGGCTTCAGCTGATGCATCAGAAAATAAAATTGATGAAAAAAGAAAAATCAGATATTGATATCTATGGTGCTACGAATGAAGCCGAATTTTTTGCAGTGGTATCAGAATATTTTTTTGAACGACCTAAACTTTTAAAAGATAAACATCCAGATTTATATATATTGTTGGAAAAGATTTTTAGAAAAACTTAGTAATTTTTGTACAAAATTGTGTAAAAATGAGAAAAAAATTACCCATACAATTATTCAAAATAATTAATACGGGTAATTGAATTAAACTGATATGTAATAAATAGAACCTAGCCCAACCCTTTCAGCCATTTCACCAGGTCGTCTTTTACCTGACCGGTTTTTTGCTGAATCTTACCCCATACTTCGTCCTCTTTTCCCTCCTCGTATTTAAGATCATCGTCAGTAAGATCAGCATATTTCTGCTTAAGCTTTCCTTTCCATTCATTCCATTTACCTTTTATTTCCATCTTGTCCATAAATAATTTTTTTAGAATTAATAATTAATTATCGCCGGATAAAAAGACAAAACTATGCCAGAAGTTTTTGGGCTCTAACCAATGTAAAATCAATAACGGCCTGAAATTTGGTTTTTCAACTGTGTACTAAAACATACATATCATGGCAAATAACACGGACGACAAAAAGAAAAATATTGATACGGACAAAGCCCTTGCACCAGATCCGGAAACATTGCATACTACAGATCCCCAAGATAAAATGAAAGGGCCTTTATCATCCGTAGTGCAAAGCGTAAAAGAAACAGTAGAAGATAACGATGCGGAATCGAAGGAAGAAGCAGATAAGAAAAAGGATAGAAACATCTAACCTGAGTCTAAAAGCCGGGTTTTATTGAGAGGGACAGAAAATGCTGCCTACTTCATAGTTTCATCCATGGGAGATTCCCCTTCCATGTCCTTACTTTTAGGGTAATCATTGTTTAATTGTTTTTCAAGGTTTTGTTGATCCTTTCTATTACGCCATACAAGAAAAACAATTAGTGCAAAAGCACCAATACCAAGAAGTATTAAAACCAACCAGTTCATATAACAGGTTTATTATAAAGTTAGTTCTGTTTTAAAAGAATGCCGGGGTGCTATACGCATAGCACCCCAGCATAATGTTATCATTATTTCTAAAACAATTTCTCCCCAAAAAAACTAATGAGTTTTTCATCACTCATCTTATTAGAAGTAGACTCTTCGGTCTTTAAATTTTTAAACTGTGGTGTGGCTGCCAGGTAATGTATAAATTGTTCCTGCACCTGCCCGGTTCCGGTTACATGCAGAAAAGTGGCATTTTGAAGATGTGTGGCAATCTCTTTAAAATATTTTGCCTGCTGAGTTCGCTTTTCGTTATTCTCATTTTTTTCACTACTGTTGTGTGCAACAGACCCGCCTGCTGTATGAGCTACAATTACCACTGCACCAGCTTCTGTGTTTTCCTTGGTTACTATGGTGGCATTTTCTGTATCCATCCATACTCCAAACTGTTTTTGTTGAATCATATTAATATAAATTAGTTAGCAAGGTAGTTCAATAACCGAGCCCCGAATATGATATCTGTCAGTTAGTGAAATGACAAAGCTCCAAACGATGCAATCAATTCCAAACAGCACCTCCACAACTTATTTTATAAACAAGAGTACGATGGTAAGAATAAACCCCGCAATAGCATAATAAATGCCCTTTTTAAAGATGCTGGTCTTTGGCAAAAACATCCAGAAAGAGGAGAGCACAAAGAATAATAATGACAATCCAAAAAAAATATTCAGGTAATACAGCGGGTGGGTAGTGTTAGCCTTGTGCAAATGTGTTAGTTTTTCCATTACAATAGGTAACGCCTTCACGGTATACTTAGCATCGCCGGTAATTTTATTATAATACCCCTTGGCAAAGAATATCGTATCCCCGTTTTCTGTTATTGCCTTAAGGTCACGCAACTTAATCGCTTTACCCACTTCGTCTATTGGCAGATTCACCTCTAGTTTCTTTTCTGTTATTTTATCATATTTCAAAAAATCAGTATTACGAAAAATAAGTACCACACCACTGATCGCATACACAGCCATAATGCCGGCCAGGAAAAACCCAAGGTATCGATGCCAAATTCTCATTTGGTTGCTCATAGTTGCTTTGCTAGCCATTAATTGATTTTTTAAGATGGGCAAAGAGAATGTTTACACAATCAAATAGGTATCGCAAAACGGAGAGAATATTTATATAATCGGGAAAATCCACACAACGGAACAGATGATTCTGGCTGGCAATTAAAAACTACTTTTGCTGCTTATTTATTACCAGTATGACATTTGACGAACTGAATTTAAACACCCCTCTACTCAATGCACTGAATGAGTTAGGATACATCACTCCCACTCCTATTCAGCACCGGGTTTTCTCCACCGTAATGTCCGGAAGGGATGTTTGTGGCATTGCACAAACCGGAACCGGCAAAACATTAGCCTATTTACTCCCCTGCCTGCGTCAATGGAAATTTAGCAAGGATAAAGCTCCGCAAATACTCATTCTTGTACCAACTAGGGAACTGGTAACACAAATTGTTGACACCGTTAAAGCATTAACACCATATATGAGTGTAATCGCAATGGGTGTGTATGGTGGTGTAAATATCAATACACAGCAAATTGAAGTGATGAAGGGAGTAGATGTATTGGTAGCAACACCCGGCCGTTTTTACGACCTGGCCATGAATGGTGCTTTTAAAACAAAAGCAATTAAAAAACTGGTAATTGATGAAGTAGATGAAATGCTCAACCTTGGATTTCGTACCCAAATAAAAAACATACTGGATTATCTGCCACCAAAAAGGCAAAACCTTTTATTCTCCGCCACCATGACGGAAGATGTAGAAGCCCTCATAGATACTTATTTTAATGATCCTGTTCGGGTAGAAGCTGCACCTACCGGTACACCGTTGGAAAATATTTCGCAACTGGGTTACCAGCTTCCAAACTTTAATACCAAAGTAAACCTGTTGGAATTATTACTGGCCGAAAATAAAACCATGACCAAAGTATTGGTGTTCGCTGCCACAAAACAATTAGCCGACCAGTTGTATGAAAAGTTAGAAGCTACATTTTCCGGCACGGTTGGAGTAATACATTCCAATAAAGAACAGAACTATCGTTTTAATACTGTCAAACAATTTAAAGAGGGAAATTTCCGGCTTATCATAGCAACAGATATTGTAGCAAGGGGAATTGATGTGGCAGAAGTAAGCCATGTCATCAATTTTGATGTGCCGGAAGTACCTGAAAATTATATCCACCGTATTGGCCGTACTGGCAGAGCTGATAAAAAAGGTATTGCGATCACCTTCATTACTGAAAAAGAAAAACCTTCGTTGGCTGCTATTGAAACTTTGATGAAATACGAAATACCGGTTGCTGATTTACCGTCTGATCTTACTATTTCTAATGAGCTAACGGAAGATGAAAAGCCAAAAATATTTATGAAGACCGATGCTATAAAACCAAAGAAGAAAGAAGAAGCAGGTCCGGCCTTTCATGAAAAATCAGCAAAGAATAGTAAAGTAAATGTAATCGTGAGGCATAAAGACAGGATGATGCAGAAATACGGCAAGCCGATTAAAAGAGGTGCGAAAAAGAAAAAGTAATATTACTTCAGAGTTCTTGCTTCAGGGTTTTTAGTTTGTCGTGATGATGCAGGTTTACTCAACTATCGTTACACCCTGGAATTTATACAACCATGTTACCATCAAAAGATCCATTGCACGGCAAAACATTAGAAGCAATCGTAACCGAATTGCAGGAGTATTATGGCTGGGAAGAACTGGCCCGGAAAATAAATATCAATTGCTTTAAAAGTAATCCCAGTGTAAAGTCAAGCCTCAGCTTTTTACGAAAAACAGATTGGGCAAGAAAAAAAGTAGAAAGTCTTTATTTGTATATGTTGCGGAAAATAAAAAGTTTGTAGTTTATCGTGATGATAGGAAATTTCATTTAATAAAGTTATCATACAAACAATTCACCGTTTTCTTTATCACTGTATTAAATCCATCTGAGTACGATGGATGACAGCCATTGGAAATAACAACAATTCCAAATTTCTCTTCAGGATGAAAGAACATAGCACTAAAGAGACCATAGGCTGAACCGGTATGCCCTTTCATCGTTTTTCCGGCAATCAATTTTTCGGTGGTCATGATTGCCAGCCCATACCCTTCTTTATCGGATAGTTTTGTTTGCATTTGTTTAGCACTGGTTTTTGATATTACTCTTTTGCCTTTATACTTACCCTGGTTCATATGCATCATCATATAGGCAGCAAGATCGGGGGCAGAAATTTTCATACCACCGGTGGGAGAAAATATAGGCGTACTATAGCCCATGGTGTAATTCCTTATTTCTTCGCTGCGGGGAGCATAGGCCGCAGGTGCTGCAATAAATTTTTTCAACGAATCATTGTATTCATAAATCGTTGCGAAACGGGTTTTATCTAAAGAGTCCACACAATAGCCGCCATATAATTGCAAAGGGTCCAGAATATGCTGTTTTACATATTGGTCAAACCGTTTGCCGGATATTTTTTCAATAATGGTGCCTACCATATTATAATTAAGATTACAGTATTGGTAGCCGGTGCCGGGTTCGTAATCATTATAGCATTTGGCCCAGTCTTTATTTTTATCCGGGTTGATGGCATCGAGGGTGAAATACCCCTGGCGGTCGTTGATAGAGCTGCGGTGCGACATCACCATTCTAAGTGTGATAACCGTTTCAGGAAATTTGGGGTTCCTTATTTTAAAGCCAACGAGTGTACTGATATCATCCTCTAATGAAATTTTCTTTGCTTCCATTAATTGCATAATGGAAGTAGCAGAAAATGATTTGGAGATTGAAGCGATACGAAACAGATCATTATTACTTAGCGGAGTGTTCGTTTCTATATTCTTGCTGCCGAATGAATGAGTATAGATTATTTTATTATTTTTCACTACCGCTACGGAAAGCCCGGCAACTGCTGATTGCTGCATGATGTTGTTGATGCAGTCTTCCGCTTTAGCTGGTTGAGCATTACTTTTCCATAAGAAGCCAAATAAAAAGATGAAAATCATTATAGCTTTTAAGAATCGTAATCGAATCATTGTGCAAGAATTTATATCTAAATATAAGCAAAGAGGCTTGCAGTAAAAATCTTTCAGAAGTCTATCATACAGAACAAACCAAATCAATTAAAATTAATCAACAACTTTCTTCAAATTGAAATCCTTCCCCTATTTTTTCTCATCAATTTGTTCTTATCTTAACCCATTAAACCATCCAACTATGCAGTGGCAAAAAAAGATCACCGTCATCACCGGCGCCAGCTCCGGTATCGGAAAAGCAACGCTTGAATTATTAAGAGCCGAAGGAAGTATTGTTTACAATCTCGACAAGCAGCTACCCACTGCAGCTGATCCTTATTTTATACCTTGCGATGCAGGCAACAAAATCGAAATCACCAATACCATCCGCTCTATATATGAAAAAGAAAAAGGTATTGATTTTGTTTTTGCCAATGCAGGAATGCACTTGTTTGCTACACTGGAAGAAACAAGCGATGCACAATTAGAAACTTTGGTAGCTACGAACCTGCTAGGCCCATTTTATTTATTACAAGCTGTAATACCTATTATGAAGCAGCAACAAAAAGGAAGTATTGTACTCATGGGTTCCGACCAGGCATTCGTTGGCAAAGGCAGCAGTGCGGTATATGGCATGACCAAAGGAGCCATCAGCCAACTAACAAAAAGCACAGCTATTGATTACGCTCCGTTTAATATCCGGGTTAATTGTATTTGCCCCGGCACAATTCAATCTCCCTTGCTGGACAGAGCCGTGCAACAGTTTGTAGCAAAAAGTGGAGAAGCTACCGAAGCAGTGTATACTGCTCTCGGCAAAGCACAGCCCATTGGCAGAATAGGCCAGCCGGAAGAAATTGCAAAAGCCGTTCGGTTTTTATTGTCAGATGATAGTTCCTTTACTACCGGAAGTCTTTTTGCGGCAGATGGTGGATATACCTGTCAATAATAATGTGTTCACCAACTATTGAGTTATTCTTTTTTATATAACACCCATGCATCATTAACAGTGGGTTTTTTCCTTGCATGTAAAAACTGGTTAATGTCCCAGAGAATTTTCGATGAAAAGGCAACGGGTTTATATCCCAGGCTATCCATCATCAAAAGATTAGGCTTGATTTCATTAAAGGTGGTAGCGATATAAGTGCCGCTTGTTGTTAAGTAGCGGAGCGAATCAGGAGTAGAAATTTTTTTCAGGTGTAGATTCTTAACACCTTTCTGATAAAAGACCATTGGTACAGCACTCATCGTTTCAAGTGGTGTGCGGTAAAGACAATAAATCTCAACCGTTTTATGTTTAAATCTTTCCTTCAGGCTGCGGCCAAAATCAACCGTCTGTGCATAAGGAATAAAAGTGAATAGTAACAGCAATAAAGTATTCACCACAATGGTGATCAGCAAGGCTATTCTTATTAAACGGGCTATCCATTTTTTACAAGTTGTATAATAATGAATCAGTGCGGGCAGACTCCACCCCACTATTAATGGTAAAGCACTGAAAACAGGATAAAGAAAACGTTCTTCTTTATGACCGATGATGCTGTGCCCGATGATGAAGAGCAGTACCGTAATAAAAACAGGGTGGCTAATTTTTTTAAACAATGTTTTTAAGCTGAAAAATAAGAGAAGAAGACTGAATGGTGGTGCTGTCATAACAGCTACAAGTAGTCCTATATATTTTAGAAAACTGGAAGTGCCGTATTCGGCTGCTTTGCCCTGTAAAATATTGGTCTGAAAATACCGGGCTGGTGTAAGTACCCATTCCCCATAAAAACCGTAGTCCAAATATAGGTTGATTAAAAAAGCAACAAGAAACCCGGCGGTGAGAGGGAGCAGTCGCTTATATTTTTTTTCAACCAACAGCAGCCACAATCCAAAACCGGCAATGGCAAACCCAATCTGGAATCGAAAATAAAAAGACAGGCACAACAGGAACCCCACAAAAAATAAAAAAATACCCGAAGGATTATTATTTCGTTTAGCATCATATAAGGCGATGGCAGCAAAAAAGAAAAGGCCGGAAAGCATTTCAGAACTGTACAAGGTTCGGGTGTAGGGCAATATCCAGGAAAAATTCAGGATCAGTAAAACAGTATATAAAATTTTTAATGGCTCTTTTTTAAAATAATGAAAGGCAATAAGATTAAAAATGCAAAACATCAGTAACCCCATAATAACCCGCAAAATAGTAAGCTGCAGGTAAGGGTCTTCAATACCTGCCAGCATACAAATTTTATAATAAGCAGAAAATAAATATACCTGTAAGGTGGGCCGTATCTTGCTTTCAAGTTCAAAGGCATAATGAGCAGCATTTTCATTACCTAGCTGGTAAGAAGAAAATTCAACAATAGAAAAATGCTGGTCAAAATTGGAAAAGCCAATGGCCTGGATGGAGGTGATAATTTGTATAACAATGCCCAGCAGCAAAATCATCTGCAGCCTGCGGTCTGTTTGAACTAGTTTTTTTGTGTCAGCAAACATAGAAATGATGTAAAATATGTATAAAAAGCAAGTAGTACGAAAGATGGATTTCCCCGGCCTTTACAAACTTACACTTGCAGAGTAGTCCGTGTTTTTTTGGGGTGAGGATGCAGGCCACCAAAGGTGGAAGTAATTTTTTAGTACCGGATTATAGCGCAATACTACGCTACGGCTGGGCGACGGAGCAATATTTGAAAACGGATAACCCGTAACTACAGCTAATTAAAGTTACAAAACATAATGACAATTCCTATAGCCGGGCCTTGATCCATCATCCGTCATCTTACCTTACAAATTGATACAACCCTTGGCAGTGCTGAGCGGCATACAGTGTCAGGCTCCTTAATATTATCATATGGGAATTGCGTATGTTAAAAAACACAGCAATCAATCTCCTGGTCAATAAAATTGAGTATCTTTAAGCCACATGAACAGGTTTTCAAAATATACAATTTCAATGTTTCCAGGGGCAGTCATCACCGACCTCACGGATGCTTATACCTGTTCCTTTACAGAGTTCATGCCTTTCTGTAATCATCTTTTTTATTTTTCCAGTTTCAAAGACTTTAAGCAGCTAAACCCGGGTTCTTAATAAAGACCGGGAAGAATGTTTGTCTGCTGCGGTACCGCAGGCGGGTTGATGGTTTGTGTATGTACTCATGCATCCTATGAACTGTCACCTTCCTGTTTTACCGGAGCTGTGTTAACCGGGTTACCATTGCTGGTAAACCTGTTTTTTTAATTTATTCAATTCACTTGCATGAACAATAATAATGTTTCTATAAGTGGAATGCTTGCAGTAGCACTCCTGTTGATAAATGCCGTAGTACTGGAAACCGCCGTTGTAAAAAATACAGACTGGTATAAAGCACTCTGGGTAACACTGCCTTTATTGGCCATTGCCATATACCGTTCTAAAAAGAGAAAAATGCCGGAAGAAAAAACTCCAGCTGACACTTTATTAATTCTTAAAAAATAAAAAATGTATACTTCAAAACAACCGGTCTTACTTAGCAAGCAAGACCATTCTACAATATTGTATTACCTGCGCAATCAGTCGGTGCACAATGCAGCAGACCGTCAATCGGCCAATGCCCTGCAGCAGGAATTAAAAAGAGCCAGGTTAATGGAAGAGAAACAATTGCCTCCCGGCATGGTGCGGCTGGGCAGTCGCTTAAAAGTGAGGGACGTAGAAACCAATGCCCTGTTGGAATTAACGATCGTTACTCCCGATGAGGCTAATTGGAAAGAAAAGAAAATATCTGTGCTATCACCATTAGGCACAGCACTTATTGGGTTTTGCGTGGGTGTCACCGTCAACTGGATGATGCCGGCCGGCGAAAAATTATTTTTAATTGAAGAAGTAAATAATGAATGAAAAACCAAACTTCATAATTGTGCTGGGTAGTTTACTCAGCACAATTATTATGGATGGATGTACGATGTTATCTGCTGAAAAATCTTTCCCTTCTCTTCTTCCTCCAGTCATGAATGTTCAGCCACACACTCAGTAATGCCGTAAGCAGAAAGATGCTCATGGTAACGGTATCTACTAATTGTTTACTGAAATCCTTACCGGTAAGATGCAGCAGCAGGAAATGGATATACGAATCAGACCGGTCATTATAACCTAATGAATCTCTTACCTGCCAGTGCCAATCGGTGCAGGCACAATAGCCCCATCCATACCAGATGCCCAACACAAACCAGGAGAAAGCTGTCAACAGTATTGTTAATAAATGTAGCTTCCTTGTTTTAGTAAAAGCCCAGCCTACTATATTGAATAGTGTAAAGGCGGTATGAAAAACAAAGAAGAAGATATTGAGGAACTCATTCCACATATTTATAAAAATAATGCCGTGCTTCTATCTGCCCATTTGTTTTATTTTTTAATGCCATTCACATATTCTGTTACAGTTTTATTGCCGTTTGCATCATAGCTAATCCAGGTTCCATTACCATTTTTTAATGTGCCCTTTTCCCGTTCCTTGCCATTTTTGTCAAAGGAGGAAATAATTTCCCATCGCAAACCTCCCGGCTTTTCTGTTTCGCTAAATTTATAAACACCCTCTTGTGCTAATTGGCCATTATCATGGTACCACTGCGCTTTACCGTCGCGGCAGTGGTTGAAATAATTGCAACGATAAATTATTCTTCCATTTAAATTATATTCTAAATACACACCGCTGCCATTCGACAACATTCGGTTTCCGTTTTCATCAAAAAAATCCTCACGGGATATTAGCGTTCCGTTACTGTATTTATCGGTGCCCAAAAGTTTACCGTTAGGGTGATAGAAACTTACAGTACCATCAATCTTAGTTTTAATATAGGTACCTGCTTGCCTTAATTTACTATTGGTAAAATAGAGTTCATATTTACCATGCAATTTCTCATCATCATCATAGCTAAAAATTCCATCCAACTCTCCTCCGGCCAAATAAAAATGCCATTCGCCAACACGTTTGCCCTTATATTCTGTGCCGATCGACTGCAGTCTTCCATTGTTATAGTAGTTCAATTTTTCTTTGCCGTTTAACTGCCCGGGAGTTTTAGCCTTTTTATCTTCTGTAGCGTTGATATTATTGTTCTTCAACCAGTCGATGGAATTTTTAGAGCCCATCGATGCCGCTTTTCGGTAGTACTCAATGGCCTTGGTCCGGTTACCGATTCTTAAAAACATTTCAGCCATACTGTCAAAACCATTCGCATACTTGGAATCTATAGTAACCGCTTTATTCAACAACTCCATGGCCCGCCTGAAATTACCTTGTTCAAAATAGCAATAGGCAAGTGTATTGTTGTAATCCGGTTTATCCCCGTGTTTATTGGCAGCCCGGTTTAAATATTTGAGAGCCTCTGCAATATTTTTAGTGGTTCCCTCTCCTGCATATAAAAACCGGCCAGTCATATAGGCGCCATCCGGGTTTTCCTTGTCGGCTGCTTTCTTGTACCAGGTAAATGCTTCTTTCAAATCATTTTTTATACCTAGGTCAAGACTGTACATTTCTCCCAGCGCCACCATACTGGTTGTATTTCCTTTCTCTGCTGCTTTCTTAAATAGCAGCAACGCTTCATTAGGATTTTTGCTGGTGCCGATACCTTGCAGATGCAAAACACCCAGCAGGTAGGTAGCAAACACATTGCTATTATCCGATTCCATCTTTATAATCTTGAAACCCTCAGGAATATTCTTTGGAGTACCTATACCATCCAGGTACATAGCCCCAACCATATACTTAGAAAATTCCTCCCCTTTAGCTGCGGCCTTTTTATACCATTGGAACGCCTCCACTTCATTTTTTTGCACACCAACGCCAACCATGTACTTGTCTGCCACCAGCCTCATCATTTCTACATCTCCATTTTGGGCACTTTCTAAAGCAGTTCTAAAAGCTTTTTTCTCATTGTACATTCCGTCTTCTTCATCCAACGACCACCATTTATCAGGGTCAAACTGTCCCTCTTCCCTATTATACTCTTTCTCTAAGTCTTCTTCATAAGCCTTGCCCAACACATTCATTCCTCCGCCGCTTTTTTCCGGGGTTATTTTAAACCATTTTCCGTCTTTTTTAACGATCGCAAGTTTTTCATACGAAAAGGTTCCCGCCTTATCAAACTGATAATCATGGATAAGTTTTCCCTGCTTATCAATGTATCCCCATTTTCCACTTTTTCTTACCGCGGCATACCCGTAGGAGATGCGCCTTACTTCTGTAAACTGGGGTGCAATTACAACCTTACCCGATTCTTCTTCTTTAAATCCCCATTTACCCTGTTCATTTTTAAAAGCAGTAAGCAAGGCTTCTTGCGCCGATAGTTGGTAGCCAAGAAACATGCACAGGCAATAAAGTAGTATTCTTTGTAGCATGCAAAAACTGGTTTTGGTTTAAGTTTCGTTTATCACAACCTGAGCAGTTGTAAACCATAACACTTTAAAAATACTACGGAAAAATATTTTTTGAAATATTTGTTGAACTATTTATTACCCCCCTTAGATGTTGCGTACCCCTAATTACTCGTTCAATGTGGCGGTTACTATCTTATAAGACGGATACTGAGTTATAACGCTTAATTTGTATGCAATTCAACAATAAAAACACCCGGCCATGTCATTATTTGGAACTAAAAAAAACGAAGCATCCATACAAACAAAAACTTGGACGGTGATGGGCATTGTACTATTCTGCCTGTTAGTTACCGGCATTTTTATTTCTACGTTCCAGATATCCTTATTACTGATGGCAGGTATTGTGCTGGCAGTGTACCTGCGGATGATCGCCGATAAAATAAAAAAATGGACCGGCTGGAAAGATATGTTGTGTTATGGTTTGTCCATCCTCATCACATTAGCAATACTAACAGGGCTTGGGTGGATGATCGGTGCTAAAGTGCAAAGCCAGGCAAAAGAAATGGTAGAAAAATTGCCAGAGATGAAACAGCGAATTGGTGTTGCTGTTGATGGATCACCATTTGTAAAAAAATTGGTTGGAAAATATACAGCCGGCTGGAGCCAGGGAGAAAAAAAAGATAGTGCTGCTGCAAAACCAACTAACCAGGCAAGTGCCGATACGGCAAAAAATAATCAGCAAAATAATAGCGCCGATTCAACAAAGCAGAATGAACAGCAAAACACAACTGCACAACCGGAAGCACCGCCATCATCCGGCAGTGGTGGAATTTCTTCCATCTTACAAAAATTATTTTCCTCTACGTTCGGTTTGTTGGGAGATCTGTATGCCATCTTTTTTCTTGGCATCTTCCTCGCCGCAGCACCACGGGAATATGTAAATGGTATGGTAAGTCTGTTACCTGCATCCGCAAGGGATAAAGGAAGAAAGACCATGGAAAAAATGGGGCTCAACCTCAAAAAATGGTTTAAAGGAACGGTGTATAGTGTGCTTATCACTTTTGCACTTACTGCAATTGGTTTATTAATTATCGGGGTCGATCTCTGGCTTATACTCGCCATCATTGCAGGGTTATTAACTTTCATTCCCAACTTCGGGCCTATCATAGCATTGATACCCGCTGTAATGGTTGGTTTTTTGCAAAGCCCCCAGGTAGCATTATGGATCTTTATTTTATACTTCTTTGTACAACTGGTGGAAAGTAATATCATCACACCCGCCATACAAAAAAGAATGCTCGATACTCCTGCTGCCTTGCTACTTTTCTTTCAAATGATAATGGGAGCATTAAGTGGTGGCTGGGGAGTGGTATTAGCCACACCGATACTTGTTGTACTGATGACTATCGTTAAAGAATTATACACGGGAAAGAAAGAAGAAACAGTAACGGAGGAAAAGAGTAAAGAGGGAGAGAAATAATTTGTTAGCCAGCTTTCTGTTCTCTGGGCAGCGGCTGTTGCGTCGCACTCTTGTACGTTCAGTTCGCTACTCGGCTATAAATACATTTGAATAATTTACTGTACTTCAACACTCAGAGTCATGTCATACTGACGAAGGAGCCATCTCAAACTTTTAACCAATTCTTATTTAGTTGAAACTGTTGCGGAGTTAATTTTCCGATGCAGATGAGCTTTTACTTTTATCCCATCTCCCCCTTGATCTTTTCTTCTAAGTTCTTAAATTCCTCATACTGTTTTTTAGGATCTCTGGGAAGTCTTGTGTTTTCTATACTTCTGTTGTGTCTTGTAATAGCATCAAACATAACTGCGGCATTTCTGATCAATGCGATATGATACTCACTTGCAGTATCAGAAAGCAAACAAACTATTTCACCCTGTTCATCGGTAACAACTCCTTTTTTAATTTCCCATTGCATAAATTAAATTTTTAGGTTGTAGAAAGGGTTGCCAACCTTCGGAAGGTTGGCAACCCTTTTTATACAACTCCTTTTTTTATTTCCCTTGCATAAATAAATTTTTAGATCGGGTACGTCGCATAGCCGTGGTTTTGAAAGATGGCATAGTCAAGTCCATCCTGCACACCTGCATTTCTTGCAGCGGCAGCAAGATAAGTATTGTGCTTACTCATTTCATTTCGTAGAAATAACCGCCTCTCTTCTTCACTGCTTAACTGGTTGTAAGCATCCATTTGCTGTATTTCCTGCAAACGGGTTTGCACGGCAAAATAAGTTTGTCCCAGTGCAATTACTTCTTTGGTTGGGTCTGCATTTTGAACTACTAAATAACAGGCATATCGGCTAAGCTTTACACTTTCTACTTCCCGCTTAGCAGTTTTACCCAATTCTATCATTTCGAGGATATCCTCGAAATGATGTGCTGTTTTTTGATTACTGTTTGCACAAGCCTCTTTTGCCCTTTCTATTACAGGCAAAAAGTGCCTGTACTCTGAATATTCCAACACCCTGGATAAATCTCTGGCACTCCAGTATTCATTACCGCTTTCGTCTTGCCTTTTTATACTCTCAAAAACTGACAAGTTATTTTTTCCTATTTGCTTTGCCATTGTATTATTTTTTGTTTCAACCAATAATGTCCTTCACTCATACATCTATCTCCGGTGTAATGCACTTAGCTCCTGCTGCAACGCAAAAATAAATGATACTCACTGGCCGTATCAGCAAGCAAACAAATTATTTCACCCTGTTCATCTGTAACTACTCCTTTTTTAATTTCCCATTGCATAAAGTAAATTTTTAAATTGGGTACAACCCGGTGGATATAGCATTTTATTTTATGGACATGAATTAAGGCGATGATTGGTTGCAACTATACCCCTGTAACTTTTCCTGGCAGTAAGTAGCGATATTAAACCATTTACTATGGCAATTCAATTACCATTCCTTCGGCCGCCAATTCATATTTGAACAAATAATTATTTCTTTTCTGCAGATCTTCAAATAAATTATTCAGGTCTGTATCAGAATTGGAAGGATCATGATGAGCCAGTAGTAAATGTTTTACAGCAGCCAGTTCTGCAAATTTTGCCACATCGTCCATACTGCTATGACCCCAACCCATACGATACGGGTATTGCTGTGCCGAATATTGTGCATCGTGTAATAGCAGATCGGCATCCTGCGCCAGCTCCATGCCGGATATCCATCTCTTATCTGCCGGAAATTCTTTTGCTCCCAACATCGGTTCATGATCGGGCATATATGTAAAAACGGAATGTTTTCCCTTGATCCTGTAACCAACGGTAGGACCCGGATGAATAACATAGCGGGATTCAATTTGAAAAGGTCCTATATCAAAAGAGCTGTCCCCTATTTCATGCAGGGTAAGTTTGCAAGGAAGATCCCGGAGCAGTACGGGAAAAAGTGGAGGCGAAAGATAACGGCTGAGCCGGGTACGTAAACTAATATTGCTCACAGGCCCCCAGATATGAATATCGAGTGTGGGGTCAAAGAAAGGATTAAAAAATCCCAGTCCCTGTATATGATCAAGGTGCAGATGAGTGAGCAAAATATCAACTCGTTTGACAGCCGTAGTCTGCAGCAAATTGAATTTTTGCATACCTGATCCACCATCAAGCACCAGTATGCAATCATCTTCCACTGCTACTGCGCAGGATGTATTGCCTCCATAATAAACCGTATCGGGACCGGTAGTGGGAATGGAACCACGAACGCCCCGTATCATTATTTTCATATGTCTTTTGCTTCCCAAAAAATTGCCACTGCACCCACAAAATTGCCTGCCCTCCCGATGATCGGGTATGAGGTTACAGAGATCTTTTCCGTATTCCCCTTCATGCTTTCTATCCAGAAAGATTTGTGATAAGGATACTGGTCTTTCAATGTTCTAACCAGCGGCAGGTTTTCAGGTGGCATCACATTGCCATCTTCGTCTTTTGGTTTAAAGATCGTTCCCCAGGTTTCCACTTTCATTTCACCTGTTTCTTCAAAACGGGTACCCAATAAGTTTTCGGCTGGTTCATTGTAGAAAATAAGATTTCCTACAGTATCGGTAATGAATACCGGCATGGAAAGACAATCGGCCAGTTGTCTGCTTAATATGATCTCGATGGGATAAGCCATAACAAAACAATCTTTCTTAAATGTAAGAAAATTGGGAGAGAAAAGAAATTATTTGAACGAAGGCTATCCCCTCAATCAGAAGGCAGCAAAACTGCTTTGATACAGTTATCCTTTTTTTTGTCAAACACTTCGTAGGCTGTTGCACCTTCTTGTAAGGAAAATTGATGGGTAATGATATCTTCAATGGCATAACGTTGAGCTACTTCTTCCCGCAATAATTTTTCCGCATAATAATGGGCGGGGCAACGGCCGCTTTTGTAAATAAGATTTTTATCATACGCTTCGCCGGGAGAAAAAGAGAAATGTTGCGCTGTATGCACACCCACTGATGATATGGTTCCGCCGGGACGGATACAATCAATAGCCAGTTTCAATGATGCAGCACTGCCTACTACTTCCATTACCCCATCAGCACCACGGCCATGTGTGTTGTTAAGAATTTCTTCTTTAACATCCATAAGCGATGGGTTCAATGGAATAGCACCGAATTGTTTCGCCATGGCTAATCGTTCGGGTATAAGGTCAATAGCAAATACTATTTCAGCGCCAAGATGTTTTGCGGCGATGATGGTCATCAGTCCTACCGGCCCACACCCTATTACTGCATACACATTGTTGGGTTTTATCCCGGCATTGTCGGCACAGAAATAACCGGTGGAAAAAACATCACCCAATAACAATCCTTTCTTTTCATCCAGGTCATTACTTAATGGCAGTAGTGTACTATCCGCCATCGGCACACGGATATAGCCTGCCTGTGCTCCATGAAGGCCATGACCCTTCTCCACCCATCCAAACAAATTTCCTTTTTCGCAGCGGCAGGTGAGACCGGTGAGACAGTAAAAGCATTCGCCGCAGGAAGTAGTAAATGGGCTGAGCACTCTTGCTCCTTTTTTAAATTTCTTTACATCCCGGCCTGCTTCTTCTACAATGCCGGTAAACTCATGTCCCATCACTGTTCCATGATCAAGGCCCGTTTCCCGGCCATGATATACATGGAGGTCGGAACCACAAATGCCCGACATCGTTATTTTCACAATAGCATCTGATGGATGTAGCAAACCAGGATCAGTAACAGTACTGTAGTTAATAATTTCTTTTCCGCCAAAGGTTAGAGCCTGCATGCTGTGAAGGTATTTACTAAAATTCTAATTAACTTCCTATCCTAAAATGAATTCAACATGAATAAGTCAGAAGAAATTATAAAGCAATTTACCGAAGGTAATTTGTCGGAAGAAGAAGCTATTTCATCATTACCGCCCGGTTGTAAATTTGAAAAGTATTATGAAAGAGAATGGCGGATAGTTCCTGAACGTGGCGCTGTACAGTTTGAAAGAGTTTGTGGAAGAGTATATGATTGTGATGATTCCGGTAATAATAATACATCCTGCGGCGATTGGCAAGAACTTTAAACTGCTTTCTATTATACTCACTTGTGCAATACCCAAACTGTTGGTGGATATACTTCTGCAAGCTCAGTAAACCAACCGAGGCATGTTGCCTTTAGCTGATAACCCGCCAAAGAGAAACGCTTTCTAGAAACAAGCAGCAACCATTGATCAGGCGGCTACTCTTTGTAAAATAACTTTACAGGGGATGTCGGAAGTTACTTTTATATGATGGTCGCTATGCAAAGGGATAGCAAAAT
>LNFM01006622.1_pt1 | contig 18922 bp, 21 predicted proteins | sample 596031 | NCBI WGS metagenome assembly LNFM01 (sample SAMN04254537, study PRJNA301005) | activated carbon metagenome | isolation source: dual media filters at the Ann Arbor, Michigan drinking water treatment plant | place: USA: Ann Arbor | reverse complement strand
GGTCGGTTCGCCTGCCGTGTCAGCGGCCCTACCAGCGCTTGGTCTTGGCGTTGTGGACGTGCAGGTGCTCGCCCTTGCCGACATTGGCGACGGCCTTGCCGATGTCCTGGCCGTATTTCCAGATCGTGTCGCCGGCCTTGATGTCCTTCAGCGCGACCTTGTGGCCAATCGGGATGTCCATCTTGGCGGTCAGGCGGAAGTCGGAATTGTCGTGCGTGATCACGCACAGCATGTCGGTACCGGCTTTCAGGCCCTCGACGACGACGACGCCGACGGTGTCCTTCGCCTCATGCACCAGCAGATGCGGCTTGCTCATCTGGTCTCTCCCTCAGCAACGGTGTGGCGCCGGACGCGCCGTGCAAATCCGGACTCGACCCGCGCTTCGCCAAGTCTTATATAAGACATATGACCATGCACAAGCGCGAAAATGCAGAGCGCATCGAACCGGCGGACAGAACGGAGCCGCTCGGTTTCCGGCCGCTCTATGCGCAGGTCAAGGCGATCTTCATCCGCCGGCTCGCCGACGGCGTCTGGGCGCCGGGCGCGGGCCTGCCGAGCGAGGGTCAACTCGCCGCCGAGATCGGCGTCAGCCAGGGCACGGTGCGCAAGGCGCTCGACGAACTCGCGGCGGAAAACCTGCTCGTGCGGCGGCAGGGACGCGGCACCTTCGTCGCCGAACATGACGAGCGGCGCATCCTGTTCCAGTTTTTCAAGCTGGTGCCCGATGACGGCGTCGCGCGCTTTCCCGACAGCACGGTGCTCGCGGTGGCGGTCGGTCAGGCCGATGCGGATGAGCGGCAGGCGCTCGATCTTTCATCCCGCGACGACGTCATCCGGATCAGGCGCGTCCGCGCGCTCGATGGCGTGCCGCTGGTGCTTGAGACGGTGAGCCTGCCGCGCCGGCTCTTCGGCGGGATCGAGGCCGGACCGGTGCCCAACAACCTCTACAGCCTCTATGCGGCGCGCTATGGCGTCACCGTCGCGAATGCGCGCGAGAAGCTGAAGGCGATCGCGCTGAGCGCCGACGAGGCAGCTCTGCTGGCGGTCGCGCCGGGCACTCCTGCCCTGCAGGTCGACCGGCTCGCGCTGTCGCTCGACGGCGCGCCGGTCGAGCGCCGGCTCAGCCTGTGCTTGACGGAGGGCGCGCATTACCTGTCCGATCTGCGCTGACCAAACGGCAGCGCCATTCATCAAGCCGACGCAGAGCGGCGCATTCTTGAAACAACCGGAGGAACACCCATGAGCCCGAAGACGACACGACGCATTGCTCTGGCCGGACTGATCGCGGTAGCGATGGCCGGGCCTGCCATGGCGCAAGCCTTCCCGACAAAACCCGTCACCATCATCGTCTCTTTCGCGGCCGGCGGCCCCAGCGACGTGATCGCGCGCCTGCTCGGCGAGCAGATGAGCAAGACGCTGGGCCAGCCGGTCCTGGTCGAGAACGTCGCCGGCGCGGGCGGCACGGCCGGCGCCAAGCGTATGGCCGCGGCCGAGCCGGACGGCCACACCATCCTGATCCACCATCTCGCGTTGGCCGCGGCGCCCGCGCTCTACGGCAATCTCGGCTACGACACGAAGACCGACTTCGTGCCGATCGGGCTCGTCAACACCGGGCCGATGGTGGTCGCCAGCAAGCTCGCGCTGCCGACGACGGACGCCAAGAGCTTCTTCGCCTACGCCAAGGGCAATGCCGACAAGCTCTCGCTGGCCCATGCCGGCGTCGGCTCCAACTCGCATCTCTGCGGCGTGCTGATGTCGCAGATTCTCGGCGTGAAGTTCACCGAGGTCGCCTATCGCGGCACGGGACCCGCGATGAATGATCTCGTCGGCGGCCAGATCGACTTCCTCTGCGACCAGTCGACCTCGGCGGTCTCGCAGATCCAGGGCGAGAAGATCAGGGCCTACGCCGTGACCTCGACCGAGCGGCTCGACGTGCTGCCAAACGTGCCGACCGCGATCGAGACCGGCACCAAGCTGGAGATGACGATCTGGCATGGGCTCTATGCGCCCAAAGGTACGCCGACAGCCGTGCTCGACAAGCTCAACGGAGCGCTGCGCGCCGCGCTGAAGCAGCCTGCCGTGCTCGACAAGTTCAAGGCTTTCGGCACCACCGTCTTCCCCGAGTCCGAATGGACCCGCGAGGCGCATGGCAAGCGCTTCGTCGCCGAGGTCGACAAATGGGGCGCCTCGCTGAAGGCGGCCGGCATCAAGCCGCAAAGCTGACGCGACGCATGCGCCGCTCGCCTGGGCGGGCGGCGCATGCTACCGGCGGAGCATGTCAGCCAACATCGTGCCGCTCGACCGCTTCCTCTCGCTGCCGCGCCATGCGCGGCTGCTCGGGCTCGATCTCGGCACCAAGACGATCGGTCTCGCCTTGTCCGATGTCGGGCGGCAGATCGCCTCCCCGCTGGAGACGATCCGGCGGGTCAAGTTCCAGGCCGACGCGGCCGCCCTGCTGCGGATCGCCGAGAAACACGCCATCGCCGGGCTCGTGATCGGCCTGCCGTTGAACATGGATGGCACGGAAGGACCGCGCGTGCAGTCGACGCGGGCTTTCTTGCGCAACCTCGCGCCGCGGACGACCCTGCCGATCACGTTCTGGGACGAGCGCATGTCGACGCTTGCCGTCACGCGCACCCTGCTCGACGCCGACGCCTCGCGCGCCAGACGGGCGGAGGTGGTGGACAAGATGGCCGCCGCCTACATCCTGCAGGGCGCGCTCGACCGCCTGATGCGGATGGAGCACGACCGGTCCGAAGCGGACGCCGGACCGACATGAAAAGCCCCGCCGGCCATGGGCCAGCGGGGCTGATCGGTTCAGGCGTGAGCGCCGATCTCAGCGATGATTGCGAAAATCATAGGGCTCGCGGTAGTAGGCGCGCGGCGCGGGAGCATAGTAGGCCGGCTCCTCGTAATAATAGGCGCGCGGCGCTGCATAGTAGCCGCCGTCATAATACGGCTCGGCATAGGCCCGCCGGCTCGACGCGATCGCCGCCGCGCCGAGGATGCCGAGGCCAATGGCTCCGGCGATCGCCGCGTTTCGGCCGCCATTGCCGCGATGACGGCGATACTGGGAGTAATCGGCAGCCGCAGCGTCAAGACGCGCGGCATCGAAAGTCGGCTTCGAGGGCGCCGCCAGAGCGGGCGTGACGATGCCAGCCGACACGACGGCAAGCGAGGTCAGGCCAATGATGGCGGTCTTCCTGAGCGAGTTGATCCTGAGCGAGTTCATGCGAACCTCCTGGTGCCCCGGACGGGCCGGGATTGACCGATACGCTAGGTTCAGACGGTTGAATGCGGTCTGAACCAATCGCGGCGGGATTGCGGCAGGCGCAAGCTGGCCTGCGCCTGGAATGCTTGCCGGTCCGATGCGAGCGTGAAAGGAGTGGACGCCCGCCGACCAACAACGACAACGGCGTGCGCACGCTTATGTTCCCGCATGAGCGCGCCCCCGCCCCACGAGCCTCCGCCGCAGAAGCCGAATCCGCTCCCATGATCGACAGCCTGGTCGCCGTTTTCCTCGTCATCGCGACCGGCTGGGCGCTGAAGGCGCGCGGGGTCGTCTCGCCCGAGCACTGGGGCGGCGTCGAACGGCTGACCTATCAGGTGCTGTTTCCCGCCGTCGTGGTCCACACGCTGGCGATGGCGGATCTCAGCCGCCTGCCGGTCCTGGCCATGGGCCTCAGCCTCGTGCTCGCGATCCTGATCGTGGCGGCGCTGCTCCTGTCGCTGCGTCCGCTGCTGGCGCGTGGCGGCGTCGACGGACCGGCCTTCACGTCGGTCTTCCAGGGCTCGGTGCGCTGGAACACGTTCGTGGCGCTGGCGCTGGCGGCGGGCCTCGAAGGCAAGACCGGCGCGACCCTGATGGCGATCGCGGTGGCGTCGATGATCCCGCTGCTCAACGTGATGTGCGTGCTGGTTCTGGCGCGTTTCGCCGGCGGCCGGCGGATGGGCGCGGCGGCGACCGTCCGGTCGATCGTCTTCAACCCGTTCATCTGGTCGTCCGCGCTTGGCCTCGCCCTCAACCAGATCCAGTGGATGATGCCCGCAGCCGTGGCGAGCTTCGTCGATATTCTCGGCCGCGCCGCGCTCGGCGTCGGGCTGCTCGTCGTCGGCGCGGGTCTGGATCTGCGCCGGCTGGCGCAGCCGAAACTCGCCCATGCCGTCGCCTGCGGCCTCAAGCTCGTGGTCATGCCGCTGATCGCATGGACGCTGGCCCGGCAGTTCGGCGTCACCGGTCCGGCCCTGACCATGACGATCGTCGCCGCCGCCGTACCGACCGCCACGGCCGCCTATTTCCTCGCCCGCGACATGGGCGGGGATGCGCCGCTGATGGCCGAGATCACCACGCTCGAGACCCTGCTGGCGCTGGTCACGCTGCCGCTTGCGGTCCTGCTGCTGACCTGATCGCGCGGCCGAGAGACCGTTACGGGCGAACGCCGCAAACGGATGCACGCTATGATTGCATTTTTCGTAATCTGTAGACTATTATGAGTAGCCGGCTTGCGCCCTTGGCCAAATCCGCACATGCGAGGCGACCAACCCGATGAGCTCTCCAGCGCGCAATCCAGGACGCGAAAAGACCGCCCCTCCATCTGCCGAGCGCGCCGATGCGAGAGCCGCTCCGGACGGGGAGCGGGAGCGGGATGTGCCCTGCTCCAACCTGAGCGATATGCAACTCGAGGTAGCGCTTTACATCGAGAGCCTGAGCGCCGAGCTTCGCACCATGGCGCGCGAGAGCGAGCTCGAAAGTCTGGCCTATTTTCTGGAAATGGCGCGGATCGAGGCGTCTATCCAGGTCGAACGCCGCGCGCTTCTGCTCGGAGGCTGACCCACAACCCGACGACCGGCCATGAATCATTAAACTTCAGGTTGTATAGATGCGCCGACACAATCCGGAGATGCCGTCATGACGCACGCGCCCACGCCCGAACTTCGCGCCCGCCACGACGAGGCGGCCACTGATCCCGCTTTGCTCGATGCCGTCTTCGACAGCGCCTCCGTCGAAGCCTGCCGGGCGCAGCATCGCCAGCTCCAGTTCGAGGTCTCGCGCTATATCGAACTGCTGCTCGGCGAACTCGCGACGATGGCCCGGGCCGCCGAGCTGAAGCATCTGCTGCACTTCATCGAACTGACGCGGCAGGAGGCCGGCGACCAGACGAGGCGCTGCAGCGTCGACGGTTGAGACCACGCTTCAGACCGCGCGACTCAGCAGGCCGCCGGGGTGACGCTGGATCGCGGCCGACAGCTCCAGTTCGAGCACGGCGCGGCTGACATCGCGGGCCGCGAGACCGCTGGCGCGCACGAGGTCGTCGAGCGAGATCGGCACCGCGCCGAGCAGGCGCAGCAGAACCGCGCTTGAGTCCTCCGCTACGCGGGTCTCAACCAAAGCCCCCGCCGGATCGAAACCCGGCGACAACGCGGCATGCTCGGGCGCAGGCGCGATGCCCGGCAGATCGAGTTCGTCCCAGAGTCGGTCGGATGGGTCCTGCCCGCTCTCCTCGCGCACGCCGACGAAATCGAGAGACGTCATCCCGTCGTTCAGCAGCGGCCCCAGCGCCTCGATCACATGAGCCGCTTCGCTGATGAGCGTCGCGCCCTCGCGAATCAGGTGGTTGCCGCCTTCGGCGCGCGGGTCGAGCGGCGAGCCCGGCACGGCGAAAACCTGCCGGCCCTGCTCGTTGGCGAAGCGGGCCGTGATCAGCGAACCCGACTTGCGGGCAGCCTCGACCACGACCGTGCCGAGCGACAGCCCCGAGACCAGCCGGTTGCGGCGGGGAAAATCGCGCCCGCGCGGGGCCCAGCCGAGCGGCATCTCGGTGACGCCCGCGCCCTGCGCGATCAGCCTGTCGAACAGGGCCAGGTTCTGCGGCGGATAGATTTCGTCGAGCCCGCCGGCCAGTACCGCGACCGTGCCGGTCTCGAGGCTCGCCTGATGGGCGGCGGTGTCGATGCCCCGCGCCAGCCCCGAGACGACGACGAAGCCGGCCTCGCCGAGGTCGCGCGCCAAACGGGCCGTGAACTTCTGGCCGGCCGCCGAGGCGTTGCGCGAGCCGACCAGCGCGACGCAGGGGCGCAGCAGCGCCTCGCCTGAGCCCAGCACCGTCAGCAGCGGCGGAGCGGAATCGATCGCCTGCAGCGCTTTCGGGTAGCCGGTCTCGCCCAGTGCGATGAAGCGCGCGCCCAGCCTCTGCGTGGCGAGGAACTCCCGCTCGGCTTCGGCCTGCGAGCACAGTGTCAGGCTGCGGCCGGCCTGACGGCCGAGTTCGGGAAGCGCGTCGAGCGCGGCCGACGCACCGCCGAACCTGTTCATCAGGCTGCGGAAGGTGCGCGGGCCGATGCTTTCGCTGCGGATGAGGCGGAGCCAGTCGAGGCGCTGGCGATCGCTGAGGACGATGCCAGCCATGCAGGTTCAGCCCTTCTGGCCGATCTTGCCTTCGCTGCCCTTCAGCAGCCGGGCGATGTTCTCGCGATGCATGAACCAGAGCAGCAGCGTCAACGCGCCCATCAGCAGCGCGGCGCGTGCATCGCCGACCCAGAACCAGAGCAGCAGCGGCGTCAGCAGGCTCGCCAGCAGCGCCGACAGCGAGGAATAGCGGCTGAGATAGGCGACGCCGAGCCAGATCGCGGCGAAGACGACCGCGATCGAGAATTTCAGGCCGATGAGCACGCCGAGATAGGTCGCGACGCCCTTGCCGCCGCGAAAATTCAGCCAGACCGGAAACAGGTGGCCGATGAAGGCTCCCAGCCCTGCCAGCAGAGCCGCCTCGCGGCCGCCGAGCAGGAAAGCGCCCACCAGCACGGCCGCCGTGCCCTTGAGCATGTCGCCGGCCAACGTCGCCGCCGCGAGCTTCTTGTTGCCCGTGCGCAGCACATTGGTCGCGCCGATATTGCCCGAGCCGATGCTGCGCAGGTCTGGACCGCCCGTGAGCTTCGTCAGGACGATGCCGAAGGGGATCGAGCCGAGAAGGTAGCCGATCGACAGGGCCGCCAGGATCGCGGGCCATGACAGGCCAAGTTTCATCAGTTCCGGCATGCCCGCCCCTGCCCTCGTGCCCGCCCCGCGCGTCGCGCGAGCCTAGCCGCGTTGCGCCTCGTAGACCACCCGGCCGGCGACCAGCGTCATCTGGACCAGTCCTTCCAGCCTTGCCTCGTCGAAAGGCGAGTTCTTGGCGCGCGATTTGAGCTGGCGCTTGTCGACGACATGGGGCGCGTCGGGGTCGAGCAGCATGAGGTCGGCCGGCGCGCCGACCGCCAGCCGCCCGCAGGACAGGCCGATCAGCGCCGCCGGACGCGTCGACAACGCGGCGAGCAGCGCCGGGAGGCCGATCTGCCCGGCATGGACCATCCGCAGCGCCGCCGGCAGCAGGGTCTCGATGCCGAGCGCGCCGTCGGCGGCTTCGGCAAATGGCTGGCGCTTGGTCTCGACATCCTGCGGATCATGATCGGAAACGACAACGTCGATGACGCCCTCGGCCAGCGCCGCGATCATGGCGAGGCGCTCATCCTCGTGGCGCAGCGGCGGCGAGACCTTGCAGAAGGTGCGGTACTCGCCGACATCGTTCTCGTTGAGGGTCAGGTTGTTGATCGAGACGCCGCAGGTGATGCGGACGCCGTCGGCCTTGGCCCGGCGGACGAGATCGGCCGATTCCGAGCAGGAGATCATCGCGGCGTGGTAGCGCGCGCCGGTCGCGCGGGCGAGCCGGATGTCGCGCTCCAGCATCACCGTCTCGGCTTCCTTCGGAATGCCCGGCAGGCCCTTGCGGCTGGCGAATTCGCCCTCGTTCATGACGCCGGAGCCGCGCAGGTCGGGATCCTCGACATGGTTCATGATCAGAGCGTCGAAATCGCGCGCGTAGATCATGGCGCGGCGCATCAGCTGGGGATTGCGGATCGCCTTCGCGCCGTCCCCGAACGCGACCGCGCCGGCCTCCAGCAGCAGGCCGAACTCGGTGATTTCCTTGCCCAGGATGCCCTTGGTCAGCGCTGCGCAGGGCAGGACGTTGACGACTGCCTTGTCGCGGGCGCGGCGCTTGATGAAGTCGATGATGGCGGGATCGTCGATCGGCGGATCGGTGTCGGGCCGGCAGACGATGGTGGTGACGCCGCCGGCGGCGGCCGCCTGCGAGCCCGAGCCGAGCGTTTCGCGGAACTCCGCTCCCGGTTCGCCGAGAAAGGCGCGCAGATCGACGAGGCCGGGCGCGAGGACGAGATCCCGCCCATCGACGCGGCGCATGCCTTCGCCCAAGGCGGGAGCCGCGCCCCAGACGATGTCGGCGATCGCCCTATCGCGGATCAGCACGGAGCCGCGCCCGTCCCGGCCTGTCGCCGGATCGACGAGGCGCGCATCGAGGATCGCGATGTCGGTCGCTTCAGCCATGTCCGTTCCCGTTAGCGCCGCCACGGCCGTGCCAGCCCGCGAACACATGCGTCCAGAACGCGACCAGCGCCCAGAACAGCGCGCACAGGATCGCGCCCGCGACGATGATGAACCAGGTCCAGCCGGAGCGCGGATCGGCAAGCAGGAAGCCCGCAGCGACCAGCAGATACACCGCCACGAAGACGAAGCGCGCCCGCCGCATCAGCCCCAGCAGCATGGCGACGAGGCTGTCCATGCCGCTCAGCCATTGGGCAGATGCTGCGAGAGCGCATCGAGCACGGCCATGCGCACCGCGACGCCCATCTCGACCTGCTCCCGGATCAGGGATTGCGCGCTGTCGGCCACCTCCGAGGAAATCTCGACGCCGCGGTTCATCGGGCCGGGGTGCATCACCAGCGCATCGTCCGCCGCGAGATCGAGCTTGGCCCGGTCCAGTCCGTAATAGCGGAAATATTCCTTCGAGGACGGCACGAAAGCGCCATGCATGCGCTCGAGCTGAAGGCGCAGCATCATCACGATGTCAGCGCCTTCCAGCCCCTTCTTCATGTCGGTGAAGATGCTGACGCCCATGCGCTCGATGCCGGCCGGCAGCAGCGTGGATGGAGCGATCAGGCGGACTTTCGCGCCGAGCGCGTTGAGCAGGATGATGTTGGAGCGGGCGACGCGCGAATGCAGGATGTCGCCGCAGATCGCGACCGTCAGTCCCATGATCCTGCCCTTGTTGCGGCGGATCGTCAGCGCATCGAGGAGCGCCTGCGTCGGATGCTCGTGCGCCCCGTCGCCGGCGTTGACCACCGAGCAGCCGACTTTTCGCGCCAAAAGATTGACCGCGCCGGCTGCGTGATGGCGCACGACGAGGATGTCGGGCCGCATCGCGTAGAGGGTCGCCGCCGTGTCGATCAGCGTCTCGCCCTTCTTCACCGAGGAGGACGCGACCGACATGTTCATCACATCCGCGCCGAGCCGCTTGCCGGCGAGCTCGAAGGAGGCCTGCGTACGGGTCGAGGGCTCGAAAAAGAGATTGATCTGGGTGCGCCCGCGCAGGGTCGCGGTCTTCTTCTCGACCTGCCGCGAAAGCGCGACGTAAGATTCGGCCCGGTCGAGCAGCGCCTCGATATCCAGATGGGACAGCCCCTCGATGCCGAGGAGGTGGCGGTGCGGATAGAGCGGGGCTTGCGCTGTCATGTGAAGACGGGTGTGTAGGCGTGAGTCGTGGTGCGCGCAAGGCGGATCAGACGCCTTTTGGTTTCCAGTTGACGGCATAGTCCAGGGAGACGCAGGCGGCGCGGTGCTCGACATCGCCATAGCTTGCCACGGCCTGTAAAAAGCGCTCATCGGCCGTGACGAGCGGGCATGTTTCGGCCAAGGCGAGCGCCAGATAGAAGCAGTCATAGGCTGGATGCCGAAGCCGCGTCGCAAGGCGCAGGGCAGGCAAAAGCAGATCGCTCATCGGCCTGAGATCGATACCGGCAACGAGGAGGCTTCGGGCCGCGATTTCCGCCCGCTCGACGTCGAGATCGCCCGCGCGCAACTTCGTTCTCAGGACATTGCCGAACTCGGCGGTCAGCAAATCCGGAGCGATCAGACGATGTTGTCGGCGTAAAGCCAACGCCTCCGTGCTATCGCCCTCCTCGACCACCCATTTGATGACGATGCTCGCATCAACGACGAATCGCATCAACGCGCTTCGTCGCGCGACATGCGCAGGATGACCTCGGACGGCGTCTGACGCCGGCCTGCAGTGTGGGCGCGCACTTCGGCCGAGAGCTCTTCGAAGGTCTTGCCCGAGTCCGGCTTCAGCACCTCGACCAGGATTGCCCGATGCTCCGCCTCCATCGAACGCTTGTTAGCGACCGCGCGTCGTTTGAGCAAAGCGATGACGTCCTCTTCGACATCACGGACATGCAAGCTGCGGGTCATGGCTACCTTCCTCTCAATGCTAACATTGCTAGCACAATCCCATTTCCGCGTCGACATCGGCGCAACAGCCGCCGCCGTTTGACATCGCGCGCCGCTCTCCCCACTTTCGCCGCCGCGCCCTTCCCGCTATCACCTCGCACCGCGTCGGGTCGTATTCGGCCGGCACGCCATGTGCCTGCGCAGATTCTTGCCATATCGAGATTGAAACGCCCCATGAAGCTCCTCGTCGTCGAGTCGCCGGCCAAGGCCAAGACGATCAACAAGTATCTCGGCTCCGACTACGAGGTCATCGCCTCGTTCGGGCATATCCGCGACCTTCCGGCGAAGGACGGCTCGGTCGAGCCCGACAACGACTTCGCGATGAAATGGGAGATCGAGGGGCGCGGGGCCAAGCAGGTCGGCGAGATCGTCAAGGCGCTGAAGGGCGCCGACAAGCTGATCCTGGCGACTGACCCCGACCGCGAGGGCGAGGCGATTTCCTGGCACGTGCTGGAGGCGTTGAACGCCAAGCGCGCGCTGAAGGGCATTCCCGTCGAGCGCGTCACCTTCAACGCCGTGACCAAGGATGCGGTGCAGACCGCGCTGGCCAATCCGCGCCAGGTCGACCAGGCGCTGGTCGACGCCTATCTCGCGCGCCGGGCGCTCGACTATCTCGTCGGCTTCACGCTCTCGCCGGTGCTCTGGCGCAAGCTGCCGGGCGCACGCTCGGCCGGCCGGGTCCAGTCGGTGGCGCTGCGCATCGTCTGCGACCGCGAGCGCGAGATCGAGGCGTTCAGGGCCCGCGAATACTGGTCTTTGGTAGCGACACTGGCGACGGCTGCCGGCGGCGTCTTCGACGCCCGCCTCGTCGGGGCAGACGGCAAGAAGATCACGCGCCTTGACATCGGCACCGGCGAGCAGGCGCACGCCTTCAAGGCCGCGCTCGACACGGCCGCCTTCCGCGTCGCCGAAGTCGAGGCGAAGCCCGTCAAGCGCCACCCCTACCCGCCCTTCCAGACCTCGACGCTGCAGCAGGAGGCCTCGCGCAAGCTCGGCCTCGCGCCGGCCCGCACCATGCAGCTTGCGCAGCGGCTCTATGAGGGCGTCGATATCGGCGGCGAGACCGTCGGCCTCATCACCTATATGCGCACCGACGGCGTCGACATGGACGGCTCGGCCATCGCCGCCGCCCGCCGCGTCATCGGCAAGGAGTTCGGCGAGGCTTACGTGCCCGGCGTGCCGCGCAAATACACGGTCAAGGCCAAGAACGCACAGGAAGCGCACGAGGCCATCCGCCCGACCGATCTCGGCCGGCTGCCCGCGATGGTGGCGCGCCATCTTGAACCGGAGCAGGCGCGGCTCTACGAGCTGATCTGGAAGCGCACCATCGCCAGCCAGATGGAGTCGGCCTCGCTGGAGCGCACCACCGTCGATATCGCGGCGACCGTCGCCGGCCGGAACCTCGAACTGCGCGCCACCGGCCAGGTCACGCTCTTCGACGGCTTCCTGACGCTCTATCAGGAGAGCCGCGACGACGAGGAGGACGAGGATTCCAAGAAGCTGCCCGTCATGAAGCAGGGCGATGCGCTCGAAAAACGCGCCATCGCCGCCGACCAGCACTTCACCGAGCCGCCGCCGCGCTATTCGGAGGCGAGCCTCGTCAAGCGCATGGAGGAGCTCGGCATCGGCCGCCCCTCGACCTATGCCGCGACGCTCTCGACCCTGCGCGACCGCGAATATGTCCGCATCGACAAGAAGCGCCTCGTCCCCGAGGACAAGGGCATGCTGGTGACGGCGTTTCTGGAGAGCTTCTTTAAGCGCTATGTCGAGTTCGACTTCACCGCCAATCTCGAGGAGAAGCTCGACCGCGTCTCGAACGCCGAGATCGACTGGAAGGCGCTGCTGCGCGAATTCTGGGACGAGTTCACCGCCGCGATCGGCGACACGAAAGACCTGCGCGTCACCGAGGTGCTGGAGGCGCTGAACGGCGTGCTCGGCGCGCATGTCTTCCCGGCGCGCGAGGATGGCGGCGATCCGCGCTCCTGCCAGGTCTGCGGCACGGGCACGCTCTCGCTCAAGCTGGGCAAGTTCGGCGCCTTCGTCGGCTGCTCGAACTATCCCGAATGCCGCTACACCCGCCCTCTCACCGTTTCCGCCGCGGACGGCGAAGCCACGGCCGAGGGCGGACAGGGCGCGCCGGGCGTGCGCATCCTCGGCAAGGACCCGGTGACCGAGTCCGATGTCACGCTGCGCGACGGGCGCTTCGGGCCATACGTCCAGCTCGGCGAGGGCGAGAAGCCCAAGCGCTCCAGCCTGCCCAAGGGGATGAGCGCCGGCAGCGTCGATCTCGACAAGGCGCTGCTGTTGCTTTCGCTGCCCAAGGAGGTCGCCAGGCACCCCGAAAGCGGCGAGCCGATCCTGGCCGGCATCGGCCGCTACGGGCCTTACGTCCAGCACGGAAAAACCTACGCCAATATCGACAAGGACGACGACATCCTCCAGATCGGCGGCAACCGCGCCATCGACCTGATCGTCGCCAAGGAGAGCGGCGGCGGCGGCAGCCGCTTCGGGCGCGGCTCGACGACGCCCGGCCGCGAACTCGGCGAGCACCCGACCGGCGGCAAGCTCGTGGTGCGGGCCGGCAAATACGGTCCTTACGTCAACTGGGGCAAGGTCAACGCGACCCTGCCCAAGGCGCTGACGCAAGAGGCGATCACGCTCGAACAGGCGGTGGAGCTGGTCAACGCCAAGGCTGAATCCAGCGGGATCAAGGGGCCGGGCAAGGCAAAGGCAAAGGCCCCTGCAAAGGCGAAGGCCCCTGCTAAGGCGGCGAAGGCGAAAGCGACGGCCAAGCCCAAGGCGAAGACGGCCGCCAAGGGTTGACCACCGCCGTCATTGCGAGCGTAGCGAAGCAATCCAGAGGGTCGCGCGAGACGTCTGGATTGCTTCGCTACGCTCGCAATGACGGAAGGCGCTACAGCACCCCGTGGCGCTCGAAGACCGAGCGCAGGCTTGCTCCGGCGAGCAGTTCGTCGCGCGTCGCATCCTCGGCATCGATCTTTTCAAGCGCTAATGTGACGGCCCGCACCGCGAGCTTCCGAGGCACGATGACGACGCCGTCGACGTCGCCGAAGACGAAATCGCCGGCCTCGCAGCGCGCGCCGGCGATCTCGATGGGCTCGTCCACCGCCATCATCTCGGCACGGCCCTTGGTGTCGAGCGGTCCGATGCCGCCATGGAAGACCGGGAACCCGACTTCGCGGATGCGGCGGACATCGCGCACCAGCCCGTCCATCAGGCAGCCCGCCGCGCCGCGCACCATCGCAGCCGTCGTCAGGAGCTCACCCCATGGCGCGATCCGGTCGGTCGGCCCATCGCAACCCAGAACCGTGACCTCGCCGGGCTTGAGGCTGTCGATGAGGTCCATCTCCAGCGCATAAGGGTTATGGCCCTCGGGCGTGTGGTAACGCTTCATGTAAAGCCCCGTCCGGGCGAAACCGCACAGGATCGAGGCGTCGTCGAGCGGCCGCACGAAGGGTTTCACCGCCTGGTTCGGAAAACCGAGCTGGTCGAGCACATCGGACAGGACGGCCGAGTAGAGCTTGGTCTTCAGGACAGCGAGATCAAATTGGCCGTTCAGGGCTGACATGGCGGTTCCTCCGGAGCGGAAAGCAGAGTGTTGCCGCCCCGGATGCCGGTCAAGCGCCAGGCTCGCCTCACAGCGGCTTCAGCCCGGCCTCGATCTCGGCCCGCCTGCCCTCCAGGAACGGCGGCAGCGCCAGCTTCTCGCCCATCGTCTGCGCCGGTTCGTCGGCTGCGAAGCCGGGCTCGTCGGTCGCGATCTCGATCAGGATGCCGTTGGGCTCGCGCAGATAGAGCGAGCGGAAGTAGAAGCGGTCGACCTTGCCGCTGTTGGGATAGCCGGCCGCCTTCAGCCGCTCTGCCCAGGCGTCGTAGTCGGCGAAGGTCGGCGTGCGCAACGCCAGATGGTGGACGCCGCCCGCGCCTTCGCGCGCCTGCGGCAGACCGGGCTCGACCGCGACATGGAGTTCGGCCGCCGGCCCGCCCGCGCCGATCTTGAAGACATGGATGTCGCCGGTCGCGTGCGCCGCATCGCGATAGCTGCCGATCAGCTCCAGCCCGAGCAGTTGCGTCAGCACGACCTCGGTCCGCTCCAGCGCCGGCACGGAGATGGTGACCGGGCCCAAGCCCCGGATCTGATGCTCGGCTGGAACGTCGCTCTTCTCCCAGACCGTGAAGGGGATCGCGCCGCCATCGGTCAGCAAGGTCAGACGCTGGCCTTCGGGATCCTCGACATCGAGGCCCATACGGCCATTGATCTCGCGGATGTCGGACGGCTTCGCGCCGGCCGCCAGCAAACGCGCGCGCCACCAGTTCAGCGAGGCCTCGTTTGCGACGCGCAGCGAGGTGCGGGTGATGGCGTGCGTGCCGCGTCGCGCCGGCTGCGCCGGCCAGTCGAAGAAGGTGAGGTCCGTGCCGGGCGAGCCGGCCCCGTCGGCGTAGAACAGGTGATAGGCCGAGACGTCGTCCTGGTTCACCGTCTTCTTGACCATCCGCATGCCCAGCACCTGCGTGTAGAAGCGGTGATTGCCGGGCGCGTCGGCGGTGATGGCGGTGATGTGGTGGATGCCGGTCAGGGTCATGATCTGAGCTTTCGATCTGGCGCGGCGGCGGTGCGGCCCCGCGGTCGAGGCCAGAGATAACGCTCTCAAGCGGCCATGACAGAGGCCGGCCGCCAAGCGGACCATTGCAATCCTGCAATGCCCCGCTTTGCGCAGGCTGAGCCATACCGGCCAGATCAGGGCTTCGGCGCGGAGGTCGCCGGCGGGGCCGAGACGTCGGGTGCGGTCGCCTTGTCTGCCGGCGTCGCCGGCGTGGTGCAATCCTGCGGCTTGGCCTTGCAGTCGAACACCATGGTCGGCGCGGCCGAGGGGCCGGAGCTGCCGGCCGAGGGCAGGATCATGTTCTGACCCTTGTCGATCTGGGCCGGGCTGGTCGTGGTCGGGCCAAGACCCGTATTCGACTGCGGCGCCGCGGCAGGCGGCGATTGCGGCGGGGTCGGCGTCGCCTGCGCCAGCGCGCCGGTCGCGGCGAGCGACAAGGCGAGTGCGGCGAGGGCCGCGCGGAGCGGATTCAGGGCAGTGGCGACGGTCGGCATCGTTGAAACCTTTCGGCGGCGCATCGCAGGCGACGGCCGCATGAGGAACTGATGCCGAGGAAACAGGCAGGGAGCCCGGTTGTTCCCGCGCCTGCCCTATCCCACCGCGTGGCGGCCGGGCTTCGCCTTGAGCTTCAGCGCCTCCAGTTCCTCGCGCTCGCGCGGCGTGTTGCGCATGAGCTGGTCCTTGCCCGGCCCGTACTGCACCGGCTGCGCGACATCGACGCCGTACCAGGCGGCGGCGCGCAGAACGAAGGACGGATCGGCGAGATGAGGCCGGCCCAGCGCGACGAGATCGGCCCGGCCCGAGGCGACGATGGTGTTGACCTGATCGGCGGTCGTGATGTTGCCGACGCACATGGTCGCGACGCGGGCCTCATTCCTGATCTGGTCGGAGAACGGCGTCTGGAACATGCGGCCATAGACCGGCCGGCTGTCATTGACCGTCTGGCCGGTCGAGACGTCGATCAGGTCGCAGCCCTCTTCGGCAAAGGCGCGGGAGATCGCGACCATGTCGTCGGGCGTGACGCCGCCGGCCTTCCAGTCGGTGGCGGAGATGCGCACCGACATCGGCTTCTCGCGCGGCCAGGTTTCGCGCAGCGCCCTGAAGATTTCGAGCGGGTAGCGCAGCCGGTTCTCGACCGAGCCGCCATACGCGTCGGTGCGGTGGTTGGTCAGCGGCGAGAGAAAGCTCGCGAGCAGATAGCCATGGGCGCAGTGCAGCTCCAGCATGTCGAAACCGGCGCGTTCGCCACGCTCGGCCGCCTGAACGAACTGCGCCTTGACGCGGTCCATGTCGGCGCGGGTCATCTCGCGCGGAATCTGGCTCTCGGGATAGTAGGCCAAGGGTGAAGCCGAGAGGATCGGCCAGGCGCCCTGCTCCAGCGGCCGGTCCATGCCGTCCCACATCAGCTTCGTCGCCCCTTTTCGCCCGGCATGGCCGAGCTGGAGGCAGAATTTCGCCGACGAGTTGGCATGGACGAAATCGACGATGCGCCGCCAAGCCGCTTCCTGCGCGTCAGTGTACAGCCCGGCGCAGCCCGGCGTGATGCGGGCATCATCGGCCACGCAGGTCATCTCGGTGACGATCAGGCCAGGCCCGCCTATAGCTCGCGAGCCGTAATGCATCAGGTGCCAGTCGCCGGGCAGGCCGGCTTCAGCCGAGTACTGGCACATCGGCGAGAGCACCATCCGGTTCTCGACCTTCATCTCCCTGAGCCGGAAGGGCTGAAAGGCCGGCGGCACCGGCGAGCCGTCCTTGCGCTTCTTCGCCTCCGCGCCGAGATCGTCGGCGACGAGCCTGTCGACCGCGGCGACGAAGCCAGGCGCGCGCAAAGCGAGGTTGTCATAGGTGATCGCCTTGGAGCGGGTCATCAGGCCGAAGGCGAAACGCAGCGGATCGAAATCCCAGAAGCGCCTGAGCTGCTCGAACCAGACCAGCGAGACATCGGCCGCGTGCTGCGTCTTCTCGACCTCCTCGCGCCGCGTCCTTTCGAACAGCGCCAACGCCTCGCCGACCTGCAGCCCCGCCTTGTGGAAGGCTTTGTGCAGCGCGATCGCATCCTCCATGGCGAGCTTGGTGCCCGAGCCGATCGAGAAATGCGCGGTCGCCTTGGCGTCGCCGATCAGCACGACATTGTCGGCGACCCAGTTGGCGCAGCGGATCATCGGGAAGTTGCGCCAGAGCGAGCGGTTGGTGACGAGCCCGTGGCCCTGCAGCTCCTCGGCGAAAATGCCTTCGAGGAACGCGGCGGACTCAGCTTCGCTCATCGCGCCGAGGCCGGCCCTGGCAAAGGTTTCGGGGTCGGTTTCCAGCACCCAGGTCGAGCGGCCGGCCTCATACTGGTAGCAATGGGCGATGAAGAGCCCGTATTCCGTCTCCTTGAAGAAGAAGGTGAAGGCGTCGAAGGGCCGGGTCGAGCCCATCCAGGTGAAATGGTTGGGCCGGAGATCGATCTGCGGCCGGAAACGCTCGCGCCAGCCCTCGCGGATGCGGCTGTTGATGCCGTCGGCGGCGACGACGAGGTCGTAATCCGCTTTGAGCACCTCGATATCGGGGGCCTCCTCGCTGAAATGCAGGGCGACGCCGAGTTCCCGCGCGCGGGCCTGCACCAGCAGCAGCAGCGAGCGGCGCGAGCAGCCGCAGAAGCCGTTGCCGGAGACGCGGTGGACGGAGTCCTTGAAATGGACCTCGACATCGTCCCAATATGCGAAATTGTCGCGGATCGCGGCGTAGCTCGCCTCGTCGGCGGCCTTGAAGGTGTCGAGCGTCTGGTCGGAGAAGACGACGCCGAAGCCGAAGGTGTCGTCGGCCTGGTTGCGCTCGAACACCGTGACATCCAGCGCCGGCCAGTCGCGCTTCATCAGGAGCGCGAAATAGAGCCCGGCAGGCCCGCCGCCGACCACCGCGATGCGCATTGCGAACCTCCCGCCAAACCGTCACCGAATTATTTTAGGTCTGAAATAATTTTATCTCAAGTGGTGCGATGCGGATTTGGCGCTCGTGAGCGAAAACGTCGCAAGAAGCCTGCTTAAGGCTTGTCGAAAAAGCGATTTAATCGCAGAATCCTGGCGTTCTTCGCAAGGCTCAAGACGGCTTGCCAAATGCTTTAGACCTAAAATATATTGGCTTTCTCAGGGAGGCGATGCGGGATGGTTCTGGCCGGGCGGCATGCGGTTGTGACGGGCGGCGGACGCGGCATCGGCCGCGCGGTCGCGGCCGCGCTGCGGGCGGCCGGAGCGCGGGTCAGCATCGTCGGCCGTGACGCAGGCGTACTGGCGGAGGCTGCGGCGGCCGGAGCTGCGGACGCCTTCGCGGCGTGCGATGTCCGTGACGAGGCCGCCATGGCCACGTGCCTTGCCGAACTCGCGGCTTCCCGGCCCTTCGATATCGTCGTCGCCAATGCCGGCGCGGTCGAGACCGGGCCGTTCCAGCGCAGCGACGCCGAGCGCTTCCGCCGCATGTACGAGATCAACCTGATCGGCACGATCAACGCCTTCCATCCGGCCCTTCCCGGCATGGTCGCGCGCGGCCATGGGAGGCTGATCGCGATCGCCTCGACCGCCGGCCATCGCGGCTATCCTTACGTCTCGGCCTATGTCGCGGCCAAGCATGCCGTCGTCGGCCTCGTACGCTCGCTGGCGCTTGAGACCGCGAAAAGCGGCGTCACGGTCAATGCCGTCTGCCCCGGCTATACGCAGACCGACATGGTGGCCGACAGCGTGGCCGCGATCACCGCCAAGACCGGCATATCCAAAGAGCAGGCGCTGGCGGAGCTGGTGAAGGCCAATCCGCAAGGCAAGCTGATCGCGCCCGACGAGATCGCCCAGGCCGTGCTGCATCTGTGCGGCCCCAATAGCGGCTCGATCACCGGGCAGTCGCTGCTGATCAATGGCGGGGAGTTCTGAGGATGGCTCGGACGACCTCTTCCGTCATTGCGAGCGCAGCGAAGCAATCCAGATGT
>LNFM01006621.1_pt1 | contig 18923 bp, 17 predicted proteins | sample 596031 | NCBI WGS metagenome assembly LNFM01 (sample SAMN04254537, study PRJNA301005) | activated carbon metagenome | isolation source: dual media filters at the Ann Arbor, Michigan drinking water treatment plant | place: USA: Ann Arbor | reverse complement strand
GAGCGCGCGATCGGCGGCGTGGGCTGGGAAGCCGGAAAACACGGCTGACCCCTGGCGCGGCAGGTTATCCTGCGGGCATGGGCATGGACTTCAAAGTCGCAGAACTGAATGGATTCACGTCGGTACGGGTAGAGGGCGACCCGTCGCTGGATGAATTCCTGCTTTTTGTCGAGACCCTGGGCAAGCAATCGCGCGGCTGGGCCAGCGCCTGCGCCCTGTGCGACCTTCGCGGCGTGCGTACCTTGAAGTCTTACGCCGAGCACTACGCCATCGGCCAGGCCGTGGGGCGGCACATGGCGCACCTTCACCGGGTGGCGTCCGTGGTGCCGCCCGACCGGATCACGCACACCAGCGAAAAAACCGCGCAGGGCGCAGGCGTGAACCTGATGGTCTTCACCAGCGAGGGCGCGGCGATCGAATGGCTCTGCAGCAGTAAATGACGCTGTCGCAGATGCTGCTGTTTCTGCTCTGCGTCGGGCTGGCCACCTGCGCGCAAAGCCTGAGCGGTTTTGCATTCGCGCTGATCCTGCTGGGCCTGGCCGGCCTGCTGGAGCTGGCGCCGCTGGCCGACCTGGCCAATGTGGCGACGGTGCTGGGCCTGGCCAATGCGCTGGTGGCCCTGCGCGGCTCCAGCCGGCAACTGGATGTGCCGGCGTTTCGCGACCTCACACTGGGCGGCGCGGCCGGCATCCTGCTCGGCGTGCTGCTGCTGGGCTGGCTCAGCGCGAACATCACACTGGTCCTGCGGCTGCTGCTGGGACTGACGGTGATCGCCTGCGCCATTGTGGTACTCCTGCAGACCGCGGCGCTGCGGGAACGCTCGTCGGCCAGCAGCTTCCGGCTCTGGGGCGCGCTCTCGGGCCTGCTGACCGGCCTGTTTGCCACCGGCGGCCCGCCGCTGGTCTATCACTTCTACCGCCAGCCCATGGCGCTGAGGACTGTGCGCGACACGCTGGTGGCCACACTGGCGGCGAGTTCGCTGCTGCGGCTGGTGGTGGCCATTCCTGCCGGCCAGTTCAGCGCCAACGCCCTCACGCTCAGCCTGCTGGCCGCGCCGCTGGTGTTTGGCCTGAGCTGGTGGCTGGAGCGGCATCCGCCCGGCTGGTCGCGGCTGGCGGTGCTCCGGCTGGTCTGCGCCCTGCTGTTGCTGACAGGCATCGGCCTGGTGGTTCCGGCGCTGCTGCAGATGCTGCGGACCTGAGCCCAGCAAGCCCCTATTTCGAGCCAAATCGGGCGCCAGCCCATGTCCTGACTATGTAGTTCGCTATCTATCTGATAGCAAGACGGTGACACCGTTCAGCGCCGGTGAACGACCGTCAGGCAGTTGCCGGCCTTGTAAGCCGAAGGATTACCTGTCACTCCTGACAGGGCTTCCATCCGTACAGCCGGCGCCAGCCTAGGCACTTGTTACTAGTGGCCACACCTGTTTGATCAGACCTTGCACACCTTTGTGGCCTTAGGCGGGCAAGCGTCCTGTCAGCTCTGACAGGATTGCCGCGCTCCGGACCGCTCCACACAATCGCCACAGGTTTTTCAATTCGCACAGAGAGGTTTCTCATGACGAAATTACATACCTTCCCGCGTGTGCTCATGGTGCTTCTGCTGGCCGCCGGGTCCACAGCCTTCGGGCAGTCAGCCAGCCCGGCCAGCGCGCCCATCAAGCCGGCCGCGACAGCACCCACGGCCACCCGGACCAGCGCCGCCATGACAGCCAAGACCAGCCGCACGGCGGCGCCCGCGGCGGCGCCGGTGGCGCTGGACTGGCCGACCAAACCGGTGCGGCTGCTGATCGGCTTTCCGCCGGGATCGGTGCAGGACTTGTCGGCGCGGGCGATTGCCGAGCCCTTGTCCAAGGCGCTGGGCCAGCCGGTGATTGTGGACAACAAGTCCGGCGCATCGGGCACGATTGCCGCCGACCAGGTGGCCAAAGCCAGCGACCTGCACACCTTTGGCGTCATGAACAACAGCCAGCTGACGATTGCGCGGCTGCTCAACCCCATGATTGCCTATGACCCGGCCGTCGATCTGGCGCCGATCGCGCTGATAGGCACCACCCCCCTGGTGCTGGTGGTCAGCAACTATGCCCAGGGCAACTCGCCGCAGGAATGGCTGACCTGGCTGCGCAACCAGGGCGACAAGGCCAACTACGGCTCACCCGGCGCGGGCACACCCGCCCACCTGGGCATGGAGTTGCTCAAGAGCCGCAGCGGCGGCCTGGGCGTGATGCACGTGCCTTACCCCGGCAACCCGCAACTGATCACCGCCATGCTGGGCGGGCATCTGCAGGCGGCGCTGCTGCCGCCAGGACTGGCCATGCAACAGGTTCGTGCCGGCAAGATGAAGGCCATCGGCGTGACTTCCGAGCAGCGCAGCGTGCTGGCCCCGGAGCTGCCGACCCTGCGCGAAGTCGGCATCCTGGGCGCCGACATGGAGCTGTTCACCGCGCTGGCCGGACCGGCCTCGCTGCCCGCCGCCGTGCGCGACAAACTCGGTGCCGCCGTCATGGAGGTGCTCAGGGCCAGTGAGACCCGCGCACGGCTGATTACCGTGGGCTGGCAGCCGGCCCCGTCCACCGCCGAAGGCCTGCGCACCCGCATGCGCGCCGACACCCGCAACCTGGGCGGCATCATCATGATGCGCGGCATCCGCGCCGACAGCTGAGTTTTCTCCCGCGTTTCTTCAAGCACCTCGTTTTGGCCGCCCTGTCACAGGGGCGGCTTTTTTTTTGCCCGTGCGCGTATCCCCGTGTGGGACGACGCTACCTACGCTCGAAGGCCATCACCGCAAGCGGGAAAGCCGGCAGCAGGCCACTGTTAAAGTGAAAAAACGACTTTGACAAGGAGCCCGATGCCCATGACCGATATATCCGCCAAGCACTCCTCCACCGCCCCCGCAGCCGGCGTGTCACATGCCGACCGGGTGGACGACGACGGCGGCCGGCCGGCGAAGTGGAACCTGGTTGGTCCCGGCCTGGTCGTGGCCGCCACCGGGGTCGGCGCGGCCGACATGGTGGCCACCCTGGTCGCCGGTTCGCGTTATGGCTATGGCCTGCTGTGGGCCGTCATCCTGGGCGTGATCCTCAAGATCATCCTGGTCGAGGGCGCCGGGCGTTTCACGCTGGCCACCGGCAAAACCATCTTCGAGGGCTGGCGTTCGCTGGGGAAATGGACCACCTGGTACTTCGGGCCCTACATCATGATCTGGGGCTTTGTGTACGGCGCCACCGCCATGTCCTCGGCAGCGCTGCCGCTGGCCGCGCTGTTTCCCGCGGTGGACCTGAAGATCTGGGCCGTGCTCATGGGTCTCGCCGGGTTCGCCATGGTCTGGTTCGGCAAATATGAATTTTTCGAGAAGATCACGGCGGCGCTGGTCGGCCTGATGTTTGTCACGGTGGTGGGCCTGGCGGTGATCGCGGTGCCCAACGTCCCCGGTATGCTGGGCGGCCTGGTGCCCATGATCCCGGAAGGCGGCATGCTCTACACCCTGGCGCTGGCCGGCGGTGTCGGCGGCACCATCACGCTGGCGGCTTACGGCTACTGGCTGCGCGAAAAGGGCTGGTACACGCCCAAGTGGATGAAGGTCATGCGCATCGACAACAGCGTCGCCTACGTGATGACCGGCATCTTCGTGATTTCGATGCTGATCGTCGGCGCCGAGGTGGTGCGCTCGGCCGGCGTCTCCCTCAGCGCCGGCGATGAAGGCCTGCTCGACCTGCGCACGGTGCTGAGCGAGCGGTACGGCAATTTTGTCGGCACGGCCTTCCTGGTCGGCTTCTGGGCCGCCTCGTTCTCGTCCATCATCGGTGTGTGGAACGGCGTCTCGCTGATGTTTGCCGACTTCTGGGGCAATATCCGCGGCCTGCCATCCGGCGATCCGGCCACGCGCATCGGCGGCAAGTACTTCCGTTTTTACGTGCTCTGGCTGACCTTTCCGCCCATGGTGCTGTTCCTGCTGAACAAGCCGATCGGGCTGATCCTCGCCTATGGCGTGCTCGGCTCGCTGTTCATGCCCTTCCTGGCGGTGACGCTGCTGGGCCTGCTCAACGGCAAACGCGCCGCCCCAGGCTGGGCCAACAGCTGGCGTGGCAACCTGATGTTGACCATCACCGCCTTGCTGTTCATCGTGCTGGGCGGGCAACAACTGCTCTCGGCAGTGAAACCACTGTTCGGCAATTGATGATCCCGATCGCAATTACCTGTTTAAAATGCCCCCCAGCCCATGACTGGCGTGCGCGAGTTGCTATCAATACCATAGCAACTCCGACGCAGCCGGCGATGGGCCAGCGTTCAACCGGGCTTGCGGACAAGCGGCGCCGCTGCTTTTACACTGCAGGCGCGAGGGGAACACAGCAATGAACTACTGGCTGATGAAATCCGAACCCGAAGAATGTTCGGTCGACGACGCACTGGCTGCCAAAAATGCCACCGTGCCCTGGGTCGGCGTGCGCAACTACCAGGCGCGCAACTTCATGCGCGACGGCATGCAGGTCGGCGACGGGGTGTTGTTCTACCACTCGAGCTGCGCCGAACCGGGCATTGTGGGCATCGCGCGCGTGGCGTCCGGCGCCTACCCGGATCCGACGCAGTTCGATCCGAAGTCGCCTTACCACGACCCCCGGTCGAAACCGGAGGAGCCGCGCTGGCTGCTGGTGGATGTGCAGGTCACCGAAAAAACCCGCAACCTGACCCTGCCTGAACTGCGCGCCAACCCCGCGCTCGAAGACCTGGTCATCCTGCGCAAGGGCAACCGGCTGTCGATCACGCCGGTGGAGGCGAAACACTGGCGCCTGATCACCCGGCTGCTGGGCACCTCGTGAGCGCGAGCCCTCCAGGCGGAAAAACAAGCCCTGCCCGGTATCATGCGGGCATGCCCGCCACGCACGTCCCTGCTGCAGAACCTGCTGCCACCGACCGCTTCCGCCTTCTGGTTGACGCAGTCCAGGACTACGGCATCTTCATGCTCGACACCGAAGGTTTCGTGGTGTCCTGGAACTCCGGCGCACAGCGCATCAAGCAGTACCGGCCCGACGAGGTCATAGGCCGGCACTTCTCGCTGTTTTACCTGCCGGAAGCGGTTGAAGCCAGATGGCCGGACGAAGAATTGAGGCGTGCGGCGCGTGACGGACGCTTCGAGGAAGAAGGCTGGCGCCTGCGCAAGGATGGCACCCGCTTCTGGGCCAACGTGGTGATCACGGCGCTGCGCGACCAGAACGGCGCGCTGACCGGTTATGGCAAGGTCACGCGCGACCTGAGCGAGCGCCGCCTGCACGAGGAGGCGCTGCGCGAGAGCGAGCAGCGCTTCCGCCTGCTGGTTGAAGGCGTGCGTGATTACGCGATTTTCATGCTCAGCCCCGAGGGCATCATCGAAAGCTGGAACAGCGGCGCGCAACTGATCAAGGGTTACAGCGCGCACGAGGTGATAGGCCGGCATTTCAGCATGTTCTACCGGCAGGAGGACCTGGACACCGAGATCCCGGCCCGCGAGCTGGAAACCGCCCTGTCCCACGGCCGCGCCGAAGAAGAAGGCTGGCGCGTCCGGCGCGACGGCTCGGTGTTCTGGGCCAACGTGGTGATTGCGCCGATCTACGATGCGACCCGCCAGTTGCGCGGCTTCGCCAAGGTCACGCGCGACATGACCGAACGGCGGCGCCTGCACGAGCTGGAAAACTCGAGCAAGCGCATGAGCGAGTTCCTGGCGATGCTGGCGCACGAGTTGCGCAACCCGCTGGCGCCGATACGCAACGCCGTGACCATCCTGCAGCTGGAACCCTCGCCCAGCCCGATGGTGCGCAGCAGCCGCGACATGATTGACCGGCAGCTGTCACACATGACACGGCTGGTGGACGACCTGCTCGACGTGGGCCGGCTGACCACCGGCAAGATCCGCTTCAAGGCCGAACAGGTGGCGTATGCGCAGGTGGTGGCGCGTTCGGTCGAGGCGGTGCGGCCGCTGATCGATGCCCGCCGCCATCACTTCAGCCTGGACATGCCCGACAGCGGGCTGCGTGTGCAGGGGGATGCCACACGGCTGGCCCAGGTGCTGCAGAACCTGCTGACCAACGCGGCCAAATACACGCCCGAGGGCGGCCGGATAGAACTGAAAGTCTGGCAGGAAGGCAGCCAGTTGCACACCTCGGTGCGCGACAACGGCGTCGGGCTGTCGGCGCAGGCCATCACACAGATCTTCGAGCTGTTCTCGCAGGGCGATGCCCAGACGGCAGCGCGCGAGAGCGGGCTGGGCATCGGCCTGACGCTGGCGCGCTCGCTGGTGGAAATGCACGGCGGCGTCCTCAGCGCCGCCAGCGCCGGTCCGGGCCAGGGCAGCACCTTCACCTTTTTCCTGCCCCACGCGGGTACTGCAGGCCATGGCGATGCTGCCGATGCCCCTTGCGCGCCGCTGGTGCTGGTGGTGGATGACAACCGCGATGCCGCCAACAGCCTGGCAGAAATCCTGCGGCTCATGGAGTTCCAGGTCAAGGTGGCCTACGACGGCCCGACCGCCCTGACACTGGCGCGCGAGTGCCTGCCGCGCCTGATCGTGCTGGACATCGGCATGCCGGACATGAATGGTTATGAGGTGCTTGCGGGCCTGCGCGCGCTGCCCGGCGGGCGCAGCGTGACGGCCGCCGCGCTGACCGGCTTCGGCACCGATGAGGACAAGGGCCGGGCCCTGGCCGCCGGTTTTGACGTGCACCTGACCAAACCGCTGGACTTCGCCGCTCTGCAGGAGTTTCTGCAAACAGCCGGCGTGCTCGGCTGCTCAGGATCAGACCAAAAAGCCCTGTAGCCCATGTGCATCGGGCATTTCCAGCTATTGATTCGATAGCAGTGAGGGGCCGGCGCCGGCCGCCGCGCGGCCCGGCCCTTAAACCGCTCAAGCCTGACCTGCAGCAAGCGTGGCTTCCTACAGCCTGCCCGCCTGTCCTGGTGAACACTGGCGGTACAACTGCTGAAAGCTCTCCCATGCCCCTGTTCTCCGCCTCCTCCTTTTCCGGCGCCCCGCGCCTGCTGGCGATCTGCCTGTGCTGCGCCAGCTTCGGTTTCGCCAGCGGCTCGGCGCTTGCGCAGACCGCCAAGGCCGCCACCAAAACATCGGCCAGCGCCGGCTTCGACATGGACGCCTTCAACAATGCCAGCGACAGCCCGCTGCTCAAAAGCGGCAGCCGGGGAGCGGCCGTGGTGCGGGCCCAGATCCTGATGGACCGCGCCTGGTTTTCCTGCGGCGAGATCGACGGGCGTTATGCCGCCAACATGCAGCGCATGGTCAAGGCCTACCAGACCGCGCGCGGGCTCAAGGTGACCGGCACGGTCACGGCCGAGACCTGGACATCGCTGCGTGAAGACAGCGCGCCGCTGCTTGCCACCTACACCGTGACCGACAAGGACATGGCCGGCCCGTTCGAGAAAACACCGGCCGACATGGCAGAACGCGCGAAGATGAAGGCGATGGTGTTCGAGTCGGTGGACGAAGCGCTGGCCGAAAAATTCCACACCAGCATCGCCTACCTCAAGGAACTCAACAAGGGCCGCAAGCTCGAGGCCGGCAAGGACATCGTGGTGCCCAATGTGGGGACCACCACCGCACCCGTGAAGTCGGCCTCGATTGAAATCGACAAGTCCCAGCGGGTCTTGTACGTGCTCGATGCCGACAAGCGCCCGGTCGCGGCTTTCCCGATCAGCATAGGCAACGAGAAAAACGACCCGCTGCCGATCGGCACCATGGCGATCAAGAACGAGGTGAAAAACCCGAGCTTCACCTACAACCCCAAGCTGCTCAAGAACGCCCCCAAGGACGCGGAGAAAATGGACATCGCGCCCGGCCCGAACAACCCGGTGGGCAGCATCTGGCTGGGCCTGACCAAGCCGCACTGGGGCATTCATGGCACCTCGAAACCTTCCAACGTCGGCCACTCCGAGACCAACGGCTGCATCCATTTGACCAACTGGGATGCCGAGCGCCTGTCCACGCTGGCCAAGGCCGGCTTCAAGGTTGACGTCAAGCTGTGACTGACACGCGCCGTCCGCGCCGCTGGCGCAAGGCCCTGATGCTGGGCGCGGTGCTGGCCGTAGGCGCGGGCGTGGTGATAGGCACCTGGTTCCGCCCCGCAGCCACCACACAAGCGCCGCCGGCTGCCAACCGGGCCCCGGCGGTGGCAGCGGCGCCTGCACCTGCCGATGCCGCCGCTTCCGCGCCCGCACTCCAGACCCCTCCCGGCGCGGCAGCCGCCGAACCCGCCCCCAATACCGATGCCACGCCGGCGCTGCTCGCCGTGCCGGCCGATGCCTCGGACCTGTCCCGCCTGCGCACACGCGCGCTGGAGATTCCGGTCAGGGGCTTCAGTGCGGCCCAGCTTGCCGACAACTACACCCAGGGGCGCGCCGGCGGTGCCCTGCATGAGGCGCTGGACATCATGGCGCCGCGCGGCACACCGGTGCTGGCGGTCGAGGATGGGCGCATCGCCAAGCTGTTCCTGAGCAAGCCCGGCGGCATCACGCTGTACCAGTTCGACCCCAGTGGCGAGTTCGCCTATTACTACGCCCACCTCGACGCTTATGCCGACGGTATTGCCGAAGGCGGCATGGTACGCAAGGGCCAGGTGATCGGGTATGTCGGCAGCAGCGGCAACGCTTCGGCAGACGCGCCGCACCTGCATTTCGCCATTTACAAGCTGGGCCCCGACAAACAGTGGTGGCGCGGCACGCCGCTCAACCCCTTCCGGGTCTGGCGCGACGCCCCACCCTGAACCAGGCTGCGGCCCGGAATGGCCGGCCCACACCGGCCTTCTGTCCCCGCCGGACAAGCACGAGCCGCCGTCGGGGCAAGCACAGGCAGTCGGCTCATGCCGGCAGGAACGACGAGTGGTGATCAACAATCAACCAGTCGCTGCCCCGCTTGCAATAAGTGAAGCTGAAACGTGCGGCAAAGGCGCGCTGTTGCCCTTCAGGACCTGTGTGCAGGGTGTAGCTGCCGGTGTTGATGGCCATGCCGGCATACACCCTGACCTGCTGCGCGCCCAGACGGATGGCAGGCGGCGATACGGCCGCGCAATGACCTTCAAAATACTCGCGCAGGCCTTGCGGCGTGGTGATCAGCGAGCGGGCGGTGGTTCCCCAGAGCACGGCCTCGGGGTGGTACAGCGCACAGACGCTGGCCGCGTCGCCGGCATTGAAGGCCTGGATCCAGCGTTGTGTGGCCGAAGCAACGTCGTGCATGTCGTCAGGCGCGGGAGTGGGAGTGGGAGTGGGCATGATTTCCTTCTGCTTCGGGGACCCTGTCAGGCAGGGGGAGCCAGGGCCTTGCGCTCGATCAGCTTGACCAGCGCCCACAACACCCGGTTGGCCGGCGTCGGAATTCCCAGCGCCTCGCCACGCCGGACGATCAGCCCGTTGAGATGGTCGATCTCCGTCGCCTTGCCGCGCGCCAGGTCTTGTGCAGTCGACGAAAACTGGCTGGGCATGCTGCCTGCCAGCCGGTCCACCGCCGCATGGACATCGCCCGCCAGTTGCACACCTTCGGCCTGGGCCACAGCCAGGCATTCGGCCACCACGTCGCGCATCAGCTCCGGCACGCCCTCGCCCGCCACGGTTTTGCCGTAGGGCAACTGGCTGATGGCCGAGACGGCGTTGTAGGCGCAGTTCAGGATAAGCTTGGCCCAGAGCGCGCCAGTCACGTTGGGCGAGACCTCGGTGGACACGCCAGCGTCCATCAAGGCCTGCGCCACGGCAGCGCCGTGTTTCGACGGCTCCATCACCAGGTCGCCCCGGCCGTGGTGCCTGACGTGGCCAGCGCCGGCCATCTCGGTGGCCACATACACCACGGCGGCGGCCACCGCATGCTGCGGCAATGCGCTGCGCAGACGCGCGGTGTTGTCCACGCCGTTTTGCAGGCACAGCACCAGCGCATCGGGCGCCAGGTGGGGGCGGATCAGGGTGCCGGCGGCTTCGGTGTCCAGCGACTTGACGCAGAACAGCACCAGCTGCGCGCCCTGCACCGCACTGGCCTGGCTGCTGGCGGCCAGCTGCACCTGTTCGTCAAACTGCGTGGTCTGCATGCGCAGCCCGCCGGCGGCAATCGCCGCCACATGCTGGGGCCGCGCAATCAGCGTCACGCGGTGGCCCTGACGCGCCAGCATGCCGCCGAAATAACAGCCGACGGCGCCAGCGCCCATGACGGCCACGGTGAGGGGTGAACAAGGCATGGCTGTATTGTAGAAAAAGCGCATGCGGCAATGCGGGCCCCGCTAAACTGCCGGGGCCGCGCTGTGCGGTGCTGCGCCAATCCGGAGTGCCGAATGATCACCGTTCTCAAACTTGTTGTTGTGCTGATCATCGGCCTGCTGGTGATGCTGTGGGTCGCGGGTCAACTGGGGCCGCTGCGCGGCCAGCCACCCGCTGCGCTGGGCGTGCGTGACGGCCGGCTGGCGCCTCCTTCCGGCACGCCCAACAGCGTGGCTAGCCAGGCCGGCCTCTACCCTGGGCACCCGCAGCAGGCTTATGCCAGCATCGCGCCCCTGGCCTATACCGGTGATGCGCAGGCCGCCATGCGCCGGCTCGGCATGCTGCTGGAGGCGGCCCCCGGCTGTGTGCTGGTGACACGTGAACCCGGCTACCTGTATGCCCAGTGCAGCACGCGCTGGCTCAAGTTCACCGACGACCTCGAGTTGTGGCTGGACCAGGCGGCCCAGGTGATCCACGTGCGCTCGTCCAGCCGCCTGGGGCGCAAGGATTTCGGCGTGAACCGGGCGCGTGTGGAGGCCTTGCGCGCGCGGTTTGCGCAGGGCGCCTGAGCAAGTTTCAAGCGAAATAGGCCCGCAGCCCATGCTATTCATGGGCCGGAAGCTATCAAATCTGTAGCAAATCGGCGGCCATGACGGTCAGGCGGCGGGCGGGCCCTGAATCCGGCGGTGCCGTGAAAAAAACGTCCACATCATCAACGTGGCGTCCGGTCCTTCGGGCGCGCTGAACTCGACGCTGCCGTCGCCGCCGCTCCAGGCGTGGCCGAGCTGGGCGATCTCGCAGGCCACCAGCTGCGGCTTGCGCCCGGCGTACCAGGTCGCGCTTTCGTAGGCGTGGCGCGGATGGCGGCCCGTGCTGCGCGCCGGCCAGTGGCGCACCACGGCGTCCTCCCGCGTGATGAAGCCGGCGTTGAGGATGGTGAACTGCTCGGTCAGCTGCGCCATGTTGACGCGGCGCACCACGCTGTCACGCGTGCCATGGATCAGGATCGCCGGCATGCCGGGAAAGAGCTGCTCCTTGCCGCCCAAGGTGCGCACGCTTTCACGGTGGGCCGGGGCGGAGCCGTGCTGCATCGCGCCGTAAGCACTCATCGGCGAGTCGGTGGTGCCGAACACCGGCGCCGAATGCAGGCCGACGGCAGCCACCAGGGCCGGGTAGCGCAGCGCCAGGATGTTGGCCAGTCCCGCGCCCGCCGACAGTCCCGCCACATAGGTGCGGCTGGCGTCCAGGCCGTGCCTGAGCTGCACCTGCGTGATCATGTCGGCAATCAGCCGCACGTCGCCCAGGCCTTGCTGGGTCGAACGTTTGTACCAGTGCCAGCAACGGTGTGCATCGGCACCGGCCGACTGCTGCGGATAGAGCACCGCAAAACCCTTGCGCGCGGCCAGCTCGTTCATGCGCGTGGACTGCGCGAAGTCGGTCGCCAGCTGCTGGCAGCCATGCAGCATGACCACCAGCGGCAAGGGCCCGGTGCTGCCCGCACCCGGCGGCAGGTAGAGCCAGTACAACATGCGCCGCGCCGGGGCCAGCTGGCCGGCGGCCGGCACCGAGAACCAGGACTTCTGCCAGCTGCCGCGCAGACCGGTGGCCGGACGCGCAGGGATCAGGGCGGTTTTGCGGACAGGAATTGCGGGCCTGGCTCTGGCCACCCTGGCCGGGGCCTTTGGCACGGCCGGCGCGCGCGCGGGCCGGGGCGCCAGGCTTTGCAGCAGGCGCCGGCCTTGCGCCTGCTGGGCCTTGCCCATGCGGCGTACGCTCTTGAGCCAGAGGCTGCTCAGGCTCTTGGGCATGGCGCGCCGTACCGGGGTGGATTGGTTAGCATGCATCCATTTTGCTGCATTGCAGCAATGGCGTCGCGCCTTTCATGTGGTCCGGCACGCCGCGTATCTGTCAGGCGGCTGAGGCAGGACAAACAGCGCGGCGGCGGCCCTTGGTAGGATGGGAAAATCCGCAAGGCCCTCAGCCTTGTTTTTGAACGCTTTTTCGCCACCTGTGCCTTGCCATGCCCGACTTCCTGACCGCCGCCCTGTACAAGTTCGTCACCCTGCCTGACTTCGCCGCGCTGCAAATGCCGCTGCAGGCTTTCTGCGAGTCGCAGGACGTGCGCGGCACCCTGCTGCTGGCCGAAGAAGGCATCAACGGCACGATTGCCGGACCTGCGCAAGGCGTGCGCGCGGTGCTTGCGCATCTGCGCAGCGACCCGCGACTGGCCGACCTCGCGCACAAGGAATCCTGGTCGCACAAGCTGCCGTTTTACCGCATGAAGGTGCGGCTCAAACGCGAGATCGTCACGCTGGGCGTGCCGGGCATCAACCCCAATGAGATGGCCGGCCAGTACGTGAAGCCCGAGGACTGGAATGCGCTGATCGCCGAGCCCGGCGTGGTGGTGGTGGACACGCGCAATGCGTATGAGGTCGGCATCGGCAGCTTTGAAGGCGCGGTCGATCCGCACACCCGAAGCTTTTCGGAGCTGCCGGCCTGGGTGGCCGCGCAGTCGGCGCCCGGCGGCTTGCTGGCTGAAAAAGACGGCAAGAAACCGAAAGTAGCGATGTTCTGCACCGGCGGCATCCGCTGCGAAAAATCCACCGCCTTCATGCGCACCCAGGGCTTCGACGAGGTCTACCACCTCGAGGGCGGCATCCTCAAGTACCTGGAAACCGTGCCGGAGGACCAGAGCCGCTGGCAGGGCGAGTGTTTTGTCTTCGACGAACGCGTGTCGGTGGTGCACGGCCTGGCCACCGGCCACTACGACCTGTGCCGGGCCTGCCGCGACCCGATCAGCGAAGCCGACAAGGCCTCACCGCTCTACGTGGCGGGCGTCAGCTGCCCCGGTTGCCACGACAAAAAGACCGCGGAACAAAAACGCGGCTTCGTCGAGCGCCAGCGCCAGGTCGATTTCGCGAATCGCCGGCGCCAGCCGCACATCGGTGCAAAGTTGCCTACCTCGGCCGGCAGCAACAGCGACGCGGACACGCCGGCCTGATGGGCGCCCTGCCCGTCCTGTATTCGTTCCGCCGATGCCCGTATGCCATGCGCGCCCGCCTGGCGCTGGCCGCCAGCGGGCAGCCGCATGAGCTGCGCGAGATCGTGCTGCGGGCCAAACCTGCCGCGATGCTGGCGGCCTCGCCCAAAGGCACGGTGCCGGTGCTGGTGCTGCCTGACGGCAAGGTCATTGACGAGAGCCTGGACATCATGCGCTGGGCCCTGGGCCGGCATGACCCGGCGCTGTGGCTGTCACCTGCCGGCGCATCGCTGGAGGACATGCTGGCACTGATCGCAGCCAATGACGGCGACTTCAAGCACCAGCTGGACCGCTACAAGTACCCGAACCGCCACGCCAACGAGTCCGCAGGGGACGAAGCCGCTTTTGCGCTGGAACACCGCAGCCAGGCGGCAGGCTGGCTGGCGCAACTCGACACACGCCTGGGCGCAGGCTGGCTGTTCGGCGCCCGGGCCAGCCTCGCCGACATGGCGATCCTGCCCTTTGTGCGCCAGTTTGCGCATACCGATGCGGTCTGGTTCGCCGCCCAGCCCTGGCCACGGCTGCAGGCCTGGCTGGCGCTTTTCGAGCGCAGCGCGCTGTATGCCCGTGTGATGGACAAGCACCCGGTGTGGCAGCCGGCATCGGCCTGACGCGGCGACGCGGCGACCCGGCGGCCGGCGCGCCGCACCCTCTCGCACCTTTGCGATACATCAAGCGCTCCGCGAGTCGCCGGCCCTACCATTTGCACGCGTTTCATCCCATGCTGGCCAGGATTGCCGCGATGCGACTTTCCGGCCAGGGTCTGCAAAGGAAACATCATGGACACAACCTGGGTGCTGGTGGCCAATGCCGGGCGGGCACGCTGCTTCGAGCGTGATGCTGGCAGCCATGCCCTGAGTGAACTGCGCGACTTCGTGCATCCGCATGCCAGCCTGGGCGGCGCGGCCCAGGGCGGCGCGCTGACCGGCGCGGCTGCCAAGGGCCACGGGCGCACCGGCCATGCGGGCACGCAGTTCGAGCCGCATGTAACGGCACAGGCCAAGGAAAGGGACAGCTTTGCACGCCAGCTTGTCGACTACCTCAATGAAGCGGTGGCGTTGAAACGCTGTAGCGGGCTGGTGCTGATTGCCTCCGCCCCGATGCTCGGTGAACTCCGGCCGGGCTTGAGCAGTGCCGCGCAGAAGGTCCTGCAGCGCGCGGTGGCAGGCGACCTCACGCGTTACCAGGGTGCCGAGCTGCAACAACGTGTCGATGCCGCCCTGCAGCCGCGCGACTGAGGATCAGGAGCGCAGGACCCGGTGTTTTCCCTTTCCCGCCAACAAACAGGAGCAAGTCATGCTGAAAATTCTGATCGCCGTGGACGGTTCTGAACATGCCGATCGTGCCATTGAGGCAGTGGGCCGGATGGCCCGGTCGTCCGTCGAGCTGGAGGCCACCTTGCTCAGCGTCAGCCCGGAGCCCATCATCTACGGCGGTCCCAGTGCCGCCACCATGGCACGTTTCGAGGAAGATCAAAAGAAGCAGCAAACCGACATACTCACAAAGGCCACGGCGCACGCCAGGGCCCAGGGACTCAGGCTTGCCGAGCCCGCCCGCGCCCACGGGGTGATCGCCCGGGAAATCGTGCGGATCGCCAGGGAGCTGCAAGCCGACCAGATTGCGATCGGCACGCGCGGGCTGGGCGCCATCGACAGCGTGATCATGGGCTCGGTGTCGCAGCGCGTGATCCGCGAGTCTCCGGTGCCGGTGCTGCTGGTCAGGTAAGCGGGGCCCCTACAGCTCCGGCGCGATCATCTCCGCATACTCGTAAAGCGCGCCCAGCACTTCCTCGCCGCGCTCGTCCGCGCTTTCCGACAACACATCGAGCGCGGCCAGAAACGCATCCACATTGCGCGCCCCGCCCTCGCCTTCGAGCAGGCGCGCGGCGCGGTGCGCTTCCCAGCGTTCGGCGTGTTCGGGCGACAAGCTGGCTTCGAAGTTGCGCGCGCGGTAGCGGAATACCAGTTCCTCCAGCCGTTCGTCGTCGAAGCCGGTGCGGCTGTGCGCCAGTTCGGCCGGCGGCAGGGCGCGCAGCTTGTTGAGCCGGCGCCTGTCATCGTTGTTGATGAAGCCGCCGTACAGGTCCTCGTCCACGTCGGGAATGCCCTCTTTGGGACGGGCAAACACCTCGGGCCAGACCGCGCTCATGTCGGGCAGTCCGGCAGCGGTTTCGGCGTGGCGCAGCGCCGCTTCGATGTCGACACCCCACTTGGCCGCCATGGCCTCGCTCAGCGTCGCGAGCTTGCGCACCACCATCGGTGACTTGTTCAGGTGCACCGACTTGATCGGCAGGCGCGTCACACCTTCCGGCAGCTCGGCGCTTTTGCTGAACAGGCGCTGGCGCAGCGTGGCCACATCGAGCAGCGGCAGTTCCGCCGGGTCGTGCGCCAGATCCCAGGCCAGCAACTCATTTTTGTTCGACGGGTGCATGGCCAGCGGCCACATCACGGCCAGGCAACCTTTCTCGGGCGCAAACATGCCGGAGACATGCAGGAAAGGCTGGGCCGTCTGCGGGCTGGTCGGCAGGCCGAGCTCGGCGGCGACACGGTCCTTCTTGTGCAGCGACAGGCAGAAGTCAAACAGCCGCGGCTGCGCCGTGCGGATCAGGCGGGCCAGCGCAATCGTCGCGCGCACGTCCGACAGCGCGTCGTGCGCCGCTTCGTGCAGCAGGCCGTTGGCGCGCGCCAGGTCCTCGAGCTTGAAGCTGGGCCGCAACGCGGCGGGTTCGCCGGGCCGGCGCTCGTCGGCTTTCATCGGCCACTCAATGCCTTCGGGCCTGAGCGCATACGCCATGCGAACGACATCGAGCAGGTCCCAGCGCCCGCAGTCGTTTTGCCACTCGCGCGCATAGGGGTCGATCAGGTTGCGCCAGAACAGGTGGCGCGTGACCTCGTCGTCGAAACGGATGGTGTTGTAGCCCACGCCTATGGTGCCCGGTTGGGCCAGCACGGCCTCAATGCGCGCGGCAAATTCATGCTCGGGCAGGCCGCGCTCCAGGCACAGTTGCGGCGTGATGCCGGTGACCAGGCAGGAGGCCGGATCGGGCAGGTAGTCGCGTGCCGGCTGGCAATACATCATCAGCGGCTCGCCGATCTCGTTGAGTTCGGCGTCGGTGCGTATGCCGGCAAACTGCGCGGGCCGGTCGCGCCGGGTGTTCAGGCCAAAGGTTTCGTAGTCGTGCCAGAGAAAGGTGTGGGGTGCCATGGCGAGGTCACAGTAAGGGTGAAAACAGCCGCGCCGTCGCGTCGAACAAACGCATCACGAAGCGCTGGCGCCGGTGCGCAGGCACGGGGGCCGCATTGCGCAGGTCGGTCTCGAATTGCGCGGCCAGCGGTTCGGCCAGCACCGGGCCATAAACCACCGCCATCACCTCGAAGTTCAGGCGGAAGCTGCGGTTGTCGAAATTCGCCGTGCCTATCATCGCGCAGTTGTCGTCGACCACCAGGGTCTTGGAATGCAGCATGCGCGCCTTGTATTCCCAGACCTTGACGCCGGCCGCGATCAGCTCGTCGTAATACGAGCGCGCCGCCGCGCTGACGATCAGGCTGTCGCTGCGGCGCGGCACCAGCAGGCGCACATCGACACCGCGCAGCGCCGCGCTGGTCAGCGCCATCAGCGCGGGTTCGCCCGGCACAAAATACGGCGTGGTCAGCCAGGCACGGTCACAGGACGCATTGATGGCGGCAATGTGCATGCGGTGGATGGCCTCGAGCGGGTTGTCCGGCCCGCTGGTCACCACCTGCACCGGGATCTCGCCGGCCTCTTCGTCGGGATGCAGCTGCGGCAGCAGGCGCTTGAGGGACTTGTCGGTTTCCTGCAGGGACTCGCCGGTGGCATAGGTCCAGTCCTCCAGGAAGGTGGTCTGCAGCCAGCGCACCGCGCTGCCCTCGAAGCGCAGGTGCACGTCGTGATAGGCATCGGGGCGTGTGCGCAGGTCTTCCTCGTCGGTGATGTTGACCCCGCCGGTGAAGCCGGTGACGCCGTCGCAAACCAGGATCTTGCGGTGTGTGCGGTAGTTGCTGACGGGGCGCAAGCGGCGGCCTATGCGTGTGTCGTGAAACAGCCCGACCTGGGCGCCGGCCTCTTGCAGCGGCGCCATGAAGCTGCGCCCCAACCCCTTGGAGCCCAGCGCATCGACCAGCAGGCGCACCGCCACGCCCTCCTGCGCCTTCTGCACCAGCAGGTCGCGCAGCGCCGTGCCTATGCGGTCCGGCTCGAAGATGTAGTACTCCAGGTGAACATGGTGGCGTGCCTGGCGTATCGCCTCGAACATGCTGTCGAAGGTTGCGGCGCCGCCGGACAGCAGCTGCGCGGAGGTGGCGCTCGACACCGGCAGGCCGCAGGCCGCCCGGCCCAGCGACGCCATTTGCCGCAAGGCTGGTGGCGCACGCTCGATGTCGTCCCGCAGGGCCGCCATGTCGGCATCGTCGCGGTGCCCGGCGCGGCTGCGCAGGCGTTTGAGACGCTGCTTCTTGAGCCGCTGCGGCCCCAGGAAGTAATAAACCACAAAACCGGCGAAAGGCAGCAGGGCCATCGACAGGATCCAGCTCATGGTCGATACCGGCGCGCGCTTTTGCAGCACGATCCAGATCGACAGGATGGCGATATAGGCGCTCCAGGCCAGTGACAGGCCGGTTTTCCATTCGTCGCTGAGTTGCGGGATGTCCAAGGTGGCAGAAGGTATGTACGGCGGGAGCAGGGTTAAAGAGCAGGCCAAAGAAAAAGGCCGTCAGCGCGATGCTAACGGCCTTTTCGGCGCGGCAGGGTCAGCCGCCCGTTTCAGCTGGTTTCCGCCTGCTCGGCTTCGGGCTTGGCCTTGCCTTCCTTCTTGGGCAAGGGCTGGATGTCGAGTTCGACCTCGCCGGTCTCCACACCCTTCTCGTCGGTCGTGACTTTCATGTCCACCGTCAGCCGGCCGCCGTCGATCAGGCGTCCAAACAGCAGCTCGTCGGCCAGCGCGCGGCGAATCGTGTCCTGGATCAGGCGCTGCATCGGACGCGCGCCCATGAGCGGATCAAAGCCCTTCTTGCCGAGGTACTTGCGCAAGGTGTCGGTGAAGGTCACGTCCACCTTCTTCTCGGCCAGCTGCGTCTCGAGCTGCAGCAGGAACTTGTCGACCACGCGCAGGATGACGGTTTCGTCGAGCGCCTTGAAGCTCACGGTTGCGTCAAGGCGGTTACGGAACTCGGGCGTGAACAGGCGCTTGATGTCGGCCATCTCGTCGCCCGCCTCGCGCGGGTTCGTGAAACCGATGGTCGCCTTGTTCATGGTCTCGGCGCCCGCATTGGTCGTCATGACGATGATCACGTTGCGGAAATCCGCCTTGCGCCCGTTGTTGTCCGTCAGCGTGCCGTGGTCCATGACCTGCAGCAGCACGTTGAAGATGTCCGGGTGCGCCTTTTCGATCTCGTCGAGCAGCAGCACGCAATGCGGCTTCTTGGTCACGGCCTCGGTCAGCAGGCCGCCCTGGTCAAAACCGACGTAGCCCGGGGGCGCGCCAATCAGCCGGCTCACCGCATGGCGCTCCATGTACTCGGACATGTCGAAGCGGATCAGCTCGATGCCCATGATGTAGGCCAGCTGTTTGGCCGCTTCGGTCTTGCCAACGCCCGTGGGGCCGGAGAACAGGAAGGAGCCGATCGGCTTGTCGTCCTTGCCCAGACCGG
>LNFM01021579.1_pt1 | contig 18924 bp, 17 predicted proteins | sample 596031 | NCBI WGS metagenome assembly LNFM01 (sample SAMN04254537, study PRJNA301005) | activated carbon metagenome | isolation source: dual media filters at the Ann Arbor, Michigan drinking water treatment plant | place: USA: Ann Arbor | reverse complement strand
CCAGAACTAACAGTAGTACACAGAACACATGCCACATCGATCACCGCCTTTCATCAAAATCGTTACACTATCGGGGTCTGAAAAGGGGTCTGAAATCTGCTTTCAGGACAATCTCCGTCGCCCTCCTGGCTGGCCCGGCGAAGCACGACGCAGCACGCGTCACACTCAAAGACGCCGATGCAGGCACACTTGGCAACTCCGTTTCTGTCCCCTCACCACAGTGCTGTGAGAAGTGTACTGCAAAGTCTGAGGCCAATCCAACATCCGTGAGGTGATCGGAGAGCAGCGAGAGGGAGGCGAGGAGGGCATTGGAGTGTCAGGCGATAAGACGCGATGGGCGGTACTTTCAAGGTCTTGACAGGGCCTCCATCGCATGTGACAATTTGTCACATGCGTGCCGGACAATTGAAACAGGTTCGATCTGAGCTGGGTCTTACGCAAGCGGGGTTAGCCGATAGACTCGCATGCGCTCGCCGCACGATTATCCGTTATGAAGATGGAAGCTGTCCCATCCCCACGGCTGTCGAACTGGCACTCACACATCTGAATTCGTCGCACATCCCGCTCGCCGGTGTGGTTGCGGCGGGTGAACCCATAGAACCCATTCCACAGACTGAGCGCGTCGAAGTCCCGAAGAGCATGGTCGGACGCGGCGAGACCTTCGCGCTTCGCGTGAAGGGAATTTCGATGCGGGACGACGGCATTCTCCCCGGTGATGTCGTGGTCGTCCAGAAGCAGAGCACGGCCAGGAATGGAGAGACGGTGATCGCCTTGGTCAATGGTGAGGCGACGATCAAGATCTATCATCGAAAAGCCCGAACCATCGAACTCCATCCCGCCAATGACAGCATGAACGATGCCTTTCACATCGAAGGAATCGTGGTTGGAGTCATTCGTCATCTCAGGAAGTAGGTCCTCATGGACCGGCAGATTGTGTGTGTCGGCATTCCGTCCGTCGAAGTGGCTGTCGCCCGCCTCCACGATCCCACGCTCAGGACTCGACCTGTTGCGATTGCGCCCTTGAGCACGCCACGGGCGCTGCTCCGTGAAGTCTCGGCTGAGGCTGAACAGGAGGGATTGGCAGTGGGCATGGCACTCGATCACGCGCGGCGGGTCTGTCCTGCGCTCCATGTTCTGTCACCGAATCCCCGGCGAGGCCGCTACGCGGACGAGGCCTTCCTCACCGTCATTGGACGTTATGCCCCCCTGTGGGAACCGTCTCAACCCGGATCATTCGTGCTGGATGTCACCGGCACCGGGAAGCTGTTCGGACCGGCCTGCGATGTGGGGGCAAAAGTCCAGCAGGATGTCCTGGCACGGTATCACCTCGACGGCGTCGCCGGAGTCGGGAGCAACAAGCTTCGCTGGTCGCGCCATCTGAACTCTACGACGTGCGGCATGGTTCCGAGCGGGTTTTCATGTCCCCGTTGGCCGTGCGAACGCTCCCGGGTCTGCACCGGCCTTGCATGAAGCCGGTGCTCGAACGGCTCGACGCTCTCAACCTGCTCACGTTGGGGGATGTGGCGGAGAGTCCGCTTGAAGCTTTGGAAGTCGTCCTGGGTGACTATGCCGGTCAAGTCTTCCGATGGGCGCATGGCATCGATCATCTGCCGGTCTTGCCTCCGTCGATTCAACCGGGCCTCGACGAAGTGATTCTGTTAGAGCCGGACACTGTCGATGATCTCCTGTTGTGGGGACGGTTGCTGGATGCCCTGCAACGGCTCTGTCGTACCCTCCGTAGTCAGCGGAGGGTCTGTGGCGCGCTCTCCCTGTTGATTCGGTACAGCGATCAGGTCGAAGTGACGAAGCATGAGCGGATCACACCGGAGACCTGTTGGGAACATGACGTATTGCCTGTGCTTTGGTCGCTCTTCCAGCGATGCTTCACACGACGGATTCGATTGCGGCCTGACGGCCTATGCTGAACAGATGGCCTTGTTCGATGAGCGATCTGCGGAAGAACAGCGACGGCAGGATCGAGCCAGGAAGCTCGCCGGCGCGCTTGATCAACTCCATGCCCGCTTCGGCGAGCAGGTCATCCGCTACGGGAGGAATCATTGAGTGCGATCACCGTTTGTCCACCTGCACACCCATTCGTCCTATTCGCCGATGTATGGTGTGCCGACGTTGGAAGCGCTGTGCCATGCTGTCCGCAGCCAGGGCCAAGAGGCCGTCGCCCTCACGGATACAAACGGACTGTATGGGGCGATTCGCTTTCTCGATGTGGCACGGGACGCAGGGCTCAAGCCGATCCTCGGCGCCGAACTGATTCACGAGTCCCATCGTGCGGTCCTGTTGGCAAGGACTCCTCTAGGCTATGCCAATCTCTGCCGGATTCTGTCGGCGCGCCATTGTGATCAGACCTTCGACTGTATCGACGCTGTTGCCCGGCATCGAGCGGGATTGACCATCGTGTCGGATGATAGCCGGGCTCTCATCGCCTGGCGCCGGGATTCGATCGAAGACCTCTATGTCGAGCTGACACCAGGGCCGGCGTTCCATGCGGCTGTGGCACTCAGCCGGGAACTCAGGCTTCCATCCGTTGCCACGGCACGAGCCACCTTTCTGGAATCAACGGACTACCAGGCCCACCGTCTCCTCCGGGCGATCGCGGAGAATACGACCCTCTCCCGGCTGCGCGCCGATCAATGCGGCGCGTCGTCGCACTGGCTCATGCCGGAAGCGAGACTTACTCGGTATTACCCGAACGAGCCGGAGGCATTGGCCAACACCGGACGGATTGCCGAATCGTGCTTCACCGGCTGGGACTTCAAGGAGACCATTTTCCCGTCGTTCCGTCAGTTGTCCACCGACTCCGCATTCGAGACGTTGAAGGCGAAGACGTACGAGGGAGCGCAATGGCGCTATGGATCAGTCCTTGCTGAGGTCCGGCAGCGGATCGAGAAGGAACTCACCGTCATTCGGGAGAAGGGCTATGCCGATTACTTCCTCGTGGTGGATGAGATTGTCAGGCAGGCCCCGCGCACATGCGGACGCGGCTCCGCCGCCGCCTCCATCGTGTCCTACTGCCTGGGGATCACGCACGTCGATCCCATTCGTCACCGGCTCCTGTTTGAACGATTCCTCAATCCCGGCCGTCACGATCCACCTGACATCGACATCGATTTTCCGTGGGATGAACGGCCGGCGATTCTCGACTGGGTCCTCGCCCGCTATGGGACGCGACAGGCCGCGATGGTCGCCAATCAGAACACCCTCGCCGCTCGCGCGGCTTTGCGGGAGATCGCCAAGGTCTACGGGATTCCATCCGCCGAGATCGGCAAGGCGCTCAACTTCCTGGAACGGCGGGCGGACTTTGTGGAGGTCCGGCCCGGGATGGCGGTTCAGGGCTGGGCCACACAGGTCTGTCAGGCTCTCAGGCTCAAGGCTCCATGGCCCGAGATTCTTTTGTGGTCGATTCAGCTTCAAGGCCACTTCCGCAATCTGGGCCTCCACCCGGGAGGGGTGGTGCTCGTGCCGGATGAGATTCAGCGCTATGTGCCGGTGGAAATCTCCGCCTCCGGTTTGCCTGTGATTCAGTGGGAGAAGGATCAAGCGGAAGAGGCCGGACTTGTGAAGATCGATTTGCTGGGCAATCGGTCTCTGGCCGTGATCCGCGATGCGCTCGCCGCCATCCGGAAGAACACAAGCAGAATGATCGACTATGCGACCTGGGACCCGATCAGCGATCCCGTCACACAGGACGCGATTCGACGAGGGGACACGATGGGCTGTTTCTACGTCGAATCCCCGGCCACACGCCTGTTGCTCAGGAAATTGTGGACGGGCATGCCCCGGGCTCAACGAGCCAAGGCCGATGTGTTTGAGTATCTGGTCATTGTCTCTTCGATCATCCGGCCGGCGGCGAATGTCTTTGCGGATGAGTTCGTCCGTCGAGCGCATGGGCGGCGGTATCGCTCGCTGCATCCGCTCCTTGATGAGGTGTTGGCGGAGACGTTGGGGATCATGGTCTATCAGGAAGATGTGATGAAAGTGGCGATGGCTGTGGCTGGTTTCTCCGTCGAAGACGGGGATCAGCTCAGAAAAGTGTTGAGCAAGAAGCACAAGGAGCGGAGGCTCCGTGACTACCAACGTCAATTCTATGAGGGCGCCTCGGCGCGAGGTCTTGGAAATACAGTCATCGATCAGGTGTGGGCCATGATCATGAGCTTCGCGGGCTATAGCTTCTGTAAGCCCCACTCCGCCAGTTATGCGCAGGTGAGTTTCAAGTCGGTGTATCTCAGGGTCCACTACCCGGCGGAATTCATCGCCTCCGTGGTGAGCAACCAGGGCGGCTATTACTCGGCCTTTGCCTATCTGTCCGAAGGCAGGCGCATGGGATTGACGATTCTTCCCCCTGACCTCAATGCGAGCGACTGGGCCTACACCGGCTCAGGCCGGACCGTGCTGGTCGGCCTCATGCAGATCAAGGGACTTCGGGAAGACTTCGCCAGAGGAATCGTAGCTGAGCGTCGGGTGAACGGCCCGTACCGTTCGCTGTATGACTTCCTGGCGCGGGTAAAACCGGAGCCGGCTCAAGCCGCGCTGCTGATTAAGGCAGGGTGTGTTGATTCTCTCGCAGGAGAACTGACAAGGCCTGCGTTACTCTGGAGACTCTTCGCCGCCCAGGTCACACAGCCGCCGCGCCATGTGCCGATTCCACCGGAATACTCTTTCGAGCAACGGCTCACGCACGAGCTGAATCTGTTCGGCTTCCCGCTGAGCTGTCATCCGCTCGATCTGTTCAAGGATGTGCTCGCTCGCATGCCGCATGTGGCGGCGAAGGATCTCGCTCAGCACATCGGCGCAACCGTCACGGTGATCGGCTGGCTCGTCACCGAGAAGGTGATCTCGACCAGGAAGGGTGAGCCGATGGAGTTCATCACGCTGGAGGATCAGACCGGCCTCTACGATGCGACGGTGTTCCCCAACGTCTATCGCCGGTATTGCCATCTCCTTGCCACGAATCACGCCTACGTCATCACAGGCCAGGTCGAACAGCAGTTCTCGGCCGTCACCCTGACGGTACAGGAACTCAAGCTCCTGGCTTCCCGGCACACAGCGGCGCCAGCAGACTGCGGAACAACGCACTTTGATTACTCAAGCCATCATAACTCTCGATGATTGATACGACACCACAGAGCAATGCAGGATGCTCAAAATGGCTGTCCAGCGAGGCCGCAGCGAGCAAAGAGGCGAATCGTACTCTGTGCCGTACGTTGAGCCTCTGAGCGATGCGAGAACAAAGCTGGCGGACTTTTTCAGCATTCTGCTAGTGGAGCCTATTGAGGAAGTGAACACCTAGCCGTACACTCGACTCCCCGTCGACCTGGACGTACGAAGGCTGGCAAGGCCAGGTCTATCAACGGAAGTACGCCAAAACGGCCTTTGCCCGGGAATGTCTGGGTGAATACTGCCAGTACCTTTATAACGGAGAGCCCTGTTTCCGGACGGTCGGGAATGATGCCACGTTCTACCGTCCGCCCACGGCCAATCAGCTTCGCCGCTATCTGAATCAGATCCCTGAAGATTTTGAGATGTGTTTCAAGGTGTGGGAGGAGATCACGATTCCCGGCTATGCCACGCATGCTCGCTACGGCCCCAAGGCCGGACAGCCGAACCCGCGTTTCCTCGACGCGAAGCTCTTCAACGATCTCGTGCTGGCGCCCTATCGAGAGGCAAAGTTCGAGGCGCACACCGGCCCGTTCCTGTTCGAGTTTCAACGCCACGGGATGGGGACAGATGAATTCTGCGCGCGGCTGGATCGTTTCTTCCGCGAATTACCGAATGACTTTCGCTACGCGGTCGAGATTCGCAATGCCGGTCTGCTTGGGCCGGAGTATCACCGTGTGCTTGACGCGCATCGGGTCGCACACGTCTATAACCATTGGTCCTATATGCCCTCGCTGGCGGAGCAGCATGAACGGATGGGCTCCTTCACGGCTCCCTTCACGGTGCTGAGATTGCTGACGCCTCTGAAGATGTCTTATGAAGCCGCCAAGAAACGGGCAGAGCCCTACACGAAAATCGTGGAAGAGTTACCGCACATGAGACAGGACACGGTGGCGCTGGTCAGGAAGGCAGTGAGTGAACAACGACGCGCGTACGTGCTGGTCAACAATCGCGCGGAAGGCAATGCGCCGTTAACGATTCAAGCATTGAAGAGCAGTCTGATGGCAGAATGAGCAATCGTTTCGAAGTTCCCGGGCTGCCGGAATCTGAGTCCCGTGGAGTTTGACCCACGGGCGAGTTGGTGAATCCAGGGTGGGGAGGGTAAGGACCGACATCACTGCCATCAGCTGGACTGCGACGAAGGGCTGGACGTTATTGAAATGCTGCTCTCAGACGCGATGGACAAAATCGAAGATGGAACAATCCGTGACGCGAAGACGATCGTAGGGTGCAGGCGGTCTATCTCAGAACCAACCGGGGATAAAAGCACGTGAGGGGATTTCCACAAGAAGTGGAAACCCCCTCAAGCCAACGAGCCTCGCCGAGCAGGAAGGAAATTACTTGCCCTTCTCGTCCTTCTTCTTCTCTTCGCCGAAGGTGTCGGCATGGCCGCCCTTCTTCTCGTCCTTCTTCTTCTCGTCTCCGTAGATCGTCTCAACTACCTGTCCGGGCTTCTTGTCCTTACCGCCTTCCTTCGGGCTATCCCCCGCGAACGCCGGGGAGCTGAACGTCACTGCCACTGCCACTGCCATTACTGCCATCAACATGCTCTTCATGATGAGACCCTCCTATGAGTAAGAAATTATAAAATATGTGTGGCACTCACTCGGCACCTCCCCAGATGCCCAGCAAAATTAGTGCCGTTCTGCCCTGTTCGTAAGATGAAGTACAGACTATTGGGTAATCAGCAGGTTAGGAAATTCTTCTCATAATGTTCCGAATCATTTCCCTCCGGGTGCTGTAGAAAAATGCAGCAGATCCGACCAAACTGCCTCACTTCGATAGCTGCCTGGTGGTTGGTGGATGATTTGCGGTCACACCATTCCTATAGCCCGTGGCGAATCCGATTCGAGGGGTTCAAGGGGTGGCTTCGAACACAAAGATAGATCTGAGTGCAAGGTTGGAGGGGCCGTTTGAGGCCAAGCAATGACCCCAGGAACCTTTCCCCCCTGCGCAAATCAAGCGCATCCGTGAGTCCTCACGGGCTAGCCAAGGCGTCTTTGCCCGTCTGTTGAACACGAGCCTGTCCACGGTGCAAAAGTGGGAGGTGGGCCAGAAAAAACCAACAGGCACCGCCCTTAAACTGCTGCAATTGGTCACGATGCACGGCCTGAAGATCGTCGCCTGAGAAACAGGAGTAACGATTCACACGTGGCCGGAGAATGTGACGTCTGCTGGGAATGCTTGATCGCAAGATCCGGCTCTATTGTTTGCTACGCGAGAGAGGGAATGGAGCAGGGTTGACGATTAACGCTTTACGAGTGATGATTTACGCGTGGCGGGAAGGCGTGGCGGCTGCTGGGGGTGTTGGATTGTAAGACCTGGCCCTCATTCTTTCTAGGATCGATACGGCTCTTTTCTGGGCCATTGGCGGGGTACATGATAGAATTTAATTAGCGACACTATAAATTAGGAGGTGGTCTACAACATGAATATCTGGAATTTGGTACACCGCCTTGCGTTTATCCTGCTCTGTTCAGTCGCTGTGAGTTCACAAACATCCTGGAATGCATTCGGGCAGTCAAGCAACGAAAACGTTGCTGAGAGCCTGAGCTTTCCCCAGGCTACTGATGGTGACCCTGTAGATCTTGCCACTGGACTCTACTATGTGGAGGAGCCTGACTTTGTCTTCCCCGATTGGATTCCGATTCTGATTACGAGGGTCTATCGGAGTAGAGATTCCGGGCTGAGAGCGTTCGGTGTTGGAGCTAGCCATCCATTTGAAATCTATTTACTAAGGAATGACTTGTGTACCGAGATGCGGTTGATCTTGCCTGACGGGGCATTTATTCAGTATCTGCGGACAGCCGGGACTAATTGTCTCGACGCTACGCTCATGCACAAGACGTCCCCCACGGTATTTCATAACTCGGGTCTGACCTGGAACAAGGATGCGCAACAGTGGATTCTGCACAGGCAGGATGGTGTCAGCTACCGGTTCAATGATTATCTTGTGTTGACTGAAGTAGAAGATGCTCAGAGGCATCGTCTTACCGTGGGACGTGATTCGCGCCAAAAAGTTTCGAGCGTTACTTCGCCCTGTGGGTACTGGTTGAGATTTATTCGAGACAGCGAAGGGAAAATCATCCGAATTGAAGACTTCCTGGGTAGGCATGCGATATATGGGTACGATGCACGAGGACGGCTCACACGTGTGGAATATCCTACTGCTGGACGAATTTCAGTGTACACCTACGATGCGGAGGATCGCATGGTGTCGGTTGGCGATCAGCATGGTCCCTTCTTCTGGAATGTATACGATGTGAACGGGCGGGTTGCTACTCAGCGGCATCCAGATGGGACAACATACGAATTTCGTTATGTGGTAACGGACACTGGAAAGACCAGACAGACTCTCGTCAGGAATCGTCAAGGCAAACTCCGTGTTGCAACCTTTAACGACGACGGTCGTCTAATATCCGACACCTGGGATGCGGAGGGGATGCGACCACGTACAACTCATTACAAGTGGGAGGCAGTAACCAACCAATTTATTGGGATGATGTCGCCAGGTGCAGCCGAGGAGACGATCAAGCAGTCAGAACTGAAAGATGCCAACACTAGCCAAGGCCATCTGAAAACTCCAGAAGAACTCGCAGCCAGCTACCGGGTTAAGACTCATCTGGGCGGCCAAATTACCGATGAAGGGCTTCGGGCCCTAGCAAAGTCCTGCGAGTCGCCTGCAGTGCTCAAGAAAATAACCCCTCGTAAACCCATGACTCGCGAGGAAATCCGACAAGTGTGGGACGATCTTGTGCGAGAGGAGCGTTACCAGTCCATTGCCTTTTTGGATCCCGAATCACAAGATGTGACCGAAATGGGATTGAGTGTAAATCGAGGGATCATAGTGGAAGATAGGCGGGCCGGATATCTTGGGGGTCTCTTGGGATATTCACGCGGGGGTGGGTGGAGAATTGAGGGAGGTCTTGTGGCTGAGGTGCCCATTGAAGGAGGGCTCTGGCAGCTCTATGCCAAACGGGTGACCGAGTGGTCTTCCAGCCTGGGTGGAATGATTGATGCCATGCCGAAAGAGTCTTCTGCGACTTGGGAATTCCAGCTGCTTTTGAGAAATCCGATGAATCGGAGTGAAGTAAAAGAGCTGAAGTCGTTTGTGCTTTCTGGCGATACGGTTCTCCCAGGTAGTATTCCTGAAGGGCTGCTACGCTATGATGCCGCTAATCACAAGGTGTGGATCGTCATGAGCAGGGGGTTAGCAAAACCCCTCATTCATCAAGTTCCAATTGTCCCCTCATTTTCCATTTTTAGGGGTGCACCGCCTGAAGAGCCAAAGTATCAACCTGCAGCGCCGAATAGCGTTGAGGGGTAATCTGTGGGAGAGAGGAATGGTGTCAGGAACCATTGATTGAAAGAATGGTTCCTGACACCCTTGTCTCCTCCCTGTCATTGTCGGAGGAGTCGCTGGGCAAGGCGCGGCGTGCGGGAGAATTGATGGAGGTGGACTGCAATGCGAAAAACGAAGTCGGCAATTCTTGAGTCCGTCCATAGGACAGCCAGAGGTCTGCATAAGGCAGGTGTGATGGATCAGCTGACGCTGCGGGAATTTGACCGTCTCTGTGTGCCGTCCGTGGAGCCGCTCAAGCCTGTGCAAATCAAGCGCATCCGTGAATCCTCACGAGTCAGCCAAGGCGTCTTTGCCCGTCTGTTGAACACGAGCGTGTCCACGGTGCAAAAGTGGGAGGTGGGCCAGAAAAAACCAACAGGCACCGCCCTTAAACTGCTGCAATTGGTCAAGACGCACGGTTTAAAGATCGTCGCCTGAGGTCCGGTTTAATTGATTGATGCTCACTGGGGGAAGGAACGACCACCAGTCACGAGGGTCGACGCGTCTGTGTCGGTGGGGTGGCGCGACTATGCGAAGGGCTTCGTTCAGCACAACTCTACGCGAGAGGGGATATGGGGTAGGGTTGACGAATGGCGGTTCGCGAGAAACGATCCACGCGTGGCCGGAGGGTGTGGTATCTGCTAGAGGTGTTCGATTGCAAGACCTGGCGCTCATTATTTCACTCATGCTTCATGTTTTAGCGGGTAGAGTTGGCAACGTGGTGTGTCCTTTAATTATTGTGTCGACATAACATTTTCCAAGGGTGTCACTTCCCAGTGAAGGCTTGATTGCTTTTGCCCATGCTTTTCGTTCTTCTTCTGGTAGCGCGTTGGAAAGGTGAATTATTCTTCGCTTTTCCCAATCGTCGCACCGATCGAACCATTCTCTAATCGTTTTGAACTCGGTTCTTGTTAGATTGCCATAGAGACCCTCGAGTGCAATTGTCGAAGGATAAGTGACCATTTCTTTACTTGCGTGTTTGAAGATGTGCAGTAGAGCCGGTTTTCTGAAATAGCTTGGTGAACTGAGCAATTTGGCGATAGTTGCTTCGTGCCATTCGAATGCATAGAACTCGTGTCGCATGACGAGTCCAGCATAGTAGTCTGCGACGGCATTTCTAGACGAGCTGGGAATAGCCTCGGCGTTCTTGATCAGCATATCTACAAAGTAGTCCAGCGCATACATATACTTGCCGCATGCTTCTGCGAGTCTTACTAGGAGGTCAAACCTCTCTTGCACGATGCAAGCGATTACGAGCTTTTGAATGCTTGTGAAGTCCACAATCGTGGTTTTCCCAAGCTCCTCGAGACCTGTTCCTATGGAGATCTTCCTGAAAGGGTCAAATTTATCGGAGGCGGGCATGAAGAACGTTCTGGCAATTCGGTTGTAGCCACCAGTGAGTTTTGTGATTACCCTTAAGACAGCTTCAGCATCATGAGCTTCGGGCAGATCCTCTATGAATGACGTCGTATCATCTTTATGGGCTACCGCCAATTTGGTTTTCCCTGTGTTCAGCATTAGGCCATCTCGAAACAATCTTGTGTTGAGCTTGTTCATCCACCGTTGGGCAGTGACAATGTCAGGGGCGAAAAGGCGGTAATCATCTACGTAGCGGGTGAAGACAACAGCTTCTCCGATCAGATAATTATCGATGTCGATGAGGGCTGCCTCGGCAAGAATTCTGCTCGCGACGTTTCCAACTGGTAAACCATAGCTATCTTTCTTGGTCCAGAACAGAAGCAGGTCATTAATTTTGGCTCGGAGGCTTTTCTCAACTCCAATGCTATCTAGAGTTGATTCAATGCGGTGAATATTAATGCGATCATAGAATGCTGCAATGTCACACTGAACGACATAGGAGCACTCGCTTGAATTCGCGAGGGTCTTTGTTCGTTCACGCCAGGTGCTATAGGTAATAGATGGGTCGAACACATCCTCTGTTGTAGGGCGGAATCTAGCTGAAAAAACCGTCTGGGAGGTTGTGGGGATCCTGTGTCTTTCAATTTCCGTTGCCAGCATTAGGACGAGAGAAGTGTATTTTGCGAGGCAGCTAGGTTCGATAATAGCAGCCCTTCTATAGTCAAAAACGAACCGATTTTTTGGTGTTAGCATAAATTGAACGGGTTTGAATTCCATTTCGTAGATCGATCCACGATTGAGCATGGATCTCACATTGCCTTGAAACTCATCCAGATGATTCGATATTAGCTGCTTTTCAAGGTGAGCTGATGAGATATCGCTGAGGCCATGCTTGGCAAGATTCTTCGTGGCTAGCTGGACTGCGGAATCAAGATTCAATTCAAACTCCGACGTCTCAATCGATTGTTCAGCGTTTGGAAAAGTTGATCCGCTGAGAGCAAAGAATGGGGACATTCTGCATTTCTTGGCCGCCTGACGCAACTCTGGTCACCATGGTGAAATAAAGAACATCGATCATTCCCATACCATCGGGTTTGTTTATCCCAGCTGGCCGAGGCGGGATTGGAGGACGCTGATGGTGGCGATGGCGGCGGTTTCGGCTCGTAGGATGTGTGGGCCCAGGGTCACTTGTTCGATTCCAGCCTGTTCGGCCATCCGCATTTCTTCCTTGCTCCACCCTCCCTCCGGCCCGATCAAGATCAGTACGGAGCCGGTCGCGTCTTGCGGTAGTTCAATGATTCGCAAACTCTTCCCTTCCAGCCGTTCGGCAAGCATGAGTGTTACAGTGCCAGTCGCGCAGTTTCTCAGAAGTGTTGCAAGGGATTGCGGCGGGGCGATGGTCGGCAGACGCCACTGTTCGGACTGCTGCGCTGCTTCCAGAGCGATGCGCTGCCACCGGGCGATCTGCGAGTCGATGCGATCGGCTTTGATCTGCACCACACTGTGCCTGCTTTCAACCGGTACGAGTTCAGCTACACCCAGCTCAGTAGCTTTCTGAATCACCCAGTCCATCTTTTCGCCTTTGAGCAGGGATTGGCCGAGGATCAGGCGGGGAGAGTGGCGGGGTGGTTCCTGGACCGTATCGAGAATGCGTCCGGTGATGGCCCGTTTGGAGACCTCGGTGATTTCCGCGCGGTACCGGTGGCTCGCCCCGTCGCCGAACAGGACGATCTCGCCGACGGTGATGCGGAGACTATCCCGGAGATGGTTCAGCAGGTCGCCGGTAATTGAGATGGTCGGTGAAGCGATGCACTCAGAAGGTACAAAAAAGACGGGCATGGGGAGCTCTGGAGATCCGGGTATGGATAGGCTGTCGCGGTCTACTCGAAAAACGTCTTCATCTTGTCGAAGAACCCGTCGCCGTCGGCTTCCATCGACATGCCGCCTTCTTTGGCGAACTCCGTGAGCAGCTCTTTTTGTCTGGCGGTCAATTTGGTGGGGATTTGTACTTTAATCGTGTACAGGTGATCGCCGGTTGCTCCCCCTTTGAGGCTGGGAATGCCGAGTCCTTTAATCTTGAGCACCTTGTCCTGCTGGGTTCCCGGTGGAATCTTGATGACGGTATCGCCTTTGAGCGTCGGCACTTCCACCTTTCCGCCGAGCACGGCCGTCACGAGATTGATCGGCACATCACACAGGATGTCGAGGCCTTTCCGCTGAAAAATAGGATGGGGCTTGACGGTAATCGCCACATACAGGTCTCCGGGAGGACCGGAATTGGCGCCGTGCTCGCCTTCATTGGACAGCCTGAGTCTCATACCGGTTTCGATACCGGCGGGAATATGGACGGCGATCGTCCGCTCTTTATAGACGCGCTGGCGGCCCTGGCAGACCGGACAGGGTTCCGTCACTATCTGTCCGGCGCCGTTACATTGGCCGCAGGGCCGGCTGACGCTGAAAAAACCTTGTTGGAAACGAAGCTGTCCCGCGCCTTTGCAACTGGGGCAGGTTTTGATGGATGATGCCGATTTGGCTCCGGTGCCGTTGCAGTCGACACAGCCCTCCCAGCGGGGAATCTTGAGCTTCGCCTCTTTGCCGTAGACGGCTTCTTCGAAGGACAACTCGAGATTGTATTGAAGGTCGCTTCCCCGTTCGGTGCGGCCGCCCCCACGGGACTGTCCGAAGAAATCTTCGAAGATGTCGTTGAAGACGTCGCCGAATCCGCCGCGGTTGAAATCGAATCCGTCGAAGCCGCCGGCACCCTGTTGCGCTCCGGCATGTCCGAACATGTCGTACCGCTTGCGTTTGTCCTGGTCGCTGAGGGTTTCGTAGGCTTCGTTAATTTCTTTGAACTTCTCTTCGGCGGATCTTTTCTGGTGGTCGCCGGTTTGCAAGTCAGGATGGTGCTGGCGGGCCATCCTTCGGTAGGCCTTCTTGAGTTCGTCGTCGGATGCGGTTTTCTCGACGCCGAGGATATCGTAGTAATCGCGTTTGCTCACGGATATCAGTGCTCACGTTATACAGAGAGGCCGAGGTGTCGTGTCATCGACGCAGCCTCGGCCTCTCTGAGACGAATTGTAGGCTACTTCTTGTCCTTGTCCACTTCTTCAAACTCTGCGTCGACGACCTTTTCGTCGGTCTTGGCAGAACCGGCTCCGTCTCCCGCTGCCCCCTGTCCTCCAGGTGCGGTGCTCTGGGCGCCGGCTGTGGCCGAGGCTTTCTTATACATGGCTTCGGCCAGCTTATGCGAGGCCGTGGTGAGTGTTTGCGTCGCCGACTCGATGGCCTCGGCGTCCGTCCCTTCGAGCGCTTTCTTCAGCGCCGCGACGGCATCTTGAATCTGTGTTTTTTCTTCCGCCGTCACATTGTCGCCGTATTCCGTGATATTTTTTTCTGTTTGATAAACCAGATTGTCGGCCTGGTTCTTGGCTTCGGCGAGTTTGCGCCGCTTCTTGTCGTCCTCGGTGTGGGACTGGGCATCCTTGACGAGTTTTTCGACCTCGTCCTTGCTCAGGCCGCTCGAGGCCGTGATCCGGATCGACTGCTCTTTCTGGGTGGCCAGATCCTTGGCCGCCACATGAACGATGCCGTTGGCGTCGATGTCGAAGGATACCTCGATCTGCGGCATACCGCGTGGAGCCATGGGAATGCCGACCAGGTCAAACTGGCCGAGCAGCTTGTTGTCATTGGCCATTTCCCGTTCGCCCTGGAAGACCCGGATCGTCACCGCAGTTTGATTGTCTGCGGCGGTCGAGAAGGTCTGGCTCTTCTTCGTGGGAACGGTCGTGTTGCGCTCGATGAGTTTGGTGAACACGCCGCCGAGCGTTTCAATGCCGAGTGAGAGCGGCGTGACGTCGAGCAACAGCACATCCTTGACTTCGCCCTTGAGCACGCCGCCTTGAATGCCGGCGCCGATGGCGACGACTTCGTCGGGGTTCACGCCCCGGTGCGGTTCTCTTCCGAAAAACTCTTTGACGACTTGAATGACTTTGGGCATGCGGGTCATGCCGCCGACCAACACGACTTCCTGGATATCTTTCGCGGTCACTCCGGCGTCAGACATCGCCTTCCGGCAGGGTTCAATGGTGCGTTGGATCAAATCGTCCACCAGTTGTTCCAGCTTGGCCCTGGTGAGCTTGGTCACCAAATGCTTGGGGCCGCTCGCATCTGCCGTGATGAAGGGGAGATTGATTTCAGTTTCCTGTGATGAGGACAGTTCGATCTTTGCCCGCTCCGCTGCCTCTTTAAGGCGTTGGAGTGCCATACGGTCCTTGCGGAGATCGATTCCCTGGTCTTTCCTGAATTCGTCTACCAGCCAATCCATCACGCGCAGGTCGAAATCGTCGCCGCCCAGGTAGGTGTCGCCGTTGGTGGATTTCACCTCGAAGACACCTTCGCCGATTTCCAGCACGGACACATCGAAGGTGCCGCCGCCAAGGTCGTAGACCGCGATGCGCTCATCCTTCTTCTTGTCGAGTCCGTAGGCGAGCGAGGCGGCAGTCGGCTCATTGATGATCCGGAGCACGTTCAGGCCGGCAATCTGCCCCGCGTCTTTTGTGGCTTGCCGTTGGCTGTCGTCAAAATAGGCCGGAACGGTGACGACGGCTTCGGTGATTTTTTCGCCGAGGTAATCTTCTGCGGTCTGCCGCATCTTTTGCAGAATCATGGCGGACACTTCCGGCGGGCTGTAGCGTTTGCCGCGCAATTCGACGTGGGCATCGCCATTGTCGGCTTCGACGACTTTATAAGGAAGGCGCTTCATGGCCTCCTGGACCTCACGGCTCTTGAACTTGCGCCCCATGAGGCGCTTGACCGAGAAGATGGTGTTTTCATGGTTGGTAATGGCCTGCCGTTTTGCGATTTGCCCGACGAGACGTTCGGCCTTGTCCGTAATGGCCACGACCGATGGAGTGGTGCGGCTCCCTTCGGCGTTGGCGATGACGACAGGATCTCCGCCGCTCATAATCGCGACGCATGAGTTGGTAGTGCCGAGGTCGATGCCGATGACTTTACCCATTGGTAGACTCCTTCCTTCCCGATAGCGACAATCCGTTAGTGCGAAGTTGATTCATGTCCGTCTGTCTGTGTGGGCCCGGCCGAGACACTGACCATGGCAGCCCGGAGAATACGATCATGCAGCCGGTAGCCCTTCTGAAACTCGTCGATCACATGATCGCGCGGTACTGTGGTGGACGGCAGATGCGAGACTGCCTGGTGCGTGGCAGGGTCGAATGCCAGGCCGATCGTTTCCACTGCCTGAACGCCGAATTTTGCGAGACAGCTCGACAATTGCTTGAGGGTTAGATCGACGCCTTGAACCACAGCTGAGCTGCCTCCTTTGTCGTCGCGTGCCGCCTTAATTGCGCGCTCCAGGTTGTCGACGACCGGCAATAACTCCTTCAACAACTGTTCATTGCCGAACTTGATCTGGTCCCTCTGATCACGCTGAGCCATCCGCTTGTAATTCTCAAACTCCGCCGCCAATCGCAGAAATTTATCGTTGAAGGCCTTCGCTTCCTCTGTTTTTGCGGCGAGTGCCTGTTGTGTTTCTAGAAGAGCAGGGTCTGCTGTGGTTGCGCCAGGCTCGCGTGTTTCAGAGGCGCCACTCCCTAAATCATCGATTGTATTCACTGTTTCCTCTGAATTGTTCTGTTCTTGGTCCACATCGATACATAGGAGATGGGAAGTCAACAGGAGGAGGAAGAAATGTCCTGGAAAATAGTCTCGCGAGATGAGTTATCGGGGTTCAGTGTCTGAACATGCACCGTGTGTGCGCCGGAATAGAAATTCGAGCCCCTCTAAGGTCAGCAAGGGTTCCACTTTGCGAATCGACGATGTTTCCGGAGCAACCACCGAGGCTAACCCGCCTGTTGCAATCACATAGAAGGGGCGGCCCAACTCCTGCTCCATTCGCCGGACAAGGGCGTCGACAAGTCCGGCGTAGCCGAAGAGGAGCCCGGATTGGATGCTTCCTGCCGTATCGGTTCCAATGACGGTTTTGGGGCGGGCCAGCTCAACCTTGCTCAATTTGGCTGCGCGGGCGAACAACGCCTCGGCTGAGATGCCGAGGCCTGGCGCAATGACTCCACCCAGATATTCGCCGGCGTGAGTCACCGCGCAAAAAGTCGTGGCCGTGCCAAAATCGACGATGATGAGGTCTCGCTGGAATCTATGATGTGCGGCGGCTGCGTTGACGATGCGGTCGCTCCCGATTTCTTTGGGATTCTGGTATCGGAGCGTCAGTCCCGTATCCATGTCCGAGGAGACGATAAGCGGCGTGCAGGCAAAGTAGGTGCCGACCATCGATTCGAATGTTCCCGTAAGGGCGGGTACGACACTGGAAATAATGGCTCCGGTAATCTGTTCCGCTGTGCGTCCGCTTCGAGCAAGCAGGTTGGCGCAGAGAATGCCGTACTCATCGGCAGTGGTCTTGGGATCGGTGGCTAATCGCCAATGGGCCAGGAGAGTCCGGCCGTCAAAAATTCCCCAGACGACGTTGGTATTGCCGATATCGATGGCCAGCAGCATGGAGGTATTCTACCTGGCTGACGAAAGATTTCGCTACTCTTTGAGATGAATCACATCGGCTGCGCGAATGCCGATGAGGGGCGGGACTGTCGGAGACGAGGATATGGGCCGGATTTGCAGGGCGCCGTCGGTGGAGATGGATTCAGCCGTGCCGAGCAGTTCCTGCTCAGGCCCCATGAGCGCACGCACGCGCCTGCCGAGTGTGCTGCAGCGAGCGGTGTAGGCCCGCCGCAACCGTTCAGATCCGTGGGAGCGCAGCTCATTCAGGCCCTGTTCAAGTTCGAATAACAGGTGAGCAATGAGCCGGTTTCTGTCGATTGGATGACGCGCGACTTCGAATAACGATGTCGCGATCGAACGCAGTTCCTCGGGGAAAGACTCGTGCTGCAGATTCACATTGAGGCCGATTCCGATCACGACGGTGGGGTCTGAGGCTGAGACATGAGAACTCTCACAGAGAATGCCGCCGACTTTCCGCTCATGCAACAGCAGGTCGTTCGGCCACTTTAAGGAGAGCGAGAGCGATGTGACCGTCTGGACTGCTTCTGCCGCCGCCAGGGCGCTGGTCAGCGGGACCCATGACAGCCATTCAGCCAGCGTACACTCCGGTCCGATTCCACGGACGAGGACAGAACAATAGATGTTTGTGCCGGGAGGAGAGTGCCAGGTGCGTGTTCGCCGGCCTTTTCCAGCCGATTGGCTTTCGGCTACCACGACGGTTCCGTGGGCGGCGCCGGCGTGGGCCAGTGCCAAGGCTTCGGAGTTGGTCGAGGGGAGTTCCTGATGCAGGTAGAGGCACTGTCCCAACGCGGTGGTTGCCAAGGTGCTGCGAATATTATCGAGTGTGAGCGGAGCAGAGAGCGGCATGGCCTAGCGCTGCCGGCCTGTCCGGATCATGACCAGGCTGAATGCCACCGCCGGTGCAGAGTGGGTCAGCGCGCCGATCGAGATCCGATCGATTCCCGTAGCCGCCATGGCCCGGACATTCTTCATGGTTATACCGCCGGAGACTTCGATGACTGCGCGGCCCTTGATGAGCGAGACTGCGCGTCGCACCATGGCGGGCGTCATGTTATCCAGGAGAATGATATCGGCTTTGCCGGCAAGGGCCTGCCGAACTTCGGAGAGGGATTCTGCTTCGACGATGACCGGCATGGTGCCGGGCTTGTACGCTTTGGCTAGCCGGCATGCCGCGCGAACCGTCTGCGGGCCTCGATTGAGAAGCGCCAGATGATTGTCTTTGATCAACATCCCGTCTCCCAGCGACATCCGGTGATTCACGCCGCCGCCGAGTGCGACAGCCCATTTCTGAATGGCTCGCCAGCCGGGCAACGTTTTTCGTGTATCCATAATGTCGATGGAACGGCCTTTGATCGCACGGCAGAACCGGTGTGTCAGCGTGGCGATCCCGGACAGATGCTGGAGAAAATTCAGCGCGACCCGTTCCGCTTGCAGGATGGCTCGCCCGTCACCGGCGATCGATAGGATCGGCTCGCCGGTCCTGGCTGGTTCGCCGTCCCGCC
>LNFM01006942.1_pt1 | contig 18926 bp, 18 predicted proteins | sample 596031 | NCBI WGS metagenome assembly LNFM01 (sample SAMN04254537, study PRJNA301005) | activated carbon metagenome | isolation source: dual media filters at the Ann Arbor, Michigan drinking water treatment plant | place: USA: Ann Arbor | reverse complement strand
TGGAAGATAATCGGCTGGATCCCAAGGGTGAGGATACAGTGGCGGTCGGCCTGAAACAGTATTATGAGTTTCCCTGCGATTCCGTGGTTTTTGCGGTAGGCGACAAGGTCGATGAAACCGTCGGACTTCCTTACAAGGGTGGAATGTTCGTCACCAACCCGAATAAGTCCGGGAACGATCCGGATGATTCGTTGTTTCAGGCCTATGATGAGAAGGCAGGAAAAGTGATTGAAGGCGTATTTCTTGCGGGATGGGCGAGAAAAGCAAGCGAGGGCCTCGTTGGTGTGGCAAAGCGAGACGGTGATTGGTGTGCGGAGGTCGTGGAGCGCTACCTTGCGTCAAAAAACTCAAGTGCTCAGGTCGCAGATGTGCTGAATCGCTTGAATACGGTGCTGAAAGGTCGCAATAGCCATCCGATCGATGTGAAGGGGCTTCGAGCGTTGGAGAGGGCGGAAAAAGCGCACCAGGGAACTTCTGATTGTATCGGAGAATTCAAGTATGCGAGCAATCAGGAGATGGTTTCGCTGATCGAGCGGGGAAAAGCCTAGCAGAGTGCTGAAAGGTTTGGTCGACAGCCTGCTCCGGTTGTGCCGGAGTGTCATGTGCGGAACCCAGGGAGGTGCGGGCACCAGGGTTTTCCGGTAGGTTGTCCAAAGACGGTGGATGCCGGATTTTCCGGCTTCATCATCCGTCTCCCCACTTCAGTTTTTCACGCAATACTTCTGGTTCGGTGTTCGGAGGCCTGAATGACTGCCGTATCTCCCTGTGTCATGGCAATGCCGACTTGTCCGTCAAGCGTGGCCATCGCTCCTTCATCTTTGCTGGTTAAGGTGACTTCGATTTCAGCATTGCCGGGGACGATCAGCGGACGATGAGTCAGCGTGTGGGGGCTGATCGGCGTCAGAATCAACGATTGCACGGCGGGATTAATGATAGGACCTCCGGCCGACATTGAGTAGGCGGTGGAGCCGGTCGGCGTTCCCACGATCAGGCCGTCCGCTCGCAGGTTTGTCACGAACTGGCCCTGAATAGCGATCTTCAATTCAATCATGCGGGCCAGAGTGCCTTTACTGATCACGACATCATTGAGCACGATGCCACGGGCCACTGTCTCTCCGTGCCGATGGACATGCGTCTGCAACATCAGCCGTTCATCAAGGGTAAAATCATTGGCGAAGACCCGATCGAGCGAGGCGTAGAGATTATCAAGGCGTACTTCGGTCAAGAATCCCAGGCCGCCCATATTCACGCCTAATATGGGAATGCTTCGTTCTGCCGCCAGCCGTGCCGCGCTGAGAATAGTTCCATCACCGCCTAGGATCAGCAGGACGTCAGATTGAATGGCCAATTGGGTCTTTTGAATTCCTCCCTGCTCGCTCAGCAGCGAGGCAGACGTCGTATCGAGGAGGACCGTGATGTGCCGATCTCTGAGCCAGGTCACTACTCCCTGCAGAGTAGTTTTTACCTCGGGAAATTTCGGCTTTGTCAGAATTCCGACGCTTTTGCTTTTCATGGATACGGCATTCAATGATGTATCAGACAGGGAGTCCCGGATTCTATCGGGACGGATCTTTTCATGTCAACGAGTTCGAGGGCCCTATCATTGTGTCCGACACAGGTGCGATTCGTGGGCTCGGCCGAATGACTCTGCCGGTTTCCCTCGCAATCTTGACTCTATGAAATGCTCTGGTTAAACTTAGACCAAGTTTTTCGATAGGTTTCGCACGAACACGGAATTCTCACAGCCGGTATCCATCAGGAGGAGGCAGGATGTTCGAACGATTCACGGACAAAGGTCGAAAGATCATCATCCTCGCGCGCGAGGAAGCCGAGCGGCACCAGAACGATTATCTCGGGACGGAGCATCTCGTCTTGGCGATTCTCCGTGAGTCTGACGGCATCGCCCTCATGATTTTGAAGAAAATGGGACTTTCAACGGAGCAGATCCGCTTGGAAATCGAGCGTAATCTTCCGGGTGGCGGAACGACGATGACGTTCGGTGAGATCCCGTTCAGCCCGCGCGTGAAGAAAGTGATTGAATACGGTGTCGAGGAAGCCCGCCTTCTTGGACACAATCATATCGGCAGCGAACATCTGCTGTTGGGTCTGCTTCGGGAGGAAGAGGGTATTGGCGGGAAGATCTTGCGCAGCTTGGGCGCCAACCTATTAACGGCAAGGCAATTGACTGTGACCTTTCTGCGAAAGTCGGCTCCACGCGAGCGCGACCGGAAGAGCAACACGCCGGCATTGGACGAATTCGGCCGTGACTTGACCCAACTCGCACAGGAAGGCCAGTTGGACCCGGTGATCGGCAGAGCCGATGAGATTGAGCGCGTTCTTCAGATTCTCAGCCGGAGAAGCAAGAACAATCCTGTTCTCATTGGAGAATCCGGTGTCGGGAAAACAGCCATTGTCGAAGGACTCGCGCAACGAATCGTTCAGTCGGAGGTGCCTGATAACCTGTTATCCCGCCGCGTGATCGCGCTGGACCTCGGTTCGCTCGTGGCAGGCACCAAGTATCGGGGCCAATTCGAGGAACGGCTCAAAGTCGTCATGAAGGAAATCGTGCAGGCCGGCAATATCATTATCTTCATTGATGAGCTGCACACGCTGGTCGGTGCCGGGGCTGCAGAAGGCTCCATCGATGCGTCGAACATGCTGAAGCCGGCGCTGTCGCGTGGAGAGATTCAATGCATCGGGGCCACTACGTTGGATGAATACCGGAAGCACATTGAAAAGGACGGCGCGTTAAAACGGCGCTTCCAGCCGATTCATGTCCAGCCGCCGAGCCTCGACGAAACCGTCATGATCATACAGGGGCTGCGAGATCGCTACGAAGAGCATCACGGGGTTGAAATCACGGAAGAGGCCATCGTTGAAGCCGTCAAGTTGTCGGATCGGTATATCACCGACCGGTTCCTGCCCGACAAAGCGATCGATTTGATCGATGAAACCGGCTCGCGAGCAAAACTTCAGACCTATGCGCTTCCGTCGGAGTTGAAGGGGATGGAGCAGGAACTGAAGAAAGTGTCGCGCGAAAAAGAACTGTCGATTTCGATGCAAAACTTCGAAGAGGCGGTGCGGCATCGCGAAGAAGAAGAACGGCTGCGCAAGCTACTGGACGAATCCAAGCGGGAATGGAAAAAGAGCCAGGAGAAAAACAAACCGGTGATCGGTAAAGAAGACGTGGCGTATGTAGTCTCCAAGATGACCGGTATTCCGCTCTTCAAACTTGAGGAAGAAGAGTCCAATAAGCTGCTCCGGATGGAAGAGTTCCTGCACAAGCGGGTGATCGGCCAGAATGAGGCGATTTCGGCGGTCGCACGAGCCATTCGTCGTTCGCGCGCAGGATTAAAGGAAGCCCGGAAGCCGATTGGCTCCTTCATTTTCATGGGGCCGACAGGCGTGGGGAAGACGGAACTGGCTAGAACGCTGGCGGAATTCCTCTTTAATAGCGAGGATGCATTGATCCGTGTCGATATGTCCGAGTACCAAGAGAAATTCACCAGTTCAAGGCTCTTCGGCGCGCCTCCTGGCTATGTCGGGTATGAAGAAGGGGGGCAGTTGACCGAAAAGGTTCGCCGACGGCCCTATTCGGTCGTTCTGTTCGACGAAATTGAAAAGGCGCATCCCGATGTGTTCAACGTGTTGCTTCAAGTACTGGACGATGGTGTGTTGACAGACAGCCTGGGCCGAAAGATTGATTTCAAGAACACCGTTGTGATCATGACGTCCAATATCGGGACTAAGAATATCCAGAAGGGTGTCTCGCTTGGCTTCCAGAGCACTGAGGGGGAGGCTGCGCGCCACAAGAAGGAAGAAGTGATCGGTGAGTTGCGTAAATCCTTCAGCCCGGAATTCTTGAACCGGATCGATGAAGTCGTCATTTTCCATCAGCTGGAAAAGGAGCAGCTCTACCACATTCTCGATATCCTGATTCGCGAGCTGAACCTTCGTCTGTTGGAGAAAGGGGTCGAGATCGAAGTGGACGACGCGGTCAAACAGTGGCTTATCAAAGAAGGATATGAACCGTTGTATGGCGCCAGACCGATGCGCAGGGCAATCCAGCGTGCCATCGGAGATCCGCTTTCCGATGAGCTCATCCGGGGCCGCTTCAAAGAATGCCGAAAGGTCAAGGTGGTGCTCCGCGACGGCGCACCGGCGTTCATTGAACAGGAGGCGATGGCCGGAGTATAGTTCGCACATGGTCAATACGGCGTCATTTCACGGTACAAATGCCGACGACCCCTGCGGCGGTCAGCCGCAGGGGTCGTGTTATTTCCTCTCCGACTCTGCTCATCCATCGTAGCGTATGTTCCACACTGATCAAGCTGCGCCTCGAGTCGATGCCGGGTGGCCACCACGCCCGATTCTTGGAATCGAATCTTCCTGCGATGAGACAGCTGCCGCGGTGATTGACCGCGATGGGTTAGTGCTCTCGAATGTTATATCCTCTCAAACAGCCGTTCATGCGAAATTTGGTGGTGTGGTGCCGGAACTGGCGGCTCGTGCTCATATCGGGATGATCGATACGGTGGTAGCCGATGCATTGTCACAGGCCCGTCTCACGAAGAAGGATCTGGGTGCCATTGCCGTCACACGAGGGCCAGGCTTAGCCGGCGCGCTGTTGGTCGGAGTCAACTATGCCAAGGCGATGAGTTATGGGCTTGGCGTCCCTTTGGTCGGCGTCAACCATCTGGAAGGTCACATTGCGTCTGCCTGGCTGGCTGATCCGGCATTCCCATTGCCCTGTATCGTGTTGGTCGTTTCCGGCGGGCACACCCATTTGTACCGGCGTGAGCGGGGTGGAAGCTGTGCGTTGCTCGGCTGCACGAGGGACGATGCTGCCGGAGAGGCATTCGACAAGGGTGCGCAGATGTTGGGCTTGGAGTTTCCTGGAGGGCCCGCGATCGACCGGCTCGCTCGGCAGGGGAATCGCGAGGCCATCCGCTTCCCACGTTTTCACCGGCGGAAAAGCAGTTTAGAGTTCAGTTTCAGCGGACTCAAAACGTCGTTACTGTACAAACTCCGTGATATGGACGCTGGAGAGCGGGTTCGACAGACAGCTGATTTAGCCGCAGGTTACCAGGAAGCGATTGTACAGGTGCTGGCGTCAAAAGCCCTTGCTGCCCTCGCTCAGGAGAAATTGTCTGCGCTCGCCGTCGTTGGTGGAGTGTCTGCAAATTCCCGGCTGCGTGGCCTGCTCCATGAATGGGCTGAACGCAATAGGTTCCGTCTGGCTGTCCCGCCTATGGCGTATTGTACGGATAATGCCGCTATGATTGCTTCGGCCGGCCGGCAGGTCCTCATGAGTGATCCCGGTTCAATCCGCGAGTTTGATATTCAACCGTCCCTTCAGGTCCAGCCCCTCCCAAGACCTGCTCTGCGCGAGGAGATCACCCATTCCTGAAATCTGCGGCCACGTCACAGGCCTTCGTCCAAGCCAGGTTGCGGCAATTGAGCGGTTGTATCGCCGGCGCGTGCCGCAGGACAAAGTCCTCACACCGGAATTGGCGAAGGCGATGTGTCAGCTCACGCTCGATATTCGCCGTCCCCTTGCCGTTCTTGTGACGCGCCGAGGTCTGATTCAAGAGATTATTGTGGGAACGGATCTCGTGTTATCCCCTATGACGGCGGCAAAGTTTCGCGCAGGCCCACGTTCATTGCGGGGATTGCGGTTGATCAGAACACAACTGCACGATCAGCCATTGAGCCAGGAGTCCTTAACGGACTTGGCCTATCTTCGGCTGGATTTGATCGGTACCCTGTCTGTGTCGCCGGAAGGGAATCCGGGCATGCTCTACCTGGCGCATCTTCTCCCGCCGGATAAAACAGGCCGGCTCTGTGAAATCCTCAAGGCCATTCCATTTTCCCAGTGTTCGCTCCCGTTCGACCGATTTATCGAAGAGTTAGAGGCGGAGGTTCAGTCGGCGCGCCGCCATCAGGCGGTCAAGAACGGCGCCGAATCGGCTATTCTTGTCAGCGCATCTTCGCAGGGACGTGCCGAACAGGAGGAACGATTGGTTGAGTTGGCCGAGCTTGCCAGTTCAGCCGAGGTGACCGTTATCGATCGGGTTGCGCAGCGCACGGCAGACGGTCATCAACGGTATTTGTTGGGAAGCGGAAAATTGAAAGATGTGCTCATCCAAACACTCCATAAAGGGGCCGACATGGTGATTTTTGATCAGACGCTCTCACCGGCCCAATCACGCGCGATTTCGGAAATGACGGACATCAAGGTGATCGACCGTACCCAGCTCATTCTCGATATTTTTTCCAGGCGGGCGCATAGCCGTGAAGGAAAGATACAGGTCGAATTGGCGCAATTGCGGTATTTGCTCCCCAGGCTTTCAGGAAAAGGAGCACAGCTTTCACGGCTTGGCGGCGGTATTGGGACCAGAGGGCCAGGCGAAACGAAACTGGAAACCGACCGGCGGCGCATTCGTGACCGCATTACACGCCTCGAGCATGAGATCGAACACTTTGCCCGGCATCAGGACCAGCGCAGGGCCCGACGCGGGCGCCGTGGTTTGCCGGTCGTCTCGCTTGTCGGCTACACCAATGCCGGGAAGTCCACGCTGTTGAATGTGTTGACCGACAGCCACGTGTCGGCAGAAAGTCGTGTATTTGAGACCTTGGACACCACCAGCCGCAAGCTCCGCTTTCCCCAGGACCGCGAAGTGATTATCACCGATACCGTCGGATTTATCCGCGATCTGCCCAAGGAACTGGTGGGAGCCTTTCGTACGACTCTGGAGGAGTTACGTGAGGCGGATCTGCTGCTGCATATCGTCGATGCCGGCGCGGCTGATATTGATGTGCAAATTACGGCCGTCGTTTCCATTTTGCAGGAACTCGATCTGGATGCGATTCCGCGCATGCTCGTCTTCAATAAATGTGATCGTTTGCCGGCGCATCATATCGAGCCGCTCTGCCGCAGGTACCACGCGGTCGGGATTTCCGCTCTCCAGCCGGAGACGCTCCGTCCGCTTCTGGCTGAGCTGGACACGCATGTCCAGTCGCTGATGGCAGGACGTGCGCCGGTTACTGTGCCGCAGGCCTTCGACGAGCCGATCGTACTTGCATCTCGTCCATAAACCGCTGCACAATCGAGCCGCCGCAATGACGTCTCGAACATCACGTTCCGTACAGGCTGCCGATAGGCCATCCAGAATCGCGAAGATTCTGTTCAGCACCATGGCGGATGCCATGATGGAGTTGACGCATCGTTCTCCATGGGAATTGCTTGCTGCGACGATTCTTTCTGCCCAATGCACCGACCGGCGGGTGAATCAAGTGACGCCGGCTCTTTTTGGACGATATCGGACCCCGCTCGAGATCGCACAGGCCAAGCCGGCAGAGCTGGAGGCGCTGATCAAACCGACCGGTTTCTATAAGAGCAAAGCCAAACATTTGATTGGATGCGGGAGAATGCTCAGCGAACGATTTCGTGGCCGGGTTCCGGCGACAATGGAAGAACTGACCTCACTGCCTGGAGTCGGGCGCAAGACAGCCAATGTCATGCTGGGCACAGCCTTTGATCAGCCGGCCGTGGTCGTCGATACTCATGTGAAGCGGGTGGCCAATCGATTGAATCTGACGAAATCCGACGACCCCGAGCGTATCGAGCTGGATCTGCAACAGGCCTTTCCCCGGAACCAGTGGACCGGCTTGGCGCAACGCCTCCTGCTCCATGGCCGGTATGTGTGCCTGGCACGTTCCCCGAAATGCGAGAACTGCGCGTTGTACGACCTATGTCATTGGAAAGGGAAACATCCGCGATGATCACAAGCATGACAGGATTCGGCCGGCGGCAGGGCGCTTGGCTCGATGGGACAGTGACTATCGAGGTTCGTTCCGTAAACCATCGGTTTCTGGAAGCCGCGATCCGTCTGCCGAGGCTGATGGGAAGTCTCGAAGAGTTGTTCAAGAAGGCGGTGCAGGAACATTGCTCCAGGGGACGTGTCGAGATGACGGTATCACTGCAAGGCGGGCGGGGCAGCGCCCGGTCTCCGCAGCTTGACGCTGCATTGGCGAAACAGTACTATCAGACTCTCCGCACACTTCAACGAACGCTCAAGCTTAAGGGTTCCATCGACATTGGGATCATGGCGGGGTTTCGCGACATCATCGTCCTTTCTGATCAGCCGGTGGATGATCCGAAGCTCGCGAAATTAGTGGAAAAGCTTGGCCTTCAAGCATTGCGCGATCTTTCCGGGATGCGCAAGAAGGAAGGGGCGCTCCTGGCCCAAGATCTCCTGAGCCGCCTGAAGACGATCGGAGCGTTGAAACAGCAGGTTGCGGAACGGGCGCCATTTGTGTCGCAAGAGTCGTTCGTTCGGATGAAGGAACGGGTGAAGAAGCTATTGAACGGCGAGATACCCGATATCCCCAGACTTCATCAGGAACTGGCTGTCTATGCCGACCGGGGAGACATTACGGAAGAATTGGTCAGATTGGATGCGCATATGGTACAGTTTCATCAAACAGTGCATGGCGCTCAACCAGCTGGAAAGACACTGGATTTTCTCATACAGGAAATGGGACGGGAGATTAATACAATCGGATCGAAGGCCAGCGATGCTACAATCGCGGCAGCAGTGGTTCAGATGAAGGCCGAACTCGAGCGGATCCGAGAACAGGTACAGAACGTGGAATGACTATCGCCAAGTCAGTAACCGAGCTTTCACCGGACCCTGCAGAGGGGCGTCAGTCGCATGAGCGGAGGGGAATCCTCTTCATCATTTCGGCTCCGTCGGGAGCTGGAAAAACAACCCTCTGTAAACAGTTGTCCGCCTCCATTCCGGGACTCTGGCATTCCGTGTCCTACACCACCAGAAAGCCGCGCACCGGGGAGGAAGGTGGACGCGAGTACTACTTTGTCGATGAAAATGTGTTTCAAGACATGGTTGCGCGCAATGAGTTCCTGGAGTATGCCCATGTGTATGGGAATTGGTACGGTACTCCACGGAAAGCCTTGATGGACAAGATGGAACAAGGCATTAACGTCTTGTTGGAAATTGACGTGCAAGGCGCGCTTCAGATTAAGAAGAAGTTTGAGGATGGGGTCTACATTTTTATACTGCCACCGTCTCTGGATACGTTGCGGGCACGGCTTCAAGGACGCGCGTCGGACTCACAGGAAGAAATTGTTCGTCGGCTGCAGCGGGTCAAAGAAGAAGTCTGGAGCTTTCGCGAATACTACTACATCGTCCGTAATGACGACCTTGCGCAGTCGCTTCGCGAGCTGCAAAGTATCTTTCTTGCGGAACGGCTCAAGACCAAACGGCTCGACATGAACTGGTTTGAACAGAACTTTATTATCGAGAGAGATACCCAGCAGAGTAATCGGACTACATAACCACCCCTAGCAGGAGCGCACCATCATGATCGATATGCTGAGTCTATTGCCGCAGTACACGCCGAAGGAATTCGATTCCCGTCACCGGTTGGTGATCGTCGCCTCGCAACGGGCCAAACACTTGGCCCAGGGGGCCAAACCGACCGGGCCTTCTCGTTTCACAAAAGAAACGACCGCTGCGCTCGACGAAGTACTGCGCGGGAAGATTCCATATCTGACCGGGAAAGAAGCGCGTGATGCGATGAAAGAAGCGAAGCGCGGGAAAGAAGGTGAAACCGAGCGCATGGCGATGATGACGGGAGAGGATGCGAAGGAGATCAAGAAAGAGCTTAGCGTGTACGTGGACGATACGGCTAAGCCGCAAGCGGCTCCAGCCGAAGAATAGAGTGAGGAGAAACTCTTGGGTCTGGATAAATCACCGGCAATATTGCGGGGCAGGCGCCTCGTGCTGGGCGTCACCGGGAGCATCGCCGCGTATAAGGCGGTGAGTTTGCTGCGGGCACTGAAGTGCCGAGGTGCATCTGTTTCCGTAGTAATGACGGACAGCGCAACTAAGTTCGTGGCGCCGCTGACCTTTGAAGTGCTGTCCGGGGAGCGAGTCACGACCAGTCTTTTCGAAGCCCGTGAAGAGATGCGGCATCTGACAGTCCCTGAAGGCGCCCATGCCGTCATCATTGCGCCGGCGACGGCGAATTTCCTGGCCAAGGCGGCCGTCGGATTGGCGGATGATGTCCTTTCGACGATGCTGCTCACGGCCCAGTGTCCGATGATCATTGCCCCGGCTATGGACGGCGGCATGTGGGAACATCCCACCGTGGTCGAGCATGTGCGGATGCTTCGCGCGCGTGGTGTTATAGTGCTTGATCCTGAAGAGGGGCCGCTGGCGTCGGGGCAAGTGGCGCAAGGGAGACTGGCTGCTGAGGCGAGGATCGTGGAAGCGGTGGAAGCGTTGCTGATTCCGCAGGCTGATTGGTTGGGGCATCGGGTGTTGGTATCCGCGGGACCCACTCAGGAGGCGATTGATCCGGTTCGGTTCATTTCCAATCGTTCGTCGGGCAAGATGGGTTATGCGATTGCAGAAGCGGCTCGTGACCGGGGTGCTGAAGTCGTGCTGGTCACCGGGCCAACGGCTCTTGTGCCACCGGCCGGTGTCGAAGTCGTGTTTGTCACATCGGCGCAAGAAATGGCCGACAGCCTCTGCCGTCATTTTGCCTGGGCTACGGTGGTGGTAATGGCAGCCGCGGTCGCGGATTTTCGGCCACGGGAGCAAGCGGTTCAGAAAATGAAGAAGCAAGGCCGAATGTCGTTGACCCTCGACCTTGAAGTGGCGCCCGATATTCTCGCGATGTTGTCCGCCAAGCGAACTGCTCAAGTTCTCGTAGGGTTTGCTGCAGAGACTGAGGATGTGGTTGCGCATGCCATGGCGAAGCTTGTCGGAAAAGGACTTGATGCCATCGTCGCGAACGATGTGACGAAAGAAGGCGCCGGATTCGGCAGCGACGACAATGCCGCCGTCGTTCTTTCGCGGGGCGGCCGGCGGAAAGAATTCGGGCTCATGTCCAAACGCCGGCTGGCGGACTGTATTCTGACTGAAGTGCGGGATTTACCTGTAACATGCCGCACATCGTCTATAGGGGTGGAGTAGGATTCACGATGGGGTCTGGATCCAATAGGGCTGGAAATGCTGCTGAGATAGACCGGTTGGCTTTGGCTGTCGCCATGGATCCGGGATCGAAGGCGTTCATTCCGCTGGCTGAGGAATATGGAAAAGCCGGGATGTGGGACGAAGCCGCGGGAGTCCTTGAAGACGGATTGAAAGCCTCGCCGAATTTCATTACAGCGATGGTTGCGTTAGGTCGAGTTTATGAGCAGCTGAACCAGCCGGCCAAGGCCATCGCGATATTGGAAGAGGCGATAAAATTAAGCCCGGAGAACTTTCGCGCGCACAGAATACTGGCAAAGATCTATATGTCTCAGGGCGTGAAGGAGGCAGGGTTGCGGTCGTGCGGTGTCATTTTGGCGGCAAATCCTCAGGATGTGGAAGTCCTGTCGCTACGTGCTGCGCTTGAGGCGCTTGCTGTTCCCGCACCAGCAGAACTTGCTCCGCCACAGCCGGTGATCGAGTCCGTTCAACCGGCTGCGGAATCTGCCGTGACGATGGAAAATGTAGAAGAGCCGCGATATGTCGACATCATGCAACGAGACCGTCCAGAGGCCGCGACCGACAGCGCCACGATCACTCCTGAGCAGAAGAGCGCCACGGTGATCCGGCTTGAACAGTGGCTGAGCTTGATTCGGGATCGCCGGCGCGATCGTACTGCTTCGACGTATAACAATCCATAACTTCCCAGATAGTTCAATGGTTTGACCATCCCGGGAGGGACTGCTAGAATACCGCCCTCATTCCATGCCGAGGTGCTAGGTCTCGTTTGATCAGGAGGCGGTTGGTACGTCCAATGCTGAGAGTACTCGTTCTGCACGGGCCCAACCTCAATTTGCTGGGGAATCGTGAAGAGTCTGTGTATGGGACCACCACGCTTGCTGAGATCGACGCGTCGTTGTCGAAGCTCGGCAGCGAACTGGGAGTGGAACTGGAGATCCGCCAGTCGAATCATGAAGGTGAGTTGGTGACGTGGATTCAGGAAGCGCGCGGCAACTATCACGGGATCATCATTAATCCTGCGGCATACACGCATACCAGTATTGCGGTGAGAGATGCACTGTCGGCTGTCGAGATCCCGGCGATCGAAGTACATCTGTCCAATATTCACCGGCGGGAAGAGTTTCGCAGGCATTCCTATGTTTCAGGGGTGGCGCTGGGCCAGATCTCAGGATTCGGCCCGATTGGCTATCTCTTGGCGCTACGGGGGCTGCATGAACATTTGTCTTCGCACGGATCCAAGCCTGTCTCAGGAGCGGGATTGAGTCGTGGGGCCGAGACGCGCAGCCATTGACCTTTGGGCCATGGTTCATTCTTCTGATTGAAGGGAGCACGGAGTGATTTCGACCGTTGATTTTCGAAATGGGGTTCGGCTTATGGTGGAAGGTGAGCCGTTCTATATCGTGGAATTTCAGCATGTGAAGCCGGGAAAGGGCGGCGCATTCGTGCGTACCAAGCTGAAAAGCTATCTGTCGGGGAATGTGCTGGATCGAACCTTTCGGTCCGGGGAACGGTTTGACGAGCCTGATTTGGAAGAGCGCGACATGCAGTTTCTCTATGCCACCGGCGAGTTGTTTACGTTTATGGACACGGAATCCTATGAACAGCTTTCATTCGAGAAGAGCACGCTCGGAGACAATGCGGATCTCTTAAAAGAAAATATGGTCGTCAAGATCCTGGTCTATGAACACCGGCCCATCGATGTCGAGCTGCCAAATTTCATTGAGCTGAAGGTCGTCGATGGGGAGCCTGGAGTTCGAGGCGATACCGCATCCGGCGGGACCAAGCCCGTGATTGTCGAAACCGGAGCGTCGATCAAAGTCCCTCTGTATTTGGAAGTCGGCACTGTGATCAAGATCGATACTCGTACCCGGTCGTATGTGGAGCGGGTCCGGTGAGCGCGCGCCGACGGTCTATACCGAAGAAGAAACCGAGACCGATCATTTTGCCGTCCATGCCGGGTGGGCCTGGGCAGGGGCAGGACGCACTGCTCACGAGCGGCCAAACCAAGCAGATCCAAGATCTCATTGATTTGCTTCGCCGGAACAACTTGACCGAGTTGGAATTAGAGCGCCAAGGGGTGCGTATCCGAGTCCGCCATGAGATCGGCATCAAGTCCGTCGCGGCTTCGGTGCAAGAGACTGTCCCCAATATTTCTCAGCCAAGCGTCCATCCCACGAGTGCTTCCGGTCCTCCGGCCGAAGACACGACCGGCATGGTGACAATTACTTCCCCCATCGTCGGGACGTTCTATCGTTCGCCTTCTCCGGATGCCGATCCCTATGTTGAAGAGGGCGATATTGTCAAAAAAGGCCAAGTGCTGTGCATCGTGGAAGCGATGAAACTGATGAATGAAATTGAGTCTGAAACGGACGGCCGCATCGTCAAGATTCTGGCCGAGAGCACCAAGCCTGTCGAGTACGGTCACGCGCTCTTCTTGATAGATCCCAACCCCGTCCAATAGACGGTTCTCGCCGACGTATCGGAGTCACGACGTGTTCAAGAAAGTTTTGGTCGCCAACCGCGGAGAGATTGCCCTACGGGTCATCCGAGCTTGTAAGGAGCTCGGAATCAGGACCGTTGCCATCCATTCGGAGGCTGATGCCGCTAGTCTGCACGTGCGCGCCGCCGATGAGAAGGTGTGTGTGGGGCCACCGGACGCAGCCTTGAGCTACCGCAATATTCCGAATGTTTTGAGCGCGGCGGAGGTTACCGGCGTGGATGCCATCCATCCCGGCTATGGGTTCCTGTCCGAGAACGCCCACTTTGCTGAAGTCTGCGAATCGATCGGTGTCAAATTCATCGGCCCGACCTCTGAAAACATTGCCATGATGGGGGACAAAGCAAAGGCCCGTGAGGTCGTTTCCAGGCGGGGGTTGCCTGTGACTCCCGGCAGTCTCGGTGAGTTGCGGAGCGAAGAGGATGCGATGCAAGCCGCTCAGAAAATCGGCTTTCCCGTCATTATCAAAGCGACGGCCGGAGGCGGAGGCCGCGGCATGCGCGTCGTGAACAAGGCTGAAGATTTGGGCCGGGCGTTTCAGGCTGCCCAGGCCGAAGCGAAGTCGACCTTCGGCAATGAAAACGTCTATCTCGAACGGTATTTTCTGGAGCCGCGCCATATTGAAGTTCAGGTCATGGCCGACCACCGCGGCCATGTCATTCATCTGGGTGAACGCGACTGCTCGATTCAACGGCGGCATCAAAAGCTGGTCGAAGAAACTCCCTCTCCAGCCATCGATGAGAAGCTTCGCCGGGAGATTGGACGGGTCGCCGTAGAAGCCGTCAAAGCTGTGCATTATCGAAATGTCGGCACCGTGGAGTTTCTCCTTGATAAAGAGCGGAACTTCTTTTTTATGGAGGTGAACACCCGGATCCAGGTTGAGCACCCCATCACCGAAATGGTAACCGGCATCGATTTGATCAAGGAACAAATTCGTCTGGCAGCCGGTCATCCACTTTCGATCAGACAGCAGGACGTCGTGCTTAACGGGCATAGCATGGAATGCCGGATCAACGCGGAGGATCCTGAAAAGTTTACTCCGTCGCCCGGGCAGATTACCAAATACAGCGCGCCAGGAGGGTTCGGCGTTCGAGTTGATTCTGCTATGGAGTCCGGCGCGACGGTCGTGCCGTATTATGACTCAATGATCGCAAAGTTGATCACGCACGGGCGAGACCGCCAAGAAGCCATGGCTCGGATGAGGCGCGCGCTCGATGAGTTCGTGATCGAAGGGATCAAGACCACTATTCCGCTCCATCGCAGGATCTTTAACGATCCTGAGTTCCAAAAAGGCCACATTTCCACTGCCTTCCTGGAGCAGCTACTCGCCAGATAGTTCCGGAGGCGCAAGCCGCGTGTGCGGATGGCGTCATCCTGAAAAGATGGTCTGCGCTGTTTCTGCTTTCTTCTGGATTGAGGCGGGGCCGCAGTCCTGCTGGCAGCAGGGTGATTCACACCGCACATTCTTGATAAAGTGGCGTCAGCTCCTGACATTTTGTAGGATGAAGATATGAAACGTCTTGGCATTATCCTCGGTGTGGTTGCCATCGGACTGGCCATCGGCGGGTACATGTTTTTCAACGGAGAGCGAAAGGTGCCGGTTCGATACCGGACGGCCGCTATCGAGCGTGGTTCAGTCGTGTCCGTTGTGAGCGCGACCGGAACGATCAATCCTGTGGTTTCCGTACAAGTCGGCACCCAAGTCTCGGGGATGATCAAGAGCCTTCATGCGGATTTTAATTCGCAGGTGAAAGCGGGCGACAAGATCGCCACCATTGATCCGGAGCCGTTCAAGGCTCGCCGCGATCAAGCAGCCGGGAATCTTGAAATGGCACGGTCAAACGTGGCTCGATCCAAAGCCGATCTTGCGCAGCGCAAACGGGAGCGTGACCGTGTGCAATCGCTGGTGGCTCAGGAGTTTGTCTCGCAGAACGACGTGGATGTTGCCCTCACGAATTACCAGAGTGCCGAGGCGCAACTTCGGGTCAGTGAAGCGCAGGTGAAGCAGGCCGAAGCGGTACTGAATGCCGCTGATCTGGAACTGAAGTATACCGTCATCCGTTCGCCGGTCGACGGGGTGGTCGTTGCGCGCAATGTGGAGGTGGGGCAGACCGTGGCGTCCAGCTTTGCCACGCCGAATCTGTTTTTAATCGCCCTCGATCTCACCAAAATGCAGGTGGATACCAATGTGAGCGAGTCGGATATCGGCGGTATCACCGAAGGTAAGGGCGCAGCCTTTTCGGTGGACGCCTATCCGGGTGTGCGGTTTGAGGGGGTCATTCGACAAGTGCGGTTGGCGCCGATCAATGTGCAAAATGTTGTGACGTACAATGTGGTTGTGGCGGTGGACAACAAAGATCTTCGGCTCAAACCAGGAATGACGGCGAATGTTTCAATTGTTGTGGCGCAGAAGGATCAAGTCTTGAAAGTGCCGAATGCTGCGTTGCGATTCAGTCCGCCACAGAGTGAACGTACCGGGGGGGCAAGTAGTGGGGGGAAACCGCTCAAAGTCGATGCCGGTAGCTACTCACGAGACAGCTCCGCAAATTCCGGGGGACAGGCAAGGAAGGTCTGGAAGTTAGGTGTGACCGGAGAGCCGGAGGCGGTCGCCGTTCATACGGGCATTTCCGACGGGGTTTCAACGGAAGTGCTGGATGGCGCAGTGGCCGAGGGCGATATGGTGGTGATAGGGATTGAGAGCGCACGGGGGGAGCGGCGATCCGGCGAGTTGCCGCCGGGATTTGGTAGTGGTGGCCAGCGTCGGTAGGCTCCAGGTCGTGGGATGTAGCTGTGTGCCATTCCCCGCTAAGCACGTAATGCTCGGTTCGCTATGGTATGTGTCTCTGCTCAGGGTCTTTTTTTCCCAATGATAAGAGGGTCACCCGCTGATGGCTGCGCTCATCCGTTGTGAAGACCTTTGGAAAATCTACCGTCTTGGGGATGTCGAGGTGCAGGCCCTTCGAGGGCTGAATTTGTCGATTGATTCAGGAGAGTTTGTCGCCGTCATGGGGGCGTCCGGCTCCGGGAAGTCGACCCTCATGAACATCCTCGGTTGTCTGGACCAACCCACTACAGGTCGCTATTGGTTGAATGACGTCGATGCTGCGGGGTTACGGGCTGATCAACTGGCTGATATTCGGAATCGACAGATCGGGTTTGTGTTCCAAAACTTCAATTTGATCCCACGCACCAGCGCGCTGGAAAATGCACAATTGCCTCTGTTTTATCGGGGAGTCTCGTTGAGGGAGCAGCGGGTATTGGCCACAGAGGCCCTTTGCCGTGTTGGCCTTCAAGGGCGAGAGGGGCACTATCCCACACAGCTTTCAGGAGGCCAGCAGCAGCGTGTGGCGATCGCACGAGCATTGGTCACAGCACCGTCCCTCCTCTTGGCGGACGAGCCGACCGGCAATCTTGATACCGAGTCGAGCCGGGAGATCATGGCAATTCTCGACCAGCTGAATAAAGAGCAGGGCATTACGATCATTCTCGTCACTCACGAAACGGATATTGCCGCCTATGCGGAACGTGAAATTGTAATGAAGGATGGCCGTATCCTGACCGACCGCCACACCAAATCGACTGTTTCGTTGTCTGGTCCGGAGGCCTGATGCCGGCGTTCGTGCTGCTGACGGTGTTGACGGCGATTCGGATTCTGAGCCGTAATCGGCTCAGGGCCGGACTGACCATGCTAGGGATTGTGATCGGGGTTGGAGCCGTGATCGCGATGGTGAGCATCGGAGAGGGGGCTAAGGCCGCAGTAGCCAAACGGGTGGCCAGCATGGGTACCAACGTCATCATGGTGCTGCCTGGCTCGATGACCACGAGTGGGGTGCGGGGCGGGCAGGGCGGTGCCGTGACATTGACGATATCGGACGGCATGGAACTCAAGAAACGCATTCCCATGCTGAGCGAAGTCGGCTGGGGCAAGCGGGATACCATGCAGATCATCAATGGCAATAAGAACTGGAGCGGACTGGTCAACGGCATCTCGCCGAGCTACTTGACGATTCGAGACTGGTCGTTCAGCAGCGGGGGGGCGTTCACGCAGCAGGATGTGGATACGGCTGATCGAGTCGCATTGGTCGGACAGACGGTCGTTGAGAATTTATTCGATGTGGGAGAGGAGCCGGTCGGGGCGATCATCCGCATCAAGAACGTGCCGTTTCGCGTGATCGGCGTTCTGTCGCCCAAGGGGCAATCGAGCCAAGGGTCCGACCAGGACGACATTATTTTCATTCCATTCAGCACCGCGGAGCGGAAGGTCTTTGGCACACAGTTTTTGGGATCAGTCGGCGCCTTGTTCGCGTCGACGGAACGATTAGAGGACCTGACGCCCGCAGCGGCCCAGATCCGCGACGTCATTCGCGCGCGGCATCGTTTGCAACCCGATCAAGAAGACGACTTTACAATCAGAACGCAGGTGGATATCGGCAAGGTTCAGGAAAGCACGAGCGAGACGCTGACGGTCATGTTGTTCGCTATCGCGTCTGTGTCGCTCCTCGTCGGCGGGATCGGCATTATGAACATTCTCTTGGTGTCGGTCACGGAGCGGACCAGGGAAATCGGCGTGCGGATGGCGGTGGGCGCCAAGCGGCGGCACATTGTCATGCAGTTTCTGATTGAAGCCGTGACGCTCAGCGTGGTCGGCGGCTGTCTGGGGATTCTCGTCGGGATACTGGGAGCGCGCGTGACGACTGCGATTGCCGGATGGCCCACTATCATCTCCGCGGAAACTGTCATGGCTGCTTTTGTGTTCTCCATCGCCGTCGGGCTGTTCTTCGGACTCTACCCGGCCAACAAGGCCTCACGGCTCAATCCCATCGACGCCCTACGGTACGAATAGCGGGGCGCCACGGCGGCAGGCTCAATCCGAATCGATCAGTTTGTTACCTGTTCGGCGAGCTCAGGACGGTGAGCCAGTCGGACCAGATATTCCAACAACGATACCCGATACCGAACCACTCTTTCCGTTCCGCGCTTGACGCTTCACGAGTAGCGGGTGTCCGTATGACGTTAGGTATCAGTCAAGCGTATACCGGACCGTAATCGGCATGCGCGCGATTATCGGGATGCAGGTTTGGAAGAAGGGGAAGCGGCGGACAGGGACACTTCGATGCGAGGATGTAATTTGTCGATCTCCTTATAGAGGTGGGTTTCGACGATCCGGTTGTCGTTGATTCCCAAGCCTTCACAGAGGGCATCCTGAGCAATCTTGAGGCCGCCGTCAATGTCGCGACGCAGGGCTGAGGTGAAGAAGAATCGGATGGAGAGGGCTAGTGGGCCGGATTGAAACTGAGTCATCAGCGAGGCCCGTGCAGGCGATTGAGCCAGCGCGATCCAGACCTGCTGTCCCACCTGTATTTTATAGGCGCGCCCGCTAGAGGATAGCAGCCGGCGTCCATTCA
>LNFM01010093.1_pt1 | contig 18928 bp, 13 predicted proteins | sample 596031 | NCBI WGS metagenome assembly LNFM01 (sample SAMN04254537, study PRJNA301005) | activated carbon metagenome | isolation source: dual media filters at the Ann Arbor, Michigan drinking water treatment plant | place: USA: Ann Arbor | reverse complement strand
TATTTCAAACTTCCATTTCCTTATATCAATACTCCAGAAGCAAAAATGCATTAGACAAGCTGAAAGATTTTTCGCAGCCGCATTGTAAAGTAATCCGCAATGGCAACATTGAAGAAATAAAAAGCGAAGACCTGGTGGTGGGTGATAGCCTGATGGTGGAAGAAGGAACGGCTATTACTGCCGATGGAAGCATTTTACACTCCAACGATTTTTCTGTCAATGAATCCATTCTTACCGGAGAATCGTTTGCTGTTTTTAAGGATAAAACAAAAGAAGATCATTTTATTTATAACGGCACCACTGTTGCCAGTGGCTTAGCTATTGCAACCATTACTGCTATTGGCAACGAAACCAAGCTCGGTAAAATTGGAAGCAGTTTAGAAAGTATCCAGGAAGAAAGAACACCGCTGGAAATACAAATTGCCAATTTTGTAAAGAAGATGGCCATTGCAGGGGCGGTAGTTTTTTTAATTGTTTGGGCAATTAATTACTGGCATTCGCACAATTTGCTCAATAGTTTATTGCAATCGCTTACACTGGCCATGAGCATTTTGCCCGAAGAAATTCCTGTAGCATTTACCACTTTTATGGCCCTGGGTGCATGGCGGTTAATGAAAATGGGCATCGTAGTAAAGCAAATGAAAACGGTTGAAACATTAGGCAGTGCCACCGTTATTTGTACCGATAAAACAGGCACCCTTACTGAAAACAAAATGAGTTTGGCAAAGTTGTTCTTGCTGTCATCCAATAAAATTTCCGAACCAACTGAAACACTGACGGAAGAGGAAAAAGAATTGGTGGAAATGGCCATGTGGGCTAGCGAACCAATCCCCTTTGATCCGATGGAAGTAGCCTTGCACCACACTTACACCACTCTTCTGCAAAATGATGAAAGACCGCACTATAAACTCATTCATGAATATCCATTAGGCGGCAAACCGCCTATGATGACCCATATTTTTCAAAACACAAAAGGTCACCGCATCATAGCAGCGAAAGGTGCTCCCGAAGCATTGATGAATGTTTCCAAACTTAATGAAGCTGAAAAACAACAAGTACATGCTGCCATTGAGCAATTGGCGACCGATGGGTATAGAGTGCTGGGGGTTGGCATCTCACATTTTGAAGGAGATAAATATCCGGCAAAACAACAGGAGCTGTCATTTGAATTTAAAGGTATCGTTGCCTTTTACGATCCTCCTAAAAAGAACATTCAAAAAGTACTAGAAGATTTTTATACTGCAGGCATTGCTGTAAAAATTATTACCGGCGATAATGCAGCTACTACAGCAGCTATTGCCAAACAAGTTGGTTTTAAAGGTTATGAGAAAACGATTACAGGAGATGAGTTGATGAAATTAGATGAAGCTGCTTTGAAAACCTGCGTAACGGACACTGCTATTTTTACCCGTATGTTCCCGGAGGCCAAATTAAAAATTATCAATGCCTTAAAATCGAACAATGAAATAGTGGCTATGACAGGTGATGGTGTAAATGACGGACCTGCCTTAAAAGCAGCACATATTGGAATAGCCATGGGTAAAAAAGGAACAGAAATAGCTAAACAGGCAGCATCATTGATCTTGGTAGAAGATGATCTTTCAAAAATGGTAAATGCTGTTGCAATGGGCAGAAAGATCTATACCAATTTAAAAAAGGCCATTCAATATATTATTTCCATCCACATACCAATCATACTAACAGTCTTTATTCCGTTGGCTTTAGGATGGATGTATCCTAATATTTTTTCACCCATTCATATTATTTTTTTAGAAATAATAATGGGGCCCACCTGTTCCATCATTTACGAAAATGAACCGATGGAAAAGAATACAATGTCGCAGAAGCCTAAAGCATTAACAACTACTTTCTTTAATTGGAAAGAACTTTCCATCAGCATCATTCAGGGATTAGTAATAACGGCAGGAACGTTGTTTGTGTATCAGTATTCCGTTAGTAATGGTTACGATGAAGCATTGACAAGGACCATGACATTTACGGTGTTGATAACAGCAAACATTTTCTTAACCTTAATTAACCGTTCCTTTTATTATTCTATACTAACCACCTTGAAGTATAAGAATAACATGGTGTTGTTCATTATTTTTCTTACCATCGCTATCGTTGGGCTTATCCTGGTCGTAAAACCATTGACGTCATTTTTTGAATTTGAAACACTAAATTTTCAGCAACTATTAACTTGTGTTGCCATTGGTTTCATTTCAGTAATCTGGTTTGAAATTGTAAAACTGATTAAAAGAGTAAAAACAAGAACCGACAGAAAATAAATGATATCAAAGCCTGACTGCGCCCCCACTTTGCAATACTCTTCAGGTTGACAACTTTCTATAAAGTTGTCAACCTGAAGAGGGTCTTACTCCCTGCCATCAAACAAATTACCCAGGCCACCCAGCACACTGCCTTCTTCCTTTCGTTTGTAAGTGCCGTAAGCAATGATTCGTACGGCAAGACGGCTGATAGGTAATGATTGTATCCAAACTTTTTCGCCGTTGTTGGTGTTTCCTCCACCAACTGAATAACATAAATACTCCCAGCTTTTCGAAAAGGCGAAGCACCAGGATAGCTACTGGCTTTTACCTGGCATTGTAAGAGAAGAAATAAAAAAGATTAACCCGGCTATTGCAATACTGCATACCCAAATAAAACAGAAAAGTCGATGCACCAAATCAATACCCTGTTATTGCTGGTGTAATTGATGGCAGAAGAAAGTTCATAAGAAAAATTTCCATTAACCGCTTTCAGCACACCAATTTCCTGGTAAGGGGAGCCACTATTATTTGGCGATAACCAAACCCGGAGATCAGGTCCGTTATCCGAACGAAAATTCTCAAACACTAAGAATTTTTTTCCGCTTGCATCAGCTATAACTTTTACTGTACCGCTGGTAGGATGGCCATTGGATACAAAATTGCCGCTTGAAATTACTGTACCAGTTGGTAAATTTTCTTCTGCACTCGCCGGTGTATTTTTTCCGCAGGATGAAAAGAGAACAATTAAAATTGCTAGTAAGCTGATAGAATACTTCATAAAGTAAAATTTTTAGGGATTTAAATTTCCCCGGCACCTTACACGGTGCCGGGAAACATGTTTACACTCAACCTTAACCAATGGTTTACATACCTTCTTTCATAGGGGCATTTTTCAATGCGGCTATAATAGCTGCGGCTGGTTCAGCCACACTAATTTTACCGGTAATTTTTCCTGTTTCTATACTTACTAAAAACACCATACCGGTAGCCGCTTCTTCTTTTACTGCCGCATATACTTTATGTTCTTTCAATACCTGTTTCGACTTTTTGGTAGTCGTTTCATTTGTGAGGTCGTTCATTACAATAAGGATATCAGAATTTTCAAAAACGGGGGTCACCTCTTTCATCATTTTATTGCCATTTTGCTGGCATACATGGCACCAATCGGCTTTATTAACCACTGCAATTACTTTAGCAGTTGTTTGGGCATGCATCGTTAACCCCGCCAGTAAAAGGGCTAAAAAGAAGAACGTAATTTTCAGGTTTTTTGATTTCATATTTTTAAAATATTTTAATTAACAAATGCAGCAGGTTAGTATTATTAAAGAACCCTCGCTGCAATAAACATGGATATAATAATACAGGTTGAAAAAAAAGTAATGCCGGTAATTAAAAGCTTACTATTTATCTGTTGTTCTTTCATACAGTCGGTTTTATGCCTGTTTAACACAAGCGTTAAAAAATAAATTATGTTTTCAACAGAAACGAATTAAAATAAAAGGCCTCTTAAATCAAATACACAGATAGCATAAAAAAGGTTTTCAGGATAAAAAAATAATTTCTTCCTTTTACTGAATTTTTTTTTGATATTTACTATTGAAAAATCTTTTTTGCAACAACCACATTATACAGAAGCCGAATTAGTAGCTGCGCTAAAGCGTTATGACAATGTTGCTTACCAGTATTTATACCTCAACTACAGGAGTGCCATTTATAATAATATATTACAGATAATACCTGCAACAGAAACGGCTAACGATGTGTTACAGGATGTGTTTGTACAGGTTTGGAAAAATATTGAGAAATACGATACCAGTAAAGGCCGCTTATTCACCTGGCTATTAAAGCTTACCAGAAATATGGCTATAAACCAAACAAGAATAAAAAATTTTAAAGTCCATAGCCAAAACGAAGACATTACTAATTACGTTACTTCTATTGAAAATAAAAATCCTGATGAAACAGCGGTTCATCATATTGGCTTAAGACAACAGGTTCACAAACTAAGAGCCGAGTATAAAGATGTTGTAGAGCTGGCTTATTTTCAGGGTTTTAAACAAGATGAAATAGCCCAGTTGTTGCAACTGCCGCTGGGCACAGTAAAAACTAGGCTACGAAATGCAATTATTGAACTTAGAAAGGAGCTTGTATAAATGGATATAAAAAATTACATAGCATCCGGTATTATAGAATTGTATGTAATGGGTCTTTGCACTGCAGAGGAAGAAACTGAGCTTATTGAACTGCGGCAGCAATACCCTGAACTAGACCGTGCAATTCTGGAATATGAAGAGCAAGTGGAAAATAAGATGCAGCAAAACGGCACTTTACCCGCTGCAGCAGTTGATGAAAAAATATTAAGCCAATTAGCTTCCCTTAAGCCTCCTGCAGATATTATTAATATGCCGCAGCAGGCATCAGTTAAAAACATTCACCGCCCTGCGAACTGGTGGAAAGCTGTCGCTGCTGCTGCCATTCTGCTTTTTGTAATTAGTGGTTATTATAACTATGTGTTATTGAAAAAAAATGACCGTCTGAAAAGTTTGGCAACTACGGGCACAAGTACTGAAACATTACCGCTTTCTGATTATACAGTAATAACTAATCCTGCTATTACACCTGTAGCTATGTATGGAGTGGGTACACATGCAATATGCCGTTGTACTATGTTCTGGGATAAAAAAACAGGCAAAGCCTATATCATGATCCATCATTTACCTAAATCTTCTTCTTCTAAAGATTATCAGCTATGGGCAGAAGCAGACGGAAAAGTGGTAAGTATTGGAATAATTAATGATAGTATAAGAGGCCGTTTTATTGAAGTTGAAAATGTACCTGCTAATGCTATCGCCTTTTCGGTAACCCTGGAAAAAGCAGGCGGCAACAGCAGCCCCACAGTTGCCGAAACTTATCTTGCCGGTAAGATCTAATCCATTATAAAATTCCTTATGAAAAATAAATTACTGCTGATCGTTTTTACATTAACCTGTGTTGATTTATTTGGTCAGGTATTATTAACCGATAGTATACCCGTTCGGCTAAGCTATATCAATGGCGAAAGGCTTGGAAATAATAACCGGATTGATTGGAAAGTAGCCTGCTTTTTACAACATGCTAATTTTGAAATTCAGCGTTCGGCAGATAATATCAATTTTGAAACGGTACACAGTTTTCAGGCGGACGAACTACGATGCAGGGAACCGTTTTTTTATACTGACAATACTGCTACATCTGACAAATCATTTTATCGCATAAAAGTAGGTGATATTGATGGCCGCTTTTATTCATCCGGTATTATCGCCTTATATAAATCGCCGGACAAAATGGATATCACTGCTATTACTCCCAGCATTAGTACTGGCACATTTAGCCTTCAGGTATCCTCGGCTTCAGCAGATAAAGCTGATATAATTATTACTACATCCGGCGGAAAAATAGTACACCAGCAGTCGCTGCGGATGCAAAAAGGCAACAACACTGTCAATCTAATATTAAATCACCTGCCTGCAGGTATACATTATATAACTATCATAAGTAGTACAAGGCAGGTAAGTAAAAGCAGTTTTATAAAGATTTAAAAAATCCCTACTCCCTTCCATCAAATAAATTACCTAAGCCACCCAGTACACTGCCTTCTTCTTTTCGTTTGTAAGTTCCGTAGGCAATGATTCTTCCTGCAAGACGGCTGATGGGTAATGATTGTATCCATACTTTGCCCGGCCCCTGTAGTTTGGCAAAGAATAATCCTTCACCTCCAAACATAAAATTCTTAACGCCTCTTATAAATTCAATATCAAATTGTGTAGTGGGTGTATAGGCCACTACGCAGCCGGTATCAATCTTTATTATTTCACCGGCTTTCAATTCTCTTTCAACAATAAAACCACCGGCATGTAAAAAAGCAAATCCGTCTCCTTCTAATTTTTGCATAATAAACCCTTCACCTCCAAAAATGCCCACTCCCAATTTCCGCTGCAGGTGTATGCCCACACTTACCCCTTTGGCGGCACAGAGAAAAGCATCTTTCTGGGCGATAATAGTTCCTCCTAATTCCTGCAAATCCAACGGAATGATCTTGCCAGTGTACGGGGCCGCAAAGCTTACTTTTTTCTTGCCCTGTGCTTCGTTGGTAAAAGCGGTCATGAAAAGGCTTTCACCCGTCAGCACTCTTTTTCCGGCACTCATCAATTTGCCAAGAAAACCTGTTGGCTGTTGCGCCGACCCATCGCCAAATATGGTTTGCATCTGGATGCCGTCGTCCATCATCATCATAGCACCACTTTCGGCAATGGCTGTTTCGCTGGGGTCGAGTTCAATTTCTACAAATTGTAATTCTTCACCATGTATTTTATAGTCTATTTCATGGTTGTTGCGGTTAGCATAACTCATAGTACAATAATTTTTTATAAAGTTAGTATTTGAACCACAGAGTCACAAAGACTGGGAGATAGACGGAGTAAATTCTCTGTGAGGCTTTGTGTCACCGTGTCGCCGTGGTTCATATTAATGATAAATGGTGCTTGTTTAAACAGGGGATTGCTTAAATTGCTTGTCCCGCATTTAGGGATTATTTCTAAAATTAATTTTAATGAATATGAAGAAGTCTTTTTTATTGCTCAGCTTTTTTACACTGCTGCTGGCAGGTATTGTAAATGGCCAGGCAAAGTTGGTAGAAAAAGTAACCAAGAAGGGTAACGAGATCGTTATTCCTTACGAAAAGTATGTGTTGCCAAACGGCCTCACGGTAATTGTGCATGAAGATCATAGCGATCCGGTGGTACATGTGGATGTTACCTACCATGTGGGTTCTGCCAGAGAAGAAATTGGAAAATCTGGCTTTGCGCATTTTTTTGAACACATGATGTTCCAGGGAAGTGATAATGTAGCGGATGAACAACATTTTAAAATTGTATCCGATGCTGGTGGCACATTAAATGGAACTACCAACCGTGACCGTACCAATTATTTTGAAACAGTGCCGAGCAACCAGTTAGAAAAAATGTTGTGGTTGGAGGCTGACCGTATGGGTTTTTTATTAGATGCCGTTACACAACGAAAATTTGAGATACAGCGTTCTACTGTAAAAAATGAAAGAGGACAGAACTATGATAACCGGCCTTATGGATTGGCATCAGAAGTAGGTGCCAAGAATTTTTATTCGTATGGTCATCCATACTCCTGGTTAACGATCGGGTATGTAGAAGATTTGAATAAAGTAGATGTAAACGACCTGAAAAATTTCTTTTTGCGTTGGTATGGCCCTAACAATGCTACGGTAACAGTTGGTGGCGATGTGAAGCCTGCTGAAGTATTGAAGTTGGTTGAAAAATATTTTGGGGTAATTCCGGCAGGGCCAAAAGTAGAACCAGTGGTGGTACCGGCAGTAGTATTAGAAGCGGACCGTTATGTTTCTTATATTGATAACTATGCCCGTCTTCCATTACTTACTGTAATTTATCCAACTGTACCGAACTATCATGAAGACATGGCAGCTTTAGCTTGCCTGGCACAGGTATTAGGACAAGGAAGAAATTCTACCTTATTTCAAGAGTTGGTAAAAACACAAAAAGCTTTACAGGCAAGTGCTTTTAGTCAATTGTCAGAATTAGCTGGAGAATTTTCGATTCGCATCACACCGTCACCCGGCAAATCGCTGGCTAATATGGATTCATTATACAGAGCTTCTTTAAAAGCTTTTGCAGCGGTGGGACCTACGGATGATGATATTGCCAAGTTTATTGGCGGTATTGAATCACAATTGATCAATGGTTTGCAAAGTGTGTCTGGAAAAGTTTCTCAGTTAGCAAATTTTCAAACCTTCACTAACAACCCTAATAAAATAGCAGAGCTGCTTACAATGTACCAGGCTGTTACCAAAGAAGATGTAATGCGGGTATTTAATAAATATATCAATAATAAGCCTGCAGTTTACTTAAGTGTATTACCAAAAGGACAGGAAAAATTAATTGCTGCTGCTGATAATTATAAAATAGATTCTTCTAAATACGATGCGCCGGATTATGGTTATGCCGGACTGAAGTATACGAAAGCAAAAGACAATTTCGACAGAAAAAAAATTCCAGGCAACGGTCCTAACCCCATTGTTAAAGTGCCAAAGTTTTGGAGAAAGGATATGCCGAATGGTGTTCGGATGATCGGTTCTGAAAGTACTGAAGTGCCAACGGTTACTGTTACGATCACTATTCCGGGCGGGCATATTTTACAAGCTAGAGATACTGCTAAAATTGGATTGGCTGATTTCTTTGCTGATATGATGAACGAAGACACCAAAAATTATACGGCAGAGCAAATGGCAATCGCCATGCAAAAATTAGGCAGCTCGGTTAATATCGGTAGTAGCTTTGATGGTATCACCATCAGTGTACAATCATTAAAAAAGAATTTAGATGCTACCATGGAGCTGGTACAAGAAAGATTGCTAAATCCTAAGTTTACGGAAGCTGCTTTCACCCGTATACAAAAACAAAATTTAGAAAGCTTTAAACAAGCGAAAGCTGACCCTGCTTCTGTTGCCACTGCTGTTTTTGCTAAAGTAAATTATGGCCCTAACAATATCATGGCCATGAGTGAATCAGGAACAGAACATACGGTAAGAAACATGAAGCTGGAAGACATCCAGAATTATTATGACAACTTTATTACGTCACAAGGAACGAATGTAGTAGTTGTAGGTGATGTAAAACAGGAAGAGATTGTACCAAAACTTGCTTTCCTGAATAAGTTGCCGAATAAAAAAGTGGTTCTTCCAAAAGTAGAAAGCACTCCACCTGCTATTGATAAAACAAAAGTGTTCCTGGTGGATATTCCTAAAGCAGCACAATCGCAATTCCGTGTGGGCTATCCTACCGGTTTAAAATATGATGCTACAGGTGATTATTACCGTGCAATGTTGACTAACTATGCATTGGGTGGTGATTTCAACAGCCGTTTGAATTTGAACCTTCGGGAAGATAAAGGCTGGACCTATGGTGCCCGCAGTGGTTTTAGTGCGGACGAACATGCTGGTGATTTTGAATTTAGTTCCGGCATCCGTGCCGATGCTACGGATAGTGCATTAGTAGAAGTAATGAAAGAGATCAATAATTTCCGCACTAATGGTATTACAGAAGCGGAGTTGAAATTCATGAAAAATTCGTTGGGACAAAGAGATGCCCGTAGTTATGAAACAGGTTTTCAAAAAGCTGGTTTTATTGGTCGCATATTGAATTATAATCTGCCTGCTAACTATGTAGATCAGCAAAATAAAATTCTCGCTAATCTTACCAAGAAAGAAGTAGATGCCGTTGCAAAAAGAACATTGAACCCTGATAAGATGAATATCTTACTAGTGGGAGATAAAGCCAAAATTTTAGAAGGTGTAAAGAAATTGGGTTATGAAATTATAGAGTTGGATGTGGATGGAAAGAAGATTGAGAAGAAAGGATTCTAAGAAACATATTCATTCCGAATTTTAAAAAGCCGCTTGTTTAAGCGGCTTTTTAATTTATATTAAAGTAAGTTTGAGGAAATGACACCTTCTTCTGCAACATATGGTGGTTCAACTACTGAAGAGTACAGTTTTGAAAGTGTAACAGCCGAACACTATCCGCTACTAAAAATTCTTTATAAAAATGCTTTTCATGCATCAGTTGCTGAGAAAGAAATAGAAACCCGGTTTAATACCTCTTCGTTAGGACTTCCGCTGATTGGTTTCATTGCCATACACAACCTTACAAATCATCCTGCTGCATATTATGGGGTTTTCCCTTTTAAAGCAATAGTGAATGGCGAAATAGTACAGGCAGCTCAATCGGGTGATACGATGACACATAGTGAGCATACACGAAAAGGGCTTTTTGTAAAACTGGCACTACTTACCTATGAAGATTGCAGGAAAAAAGGCGTTAAAATATTGATAGGGCAGCCAAACGAAAACTCCTATCATGGATTAGTAAACAAACTTGGATGGAATCACCTGGATGAAGTTGTTCGATGGGATCTCAAATTGAGATTTAAAACATTTCCGGTTTCAAAATTAGTTCTCCGGTTTCCTGCCTTGCGAAAATTTTATTCCCCGTATGCAAAATCAATATTAAAAAAGAGAAGAGCAGAACCGGATTCATTTCAAAACCCTTTACAAACAACTTATGCAAAAGTGAATAGAGATATCCATTATCTTGATTATAAAAAAACAAGTGATAAATTTTTTTTACAGATCGATGGAATTACAATCTGGATAAGGCTTACAGACCTTTTTTGGATTGGTGACTTTAGTGATTATGAAAAAATAACGCCGATGTTTATTAAAAAAATAAAACGATTGGCATTTATATTGGGATATAATACGATTTCGTTCAACCTGAATAAAAGCATTTCTCTGCCACCTGCACTGCAATGTTTCAAAAAAAACGGCAGTCAGGCTTCCTGCTTTTTATATCTGGATGAACAATATAAAGATGTAAATTTTATTTTGACAGCGGCTGATTCCGACACCTGGTAATTTAAACAACGATTATGAGTTCACCCCTTCGGATAGGCATTGTAATAGCAGATACTGGTGAGTTCACCGCATGGGAATCCGAAATGCTCGGGCAACTACTTTCAACTGGTCTTGCTAAAAACTTCTTATTCATTAGTGTTCCTCCAAAAAAAAATGATAGCAAATTTTTATACGGACTCTTTAAAAGATTTGAAGACAACTGGTTTCGCTCCATACCAAATGCCTTTAAAGCTGTACCAATAAAAGAATTATATTCTGCTGCTGAGATCATTTCCTCTTCTGCTGTAAAAAAAGGTATTGTTGATTTACTATACATTTCTTGTTGGGCAGATGATAAATTTATACCTGAAATCCATCCAACTTATGGTAAATGGTTTTTGACTTTTGGTAGCGGGCAATACAAGAATGCGCAACCCTCAGGTTTTTGGGAAGTGATGAATGATGAAGTAGTAATTGGAAGTTCTTTATCCGTACAGCTTCCTTCATACAGTAATACAGTTACAGTATATAGTGGCAATACTACCACTGTCCCTTACTCTGTAAAAAACACACTCAATACACTTGCATGGAAATCAGCTTCCTTTATTGGCTACAGATTAAAGGAATTACAGATGCTTGGTAACGAAGCATTTTTTAATAAGTATCAACAATTGCAAAAAAATAAAGCCACTCACCCAATAAGTAATTTCAAAACGCCAGGCAATTTCAAAATGGCTTTCCTTTTCATCGGCAATATCTTCAAGTATTTGCGATATAAATTGAGTGGAGAAAATAAAGGTCGGTTTACTTTACTATACAGCAATGAAGAATTTTCCCCGGACAATATCAACCTGTCAGTTTTTAAGTCCATTCCGTTGCCGGAAGGAGTTTTTTATGCGGACCCTTTTGTTGTTGCAAATAAAGTAACAAATTATATTTTCTTTGAGGAATACATATATACTAAAGACAAAGCTCATATTAGTGTACTTACAATAGATAATAAAGGAAATTGCTCAACACCTGTTACTGTACTAGACCAATCATATCATCTTTCTTATCCTTTTGTTTTTGAATGGGAGGATCAATTCTATATGATACCCGAAACCAGTGCCAACAAAACAGTAGAGCTTTATAGGGCTGCGAAGTTCCCCTACCAATGGGAATTTGTTATGAACCTGATGGAGGATATTAGCTTACTGGATGTTACTTTAGTTTATGAAAACAAAACTTGGTGGCTATTTGGCAATGCTGCAAATATTTCTTTTACTTCCACCAACGACCAGTTATTATTGTATTATAGTAAAGACTTATGTTCTAAAAACTGGACGCCCCATCCTCAAAACCCAATTGCAACAAACATTGCAAATTGTCGCCCAGCAGGAAAGTTATTTCGTCGTAATGGTCAGCTATACCGGCCTGCACAAAACAATGCATCCCGCCAATATGGATTTGGGTTATGTATAAACAAAATAGTTACGCTAAACGAAACTGAATATTACGAAGAAGAAATTTCATCAATAATACCAGGAGAGCAAAATAATCTTAAAGCGATCCATACGATAAACTTTACTGATAGCATAACCGTCATTGATGCTATTTTAAAATAACAAAGCGGTCCTCAAAATAGAGAGCTGTTATTTAAACGGCTAGAGGTGACACCTTTTAGAAAATCAAAGGCGGTTTTCTTTTTTTTAACAATTCAACAGCAGCGGCTTTGTAAAAAAATAGTTACTTTCTATTTCAAAACTTTACACCCATGGAAAAAAACATATTGCTTCTAACAGCTCTTTCGTTTTTTACTATTTCTTCATTTTCACAAAAGAAGGAAGAAATAAATTTTTCAGACCCATTTCAAATTGACAGCTCAGAATATTTCATTATCCCAAGAATGATTGATAACGAGAATAACCATCTTTATGGAAAAGGGAAAGGTTATCTGCCATGGGGAAATTATAGTGAAATTATTTTTTATAATGCACAAACAAATACTGCAAAACCTCTATTTGGAAAAACCTTAGTTATTATTTCAACCTTCAGAGAAAGAAGTAATTATTATTATGAAAAACCAAAGGAAACACCTGCAAATTTTCTTGGTAATCACATTTTATATCTGGCAAGAACAGAAAATTTCAATAATGACGGCGCCCTTGATTCGGAAGATCCTCTATATATATTTATTTCCACCAAAACTGGAGAGGGCCTAAGGCAAATCACCCCTAATGGACTAAATGTTTTATCATGGACAATATCACAGGATAAAAAATTCATCCTAGTAAAGCTCCAAAATGATAAAAATGGTAACAAAAAATTTGGCCAGGGTGATGATCAAGTCTACTATCGCATTGACCTTCATGATGACATTCAACAGATAAAAACATATCAAATACTGAACTAGTATCAAATAACAAAGCGGCCCTCAAAATAGAGAGCCGCTTTTGTTTAACCAAAACCAACAACTATGGAAATATGGTTACCATAGGAATATCTTATACTTCTGCTTTTAGCTGCTTGCTTACTGCAGGAGGTGCACCCAGCCAGATTTTCTTTCCTTGTATTCTTCTTACCAGGAACATAATACCTACAAAGATGCAATATATTTTGTGCCATAAAATTTTTGCATCGGACGTTTTAAGCGTTCTGCCATCAGGTACATACTTGGCACCATTACTAATGTTAAGAAGAAAGAGAAGATCAATCCAAAGATGATCGTCCAGCTTAACGGCCCCCAGAACACTACACTATCACCACCAAAGAAAATATTTGGACGTAGGTGTGTAAACAGTCCGGCAAAGTCAATATTGAAACCAACTGCTAATGGCAATAAACCTAAGATGGTTGCCACTGCTGTTAACAATACGGGTATTATCCTGATCTTACCAGCCTGTATCGCTGCTTCTCTTGTCCGCATTCCTCTTCCCCGCAACTCATCGGTAAATTCAATGATCAGGATACCATTTTTAATTACAATACCTGCTAAACCAACTATACCTACCAGTAACATGATCGTAGCAATCGTCATCCCTGTTACAGCGTATCCGATCAAGACCCCAATTACAGAGAAAAATATTTCTGTAATTACTATGAACGGTTTATAAGACCGATTGCAATTGCAAATGCTAAACCCAAAAACGATTGTGTTTCTTTTTCCTGCTCACTTTGTCCGCTTAATTTCAAGGTAACATCAGGCGGTATTTTTACATTCTCTTTAAAGTCGGCTAGTTTAATTTCCAATTCCGAATTAATAGGTCCTACCATGGTAGGATCAAGCACATTACTTTGCAACTGGATGGTTCGTTTTACATTTTTTCTTTTTACTCCTCCGGTCGTATTGGTATAATCAATTTTAGCTACGGAACTTAGTGGAATTGATTTTACCTGTTGCGTATTCATATCCATAAAAGTGATACGCATATTCATCAGGTCGGTAACATTATTCCGCATCAGGTCAGTGTAACGCAGGTTTATTTCATACTCATCTTCTCCATCTTTTAACTTGCTTACTTCTTTACCAAAAACGGCGGTGCGAATTTCCATTCCAATTTGGCCTGTACTTACTCCTTCCATCATGGCTCTTTCACGGTCTACACTCACTGTAATTTCCGGGTTATTCAAATCAACATCCGGTTGCAGGTTTTCAATTCCTGCAACACGATTAGTATCAAGATAGTTGAATAACTGTGTTGCTACACTGGCAATACTTTCAAAATTATCCCCAGACACTTCAATATTTACCGGTGGATCAGTGGGCGGGCCGCCATCTTCCTGAGCTACTTCCACATTGGCACCGGGTATTCCTTGTACCACTTCTCTGATAGCATCTTTATACGGCATAGTACTTTTGCCATGCCGTTTTTCAAACTCAACAAACGAAACCTGTATTCTTCCAAGATGAGATTGCACACTCCGGTTATTATCTCTTGGATTATTGGCACTTACTGCCACATTGGTAATAATACTTTCGGTAATGCTTCCTTCTTTACCAGGCGGGTCTTTTTCTAATACTTTTAATACACGGTTTTCCAACACACGGGTAACACTATCCGTAAACTTCGCATCAGTTCCCACCGGCATTTTTAAATACACATATACAAAGTTGGGATCGCCACTGGGAAAGAAAGTTGATTTATTACCACGTAAAAACAAACCTACTCCTGCAACAACAAATAATGCAAATAAGGAAACGAAAGCCCAGATAGGTCGTTTGCCTTGCAAGACCCAACCCAATAATTTTTCATAGCGGTTCATCAACCCGGGCAATGCTTTTTTCTGGAACGTATGAATCCAATTATTTAATACATACGCATTGAATACCATCAATATCGCCATGCATACCACCGAGGTGCATCAATACACCAGCCACTATAAATACAATAAACCATTTACTTTTAAACACCGCTTTTTTCGGCTTCTCATACTCTTTCCCTTCAGGTTTCATAAAACTTACCGCAAAAACCGGGTTGAAAATAAACGCTACAATTAAAGACGCCGCCAATGTAAGAATCAACATGGTAGGCAGATAAATCATAAACTTACCAATCAGTCCCTTCCAGAATAATAACGGAAAGAAAGGAGCCAATGTAGTTGCTGTACCGGCTAATACCGGAATAAAAACTTCACCAGCTGCTTCCTTGGCACTTCGTATAATTGGCACTTTTCCATTATTATAAATCCTATGCGTATTCTCTATCACCACAATCGCATCATCTACTATAATACCCAATCCAAATAGCAAAGCAAATAATACAATAAAGTTGAGTGTTACCGGAGCTCCTACAATTGCATCGGCTACTGGCAAAAACAAGAAGGCTACAAATACACTTAATGGAACACTCAATGCCACAAAGAAGGCATTGGTAACACCCATAAAAAACATCAGGATAAGCAACACCAGAATAAACCCGATAATAATTGTGTTGATCAATTCATTAAAGGATGTTTTTGTTTGCTTACTCTGGTCACCAGTAAAAACTACTTTTAGATCTTTCGGCAGCTCTTCATTCTTCTGCATCTCCGCCACTACTTCTTTAATATTATCTGCAGCATTAATCAAATTTTCGCCAGACCTTTTTACAATGTTCAGCGTTACTACATTCTTTCCGTCCAAACGGGCATAGTTGTCTTTATCTTTTACGGTGTCAATTAGTTGTGCTATATCTCTTAAATAAACAGTTGCACCCTGAGCACCGCTACGAACAACTATATTCTGTAAATCCATCGCACTGGTAAACTGGCCTTTTACTTTCAGTGTTCTTTTCATATTACCCACTTCAATCAATCCACCGGTAATATCATTGTTCTCCCTGGCAATCGCATTCTCTATATCCATAAAGCTCACCCTTGCTGCAGTCATTTTATAAGGATCAACATTTACTTGTATTTCTCTTTCGGGTGCACCCACAATTTCAGCACGGGTAATTTCACCAAGCTCTTCAAACTTATCCTGCATTTTGTCAGCGTACTGTTTCAGTTTCATTCCATCATAATCACCACTGATGTTTACAAACATGATAGGCATTTCACTAAATGCAAATTCCTGTACATCCGGATCTTTGGTTAAATCGTTGGGCAAATCTGCTCTTGCTTTATCAATTGCATCCTTTACTTTTTGCTTGGCCAGATCCGTTTTTACATCCGTATCAAATTCCACCACAATCAAACTATAATCAGCCTGCGATGTACTTTGTATTTTAATAACTTTTGCCCCACTGATACCTTTTAATTGTTTTTCAATTGGCCTGGTAACAAGATTCTCAATATCTTTTGGCGAGTTACCTGCATACACAGTGGCTACAGAAATAGTAGGAACCACAATATCCGGAAACTGCTCCTTCGGCATACTGTTGAACTTTAAAAGTCCATACAGCGAAATAAGAATTGCAATAATATAGATTGCGGTTCTATTGTCAACAGCCCAACTGGTTGGTCCAAACTGTTTGAATTTTTTAGTAACCCCTTCTAGAATTTTCATCTGAAAATATTTTAATCATCAATTGGTTGCGAGGTGAAGCGAGGCCATTTCCCCGTTTTTAATTCGTTGTCACCGATTGTCCATCATACACCGTTTGGTAACCCTCCGTAATGATCAACTCTCCGCCTGTTAATCCGCTTTTAATTTCAATTAGTCCATTGTACGCTTCACCTACAGTTACCTGTTTTTTTCTGGCTATCATTTTATCGCCTGCTTTTTCCATTACATACACATACTTACCTTTCTCATCGGTTTGTACAACATTAACCGGAACAGATACAGCAGCTTTGGCTTCATAGTCCAGGATTCGCATTACAGCTGTTTGATTTGGTTTTAACAATGGGTCAGCAGATAATTTTGCTTCCACCATAAATGACCGGGTTGTAGGATCAATAGAAGCCCCAACAACACTGATGGTTGATTGAAAAGGAGGCTTACCAGTTTCCGCAACTACTACTTCCACTTTATCTCCTTTTTTCACTTTTGAAACATAATTATCCGGTACCGGCACTTCAGCCTTTAACCCTACAGAACTAACAATCATGATCTGTGGTTTTCTGTCTGGGCTCATGCCAGAGAAAAACTCTCCTACTCTTACATTAACCTGGTCTACTACACCACTTGTACCTGCGGTTACATTACTCATGTTAACTTGCTCTTGTGCAATACGAACTGATGCTTGTGCAGAACCCACCTGAGCCTGAGCTGCTCTTAACTGAGCTGCCAGTGCATCTACATCTGCTTTAGCGTTTATAACCTGTATTTCGGCACCTATTCCCTGGCTCCATAAGTTTTGATATTTTGTATAAATAGTTTGTGCCTGGTCGAGCCTTGCTTTTATTTGTCCGGCTTGCTGTTGTGCACCGACTACTCCTTGTTGTGCAGCCACTACGCCCTGCCTGGCGATTGCATCATCCAGCTTCACTACAACTTGTCCTTTACTTACTTTTTGTCCGGTCTTTACATAAATAGCTTTTACCAAACCACCCTGTCCCGTTGGTGAAACATAAGCAACGCCATCCGTTCCAATTTTACCCTGCAATTCGATATAGTGTACAAAATCCTGGATACGCAGTGTATCTACCGACACCAGCTTTTTTACTTGCTGTGCAGCAGTTGGATCAGCTTTTACTATTTCATCTTCCAGCTTACGGATATCCGCATCTAATGATGATTTTTCTTTTTTCAATTTTTCCAATTTCACTTTCAAATCGCCTACGCCACCTTTTTTGTCTTTTGCGTCAGCTCCGCAAGCCACCAGTGTAACGGCAATTACGACAGCGAAAGAGATTTTTAAAATGTTGCTCATATTATTTTGTTTAATAGTCAATGTTGGTTTTTGTTAGTACTATAGTTTACCGGTTGCTTTCATAAAGTCAACCTTAGCAATAATCGCATCATACAATGCGGTGATATAATTTGTTTGTGCAGTTTTCATATCTGTTTGCGCAGTATTGATCTCCATTTGTGAACCAGTACCTATTTCGTATTTCTTTTTTGTTTGTTGGTACACTTTCTCTGCCAGTTCCATATTTTTCTTTTGAAAATCCATGGTGGTAATTGCTGTGCGGTAATTGTTGCGGGCCGTTTCCACTTCATTATCGATAGTAAGCTTTAAAGCCTCCAGCTGGTTTTCATTCTTCTTTACTTCCAGTTGCGCCTGTGCAATTTTTGATTTGGTAACAAACCCATTGAAGATGGGAATGTTGATATTCAGGTTGATATTAGAAACAGAAAACCAATCTCCTCGTCCAAAGAAATTCCATTTATCCCGCTGGGCATTTTTAGCATACAAGGCATTCAGGCTTACAGTAGGTATCTGGCTTAATTTGTAGCGGCGAACATTGTATTCATTCAATGTTTTACCAATTTGAGCATATTGATATTCCTTTCTGTCTTCGTAGGAATAAATGCTCTTTTCCAATATGCCTTCTTTTATTTGGTCTTCGGTTAATTTGTCGGTCAGCACTAACTCATCCTTTACTGGCATTCCCATTAATACTTTTAATCCATAATACCCGTTGGAGATAACATTCAACACCTTGGTTTTTTCAGTTTGCAGGTTGGCCAGTTGCACGGTTACTTTATCTACATCTAATTGCTCTCTGAAACCGTTTTCATAAATAATCCTGGTGTCTTTCAATAATTTCTCCAGCAACGAAATATTTGCATCCAGCAACTCTATTTGTGTTTTACTAACTACTAATTGGT
>LNFM01006619.1_pt1 | contig 18930 bp, 19 predicted proteins | sample 596031 | NCBI WGS metagenome assembly LNFM01 (sample SAMN04254537, study PRJNA301005) | activated carbon metagenome | isolation source: dual media filters at the Ann Arbor, Michigan drinking water treatment plant | place: USA: Ann Arbor | reverse complement strand
ATTTAAATCTCACTGTTATGAAATCAATTAGAGTAATTCTTGTACTGATGTTTACGCAATTCGCGTTGCATAATGCCACCGCTCAGGAAAAGGAACAAATGGTAAGAATGGCAAAGCTCGTGATTGATTCCACTCAATTAGAAAAGTATAAAGTCTTCCTTACGGAGGAAATTGAAACTTCTTTACGTGTTGAGTCCGGTGTGCTAACGCTGTACGCTGTTTCTGAAAAGAAAAGACCGAATTACATCACGATCCTGGAAATCTACAAAGACGTTGACGCATACAAAGCCCATATTCAAACCGCTCACTTTCTCAAATACAAAAACGGTACTCTTCACATGGTCAAATCGCTGGAACTGATAGAAACTCATCCGTTGATGCCGAACGTGAAGTTAATTCAAAAGGATTAGTCCTGCTTTGTCAAGTTTGATATCTCAACCCCGAAAATTGAGAACACATAAATGTAAACCTTACTAAATACCACACGATGATCACACTGGCAAAATGGACCGTTATACTTTTTGGAGTTTTCATTATCGCGGTTGGCTTTCTTATGCTCCTTGCACCAGAAAAGGCGAGAGCCACCTTGCGCAAAGCGGGCAGCACCAATTTTATCAATTATGCAGAGATCACAATACGCATGATTCCTGCCATCGCCATGATTGTCTACGCTGATCATGCCAGATATCCTGAGATATTTAAACTGTTTGGCTGGTTTATGCTGGGCACATCGCTGGTGTTGTATTTTGTTCCCCGCCAGCTGCATCAAAATTTCTCACTACAGAGCGCAACGATCTTAAAGCCAATGTATGTTCGTCTGCTGGCTCCTTTCGCATTTATGTTTGGTGCAGCCATTATCTATTGCGTTAAATAAGTTGCACTTGCTTTTTTGAATGCCGTCATTAAAAGCACTTCATTTATTCTAATCTGCGGATTCTATAACTCTTCGTAAAATTTGTGTAATGCTATTGCCTTAAGTCTTCAGAATTTTACACCGTACTAATGACGCTTACTGAGATTTCTCAGAATACTATTTTAATCAACCTATAAAATGAAAAAATTTAATCCTATAACAGTAGTTGTGTTCTTATTCCTTACTACCCTGTTAACTTCTTGTGAGGCTATTTCAGGAATATTTAACGCAGGCATGACGTTCGGAATATTTATAGTGGTTTTTATAATCGTGGCCATTGCTGTATTTGTTATGCGTAGAAACAGAAACAGTTAATAATCTCTTAAAAAACTCAAATTATGAAAGCAACATTCGTCTATGCTACTGTAATAGCAGTGAAAAGGTCGCCATTAGCCGGAATGTTTCGCTAATGTTTTACTCTCTGTCTTCATCCATTTATCCCACCAGGTAAAATACAATCCAAAATTATTTGTGAACTCTTTGTGATGCAAGTCATGATGCGTAGCGCCTATCAGATGATTTTTCACTTGCTCTTTGTTAAATATCTCCACACCGCTGTGATTGATCACGGCCGAGAGGGTAAGGATTACCAACACGATCAACAGCATAACAAAATGAAATGGAACCAGGCACAGGAACAAGGGAAAAAACAAAAATTGCAGGACAGCCTCCCAGGGATGAAAGGAAAATGACGTAAAAACCGTGGGTTGGACACTGGCGTGGTGAACTTTATGCACCCTTTTAAAAATAAAGGGAATATGCATGACCCGGTGCATCCAGTAATAGTAAGTTTCATACGAAACTAAAAACAGAAAAGGACTCACAATAAAATACCATAGGGGCTGCTGTGATACGTTCAGGTACACTTTCGTATACCCGAGCAAATAGGCTTGATAGACGAAGGCACTCATGACCGCAAATACGATGGATGATATCAGTGACCAGCCTATCTCTTTTTTGATTTGAGTGCTGCGCGCGATATAAGTTAGTCTTGCTATCCTCACTTTTAACCATCGTTGAATTATCCATTGGTATCCCCACGCTACCAGGAGATAGCGGGTGAAAATGATAACCGATAACAGAACAATAATTAACATAAGGATTTAACAGGTCGTATTGACAAATATGCTGCCAGTCTCTTATAGTCAGAAGAACAATCGTGTGGCGTACTATTTCAGAATTGGACGAGATTATTTTACCCAATCATACTTATCCAATAGTAATTCCTGCTCAAGTAACGGTAGCATGGATTAATGCAAGCAGCATAAGGATAATTATCAATTATAGAGTTGGAAAACATAATATATGCGTATTGTGTAAGTCTTTGTAAAAAAAATGTAATGCTTACCATATGGGTTGTTAGGAGTTTTACATCGTAGTTATAAAACACATGAGAGGGATATCGATAAAAAGGTAACAATAAATGGTAATAATAAATAAATAAACATAACATAACATGGCTAACACAAAATCAAAATCAAGCAACGGCTCCAACGGGAGCGGTAAAAGTAAGGGCAATACGAACGGAAGTCAAAAGAGTACTTCTGGCAACGGAATGCAGTCTTCACAACTCATGCAATTATTTGAAGAAGAGTTGAAAGATATTTATTGGGCAGAGAAAGCGCTAACCAAAGCAATTCCTAAGATGATAAAAAATGCAACATCAAAGGAACTGATTGAAGCATTAGAGAACCACCTGACAGAAACGGAAGAACAAATCAAACGGATAGAACAGATTTTTGAAATCATTGGCGAAAAAGCCACAGCCAAAAAATGTGAGGCTATGGAAGGCCTACTGAAAGAAGCCGAAGAAATCATGGAAGAATGTGAAGAAGGCGCTATGTGTGATGCAGGCATAATTTCAGCGGGACAAAAAGTAGAGCACTATGAAATTGCTTCTTACGGAACACTGCGCCAGTTTGCGCAAACACTGGGCCTGGACGATGTAGCAGAATTATTGCAAACAACACTTGATGAAGAAAAAGCAGCTGATCAAAAATTAACTGAAGTTGCGATTACTGCGGTTAATGTTGCTGCCAACGAAGGAGAAGAAAGTGAAGAAGAAGGCGAGGAAGAAGAAGAGGAAGCAGAAGTAGAAACAAAAGCAAAAAGATAATTTCTTGTTTTTGTGTTAAAGCCTGTTCCAAAAAATTGGAACAGGCTTTTTTATAATCAATGTATTCAATCAGAAATCCACCCGTATAAACACATTCGGTGTAAATGCCAAACCCTGCTGTTTCACCGCAGCTACCTGTTGGGCAGAATTTATCTGGTAATACTGACTGAGAACATTGTCACGATTTAATACATTCCAGAGTGAAACACCGGCATGACTTTTAAACCTGTTTCCATAATAAAAATGCCAGCGTGCTGATAGATCGACCCGAAAGTAATTAGTAAGTCGTGCGCTGTTAGGAGCTTCATAGTTAATCTCGCCTGCCACGATCTCATTGCCCACAACCGGGTTAGTAACAGGCCGACCTGAATGCCAGTTGGCACCGGCCGAGATTTCCACCTGATTGAAACGATAACCTATACCGCCATTTAGGCCGTGCCGGATATCCAGGTTGTTGGGGAAAGAGGCGGGCACCAGATCCGGAAATTGATAATTACTTTTAGCAAGCGAATAACCCAGCCACACATCGGCCTTTGTTATCTTCTGATTGATGAGTAAATCGAACCCTTTAATATCATAGTTGCCACTGGCCCGCACATCCTGAAACTGATTCTGAAAACCCTGGCTGGAAGTAATAATACCCGCTACTTTTTTGTAAAATATATCCGCACTTAAATGCAATCCACCCTGGGTAAAATTAACTCCCGCAGACACCTGTTTACTTTTCAACATCGGCACATCTTCACCATTGGCCATCAGCCACCGTCTTTTTTCCACACCCAGAAAATCATTTTGCAAATCAATCACCTGCACACTAGTCTGCGTTTTTATTTCACCCAAGACCTCTGCAGAAAAATAGTCACCCAGTTTTTGGTTAAAGACCAGGCGCGGTTCAAGAAAGAAATTATTGAGTTTCGTATAGTAATTTGATCGCAATCCAAACCGCAGATTGGTACGTTCTTCATTCGCGGAATAGTTACCTTCCGCAAACAGGGCATGCGTGCGATTGACCTCCTTAATGAATCGGCTGAATTCAGGATTGTTTACTGCGTCCGAATTGGTGATGCCACTCTCAAAAAACTGATAGCCCGTTTGCAGGTAAAGATTCTCATGCAGTTGAATAAGTGCGGCAAGCCGAACGCCCAGATCCAACACTTCGTTATCCTGTGTTACCTGCTGGTTGATGGGAATATTTTGATTGATGGCATTGAGTGAATATCCGGACACATAACCTTCAACATGTGTTTTTACGCGCTCACTCCACAGGCGTGAATAGGTGACGCTACTGCCAATACTATTTTGCTCAAGGCTGCTTCTCTTTTGTTCCGAAGTGATGGCGCCTTGTTGCGCGGTTTCTTCATATCCCAGCTGGTTGGTAATGTTAAAAAAAGTTACTCTTAGTTTATCCCTTGAAGTAATGTCATACAAAAATTTAAAACTCGTATCGAAAAAGTAAAAATCCTGATTACGGGTGAGTGAATCATTCGTATCCGAAACTTCCGTATTACTAAAGGCGCGATTGAAATACTGCTGATAGGTAGGAGTCTGCCACGAAGAAGGCAATGAGCGTCTTGCTGCCACTTGCACTGACATCTTTTTTGAAATAGGGACATTAAGATATCCATCTGCGTAAAGGAGATTTATTCCGGCCCCACCTGAAAGTTTATCGCTTACCTGATCCTGTGCCTCAATGACAATCGTACCCGAAGTGCCATCACCAAAGAAGGCACTGGTTCCATTCTTGATTAGGCTCACTTTAGACATGATGTGGGGATTAAGTCCCGAAATCAAACCAAAGAAGTGCCCGGTCTGGTATACTTTGATACCATCCAGCAACACCAGGTTCTGATCATTGGTGCCACCGCGAATATTAATGTCAGCTGCAGCCTCGGCAACACTTTTTACACTGGGTAGGTATTGAAGTGTTTGCAAGGCATCGGGTTGAGGTAGCCCGGGGAGGATACCGAGAATTTCAGGACGTACCGTAACCGAGCCGTCCACTTTCTCTTCAATGCCTGTAGCGATTACATCACTCACAGTTACTTCCTCCAGGGTTGTATAACTTACCTTCATCAATAATGGGCCACAGTCACCCGTAAAATCGCTGGGTAAGAGTGACAAGGATTCGTACCCTAGTGATCGAATCACAATAACACCCTCCTTTTGTGGTACCTTAAAATAACCGGACTCATTGGTAACAGTAAATTCGTTTCCGATTTGTACAGTAGCGCCTACAATAGGTTCCCTGGTATCAGAGGCTCGTAGGGTGGCACAAAGTATTTCTGATGATTTTTTATCCAACTTACTGATGATGATATAGCGACTGTTAAGTTGCTGAAAGGTAAATCCAGTTTGTTGCTTCAGTGATGCCAGTGCGTTTTCAAGGGAAGATTTTTTTGAAGGTGACGTCACAGAAACATCTGCCACCAGCTCATCAGCATACGTAAAAACTACATTAAATCTATTCTCCAGAGACTGAAGCACTGCCCGAAGTGGTTGTTCCGTATTTTGCTGTGCTTGAACTGAAAGAGCAAGTAATAAAAACCCGAGGATAAATACGGCTATTCGGTTAGTCACCATGCAGCACCAGGATTTCTTTACCATTTACCTGGTACGTTAAACCAAAAGGAATGGTAACAGACTTTAGGGCCGTAGGCAAATCTGTATTCGGGAAACGACCTGTATATAATTGTGTAACGTCAATATCTTTTGTTTTAATCGTTACCTCATACTGACGCTCGAGTTCATTGAGCACTTCCTGAAAGGGAACACTTTCAAATTCACTCTCCTTATCAAACCAGGTTGGTGTGTCTGCAATTTCCAGCACCGCTTGCGTTGCCTGCCTGCGCACTTCGCGATAGGATTGTTTTGACGTGAGTTGAACGGGTGATGAATTTCCAGCTACCTGCACCTTGCCTTCATAGCAAATCACTTCGTAAAATTGATTTCTATCTTTCACATTAAACTGTGTTCCTAATACTGTTACAGTGCCGGAATTAGTCGACACCTGAAACTTTTTTCCTTTTTGAACTGAAAAAAAAGCTTCACCTTCAAGTTTAACGGTTCGCTCGTCTGTCCACTTGTCTTCGGAAAAGGCGATTCTTGATTTTGCATTCAGTGTTACTACCGATTGATCAGGCAAAACAACCTCGCGTGTTTCACCAATACCGGTTTCATAAACCATTTCGGAAGACCCTAAGAGGGCATCAGCAAAATAGAAGAGTACACTCGCACCAATAATTAGCGCGGCAGCAACGCGGAGAATGGCAGGCCATTGTAATGAAACTACTTTTGCCTCCTTCTGCCTGCGGGACTTAATTTTTTCAAAAGAAGAAGCGGCATCAAACTGCGAAGGAGCAAAACGCTTCAGCGCATTATCCATTCTGTTCAGGTTGCGATACGCTTCTGTTTGTTCAAACAAGGTTTTTTCTTCCTCGCTTAACGTATCGGCCAGCCATTTTTCGATATACTCCTGGTTATTCATAAACCCTTTGTCTGTCTATAAAACAGTTTGGCGACAAAAACTCCTACCGGTCAGTTGAAATATTTCCAATTTTTTGTTGCAGGCTTTCTACGGCCTTGTAAATCCGCTTCTCCACAGCCTTTTGGGAGATTCCTAACAATTCAGCAATCTCGCGATGTTTCTTTCCCTCCACCCTATTCAATAAAAAAGCCACGCGTTGTTCTTCCGTAAGTTCCTCAATAGCCCTTTGCAGGCGATTCATATATTCGTTCTCCTCTAATATATAGTGTGGCGATTCGTTGGTTTGCGTTACCTGGTCCTCCTTTTGGTAATTCAATACCGTTTTCTTCTTTGCCAACTCGTTGAGCATCTGATTATTTGCCACCGTAAAAAGAAACGACCGGGCTTTCTCGGGGCTTACCTTCTTACAATTATCCCAAAGACGGGTAAAGGCCTCCTGCATCAAATCTTCCGGATGATTCTCCGCTCCATATTTATAATACAGAAAGTTGAATAAGTCGCGGGAGTTCTCATTAAAAATCCTCCGAAATACACTTTCCTCACAAATATGTTGATCGGCTCCTTCCATGAAATTAGAATGCGATAATACAATTAAAAATCTAATAGGATTCATTCAACACACCTACTACCGGTGTTTAAACAAAAAAACAGAACAATTTTTAGGTCCGGGGTAGGAGTTTTTCACGGTCACCTGTTTTATTACCAGAACGACACAGCTCAAAATCAAAAAGACTAAAAGTGATGCGAAACGTGATAAAACTTATTCTGCTCCTGATGATGGCTATCGCGCTCCTTAGCGCGTGTCAGGAAGAAAAGATAGAAATAAATCTTCCTCCCGCTGGCACTACGATCACGGGTGCAAGTCCAGCGGCTGTACTTATTTCAAGCGTTTCCAGAAGAGATGGCTCAAGTGACAACATTCTCGACAAATCCAGTTGTATCACCCTGGTGTTTCCCGTAACCATAAAAACTAATGGTCAGACCATCACGATCACCTCAGCCAGTGATCTGGATGAAATTGAAGATCTCTTTGACGATTCGGGTGACGATGATGTTGAATTCATCTTTCCGATAAAAGTAATCCTTGCCGACCATACCGAAATCACCATTAATAATGAAGATGATTTTGAAGACTTGATTGAAGACTGTGACGAGGATGATGATAATGAATGCATAGACTTTAAATACCCGATTGAATTTAATACCTATGATGCCAACAATCAGGTAGCCGGAAGTGTAACCATCAACAATGATGAAGAGCTTTTCAACTTTATTAAACAACTCAAAAAAGGAGAACTGGTAGGCCTTAAGTTCCCGGTTACGCTTATTCAATCCAATAGCTCAGAACTCGTAGTTACGAATTTTGACGAATTGGAAGATGCTCTTGAAGATGCTGAAGATGATTGCGATGAAGATGATGACAACGATTATAATGATGACGATGTGGATGACTCCGACTTTGTAACCTTGCTGCTCAGCGGCTCTTGGCAGGTAGATTCATTTATTGATGATGGATCGAATCGCACCAGTGAATTAACCGGATATGCCTTCACGTTCAATTCAGATAAATCCGTAGAAGCAATTAAAACCACGACTACCATCCCCGGAATATGGGAGACCGATGGTGACAGCGGGGAATTAGAATTATTGATATCGATGAGCGGCAATGATCCCTTTGATGATATCAGTGAAGACTGGACTGTAAAAGAATTTTCATCAACCACAATACGTCTCGAAAAAGGTGATGATGATGATACCCGAACACTAGTATTCAAAAAGATATAGAAAAAAATAAACCAAATACAATTAAACAATTATGAAAACTACACTTTTTGCGTTGATGATGATGGCCATGACAATGATGATGAGTTGCAATGACGAAGGGCCTGCCATGGAAGGTTTGAATCTGACTATGAAAGCGACCGCCAATACTTCTAAAATAAATAAATCAGGAAGAGTTCAAAGCGGTGGCTACACGTTCGAAAAAGCCATGATTGGCGTGCGGGAATTTGAATTTGAAACAGAAGATGATGACGATAACGGTGACGATGACAGTGAAGAAGTTGAATTCAAGGGCTCCTATGTAGTAGACCTGATTGCAGGCACCAGCAATCCGGAGTTTGTAAATGGCAAGCTCAAGCCTGGTTTCTACGATGAGTTTGAAATTGAATTGGGGAGAACACTCGCCAATAGCAACAGTATGTTCTTCGTATTCAAATACAAACCCACTACGGGCGACAGTGTACGTGTGGAGTTTTCCTCAAAAGAAACCCTGGAGTTTGAATTTGAAGATGACAATGGGTTTGAAGTAACGGAGGGAACACTTAAAAACTTCCTGGTGCTGATCAACCTCGATAATTTATTTAGTGGTGTAGATTTAAGTGCCGCTACGGTGAGTGAGGACGGTGTTGTGCGGATTAATGAAACCACCAACAGCAGCCTGGCCAGCATCGTTAAAAGTAATCTCGACAAATCCTGCGAAGGTGGCGATGATGATGATAACGATGACGATATTGATGATGATGACAACGACTAAATAGAAACCACAACTTAATTCACTGGTTATGCACAAGAAAGATCGTGTTACACTTATGAGCGGAAAAGTTGGCGAGATTATGGAATGTTTGGCAACGGTTCCAAAGACATATAGAATCCGGATTCTTGATACCCGTGAAATTGTCTATTTCGATGAAACAAAATTGACGCTCAAGCGAAAACACATTTTAAACGTGATGTTGAGAAGGTGAGAAGTGAAAGCCCCGAAGTATCGGGGCTTTTTTTATATGAGAACTTAAACGAGTGACTGTTGTCTTTATCCGCATTTCTAGTCAGAATTGAAAAAACATCCAAGCGCCTTCTTTCAAGAATGATTGTTGGTAGTAACGTTTGGCTGTTTACAGCGCATCCGGTCAATGCTTGTTAACGGTATTAGTACGGTTGGTAATCTTGGATACTTGCTTTCTGTGCAAGTTGAATTTCTGAAGGCAGAATGGGTGCGCCCTTATTGCCCCAGGAGTTTCGGATGTAATTCAATACATCAGATACTTGCTCATCCTTTAAACTAAAGCCCGTCATTTCGCCATTATAGTCTACCCCATTTATCTTCATCGGGCCACGCACACCTAGTTGAACAATTTTTATAAGTCTGTTCCTATCATTGAGGTAATCTGTTTTAGCTAGCGGTGGAAAAACACCTTCCAAACCTTCACCTTCCGCCATGTGACACGACATGCACTGTGCTTCATAAATTGTCTTCCCGCGTTCTATGCTTGATTTCAAATCAAACGACTGGTAGAAAGAGCAAAGAACGAGGGTTGCTAAAGATAAAATAAAAACTATATGAATCTTTTTCATAAAAGCCTATCAGACCTATGCGATTGAATATTTATATCTAATTTGCATTGTTAAGTCTTATCGTTTTTGTCTTTCAAATCATTTACAAAAGGTTGGTTGTAAAATCGTCTGCCAGTATTTTTATATAAAGCATTGGCCACGGCTCCAAAAACTGGTGGAAAGGGTGGTTCACCCAAACCGGTTGGATCAATTTCACTTTCAACAAAATGAACCTCAATTTTTTGGGGTGCTTCCCGGTTACGAATTATTCTGTAGCGGTTAAAATTGTTTTGCTCCGAAACACCATCTTTATGGACTAATCCACCATAGAACGCATTGCCAATTCCATCCACTACCGCACCTTGCACCATGTTGATGGCTGCATCGGGATTAATGACCACACCACAATCAACCGTACTAAACACCCGCTCGACATAAGGTTGATCATTCTTGTTTACAATGTCCACCACGTGTGCGGCATAAGAATTATGACAGAAGTAAGCAGCCACTCCCCGACTGTATTTTTTATTTTCAGGATTATTCCAGCCCGATTTTTCTTTCAACAAGGTTAACACGCCAGCATACCTGCCTGCATCATAGTCGTTATTTTTACCAACCGGATTTTCTTTTGCCCGCTTCAAAAGTTCGAGTCTGAAATCTATTGGATCCTTACCCATCAGCTCAGCCAACTCATCCAGGAAGGATTGCTCTGCCGCTGCATTAAAATTGGATCGCGGGGCACGGAAAGCTCCAATCGTTATGTTGGAGGGAATTGTCCAACCTTCGGCAAGGTAGTTATCAACTGCGCCAGCCGGGAAGCGGTTTGCGTGAACTGGATGCTCGGGTATTCCACCACCTTTTACATGAAATGCAATCAGATTTTTATTGGCATCCAACGCTGCTCGGTAAGTTGCCGTATACATAGGGCGATAGATGCCATAGGTCATATCATCTTCACGACTGTATACCAGTTTTACAGGTGCTTTTACCTTTCTAGAGATAAGAGCCGCTTCCACCATATAATGTCCGTATGCTCGGAGGCCAAAGCCTCCGCCCATGCGAGTCATTTGAATTTCAATTTTATCAGCTGATAGATTTAATATTTTGGACAGCGTGGGTTCAATCCAACCCGGTGCCTGATGCGGTCCTACCAGCAAGGCCTTTTCGTCTGTAACATGTGCTATAAAATTCATAGGCTCCATGCAGTTGTGCGCCAAAAAAGGAGCTGTGTAAGTACGGTCTAAAATCTGTGCAGCATTCGCGAATGCTGTTTCAGGGTCACCATCTTTGCGTAATTGTTGTGCAGGCTTCTTTGCGAACTCAGCCATTTTCTCTAAGTGCGCACTTGTACTTTCAAGTCCAGCCGGAACAATAACTTCTCTCGCCCCTCCTCTGCCGGCCATTTTTTCCTTTGTATCACTGATCGGTTCCCATGTTACTTTTAGCTTTTTACGGGCACTCATCACTTCCCAGGTGGTATTACCTACTACTACCAATAAGTCGTTAAATGTGCGTGTATCAAAACCACCTTGTTCGAAACCATCTTCATATAACTTGATTGGAAATACATCTTTTATTCCTGGCATCTTCAGGGTTTCTGATGCATCAAAAGATTTAAGTTTCTTACCGAAAGCCGGTGGATGTTCAATCATGGCAATCAGCATTCCTTCATGGAAATGATCTAATGCGAAAAGAGGTTTACCCGTTACAATGTTCAACCCTTCCACATTCTTGCTTGAGTTTCCAACAACGTTGAAATTCTTTATATCTTTTAGCTGTACTCCTTTCGGTATTGGATTGACAGCAGCCTTCGATGCGAAGTCACCATACGTTCCTTTCTTACCGCTTTTTTCATGATAGAGCATTCCGGCTTTTGTGGTCACTTCTTCCACGGGTACACCCCACGTTTGTGCCGCGGCTTCTCTCAACATTTGACGAGCGGCCGCGCCTGCTTCACGAAGTGGTTTCCAGTACATCCTGACTGAATTACTTCCTCCCGTAAATTGAGGACCTAGTTTTACATTATCGTGCGGCCCCATTTCAACGATTACTTTTTTCCAATCCACATCCAATTCTTCTGCCGCAATCATAGGAAGTGAGGTCATCACATTTTGACCAAATTCCGGATTAGGGTTGAGTATCTTAATAATATTGTCAGAAGTAATTTTGATGTAACCCGTTAGTTCATTCCATTCTTCAGCAAGATTTTCTGGATTGAAGTTGCCATCAGACATGACTTTCGCCAATCCGCTAAAACTAATCATCAGGCCTCCGCTGGCCAGCATCGATGATCTTAAAAATGATCGTCTGCTTTGCGATGTTTTAATCTTTTCCATTTTTAATTCTTTAAAATTATTGTAGTGCTTTCCGATTAGTTTTATTTTTGTCCAGCCGCTGTTTTAATGGCCTCTCTTATACGCAGATAGGTACCGCATCGGCAAATGTTGCCAGACATGGCAGTCTCAATTTGAGCATCAGTAAGATTTGAATTAGTTTTTAACAATGCCACTGCAGACATAATTTGTCCTGCTTGGCAATAACCGCACTGGGCCACATCATGTTCTAACCATGCTTTCTGTACCGGGTGTTCTCCGTTTTCAGAAAGTCCTTCTATGGTAGTAATCTCCTTGTTTTGTGCCGCTGAAACAGGCAGCGAGCAAGACCGAACGGCTGTTCCATTAATATGAATGGTGCAGGCGCCACATTGCGCAATACCACAACCATATTTGGTACCTACCAGATTCAGGTGTTCGCGCAACACCCACAGCATGGGTGTTTTAGGATCCACATCAACGGTTTGCCGTTTTCCGTTTACGGTTAGATTAATAATTGCCATAATTTACTGTTTGATTGTAAAGCAATGGTTTTGCTATTAAATGTATTTACTTAAATCCAGCATTTGGTTACGAAAATTCAAACAGAGCAATGTTTTGATGAATTAGATGTATCCCAAAGTGAACCCAAGCAACAAATAGTTTTTCATCTTGCATAGACCGTGAACGCACAAACATAATCTTATCTCGGTTAAGCTTGTTTAGCGGCTATCAGAATAACTTATCCATTATTTATTCGTCTGCTGTGCCGATACTCCCGTATAGCGCTCGCCTACAATTTTTATTTTATTTATGTCGGCTGTCAGTTTTTGCAATTCATCAGGTGCAAACTCGTAATCAGCAGCCCATAAGTTTTCCTGTAAATGTGCTAGCTTGGTGGTGCCCGGTATCGGAACAATGAATGGCTTTTGGGCCAGAAGCCAGCCTAATGCTACCTGGGCTACGGTTAGGCCACGGTAATCACCAAATTCTTTTAACGTTTCAATCAACGGCCAGTTAGCAATGAGGTTCTCCTTCTGATAACGTGGCAAAGATTGCCGGTTGTCATTATCCGCGTTGTACTTTGTGCGCTCGTTTATGTAACCTGAAAGTAAACCTCTGCTTAACGGACTGTAAGGCACAAATCCAATCCCTAATTCTTCACAAACTTTGATCGCATCGGTTTCCGGTTGGCGCGTCATCATCGAGTATTCGCTTTGCAAAGCCGTAAGGGGCTGAACGGCATGTGCCTTGCGGATGTTTTCACTGTTGGCTTCGCTAAGCCCAAAGTTTTTTACCTTTCCTTCTGTGATCAGATCTTTTACTGTACCGGCCACTTCTTCAATCGGAATATTGGGATCTACCCGATGCTGATACAACAAGTCGATATAATCGGTTCGTAAACTTTTTAGCGAATGCTCAACTACTTGCCGGATTCTTTCAGGTCGGCTGTCCAATCCAAGACTCGGCTTGCCATCCTTAAATCCAAATTTGGTAGCGATGATAATATCCTTCCGGAAAGGGGCCACTGCTTCCCCAACCAGTTCTTCATTTATTAAGGGGCCATAAGCCTCTGCGGTGTCATAAAAGTTAACATCCAGATCGTGCGCTTTGCGCAGTAAAGCAATCATGGCTTTTCTATCCGGTACAAAACTGCGGTGGTAGCTCATGCCCATACAACCAAACCCAAGTGCTGACACGTTTAAGCTATGTTTTCCTGAACCTAGATTACGAAACTTTGTAGTTAAAGATGCTTCCATGTTTTCTGAAGTTGATTGAGAATTAGAACTGAATGCAGGCCCTGCCAACAATACTGCACCAAGTGCGGCACCAGTTTTTAGAAACCCGCGCCTGTCCGACAAACCAGCATTGGTTACATCAATAGTTGGCTGGTTTACATTCTCTGAATGCATTTTCATAGGGTTAATAATTTTAAGGATGGAATCCGGTTTAACTACCCTACAAAGATGATCGGATTGCTGCCATTCAGATAACTAAAACCAAACAATGAATTACGAAAATCAAACATTAGATGCAGGGTGATAACCTAAAACTGATCAAAAAGCTTCGTTCCTGAATTTTAGCGGACTGGTATCAAGATGCTTTTTAAAAAAATTATTGAAGTGCGTTACTTCGGCAAATCCGAGGGCAAATGCAATCTCCGATACATTCCATTTACTATGCCGCAACAGGATTTTTGATTCCTGGAGAATCCGTTCAGCAATGAGTTGGGTGGTGGTCTTCAGCGTGATTTCCTTCACCGCCCGGTTTAAATGATTCACGTGCACATTCAAGCGGTCAGCAAAATCAGAAGCAGACCTTAGCTGCATGGAGGGATGCGAATCATCAATCGGAAACTGACGCTCCAACAGCTCAAGAAACAGAGCGGAGATCCGCTGGGAAGCATTGATGGGCTGCTGTATCAGATTATCTGAAGGTTGCATCTTCATCGCAAAATGCAACAACTCGAAAATTGCATTTCGAATGACATCATACTTGTATTTGTAATCCGAGTTGAACTCTTTGGACATACGTTCAAATATTTCACTTACGTGCTTCGCTTCTTCATCCGATAGTTCGAAGACATGGGTGCCATTAGGTTGGAATACTTCATACTGATTCAAGTGTCCAAACTGATGAAAGAGTTGTTGATTGAAGATGCAGTACACTCCCTCGCGAATTTGATCCAGGTGCTCCCATTTATAAGGTATAAGAGGATTAGAAAAAGACAGTGCTTGCTTTTTTACTTGCACGACTTTATCCGCATAATGTACCCGACTGCTGCCTTTCACCAGAATGATTTTATAAAAATCTCTTCTCCGGTATGGAATGCTGGCAGGATGGCCGGGTTGTAAAGGCTGAAGCTGGAAGAGGTTAAAATGCCCTAAGTCACCCCGCACGTTCTCTGGCAGCCAATCGAATTTTCTTTTATAGAATTCCTCGAGTGTTTCAATTTTATCCATCATCTAAATTTACACAATTCAAAATGGTCTTGATGTAACTGCAAACGAACCTGTTAGTAAAGACGATATTAAACAATTTTCAAACAGTTACTTACGAATTTCAAACAGTATGACAGGAATCTTTTCATTCTAGAAATTCACGATGATTCCTGCTGGTCACAAAAAAAAACCTCTGCAGTCTGACCGCAGAGGTTTTTAATTAACGAGTTGTCGCATCACAGATTGGGTTTAGTGAAATGTAATCTCTGCACTTCCAGATGCTGCGAACTTTGGTAGCCAAAGATCCCGCGCACATACTGCTTGGCAGCCAATGCCGTAGAGAACAGGTTTCCCTCTTTGTAATAATACAACTCATTGCGACTTCTTCGCGCCTGAGTCAAGCGGATTTCAGCTTGCACCACCGTGTCGTTCAGGAGTTGCAATTCAGTCAGCTTTTGCTGCAAGCCTGCTGGCGACAACCCCGGTTCGTTGGGCTTGTACTTCGGCTCGGCCGACACCGTTTCCACCAACTTGGCAAAATAGTTAGCAAGACTGGCAAAGTCTTGACCATACGAGAAGCTCTGCTTCTGAACTTCTCCTTCCGGTTTAACCAAATCTGCCTTTCGTTTTGCTGCGCGGGCACCCCAGATTCTTCGGCTGCTGGCGCGCGCATCGTGGATGGTTAGTTCATGGGCTCCGCTCGACTTCAAGAGTGTACACACACTTGAACTGATTTTTCGGAGGCCTTTGAACCCCAGCTCTCGATTGTTGGTGGCGTTGTCGTAGAAGACTTGCGCTTCATTGACTGCGTCCATCGCTTGTTGTGCGCTGTTCAATAAGGTGATCATCGCATTCACCTGGAGGTTTTGTTGTCCGGGGTTATAGGTTCCTCCATACCCGGTGCAGATGCCCGTGAGCTTCCCAAAGGCTTGCATGTTTTTTACGTGTGACATAACTTTTTTAGTTAGTTATTCTTATACACGTAAGCAGTTATAGCGTGTTGTGGGTAGAGTGATAAATTTTGAAAACTATATTTACATTCAATCATGAAACTCAACATGCAGTGGCACGTTTGCAGGCATTCTTTTGATAGGGAGAGGATTAAATATTCTTTAGAAATGAAAAAGGAATTGGGTAAGAAATGATTCAGTGCTCACCCGTTTTTGACCGGAGCGTATACAAGAATGCTTCCGTGCTCACCCGTTCCTGACTGGAGCGTATACGAGAATGATTTGGTGCTCACCTGTTCCTGACCGGAGCGTATACGAGGATGTTTCGTGCTCAACCGTTCCTGACCGGAGCGTGTACGAAAATGTTTCAGTGCTCACTCGTCTTTAACCGGAGCGTGTACGAGAATGTATCAGTGCTCACCCGTTCCTGACCGGGGCGTATACGAGAATGTTTTGTGCGCACCTGTTCCCGACCGGAACGTATACGAGAATGTTCAGTCCGAGGCTATTCAGCAAACTGTGGCAAATCGGGTTTGTAATCTAGGCAATCACCTGCTTGTCCCTGGCCGCAAACCTGGCAAATCCAAGCAGTGCCCCCACCACCCTAATGATCCGAAACACATTTACCATTTCCAATTCCAAAGGGGACATAATCAGGTACAAAGGAAGGGCCACGGGCTTTCCGAGGTGCAACCCCACGTATATTAAAAATGAAGGCAGGAGTCGTTTTGTGATATGGTTTCGAGAACTTCTATCATAAAGCATGGAAAATTTTAAATACTATTTTAATAACAGAAAGTAAAAGCTGCAGAAGTGTTAAAAATTACACTTACTTCTTCCCACCTTCTTTCTCCTTCAGTCCAAACTCCTTCATAAGGTCTGCACCATACTTACGGATGGTCTCAATAACAGGTATTGCTTTCTTGCCGCGTTTGGTAATGGTGTATTCGACTTTAGGCGGTACAACCGGATAAACTTCCCGGGTAATAAATCCTTCCGCTTCCAAACTCCGTAACACACTGGAAAGCATTTTGTGGGTGATGTGGGGCAACTCTTTTTTTAGCTCCCCATATCGTAGTGTCTTCTCGCGTAAGCGCCAAAGAATTGGCATCTTCCATGTACCCCCTATCCTATCCATGGCAAACTCTACCGGGTTATAATAAACCTTTTTATCATAAATGAAATCGGGCATGGCGTTTCTTTTTAATGTTTATGCACGCTGTTGTGCAACCAATAATCTAAAAGTACAAACTCATACCCTCTTAATTATAATAATCTTCCATACTATCCTAAAAGAGAGTGACTCACTAAAAGGTTAATATGTTGGTTGAGGGAACGTATCGGCTGCACCTTTGGGTTATCGAATCCAAACAAAAACATATGAAGAAAATAATTTTAGTAATGGCCGTGGTGATGGTATCCGTGGCAAGTTGGGCTCAGCACAATGCAGGCAACAAAGGTAAAATTTTAATGGTGGCATCCAACCCTGCAGTAAGTAAACAAACCGGCTGGCCTATAGGTGCGTGGTATGCAGAAGTAGCACATCCGTATTGGGAATTTATGGATGCTGGGTATACAGTAGATATTGCCAGCCCGGACGGTGGTGAAGTAAAATTCGATGGATTTAGCGATCCGGAAGATGCCAGCAAGTATGCAGCGTTCGATTATATCTCCTTGGGGTTTAAAAAAGATCCGGCTAAAATGGAGATGATGAAGAATACGTTGAAACTGGCAACTGTAAATCCCAACGATTATAAAGCCGTTTTTCTGTGTGGTGGCCAGGGGCCTATGTACACCTTCCTGGATAATACGGAACTACATAAATTCTTCGTTGATTTCTATCAAACCGGAAAACCAACTGCAGCCATTTGTCATGGCACGTGTATCCTGCTGAAGACGAAACTGCCAAATGGTAAATTTTTAGTAGAAGGAAAACAATGGACCGGCTTTGCCTCGGCTGAAGAGCAGTATGCTGATAATTATGTAGGTATGAAGATTCAGCCTTTTCGTATTGAAGATGAAGCCCGCAAAATGCCGAACAGTAAATTTGTTGTTGGCGCACCGTTTTCAGCATTCGCCATACAAGATGGAAACCTGATTACGGGTCAGCAACAAAATTCAGGTGCTGCGGCTGCCAAATTGGTACTTGCAGAACTTGAAAAGCAGCGCAAAAATTATCCAACCTATGTTTTAGTGCATGGCGCGTGGGCGGATGAAAGTGCCTGGGGTTTTGTAAGAAATCAATTAGCCGTGAATGCTAATGTTGTGGTGGTAAATCTTCCGGCCCACGGTATTGACTTAACGGCTGCAAATGCTGTTTCGCTGACTGATTATGTAAAAACCGTAACAGATGTTATTAATACCCAACCGGGCAAAGTAACCCTGGTAGGTCATAGTATGGCGGGTATAGTTGTCTCTCAAGTGGCTGAGAACGTCCCGGCTAAGATTGACAAACTAATTTATGTTTCAGCCTATCTGCCCAAGAATGGTGAGGATCTTCTGACTCTTTCAAAGCAGGATGCGCAAAGCAAAGTTGGAGGCGCCCTGGAATTTACAGCTGACTATTCTGCTGCCACCATTAAAAAGGAAATGATTGCGCCTGCAGTATGCGCGGATTGTCCTGATTACATGAAGGAAGTTTTGGTGAAATATCACAAGGCAGAGCCTGCGAAACCACTGGGTGAAAAAGTGGCATTGAGTAATTCCAAATTTGGTAGTGTGCCTAAGTATTATATTTATACGAGTGAGGATAGGGCCGTAGGGTATGAATTGCAGAAGATGATGGTAAAGAATAATGGTGCGATCAAACAAACCTTTACTATGAATACCTCGCATTTGCCTTTCGTAGTGCAGCCTCAGGAATTTGTAAAAATTCTGACG